>Ga0315271_10000880_pt1 | contig 17486 bp, 18 predicted proteins | sample C3_top_MG_FD_204664 | JGI IMG/M metagenome (GOLD analysis project Ga0315271, IMG submission 204664) | Sediment microbial communities from Yellowstone Lake, YNP, Wyoming, USA - C3_top | ecosystem: Environmental > Aquatic > Freshwater > Lake > Sediment | place: USA: Wyoming | collected 2017-08-01
GGCGCTGGACAGCCTGGACGCCGCCGCCGTCACGCTGCTGCCCCGGGGCGGCTCGACCGCGCTGAGTGGAGAGTCGCGGGAATTTGCCGAGAGCGGATCGGCGCTGTACGTGGCGTTCCTGCTGGCGCTGCTGGTGGTCTACATGGTGCTCGCGGCCCAGTTCGAGTCGCTGGTCCACCCGTTCACGGTGCTGCTGGCAGTGCCGCTGGCGGTCACCGGGGCGTTGGTGACCCTCTTCATTACGGGGTCCACGCTCAATCTCTACAGCCAGATCGGGATGATCCTGCTCATCGGGCTGGCGTCGAAGAATTCGATCCTGCTGGTGGAATACGCCAACCAGCTGCGCGAGCGGGGCCTCGGCCTCCTCGAGGCGACGCTCGAGGCGGGCCGGGTCCGGCTCCGCCCGATCCTGATGACCGCCTTCGCGACGATCTTCGGCGCGCTGCCGATCGCGCTCGGCCTCTCGGCAGGTTCGGAGAGCCGCCAGCCGCTGGGGTACGTGATCGTGGGTGGCATGTTCGTCTCGACCTTCCTGACCCTGTACCTCGTGCCGGTGGTGTACGTGCTGCTTGAAACACTGCGTGAAAAGATGGGCGCGCGCCGCGCCACGGTGAAATCGGCCTCGGCGGGCGTCGTATGATCCTCCCGCTCCTCGCGGTCCTGCAGGTCGCGCAGGCCGATACTATTCCGAAGGTGACGCTGGCCGAGGCGCTTCAGGCGGCCACACAGTTCGACCCGAACTATGTGCAGGCCGCCGGTTTCGTGGCGGAGGCCACGTGGGTGCGCCGCGCGGCGATGCTCGTGTTCGTGCTGCCGTCGATCACCGTCTCCAGCGACCTCACCAGCAGTACCACGTCGTCGTTCAATTTCGCGACCAACGGCCTGGCGACGACCTTCGTTACGGCGCGGGTCGACGCCCGCTACGAGCTGTTCACCGGCGGGCGGAAGCTCTCCGAGTACCAGCGAGCGACGGCTGACCTGCAGGGCGCAGTCGCCAATGAGGTGGGCGCCAGCTTCCTGGCGGCCGCCGAGACTGAGGCCACCTTCTACGACGTGCTCGCGCGGCGCGGCCTCGTGGAGGTGGCCAGGCGGCGCGTCGAGCGGGCGGAGTCGCAGCTTGCTACTTCGCGCTCCCGGGTGCTTTCCGGCGCCGCGGTGCAGACCGACTCGCTCCAGGTGCTGCTGGAGTTGATGCGCGCCCGGGTGGACCTCCTGCGCGAAGTGGCGGGGCTCAACGTGGCGCGCGCCGAACTGGGGCGGCGGGTCGGCCGCTCCGACGCGGTGGACGCCGCCGGCGCCGACACACTGCCGGCCCCTGCGCTCCCCATCTCGCTGGCTGACGCCGTGCAGATCGCGCTCGAGCAGAGTCCACAGATTCGGGTGGCGGAAGCGCAGGCACGGGCCGCGGCCGCCGCGGTGCGTACGAGGAAGGCTTCGTACCTTCCATGGGTGACGCTAACCGGCTCATCAACGGCGGGGGATACCAAGTTCTGGCCTGACTCGATCATCCGCACCTCTGGCACGATCACCGTGAGCCTCCCGATCTGGAACAACGGCGTGCGGGAAATCGCGGTGGCGCAGGCCAAGGCTGCCAACCAGGTCGCCATCGCCGTGCGGGACGACCTGCAGCGCGGCGCGCTGGCCGACGTGACCCGCAGTTACTCCGCCTACGTAACCGCCGCCGAAGCGGCCTTCATTGCGGCCGAGGCGGTCGTCGTGGCCCGGGAGAATTACCGGGTGCAGGAAACTCGTTATCGCGCCGGCGCCGTGGACATCATCGAATTCCTCAACGGCCAGGTCGACCTCGCCGATGCCGAGGCCGGACTCGTCCAGGCCCGGTTTGCCACCAAGCTCGCGCTGGCCGGGCTCGAAGTGATCCTCGGCCGCCGCCTCTTCCCCAGCGAGAACTCCCAGTGACCCGACTCCCGACCCTACTCCTGCTGTCCGCGTTCGCGGCGGCCTGTTCCAAGGGCGACCCCAAGGCCGGCGGCTCCGGTGCGCCGGGTGGAGGACCACCCGCCATGCTGGTCGAAGTGTCTGTCGCCCGGACCGACACGGTCGTGGATGCCATCGCCGCCACCGGAGAAATCGAGGCGGTCCAGTCCATTCACCTCCGCCCCGAGGTGGACGGCCGGATCACCGGCATCCTCTTCCGCGAGGGCGACGAGGTGGCGCAGGGCACCGCCCTCTTCAAGGTGGACGACGCGGAGTTGAAGGCCCAGGTGGCCCGCGCGGAAGCCGATCGCGACCTCGCCGCGCAGGCGCTCACGCGTACCCGGCAGCTGATCGCCGACAAGGCTTCCTCCCAGGCGGACCTCGAACGCGCCGAAGCCACTGCCCGGAGCACCCAGGCCTCGCTGGACCTGCTGCAGCTCCGGCTGGAGCGCACCACCGTCCGCGCGCCGTTTGCTGGCGCCACCGGCCAGCGCATGGTGAGTCTCGGCGACTACGTCACCTCCTCCACGCAACTGGTGTCGCTCCAGACCGTCAATCCGGAGCGCGCCGCCTTCCAGGTCCCCGAACGGTATGCCGAACGGCTCCGTCGCGGCCAGCGGGTCACCTTCCGCGTCGCGGCGCTCCCCGGTCAGGAGTTCGTCGGCGTGGTGGATTTCGTGGATCCGGTGGTCCAGCTGCCGGGGCGCACCATCACGGTCAAGGCGCTGGTCCCGAATCCGAAGCGGACCCTGCAGGCCGGGATGTACCTGGATCTCCGACTCGCCGCCGAGGTGCGCCCCAACGCGGTCGTGGTGCCCGAGGAGGCCATCGTCCCGCTGCAGGGCGCCAACTTCGTGTACGTGGTGCTGGAGGGGAAGGCGTCGCGGCGCCAGGTGGGCCTCGGGATCCGGGCGCCGGGCATCGCCGAAATTCGAAGCGGCCTCGACGCCGGCGATACCGTCGTGGTCGGCGGACAGGAGCGGCTGCAGGACGGCATGCCGGTGATGGTCAAGCCGGTCGCCGCAGCCACCCCACCCACGCCGGGAGAAGGTTCCTGAAGCACGGACCGCGATGCATCCGCCGGGCCAGCGCGGTGCTCCTCGCGCTCCTCGGCGTCGCGGCCGGGACCCTCGCCGCACAGGCGTCGGTCACCGGCCGCTGGCACATGCGGGTCACGACTGGCACCACGATCGTGCGGGGCGATCTCCACCTCGAGCAGCGCGGCGGCACGCTGATCGGGAGCCTGGCGCTCGAGTCGAGCGACGGCCCCCCGGTGGCCATCCGCGGCGGCCGCGTCGGGGCCGGGGGTGCACTGGAATTCACCGTGGATGCACCGGAACCGATGAGCTTCACCGGCCGGCAGAGTGGCGCCGCGCTGGCCGGGCAGGTGGCCGTCCCCCGGGCCCGCACCTGGCAGTGGAGCGCGGAGCGGCTTCCGCAGAACGCCGAGTTCTATGCCGCGTTGCCGCGATTCCGGGCGGCGCAACTGACGCTCGGACGCAATCTGACCGAGCTCCGCCTCCCGGGCGCGTGGGTGGAGGCCGCCGAAGCCGCGCCAGGCGTCGCCGGTCGCGCGGACGCACTGGCCCTGGCCGCCGGGCTGCCGCCGATTCCCGCCGACTCCGTCCGAGACTACGGCTTTCTGCCCTCGCTCGGATTGCTGCGCCGTGATGAGATGGTGCCGGCCATGGTGCGGGCGCTCTCCGCCATCTACGCCGCTCTCCCTCCTGCAGAACAACCCGCGTTTAACGCGCTCTTCCGGCCTCGTGGGGAGTGGCTGGTGGATTTGCACGCCGCCGCCCTCGACGCGGCGCGCCGCCGATCTCGGAGCCTCTCCTGGGAAGACGCTCGGCCTGCCCTGGCCGCCGCGGGACTGATTCCGGCCACCCTTCCCCCCGGGACGTCCGTCCTGCCGCTCGCGCTCTACCGACTCGCGACCCTTCGTGAGCGGGATACCGTGGCGTACGAGACAGCGCGGGAACGCCTGATGCTGGGTGGCAACGCGTCAGCCCAGCTGACCGAGATTCTGCTCGACGGGTACCAGGACGCTACGCCCTGGCAGGGCCAGGCGGTGGCGTTTCTGCTGTCGGCCACCTGGGTGCAGCGGGAAGGGCGCGGCAGCTCGCTCGCCGGGCTCATGCGGGAGGCGTGGGCCCAGCCCGACCTGCCGATCCCCGCGATTCGTCCGCGCTACTTCGGCATCCCGGAAGCGGTGCCGCGCGTGGGGATGCCGGGCGATGTGGTTGGGAAGCTGGTCGCCCCGGAAAACTGGGCGGCGGAGGAATGGGTCCGGCGTCGCGGCCCGGGCGCCGAACTGGATGTCCTCCGGCGACTACCGCTCGATATTGGCACCAACACGACGCTCGACGCGGACGGCCCGTGGATCCTGACCAGCGTGGCCCGAGAGGCGGCGGCCTCCCCGGCCGGCTTCCTGGAGTCGGCCGACGCGATCATCGAAGACCCCGGCAACCCTCCGCTGTACGCCGTGGCCACCGCCCTGCACGAGTGGCAGCACATCCTGATGGAGCGGCACCGGCTTTCGCTCTGGGAGGATGGCGCCATCCGGGATAATGGAACCGGCCTGCAGATCGTCGCCTCTGATCTGTTCCTGGCCGAGGGGCTGGCAGAGTGGATGACGGAACGGGTGCTGGGCCCGGTCCTCGAGCGCGCGCCGATCGTGGGTGTCGGTGACGCGCAAAAGCTGGCGGTCCTCGCCTCCGAAAATCCGCTCGACCCGCATGCGCTCGGCCTTCGCATGATGCGCGCCCTCGTCGCCGCCAGTTCGGCCGATGCCGCCCGGAGCGTGGTCCTGGCCCACGCGGACTCCCCGGCCCAGGTCGCGGCCACCGTCACCGCCTGGCGCGGGTCGGGGACTCCGGACCGCGTGGTGCCGACCCGTGGCCAGCGGCGCCTCGTCCCCGAGACTATTTTTACCGTCGAAGACGGCGTTGGTGACATCAGCGGTGTCCACATCCGCGTCCCGGCTGATACCACGGCAACCAGGTAGCGATTCATATGACCGATGCGCCACACTCAATCGTTCCGCGCGCCCCGGCGCTCAAGTCCCCCGAATTCGGCCTGGCCCTCGGCCTGGTCGTCGGCCGGTTCGCGCTCGACATGCACGACCTGCACTACGGGTACTGGACCCCCGATCTCGCGCTCACCGCGGCCAATCTCCCGGTGGCCCAGGCGCGCTATACCGACAAGCTCATGGCGGACATCCCCGAGGGGGTCAAGACCATTCTGGACGTCGGATGTGGCGCCGGGAACACCGCGAAGAAGCTCCTCGACCGGGGCTACGAGGTCGTCTGCCTGTCACCCAATGAGTGGTTGAATGCCGAAGCGCAGAAGGCGGTCGGTAATCGCGCCGTCGTGCACCTTTCCCGGTTCGAGGACTTCGCCCTCGACCGGAAGTTCGACCTGATCCTCTTCAGCGAGAGCTTCCTGTTCATGAAGGCGGACGTGGCGCTCGCCAAGGCCGAGTCGATGCTCAACCCGGGCGGCTACATCCTGATCTCCGACATCTTCCGGGTGCCGTCGGACCAGAAGAGCCCCATCGGCGGCGGGCAGGACATCCGGCGCTACCAGGCGATGATGGCGGCCTCCCGGTTCACGATGCTGAAGGACACGGACATGACGGAGCAGATCGCGCCGACGTTTGACCTGCTCAACCTGGCGTACCAGGAGATGATCATGCCGGCCTACGCGCTCATTCTCGCCAAGCTGGAGGCCTCGAATCCGCTGGTCATGAAGTTCGTGCGGTGGAAGTGGCGCAAGAAGTTCGAGCGCCTCGAGGAGAAGCACTTCACCGGCAAGCGGACCGGCGCGCACTTCCGCGTGCACAAGAGCTACCGGCGCACGCTCTACCGCCTGGCCGCCTGATGCCGGTGGCGCCACCCGCGCTGGCACCCGGCTCGAAGGCGCCCGCCTTCCGGCTGCCGTCCGACGCCGGGTCCCCGGTGGCGCTGAAGGACCTGAAGGGCCGCCCGGTCGTGCTGTACTTCTATCCGAAGGACGACACCACGGGCTGCACCACAGAGGCGTGCGGCTTCCGCGACAGCTGGCGCGCGGTGCAGGCGACCGGCGCGGTGGTGCTCGGGGTATCGCCCGACGGGGTGGCAAGTCACCAGAAATTCAAGAAGAAATACGAGTTGCCGTTCACGCTCCTGGCCGATGAGGACCACGCCGTCGCCGAGGCGTACGGCGCCTGGGGCGAAAAAAGCATGTACGGACGGAAGTACTTCGGCGTGCTGCGCAAGACGTATATCATTGACGCCCGCGGGAGCATTGCCCGGGTGTTCGAGAAGGTGAAACCACGCGGTCACGCCGCCGAGGTGCTGGCGGCGCTCACCGAATAGCACGCGGCGTCCGTAGTCCTACGGATTGCCTGTTCCCCCGTGACGTTCGTACTCTGGTGGGCCTAGAAACCTGGAGACTCTCATTCGTACCGCATCGCTTCTCATCGTGCTCGCCGCCGCCCCGCTGCTCTCCTGCCGCGGCACCGTCGAGGTCGTCGCCACGCCCGCCATGCCTGTGGCGGCCCTCCCCGGCGAAGGGCACCTCCGGAACATCCAGCAGCTGACGCATGGTGGCAACAATGCGGAGGCATATTTCGCGAAGTCCGGCCGGCAACTCATCTTCCAGCGTCAGGAAGACCTCACGGCGGGGTGCGACCAGGAATACGTCATGAACATCGACGGGTCCGGGATGCGCCGCGTGTCCAACGGGAAGGGTCGGACCAGCTGCGGCTATTTCTACGACAACGACCGGCGCATCCTGTACAGCAGCACCTTCGAGTTCGATGCCGCCTGCCCGGTGCGCCCGGACATGTCGAAGGGATACGTCTGGCCGCTCGGTCACTTCGAGATCTACACCGCCGCGAGCGACGGGACGGGCCTGAGCAAGCTCACCGACGACAAGGCGTACAACGCCGAGGCCACCGTCTCGCCCGACGGAAAGCACATCATCTTCACCAGCACGCGCGACGGCGACATCGACCTGTACAGCATGAACATTGACGGCTCCAACGTGCGTCGTGTGACTTCGCGCATCGGCTACGACGGCGGGGCGTTTTACTCCCCCAACGGCAAGCAGATCGTCTGGCGCGCCTCGTACCCGGTCAGCGCGGCCGACACGGCCGACTACGAGAGCCTGCTCGCCCAGCGTCTCGTCCGGCCCGCCGCCCTCGAAATCTGGGTGGCCAACGCCGACGGGAGCGAGCCGCGGCAGGTCACCCGTGTGGGCGGCGCCAACTTCGCCCCGTTCTTCTCGCACGACGGCAAGCAGATCATTTTCGCGTCGAACCACCTCGACCCGAAGGGCCGGAACTTCGACCTCTTCCTGATCAACGTGGACGGCACCGGGCTCCAGCAGGTGACCACCGACCCGGACTTCGACGGCTTCCCGATGTTCAGCCCGGACGGCAAGAAGCTGGTGTGGGCCTCCAACCGGAACGCGAAGACCCGCGGCGAGACCAACGTCTTCATCGCGGATTGGGTCAGGTAGCCGGGCGCCCGTCCTTCGACGCGGAAACCACGGGGCGCCGGGGGTCGTAGGGACCGCCGGCGCCCCGTGGCACGCGGGGTCTTCACCCCGTACGCTCCTCCGGTTAGGTTACCGCGCCCTCCCTCTCACCGGGACCCAACGACCCTCATGCCCCAGTCCAAGCCGGCCCCAGGTCACCATTCCTTCGTCGTCTGGCTGTGGGAGTGGACCAAGTCCATCGCCATGGCCCTCATGGTATGGCTGGTGCTCCGGACCTTTCTCGTCCAGGCGTTTCGCATCCCGTCCGGCAGCATGGAAAACACCCTGCTGGTCGGCGACTTCCTGTTCGTCAACAAGGCGCTGTACGGCGCGGAAGTTCCGCTGGTGCACAAGCGGCTCCCCGCCTTCCGCGAGCCCACACGCAACGATATCCTCGTCTTCGACGGCGTCGAATCGGACATGGAAATCGTCAAGCGCATGGTGGGGATGCCGGGGGACACGCTGGCGATGGAGGGGGGGCAGCTGATCCGGAACGGCGAGCGTCTCGACGAGCCCTATGTCGTCCACGCCTCCCCGCTGCCGATGGCCGGGCCGGAGCAACGGTTCCTGATGCGCCAGTGGCAGGTCAAGTACCTCGTCGGGCGCGACACCGCCACCTATAATCCCGACCTGCAGGACTGGGGGCCGATCGTTGTGCCCCCGGATTCGTACTTCATGATGGGCGACAGCCGGGATAACTCGCACGACAGCCGCATGTGGGGCTTCCTGCCACGGAAGAACGTGCGGGGCCGCCCGATGTTCATCTACTACAGCTATGACTCCAACAGCTGGAAGCCAGTCCCCTTCCTGACAGCCATCCGATGGGGACGGACCTTCAGCCGCCCGAGGTAGCGCCGGAGCGACCGCTCGGGCGGATCCGTCGGTGGCTGCGTTTCCCGAGGAGTTGGGCGGAAGTACGCCGCCTCGGCTGGCGCGCCGTGGCGGCGTTTGTCGTCTTCTACCTGGTGCGCGACCTGCTGCTGTACGTGTTGCTGCCCTACCTGGTCTATCGCGAAGTCATCGCGCCCTAGGGGGCATCGGGCGGATGGTACGGCGACTCGGGTGAGCGCGACGGATCCGGGACGCCCGGCAGATAGGCGGCGCTGCGTCCGCACTTGGAGCAGAGCAGGGCAATGCGGCCGATTTCGAGCGGGGTATTCGGTGGGGGGCGTTTCGGGGTTCTGGTGATGGACTCGGTGCCGCACGACGGACACACCAAAGGCTTCCGGTCACGATCCGCGGCGACCAGCGCAAGCGCCTCCGGCGCTCGGAATTCCTTGATGCCCCGACGTCCCATGGGCGGTCCTTCCGGGGGAGGTATCTCACCCCCTGCCTACCAATCTATGATTCCCCAGTTGAGCGCGCAAAGCTGCCGGACCGGCTCGGCTGTCGAGATACGCTACAGCGACAGCTTGGTGTCACGTGAATGCTGTGACACTGTCACCAATTCCGGTTCCTTGGCTGGCTTGCCACCCACTTCAGGCACCGCCGCGGGCCATTCGCTTGACTGCACCCCGCCGGTGTGGTACGTTGGCGCCGGCAAGGCATAACGCGGCATAGCGTTACGCCACCCTTACACCCCTCCGCTGTCTTGGCCTCAAGGAGTCCCAGTGGTATCTGAACTCGGCGGCGCGCAAATCTCCACGTTGCTTGAAAGTCTCCCCGGTATCGCGACAGTCCTCCGCAGCCCGGTGGCGGATGCGCTGGTGAACGTCATTCGAGCCGCAGCCCGGCTCTCGGAGTTCGACATCGCCGACGCCGACGAGCTGGTCAAGTACGCCACGCGTCGAGGTCTCCTGGCCGAGGACGAGGGCGAGCGGCTCCTGACCGACTTGAAGGCCGCGCACCAGAAGAAGCTGGACCGGATCGCGGCTCGTCCAAAGGCCGGCAAGCCCAAGGGTGCAAAGCCCTCGAGCGCCAAGGCCAGGCCGAAGCCGAAGCCGAAGTCGAAGTCGAAGTCCACCAAGTCGGCCTCCCGTCCGGCCGCCAAGAAGGCCGCAGGCAAGAAGGCGTCGGCCAAGAAGAAACACTAGCGCACACGGTGTGGCACAAAAGCGCCCCCCCGGCTCTGGCCGGGGGGGCGCTTCCATTGCGGGGTTCCGCGCGGATCAGGTGCGGAAGGCGTTCATCGCATCGGTCAGCCGGGTCGCGCCCTGCAGCAGGTCCCCGGCGGCGGCGGCCATCTCCTCGGTCGAGGCGCTCTGTTCTTCCGCAGCCGCTGTGACTTCCTGGCTCGCCGAGGCGTGCTCCGTGGCGGAGGCGGCCACTTCGGCCGTCTTCCCGCCCAGCTGGTCCACGATCGTCCGGTTGAGCGCCGCCTGCGCGGACACCACGGCCGCGGCCGTCCGTACCTCCTGCACCGCTGCACCGATGTCGTCGAGCGCGCGGGCGGCCGCGCCGGCCACGCCCTCGATCCCCCGCACCTTCGTGGTGCCCACCTGCATGGTACTGGACACCTCGCGCACCTGGTTGCGGATGAACTGCACCGTCTTGGTCACGTCTTCCGCCGCGCGCGCGCTGGAGTCCGCCAGGTGCCGAACCTCTTCGGCCACCACGGCAAAGCCCCGGCCATGTTCCCCGGCGCGCGCCGCTTCGATGGCGGCGTTCAGGGCCAGCAGGTTGGTCTGCGACGAGATCTGCTTGATGAGGTCGATGAACTCCGTGATCGACTCCGACTTCCGTGCGAGCTCCTGCACCTGCTGGGCGGAGGTCTGGACCACCTCACGCACATCGAGCAGGGTCTGGCCGGCGGCCGCGACGTCCGTCCGGTGCCGGACGGCCAGGTCGCGGATGGTATCGCCGAGCGCCACCACGCGGGTCGACGCCTCGTCGGCTTCGGCCGCTGTGGCGCGGAGCCGGCCGAGGAGTTCGTCGGCGTCCCGCATGCCGTGGACCTGCGACTCGGCGCTGTGCGACATCTTGACCATGGCCGTCGAGATTTCGCCGCTGCTGGCGGCGAGTTCTTCGCTCATGGCGGAAAAGTCGCTGGCGCTGCTGGAGATCTGGTTCGATTCCTTGACGACGATCCCGACCACGCCGCGGAGCCGCGCCGCCATTTCGTCCATGGCGGCGGCGAGCCGGCCCAGCTCGGTTGGCATGTCGCCGAGGGTGACCGGCCGGAGATCGCCGGCGCCGAAGCGCTCCGCGGCGCCGACCAGCCTGCGGAGCGGGCGGTCCACGGTGCGCACCGTGTAGAGGGTGGTCGCGACGCCGAGGACGAGGGCAAGTCCGAACAAGCCCCAGACGCTCCGCTCCCGTCGGCCGGCCTCCTCCTGCAGCGCCTGGATCCGGATCAACGCCCGGGCGCTCTGCGAGCGGGACAAGGCGCGCACGTCGGCCACCAGCGTGTCGGCCGGGGCGCGGGCCGCGTTGGCGAACCGGCGCGCCTCGGCGTCGCGGCCGAGGTCGGCCAGCGCGTGGGCCATGGCGTACGAGACTTCGATCATCGCCTGTTCTCCGGCGATCTTGTTGGTGATGTAGCGGTCCTGGGTGGAGAGCCCGGTCAGCTGGCGAAAGGTCTGCTGGTAGGCGTAGGCGGAATCACCGCTGGCGATGAATTCCCGCTGCAGCTCCACCGAGGGCTCCAGCAGGTACTGCTCGGCGCTCCGAATCTCGTTGAGGACGGCGCCCACGAGGCCACTGCCGGCCTCGGTGCCAGCCAAGAGCGCGGCGGTCTCGGTCTCCACGGCGCTGCTGATGGACCGGACGGCGCGCGTGGCGCTGACCGCGATCAGGAGTACCAGCGTCACCAGCACCGCCATGCCGAGGCTGACCCGGCTCCGGAGGCTTCGCAACGGGTTCATTGCCCCTCCGCCAGCTTCATGACGCCGTCGCGCACTTCGCCGACGTAGATCTTGAGGCTGGGTACGTCGCCGTTCTCGTCGAACGCGATGGTTCCCATGGCACCCTCATACGCGGGCGTGGTGGTCCCGATGCCGGCAAACGCGTCGCGCACCGCCTGCCGGTCGGTGCCGACTCGGCGCATCGTCTCCCGCAGCATGTAGACCGCGTCGTAGGCGGCCGCCCCCGAGCCGTTCGGGTCACCGGCGGCGGGGAAGCGCTGCCGGTACGCGGCGACGAAGCGGGTGTTGGCCGGTGTGTCGGTCTGGGGGAAATACGACGAGGTGACGTAGGTGCCGTTGGCGACCGGTCCGGCGAGCGCGATCTGTTCCAGGCCGTCGCCGCCCATGGCGGGGATGGTGAGGCTCTTCTTGCGCGCTTCGGTCAAGATGGTCCGCGCGTCCGGGTCGTACCCCGCGATGACCATGAACTGGGCCCGCTTGTTCCTGGAAAGCAGGTCCACATAGGGGCTGACGTCGGGGGTGTCGCCGAGGTACGGGTAGGCGCCGATCACCGAGCCGTCGAGCGACGCGAACTCCGACTCGAACGCGGCGCGGATGCCGCGGCCGTACTCGCTGTTGGTGTAGAACACGGCGCCGCGGGCCAGGCCCAGGCGTTCGCGCGCCCAGTGCGCCAGCGCCGACCCGTGCGCCAGGTCGCTCGGGCAGACCCGGAAGGTGTAGGGTCCCGCGTCCGTCACCGCCGGGGCGGAGGCGGCGGGGGAGATTTCCAGCAGGGGGTCGCTGCCGCCGTTGTACACCGGTGCGGCGGCGAGCGTGGGGCCGGAAAATCCGTGCCCGATGACCGCGACGACCGGCGAGTTGTAGAAGTCGGTGGCCACGACGATCGCCGAGTCGGCGTCGGCGTAGTCTTCCCGCTCGACCAGCTCGAGGGGCCGGCCGTTGATGCCGCCGGCGGCGTTGATCTCCTCCACCGCCAACTGGGCGCCGTATCGGATGGGGAGGCTCAGCGGGTCGGTGAAGTTGGCGGCCACCCCGATCTGGATGGGGCCGCTTCCGCTCCCGCAGGCGCCAAGGAAGAGCAGGCCGAGCAGGACGGCGCCGGAGCGCGACCCACCAGGCCGACGAGAGTGCAGGACCACGTCAGGCTCCGGGCGTGATGCTGTGGAAATCCGCGCGTGCGGACAGGTGCTCAGGGGAGATACCGTAGGTTAGCCGGGTGGGCGAGGCTTGGCAATCCGCGCGGGCGCCTGGTCGCCGAGGTTCCAGCCGTCGAGCACCGGGCCGTCCACGATGCTGATGGACGCCTCGACTCGGCCAGACGCCGAGCGCCAGGTGAGGCGCAGCATCTGCGTGCCGGCGATCCATTGCACCATCCCCTGCGCGCCCTGCACCGTCGCGGCCTGCGGCCCGTAGACACCCTCGACCTCGTCCCGCCACCGGGTGAAGCCGGTGGTGGGCAGCGTCGCGGAGAGGGTGACCACGCCGGTCACGCTGTCGATAGCCGCCAGCCAGATGCTGACCGGCGTGTGGGCCACCGGGTCCACAATCGTCGCGCGGCACTCCTGCAGCCGGGGATCAGCGGTGCTCCGCTGGCAGGACAGTCCGGCCCCGAGCAGCAGCCGCACCTGGGCATCGGTGTCCACGAGGGACACGCCGGCCCGGAATCCATAGAACGAGAGGGCCGGACCCTGCGCCGCGGCCGGTGACGACGCGCCGACGGCGAACAGCGCGACGGCGATCGCGCACCGGGCCGAAATCAAGCCTTCCGGACGTTGGCCGCCTGCAGGCCCTTCGGTCCCTCGACGACATCGAATTCGACGGCATCGCCTTCGGCCAGGGAGCGGAACCCGTCCATGGTGATGGCGGTGTGATGCACGAAGACGTCCTTGCCGCCCTCCTGCGCGATGAAACCAAAGCCCTTCGCGTCATTGAACCACTTCACGGTGCCCTTCGCCATTGCCACAACCTCGGTTCAACGGGAAAAAAATGGCCGATCGGAGCTGGCGCATCCGAGCGGCGAGAAGTGCATCGACTCCATCCTGCGACTGCGGTGCATGTTCCAAGCTGCGAAGCGGGGGGATTTCTGTCAATACGCCGACGGCGCCGAGAGCGTGAGCCCCACCGACCGCAACTCGTGGTCGAGCAGCCAGCCCTTCGTCTCGAGTCCGCCGCCGTAGCCGACCAGCCCGCCGTCCTTCCCGACCACGCGGTGGCAGGGGAGGAGAATGGCGAGGTGATTGGAACCGTTCAGCTGCCCGACCGCCCGGGGGTGGATGCCGGTCGCCGTGGCGATCTCCTCATAGGAGCGGGTCTCGCCGAACGGAATGGTGGTCAGCGTCCGCCAGACCGCCTGCTGCGAGTCGCTGACGCTCAGGTAGTTCGCCAGGTACTCCGGATAGGCGAACGGCCTCGGCCGGCCCGCGAAATACGCGGTGAGCCACGAGGTGGCCTGCCGGCAGGGGCCGGTGTCGATCACCGCCCCGGGCGCCTGCTGCCGCAGCCGCTCGGCCAGGTGCAGCCGCCCGGTGCGTTCAGCGTACTCGACGATCAGCGGCCCCTCGCGCGCCTCGAGGATCGTCAGGACGCCGACGGGCGACTGGTAGGATGTCCATTCAATGCGCATGGTGCGTCTCCAGCGCCCAATCTATCCACGGACGGGGGCGTTGGCCACGCGCCGGGGGAGGTGGACGCCGCCCCGCCTCGGTGTAACTTGATCGACCCCCCAGCAGAGAGATCCGATGCTGCTCGCCCTTGCCCTGATGTTCCAGCAGGTCCCGACGCCGACCCCGGTCGCCTCGGTCACCATCCGGCCCGCCGAGGCGGCGGTGGTCGTCGGTGACACGCTGCGCCTGACGGCGCAGGCGTTCGATTCCACCGGGCGTGAGCTCGCCGACGTCCGCATCCGCTGGTTCCAGGCCGGCGGGCAGTTCGAGGGGACGGTGGACAGCACCGGACTCGCGACGGCCGGCGCAGTCGGCGCGTTGCGCGTGACCGCCCTCGCCTCCTCGAAGGGGGGTGGCCGGGCGAAGACGGCTGTCGCGGTCATCACCATCGTGCCCGGTCCCGCGGCGGCCATCGCCGTGCAACCGACGCCGCGTCGGCTGTACGCCGGCCAGGCCGTGGCCCTGACCGCCACCGTCAGCTCCGCCAACGGCGACACCCGCCACGATCCCGTCACCTGGGTCTCGGATCAGCCTGGCGTCGCCACCGCCTCGACCACCGGGATCCTGACCGCGGTCCGGCCCGGTCGCGCCACCGTGACGGCGCGCGCGGGCCAGGCGAGCACCACGCTGCAACTCTCGGTGGTGGCCAATCCGGTCGCCACCGTCGAGGTCAAGCCGGCGCTCGCCACGGTGCGAACCGGCGATGTCGTGCGCCTCGCGTTCGAGGCGCGCGATCGCACCGGGACCGTGGTGCCCGACGTCCTTCCCGAGTGGATGGTCAATCCGGGCGACGGCCTCATCGAGGCCGACGGGGCGTTCGTCGCGAACGAGCCGGGGACCTACCGTGCCGTCGGCGCGTTTGCCGGACGCGCGGCCACCGCCACCATCACCGTGGTCCCGCGCGACGTCGTGCGCCCCACCACCCTGGTCGGGCGCGTGCCGGTCAAGGGATTCGCCACGATGGAATTCTGGCTCCATCCCGACGGGCGCTACGGCTATCTGTCCACTCTCGGCGACCGGGTCTATGCCATCGACCTCTCCGATCCAGCCGCGCCGGTCATCACCGACTCGGTCATGGTGGACGCCCGGGCCATCAACGACCTCATGACCACCGAAGATGGCCGCTACGGCGTCCTGACCCGCGAAGGCGCCTCGTCGCGGAAGAACGGCATTGTGATCCTCTCGTTCGAGGACCCCGCGCATCCCAAGGCGATCTCGGAGTTCACCGAGACCGTCAGCGGCGGCGTGCACAGCACCTTCATTTACCGGGGCTACGTGTACCTGACCGACGACGCCACCGGGTCGATGCGGGTCATCGACATCCGGGACCCGCTGGCGCCGAGACAGGTGGCCCGTTGGGAGACGCCGGGCAGCGCCGCGGGGCGCATGCTGCACGACATCGATGTGCAGGACGGACTGGCGTACCTCAGCTACTGGAACGACGGGCTGGTCATCCTCGATGTCGGGAACGGGGTGCGCGGCGGCAGCCCGGAGAATCCGCAGCTCGTGTCGCAGTACAAGTACGACCTGGAGTCGCTCTACCGCGACGTGGCGGCGGTCGGTGGGCCCGGCTTCATCCGCGGGACCCACACCGCCTGGCGGAGCGGTCGCTATGTCTTCGTGGGCGACGAGGTGTTCGCCGCCAAGCCGCAGGCCACCGCGGGGCCGAGCCTCCTCAGCCTGGGCCGGGCCTACGGCCGGCTCCACGTCCTCGATGTCTCCGACATCGCGCGGCCCCGGGAGGTCGCTTGGTACGAGCCGAAGGACGGTGGCACCCACAATGTCTGGGTGGCCGGCGACACCCTCTACCTCGGTGATTACCAGGGCGGACTGCGGATCCTGGACGTGAGCGGGGAACTCCGGGGCGACCTGCTGGCGCAGGACCGCGAGATCGCCCACGTCTATACCGGCGACGCCAAGGGGAATTTCCCGAACGCCGCCATGGCGTGGGGTGCCATCTACCGGGACGGCCGGATCTATGTCCCGGACGTCTTCTCGGGACTCTGGATCGTGCGGGTCGAGCCCAGGAACGAGTTGACGCCGTAGGAGGGTCGCGGTGGCCCCGGAGGCGGAATTGGCATATCTTCCCTCCCCTATGACCACGACTCAGAATCTCGTTGTACGGAATTTCAACGATCGCGCCGAAGGCCTCGCCCATTTCATGCTCCGGGCCGGGGAGGCGCCGCGCTTCATCGCCATCGACGACCAGGCCGGCTGCCCCATGGACACCGCCCTGGCCGCGCTGGAATGGACCAGGCAGGTCGGCATCCTGCGTGACGACGACCTGCTCCACGCCGGGCGCCTGACCAGTGAAACCGCCGCGGCAGTGGTCGAACGGAAGACCGACCGGGGCCGGCAGTTCGTGTATCTCGGCCCCCGCCTCGATGCGCCGCCGATGGACGTCTTCGAGGGCTCCGTGCTCTATGACGAGCCGGGCGTCAAGGCGGTCGAATTCAACCAGCGGGCGCACGCGCTCGCCCATTTCCTCCGGGCCACCTCCGGCATCGGCGCGCTGATGGCGCTCCTGGGCCGCCGCGCGCCCGAGCTGCGTCACTTGCGCAGGTGGCTGGGCCCTATCCTCCACGAGCTCGACTCCCCGCGCCCCCTCATGGCGGGCTGGTTTGCGGCCTCCTCGGGTGGTTGCCTCTTTGCCCTACCCGATGGAGACGTGCTCTGTCGCTATATCGAAGTCGGTATCGACTCATGATCCGCCCTGCGCTGGCCACGTTCCTGTCGCTGATCGCCGTTTCCTCGCTCGAAGCCCAGAACGGCCGGGAACAGTTCGTGGCACCGGATACCGCCCTCGACGCCGTGCACGCGGTCCAGCAAGCCGCGTTCGTCGTCTTGCGGGATTCCACCACCACTATCAGCGCGGCAGGTTCGCGGCTGATGAGCGGCATGAGCTCGTCCAGCTCACTCCCGTGGATGCGGACCCGGGCCCAGGCCGTCGCCGCGGCATGCGTCCGTTCCGAGGCGCCCCTCGCACGCGCGCGGGTTGTGACGCAACAATGGAAGAGCACCAACGACGCCCAACGGAAGTCCCAGTCGGCCCTGCTGAAGGAGATGCCCGTTTTCGCCGGTGACCTCGTGGACTGCCAGAAGCGCTGGACCGCTTTGGCGGCGGACACCAGCCAAACCTCCCTGCGCGAAAACGCGCCCTATCAGATGAAGGAGTTTCAGGAAAAGCTGGACAAGTTCAACCGCACCGTCCTGGCCTACCTCCGGAGCATCAGCGTCCCGCTCCCGATTCCCAAGACATCTTGACGCCCTCTCCTGTCACAGTTCGGCGCATCGGGCTGCGGAGCATTGTGGATACACATTTCCACATGGGGTGGAGAAACGTGTTACAGGCAGATTCCCCATCGCTTTACCACTCCACAATTCGCCCACATAAAATCACGTAACCCGAATAAATACAGGCACTTGCGAGATTTTGCGGCGCCCGTAAGTTTGGGGAGCATCGGAACGGTTCCACGCGCGCCGGCAAGGCGCAATTGGGACGGTTCAGGTGAGTTCGGACCGGAGGAGCAGGGGAGGGGATCGCCGCCGTAATGGCCCGGTC
>Ga0315271_10000881_pt1 | contig 17486 bp, 16 predicted proteins | sample C3_top_MG_FD_204664 | JGI IMG/M metagenome (GOLD analysis project Ga0315271, IMG submission 204664) | Sediment microbial communities from Yellowstone Lake, YNP, Wyoming, USA - C3_top | ecosystem: Environmental > Aquatic > Freshwater > Lake > Sediment | place: USA: Wyoming | collected 2017-08-01
AAAGATGCTCAGCCAGAATTCAACGATCAACCGGCTGTTCATCAAACACTACTACGACTTCAAGAAACGGAACGGGTATTCGGAGATGGAGATTTCCCAGAAGCGCGAAGCCCTGGAAAATGTGCTAATCCCCTACCATTTCGACGAAAACCGCGAACTGCTGCTGCGCAACGGTTTCAAGAGCTGCGATGTGTTCTTCCGGTGGTATAATTTCTGCGGAATGCTCGCCATCAAATGATCAACTGCTGCCAGCCATTGCTTTTGGCATCCGGGCGCTTCTTCTTTCGCGTCCGGAACGCGTTGTTCCCTATGCTGCTGCTGATAATGGTGGTGGCGACGCGGCCCGCCCAGTTCCTGGGAAATCCAGAGCTGGATCCGATCGCCGTCGTGATCGGGGCTTTGCTGCTGCTGGGAGGGCAGACGTTGCGACTCATCGTAATCGGTTACGCCTACATTGGCCGCGGAGGCAAGGATCGCAAAGTTTTCGCAAATCACCTGGTTACACGCGGGTTCTACTCCCATTCCCGGAATCCGATGTATGTGGGTAATTATTCCATTGTGCTGGGCTTTACCCTGATCTACGGATCAGCCTGGGGCTACGCCTTTATGGCACCCTTCTTTGCTTACATCTACCTGGCCATAACCACGGCGGAGGAAGCCTTCCTGCAGGACAAGTTCGGCGCCTCCTACGACGAATATACCCGGCGGGTCAATCGGTTCATACCGAATCTACGGGGCCTGGGGGCTTCCCTCGCGGAATTCAGCTACGACTGGAGACGCGCCCTCGTCAAAGAATACGGCACCATCTGTTTCGCCCTCCTGTCCCTCTTGACACTTCTCGCCTGGAAGATTGCCTATGTTTACGGCTACAACGAGCACCAGGCCGCTGTCCGTTATCTCTGCGCGGGCTGCATCCCGGTGCTGGTGTTTTACGGCATCGTTCGTTTCCTGAAGAAAACCGATCGGCTCCGCCCCGCACGCGAGGAAGAAACTGAGCAGCCCGTTGCGCGGCCATAGTGCTAAGTTTTCGGGTGAATTCCCTGCAGTGCTTCCAGCCATCCCCTTGACCCCGATCAAGGACAACCCCTGTCCTTTGCCGCAAATTCGGCCTGACAAATGGCGAAAACGGGGTAACCGGGATCGTCTTTGACAGGAATGATGAGAAGGTTCCTATGATTCAGGATCAGGCAGATAAGTCAGGATGCGGTGAACAGCCGCAATGCGAGCTTTGCCCACTGAGCCGCGTCCAAGCGGGCGTCTCCGTGCGGATTAAGCAGCTGTGCGCTGCTCCTGAGATGCAGTCCCGACTTCGTGAACTGGGTTTCTGCGAAGACCAGATCATCCGACTCCTCACCAGTCAAACCAGTTTCATCTGCCAGGTCTGTAATGCCCGCCTCGCCATCAGCGAAGAACTCGCCCGCTTGATCATGGTCGAGCCCGTCACCGCCACCGCGCCCCGTCGGTAGAGGGGTTCAGGGGAACGACATCGGCGCAGGAATCCTCCCGCCGCCCTGAACGAAACTGGGAGCGGCTATGCTGTAAAGACTTGCAAAACCAACGAGTCCCTGTCTTTTTATCGTGCAAGGATCTCCTATGAAAAAACTGAATATCGGACTTATCGGTTATGGCTTCATGGGCCGTGCCCACTCCAACGCATTTCGCAAGGCCGGTAATTTCTTCGACCTACCTTTTCAGCCGGTTCTGAAAACCGCCTGCGGCCGGGACGCCGGAAAGGTTCAGGAGTTTGCGGAACGCTGGGGCTATGAGTCTTGTGAGACCGATTGGCGAAAGCTGCTCGAACGCGAGGACATCGACCTGGTCGATATTGCCTGTCCGAACGACAAGCACATGGAAATCGCGCTGGCCGCGGCGAAGGCCGGCAAAATGATCCTCTGTGAAAAACCGCTGGCGATGGACACCGCGCAGGGACTGAAAATGGTCAAGGCAGTTGAGAAGGCCGGAGTGCCCAACATGGTATGGTATAATTACCGTCGGATCCCCGCCGTTACCCTGGCCAAACAGCTGATCGAGGAGGGGCGGCTTGGCCGGATCTTCCATTACCGCGCCAAGTTCCTCCAGGATTGGACTATTTCCAAAGACCTGCCCCAGGGCGGCGCGGGTCTATGGCGACTGGACGTCAAAGTCGCCGGCAGCGGTGTCACTGGTGATTTGCTGGCGCACTGCATTGATACGGCGATTTGGCTGAACGGGAGCATCGATAAGGTCAGCGCGATGACCGAGACCTTTGTGAAGGAACGCCCGCATACCCTCACCGGCAAGGTCGAAAAGGTGGGCATCGATGATGCCTGTGCTTTCCTGGCGCGCTTCAAGAACGGCTCCTTGGCGACGTTTGAATCCACCCGTTACGCCCGCGGTCATAAAGCCCTTTACACCTTCGAAATCAACGGCGAGCATGCCTCCATTGCCTGGGATTTGCACGATCTCCACCGCCTGCAATACTTCGAGCACCGCGACGAAGGCCGGCTACGCGGCTGGCGCAGCATCCATGTCACCGATAGCGACCATCCCTACATGAGCAAGTGGTGGGTGCCCGGTCTGCAGATCGGCTACGAGCACAGCTTCGTGCATCAGTTCGCCGATTTCCTGGAAGGCGTGGCCAAAGGCAAATCTTCCAGCCCCACCTTCCGCGACGCCCTGGAGACACAGGCCATCTGCGATGCCGTGCTCAAATCAGGCCGCAACGGCAAGTGGGAAAAAGTCAGGAAAACGGCTCGCTAAACCGGCGGGTCACCGATAGAGCACGGAGTTGGTCCGCCAATCTTTCGCCGCCTCGTGGGCGTAATCTTTCACCCGGGGGCGGCGTTCGCGCAGGCGAGCCGACTCGATTCCGACAAAAAATCCCTCGGATCGGTAGTTTTTCCCCACGCACGATAACCGCAAAGTGTAGTGGCCCGGTTCCGGCCAGAAATCCAGCAAGTGGAATTCCTCGCTGCTGGTCTTCTCGGAATAGAAATCCAGGACTTCGCCAATTTTGATCCCGTTCAAGGATGCCTCGTACTTCCCAAAGTCATACGATTTGGTCGCATTCACCAGCAACCTCAAGGGTTCTTTGGTTTTCACGTCGAATGAAATTTCGAGCCACGCGTTTTCGGCACTGGCCGGCTTGTAGAGCAACTGCGGGCCGGGATACAGGTCCAGGCTCTGCAATATCCCCTCCCCTGCCCCGTGATTGGTGGCAGCCGTGAAATCCCGCCCATACGCCGTCAATCGCTCGAGACTGGGAAGGGTCCGTTCGCGGGCGTGCGGCGCTCGCTCCTGGAAAGTAGGCACACCTGTCTGGTACCAGAAGGCCACGCTGGAATAATCATCCTCGCGCTCGTTCCAACTGGTGGTCTTGTAATGCGGGTTTTCGTCGGGCGAGATCCAGCCAAAATGCTCGAAAGCCACCTTGATGCCGTGCTCAAACACAATGGGATCCGCAATGTGCCAGCGATAAGCGGACGTGTGGCCACCGACAATTCCCCATTGATCAAAACAAGGCACCCCAAAGAAGGGCGTGCTGGTCTTCTTGAGCCCCCAGGCCGAAAGGAAATAATCCTCCGTGCCAGTGCCCCAGATGCACGGTATCGTTTCGCCATCGATCGCTATTTTCTCGTCGCCTTCGCCAAACCACGAGGGGCTCCGGGTGCGAACACTGAGCACAGTTCCGACATAATGGCCTTTGCCCTTGGTTTCCAGCACCAGGTAATCTTTTCCTGACTTCGCCGGGTATTCCTGCCGGTACTGCGCGTAAAAATACGGCGTGTCTTTGGGCACCGATTTGTGTTTGGTCCAATCGATGTTGTAGTAGAGGAGGCTCACCTGCTTGGAACTCTGGTTCACCACTTCTACCCGCGCCGATTTTCGAAACGGCATCTGCCAAAAGCAATTGTAGGAATCGGCATCCTCAACCACCACGGGCAGGCTGATCACTTCGCTTCGCTCGCCGAAGGCGTTGGCAAAGAAATCTCCCACCGGCGCCTCGACTCCGGGCCGCGCCTGGTCATCCCAATAGATGCGCAGCAACATTTCCTGGTGATTGGCAGACCCGTTTTTGGCCCAGGCCTGCGCCTCCGGCCCCAGAAACGTCATCCAGATATGGTTGATGACACCGGGCCCACGGGCATCCAGCAACACCCTGGTCCCTCCCGGTGGAACGTTTTGGTTGTCCGAATTGCTGGCTTCCTCCAAATCCCCTTTGGGGGGAGCCTTGGGATCATACTTCCCATCGGCACCGGCGCGGAATGTGGAGCTGGCGCGCATGCTGCGCCCTTCCTTAGGTTGTGCGAGATCTTCTAGAAAACCTGCAGCAACCAGGTCGAAAGACAAAAACGAAGCAACCGCCACCAAAGCAAATCGGAGCGTTCTCATGGCGAAATCAAACGCCAAGTGACAATAAGAAGCAAGCCAGGACGGTTGGGGAAATCACGGTTTTAAAGCGCCGACATAAGACCTGACTAATTCCTCGTCGCCACGAAAACAAATGCCGAGCGAGGAACAAGAACCAATCCAAGCCGAAAGCGGCTGCTCTCGACGAGAGCGCCCTACGCCGGATGACGTGGACGATTTTACTGGAGGACAGTAGCGCCCGCAGCCGGTCGGCTTACGAAAAGCGTCGGTTTGATCTTTGTGCGGTTCTCGTATTCGGAGGCGATGCGGTCTGAGATCGTTTGGACGGCGCTCGCCTTGACCAGGGCGACCGTGCATCCGCCAAAACCGCCGCCGGTCATGCGGCAGCCATAGACACCGCCCTGCTGCCCAATACCGTTCGCGATCTCGACCACCGCGTCGAGTTCGGGGCAACTGACTTCGTAATCATCGCGCAGCGATGCATGGCTGGCATACATCAGTTCGCCTACCTTCGCCCAGTTGGAAGCCCTGGTTTCCTTCGCCGCCGCCACCGTCCGTTCGATCTCTCCAATCACATGGCGCGCGCGGCGATAGGCGACCGGATCCATGCTGCCTTTGCTGGCGTCCAGCATGGCCATGGTGGCATCGCGAAGGGATTTCAGCTTCAACGCAGCGGCGGCCTGCTCGCACTGGGCCCGCCGGGCCGCGTATTCGCCGCCGGTGAGTTCGTGCTTCACGTTGGTGTTGGTGATGAGCAACGCCACCGAAGAATCATTCATGCCCACCAATTCGGTCTTTCGTGTCCGGCAATCGAGCAACAGGATGTGGTTTTCCTGGCCCATCACGGAGATAAACTGATCCATGATACCGCAGGGCATGCCGGCGTAGTCGTGCTCTGCTTTTTGGCACAGGAGGGCCTTCTCCACCAGGTCCAGTTTCGTGCCAGTGATGGATTCCAGGAGTGTGGCCGTGGCAACTTCCAAGGCTGCGCTGCTGGATAAACCACCTCCGAGCGGCACGGTGGAGTGGATCAACGCGTCAAAACCGGGAACCTTCACGCCACGAGCCGCAAATCCCGCGATGACACCCAATGGATAGTTGAACCAGGTTCCCTTCGGAGCCGGCTTGAAAGGCTGGGAAAGATTGATCGTTGCAGGCTCGCTGCCCGTTGTGGTGCGCAATTGAACCTCGCCGTCTACCGCCGGAGCCGCGGCGATGACCGTGTATCGGTCGATCGCCATCGGGAAAACAAAACCATCGTTGTAATCCGTGTGTTCACCGATAACGTTGACACGGCCGGGAGCGGCGGCAATCCATTGCGGTGGTCGTCCGTAAGCCCGGACAAACTGGGCCGCCGTTTCTTTTCCGAGATCAATCAGGCTCATAGGAGGTCGTCGTTATTGGATTATTGTGCCGAAAATTTGTGGACGGTGGTCTGGCGATAAACCTGCCCCGGCTGCAAGATTACGGAGGGGAAGGAGGATTTGTTCACCGAGTCGGGGTAGTGCTGTGTCTCGAGACAGAAACCAGCGTGCGGGAGGTAGGTCTGATTCTGTTTACCCACCAGCGAGCCGTCGAAGTAATTGGCCGTATAGAGTTGGACCCCCGGTTCCGTGGTAAACAATTCCATCACACGTCCCGAACCCGGCTCGCGAACCCGCGCCGCGAATGCCAGGCCCTTCCCGCCGCCGTTGATGACGTAGTTGTTGTCATACCCGACCGGCTTCGTTTTGATTTGGGCAAAACGGGAACCGACCGGCTGCGGTGTGGTGAAGTCCAGGGGAGATCCTTTGACGGGGAGAATTTCACCAGTGGGAATGGATTCCTCGTCGGAAGCGGTATAATAATCCGCCGCAATCTGCATCTCGTAGCCCAGCACATCACCGTGGCCCGCCAGATTGAAATAGGAATGGTTGGTCAGATTGACGGGTGTGGCCTTGTCGGTTTCCGCCGTGTAATTGATCACTAACTCGTTCGCATCGGTCAACTGCATCAAAACAGCGACGCGCAAGTTGCCCGGATAGCCCTCGTCGCCATCGCGGCTAAAGTGCGTGAACTTGACCGCCGCTCCCGCCAGAATTGCCGTTTTCCACACCACCTTATCAAATCCCACGATCCCGCCATGAAGATGGTTGGGGCCATTGTTGACCGCGAGCGAGTAGGCCTTTCCGTCCAGAGTGAAGGCGCCTTTGGCGATGCGATTGGCCACCCGCCCGACAGTGCAGCCAAAGTAGGGGTGTCCTTTAAGGTACTGGGCGAGATTGTCAAAACCCAGAACGACATCTCCCATTTTCCCCGTTCGGTCCGGCACGTGCAACTCCGTGATGATCGTTCCGTAGGACGCCACCTTCGCGATCAGACCGGCCGAGTTGGTGAGTGTAAACAGGTCAACGCCCGTGCCGTCCGGCAAGGATCCGAATCTCGTTGTTTGGACTGTTGGCTTCATCAGTGAATGTGGCTGGCGATCAGTTCGGACGGTTCATCCCCCCAAGCTCCCCGTTGGCCAAGCGGCCGTGGGAAGCACCTTCCCCCTCCGCCCGGTTGCCGCTCATTTCTTGTCGCCGGTTTGGTCCGGCTTGCCACCTTTCCAAGCCATGATCAACATGAAAGCGCCGAAGCCGACCAGCAGCAATCCCCAGTAGAGATTGACGTTGGTGTTGAGAGAACGGGCGTACATCTCGGTGTTGGAACCGGTGACCACCCCGTAAATGACCATCATGAGTCCGATCAGTGAGAACATCAGGCCAATCGGCCAGCGAATATCAAGTCCCATAAAAAAGGTTTCCTTTCAGCTTACCAGAAAATGATGTTTAGGATAACACACCCGATCAACAGGATGATACCCAGGGTTGCAGGACGCAAATACCAGGCGGCCTCCACTTCCTTGATTTTGGGTGTAAGCGAGTAGACCAGCCCCTTGAGCTCCTCGTCCGTCTTGGTGCGCTTGGTGGCCAGTGAAATCACCAGGGTGAGGACGAAACAGGTGATGAACGCGAAGGAAGCCAGCCAGAAGTTCTGGGCCATATCGCTGGGGAAGGTCCGGACCACCGCAAGGTATCCGCCTTTGACGCCCGGGAGGTTGTCACCAGCAAGCGTCATCGCGTGGAAAAGCGCCGAGGCGCTGATACCGCCGAACAGCCCGAGGAAGGCCCCGGTGCCGGTTGTGCGAGCCCAGAACATGCCCAACAGGAATGTGGCAAACAGCGGCGCGTTCACGAACCCGAACACCAGCTGGATAATATCCATGGCGTTGTTGTAGTTCCTGGCGAAGTAGGCACAGGCAATACTCAGAAGGATGCCGACCACGGTGATGGATTGCCCCATCCAGAAGTAGTGTTGGTCGCTCTTATTCTTGGCCATGTAGGCCTGATAAAGGTCATAGGTCCATACCGTGTTGAAAGCGGTGACGTTACCCGCCATGCCAGACATAAACGAGGCCAATAACGCCGTCAGTGCCAGGCCCAGCAAGCCCGGCGGACAATACTTCTTCACCAGGGAAAGGATCACGCCGTCGTAGTCGTATTCAGCGACTGCGTCGTAAAGGCCCTGCTTAATTTGCACGTCGGTCATCTTCGAGGCGCCCACCACGAGGGCAGCGGTTTTGGTGGCGTCCATCTTGCGGCCGATCGCCTCGGAAACCGATTTGACGGCGGCAGCCGGCTCCGCGCTCGCAGAGGACTTCACGACAGCAGCGGCCTTATCGTAAACCTGTTCACTGATGATCGGCGGTGGAATCCGGTAGTGCTTGCCTGGCATTGAAGTGAGCGCCACGGCAATCATGCCGGGAACAATGACCAGCGCCGGGAAAAACATCTTGGGAATGGCAGCGACCAATGGGGTCCGACGGGCGGCTCCCATGTTCTTGGCCGCCATCGCGCGTTGCACAACCAGGAAGTTGGTGCACCAGTAGCCAAACGAAAGCACGAATCCGAGACCGAAAACCATCGCAAAAATATCCACCCCCATCGGGTTGGCCGAAGCCCCTCCCAGCAGGGGCTTCCAGGCGCTTGTCCAGGCGTCAGCCGAGAATGCCTTTTCGCCAAGGTGCAACGCGGCGGGGTTCTGAGCAACTCCCTCGAGGGACTTATTCATCGATCCCCACCAGCCCACGTCCTTCAAACCCAGGTAAACCACCGGAGCAAAGCCGAGAACGATCATGAAGAACTGCAACACTTCGGTATAGATGGCGGAGGTAAGACCACCTTTAAGCACGTAAACCAATACGACCGCAGAGCACACCCAGAGGGCGGCGTGATAATTCCAGCCCAGGAGCTGGTTCAGCAGTTTGGCAAGGGCATTCATCGAAATGCCCGAGGCGAAAAGGGTCATGACGGCAAATGCGATCGAATTAAGGGCCCGGACGCGTTCATCAAACCGCATCTTAAGGTATTCCGGGACGGACCGGGCTTTAGATCCGTAGTAGAACGGCATCATAAACACCGCCAGGAAGATCATCGCCGGAATGGCTCCCACCCAATAGAAATGGGAAGTTGCAATGCCGTATTTGGCCCCGCTGGCAGCCATGCCAACCAACTCCAGGGCCCCAAGATTGGCGGAAATGAACGCCAAACCTGTCACCCAGGTGGGAATCGAACGCCCCGAGGTCAGGAAGTCCGAGGAACTTTTCATGTATCGCCGCAGGGCAAAACCGATGCCGACGACAAAAATCACGTATACCGCGAGAACCGCGTAATCGATGAAGGCAAGGTCAACGTTATACATAGGATTAATTACGGACTGCGCATGGTTTAAGAACTTTGCGTTCGCATGTCAAGAAAGCTGCGGAAAATTGCGTCTTTTCTTAGTGCGGAATGACGGGAAGGACGAGTTGAGACGGGTGCTCCTTATCGTGGAACACCGTTTGTTGGGCAGAAAGCAGCTCCGTGTCGGTTCCGAAGGGTTTCCCACTGTTCGGGTTTCGATCAAACCGGGGGAAGTTGCTGCTGGCCACTTCGAGGCGGATGCGATGGCCGCGCTTAAAGACGTTGCTCGTGACCCAGAGATCGATCTCGAACCGTTCAACCTTGCCGGGCTCCAGCAGGGTGGGATCCGGTCCATTCCGATATTGGGCGCGAAGAATCCCATCACACAAGTTGTAGGCCTTTCCGTCCGGATGAACATCGACCAGTTTGCCGGTGAAATCCGTGTCCCGAGAGTCGGATGCCGCGTAAAGCACCAGTTTTACCGGACCGGTAACTTCGGTGTCCTGCTCCAGGGCTGCGGTTGAGAAAACCAAAACGTCCTCGCGTTCCTCCACCTTCTGTTGATCGTATGGTCCGGCGGCAGCCCCCACAAGGTTGTTGCCCCCCACCGTTGGCACCGGATTCTTCCCGTCATATGTGAACCGGTCGGGTGGCTCTCCTTCGGGTTTAATTGAGCTCAACGTTCCGACGCCTTTCAGCGAGTTTGCCCGCTGGGAGCTATGCAGGAAGTAGGACACGAACCGGGTCCTCTTAAGGGGCCACTCGCTTTCCCCGCGCCAGCGATTCTCCCCCATCACAAAAAGGTAATACGCCGGCCAGTCCTGAACCCCGGTGTTGCGATCCCGGAGCCAGTATTCAAACCACTTGAATTGCCAATCCCCAATGCTTGCCGCGGCGTCAGCGCCAAAATCAATTTCGCCAACCTTCCGGGCCCCGACACCGTGCGCCCATGGCCCCATGATGACGACCTGGTTGCGGCGAACTTGCCGATCGCGCGATTTCGCCCGCACTTTTCCCGCCATCTCCAAAGTTGGTTTCGAAAAGATATCATACCAGCCCCCGATATTCAGAATGGGGACGGTGATTTCAGAGTGGCGCTCGCCGAGGCTGCGCTGCTGCCAGTAATCGTCGTAAGTCGCATGTTGAGCCCAGTTATTAAGAAAGGGGATGGGCTTTTCAAACTGGTCGCCAAAGGTATGCAGCGGAAGATGCCGGAAGGAGTCCTGGAGTTTTTCCGGACTGAGCGCCACGCCGCCTACTCCAATCCCCCAGCCCATCACCAAGGCCAACTGAAGAGCCCCGCCGGTATAGGCGACCTCATAGGCGCTATCGAATGGCACCACTGGAACCATGGCCTTGAGCCCGGGGCTGGCGTTGGCCGCGGGAGCCCATTGTGTCCAGCCGAGATAGGATCCTCCAGCCGTGCCGATTTTGCCATTGCACCATGGCTGTCGCAGCACCCACGCCTGAGTGTCAATCCCATCCTCAGCGTCGCAACGAAATGGCTCCCAACTGCCCTCGGATTTGCCTCGACCGCGGCAATCCTGCACCACCATGGCGTAACCTGCAGCCGTGTAACGTCTGGCTTCATCCCAATCCCGCCCCATCTTGCCGTAAGGCGACCGCATCAGGATCACCGGAAAACGGCCTTCTCCCTCCGGTCGGTAGATGTTCGCCGCGAGCTGCACGCCATCTCGCATCAGCACTTTCTCATCCGCAGTGAAAAGAAAGGCGGCCTCCGCCCCGCGGGCCAGCAGTGACCCCGCGAGCAAAGAACTCCACACCAGCGAAAAGCACCGCCAGACCGAAGATCGCGTATTCACGCACCCAGTAAGAAGATCAAACTGATCATCAGCAAGCGGAAAGAATGCCCCTTCCCGACTCCAGTCCGAGGGATTTGAAGTTGCGGAATCCCGGAACAAATGCTTGCTTACTGGCATTGCCGGATAGCCCATGAAGAAGATCCGTTTGTTGCTGGTTGACGATCACACGATGATCCGCGAGGGGCTTCGCGCTTTGTTGGATGCGCAACCAGACTTGCGGGTCGTTGGCGAAGCGGCCACCGGCAAGCAGGCGATTGCACGTGTTTGCTCACTTCGCCCGACGGTAGTCGTGCTCGATCTTTCATTGCCGGATGCGGATGGCAGAACCGTGGCGCGGGAAATCCGAACCCGCTTCCCCTCCACCCGGATCGTGGTGCTGACCGCGCACGATGACGAGCATTCCATGCTGGAACTCTGCCAGGCGGGGGCAACTGGTTATGTACTTAAGGATTCCCCCATTTCCGAATTGATACTGGCAATCCAAGCCGCCGTCGCCGGTAAAGAGCATTTTGACGCCAATCTGGCGGGAAAAGTGATCTCTCACCAGCTGGCGGCACCTCCCAATCGGGCCCACGGTCAGGGGCTCAGCGAGAGGGAAATCGAGGTGCTGCGCATGGTGGCGTGGGGGCATTCAAACAAGGAAATCGCAACCTCCCTTGCGATCAGCGTCAAGACCGTGGAAACCTACAAGGCGAGGATTGCCCAGAAACAGCATTTGCTGTCCCGCAGCGATATGGTTCGATTTGCTCTCTCCCAGGGCTGGCTGAAAACGCACAGCCCGGAAACGGGAACCGGCCCGCTAGTTCAACCAGGGCCAAATTAATCCGTTCGTGTCAGGGAATTCCCTGACGCCACACGGTGTAGTTTACCCGACTTCCATTTACAGAGGTCTACGGATAGCGTGATCTGCACGTGGGGGAAGTTAGTTCTCGCACACGGGGCGGATCTGGAAGCGATTTGGATTCGCTGCAACAGTTGAGGAGATCAAGCAATGCGAACGCTAATGGGGGAAGAAGAAGGCAGTACAGCGCTACTGGAGGTATGTCAACCCAGCATGGAAATTGCCATTATCTTTCAGGATCCGCTGACGAGGCAATGGGCCACGGAAGTGTGGGAACGCACCAGTGAGCTTTTGTGCCATGATGGAAGCAGCTTAAGATTCTGGCGCATGGACGACCTCCTTCATCCGCGGGTTGCGGAGGAAGCAATACAAGCTGCCGCCGAGGCCGCGATCATCATGGTAGCCATGCGGGATGCGGTGATGCCGCCGCCGAGCCTTTGCATCTGGAATGAGGGTTGGCTAGCGCAACGAACAGCTTCAGAGGGTTTGTTGGTTTCCATGGTCGGAATTCACCCCCGAAGCACCCACAGCACACCCCATGTGGATGAATACTTCCGCGCCATTGCGATCAGGGGGAGGTTGGATTACCTGCCTCGAAAGCGGTTGCTCCCCCCCGATGCCGTCTCTGCCTTTGACCTGGAGAGTATTGCCGACCGTGCTCATGCGACCACCCAGTTGCTGGGAAACATCCTGCAACAGGGCCGATGTACGACTGACCATCGGCACTGGGGCATCAACGAGTAACTCTACTGCCTGCCCGTTTACTCGGAGAAAGACTCCGCCTGGTAAACGGAAATGACGGCTGCGGGGTCTTGCCAACTGTCAGCCGGCAGCCCCGCCTTCTGGGCAAGAGAGTTCATGAAATCCACGGGACCTGGCAGTTTTTCCCATACCTGGGGCAAATAGGTAGAGACGCGTCCGGCAAACTCCAACAAAACCCCGTCCAGGCGCGGGCGGATTTGCCCGAGCAGCTCCCCGGCGGAATTACCACTCAACGTCATTGGATTCGTTAAAATGCTGATTTCGATTGCGATTTCGGACAATTCACAAAACTCCAGCGGAGGGAACCGTGAGTCGTTAAAAGCGGCACTGCGAGCATTTTCGATCACCGCGAGGCTCAGGGGGAGGCGAGGAACCACATTGCCGACGCAACCCCTCAACGCTCCACGGCGCAGCAGCGTAACAAAACAGCCGCGTTTTGTCCCCAAAGTTGGATAACCCGCAACAGAAATGCTCGGGGACGTTCGTTTAAAGAATCCCTCCAGGCTTTCACGCGCCAATTGCAGCAGAAACTCGCGTTCCGGACCGGTGAGAGCCTTCGAGGCCCCGGAAGAACTGTTTTCTCCAGCGGAATTCACGTTCCCGCCAGCATAGGACGTTTTACGGAAGTGTCCATGCCGGAAGGTTGCTTTCAAGCAGGATCCAGACCTCAGGCCGTGCCCGGAGGACGGCTAAACCGGCTCTCTACCCCCGCGCGAACAGGAAAACCGCGGCCATAATGGCAGTGGGAAAAAGCGCCCCGAGCAACAATTTCAAAGGTGAAATCCCCTCGGGAAAGTACTTCGCAAGAATCGACTGGCCAGCCGGATTCGGCGCGTTGGCGATCACGGTCAGACCACCCCCGGCGATCGCGCCGGCGACAATCAGGTACTTCATTTCGGGTTTGAAATCGGGGACCAACGAAGCGAGGAACGTGATGGCGGCGTTGTCATTAAACGCGGTGAGTCCGACGGCTCCGAAGAACAGGGGGATCTCCGATAACCTTGTCAGGACAGGCTCGATCCACCAACCCTGGAGCCCGCCGTGAACTACGAGTCCCGCGAGAAAAAAACCGACTAGTAGTGCCGGCCGAAGGGCCAGTTCGCTTTGGTGATGTTCGGTTGCCTGGGTAAACGCCAGGTAAAACAGGAATCCTCCAAGGAACAGGGCAGGATAGTGATTGTTCAGCACGGTCCAAGCCAGGAACAGGATATGAACGGTGGTGATCCAACCTGGCACGGTCGAGATGGATCCGGAATTACCGCCAGAGGATGATGGCTTTGCCGAACCCGCCGTTCCGGCCGCGACGTTCTTGCCGGTGAAAATAGGTTGAACAAGCCCCAGCGATTTCAACTCACGCCGAAGCAGGAGGAAATAGAAGAAGTTGGCGAATGCGATGCCAACTACTGCTTTCCACCCGAAGTTCATCAGCATGTGGCCGAATCCCCACCCCCATTTCGAAGCCACCATCAGCACGGGCGGGGCCGCAAAATGCGTCAGCGCGCCACCGACCGAGATATTGACAAAGAGGAGACCCAGAGTGGCGTAGGAAAACCGTGTGCTGGGCGAATGACAATAGAAGCGATTCCCAAGGAGGAGCGCCGAAATGGTCATGGCCGCAGGTTCGGTGATAAATGATCCCAGGATAGGGCCAATGGTCAGGATCGAGAGCCACCAGGCAGCGGGAGATCCCTTGCCGATCCGGGCAAACAGTGCCATCAGTCTCTCGGCGAGCTCCAGCACCGGGCGACTCGCTGCCATCGTCATGATCACCACTACGAAAAGCGGTTCGGTAAAATTGCGGTCGGGCCCGAGGTAACTCCGTGCCACGGGCCAACCCTTGGCAAGCGTCAACGCAATCAGCAACGGCACCACCCAAATTCCGAAGACGGCTTCAATCTCGCCAAGGAAATGAAGAATTTCCGCTTTGAAACTGACTTCGCCTCCGGAACCGCCAGCACCCGCGCGGCCTAATCTGGCTTTGTGTTCCTCCGCAAACCGATGCGCCTGGCGCAAAAACACCGGGGCCAGAAAGGTATGCACGATGGCCAGGAGAAAAATGGCGCTGGCAACCAGGTTGAACGGCTCCTGCCGCACGCGATCGGACAAAACCGAAAGCAATCCCGAATCTCCAGCGGCAGGATAGGCATCGAGCGGCAGCGGAAATGGCGCACTGGCGGGGGAAGATGCTCCGGCAGCCCCGAGGATGCCAGCTGACAAGATGCTCACCCCCAGGCCGCGGGAAAACCCCGACCACCCTCCCTGGACCCTTCCCAATGACATTTTTGCCTGCATGGGAAACATCCTAGCCCCGGGGTTCGCCAACTTCCAGCGATTCCACGCGATTCGCGCAACATGAGCAAAGAAGTTTCGGCTCGCAAATCACCGGCCTTGAGGACACTTTCCAGCTATGGAACAACAACCGGTTCTCAGGATAGACTCCGGGCGAGGAAGCGGGTCGTCGCTTGATTGATTCAGCGCCTGAATCACTAAGCTCCCGTGCGTTGCAGCATCCACCAACCGCCATGACAAAGCTGAAAACACCCGCGGAGCCCAATTATCGCCGACTGGATCCCGCGCGGATCGTGGACACTATCCAATTGCTCCACCGACGAGTCGATTACCGGTTTCCCGGGTCTGGCCTGGGAAAAGTGGTCGGCGAGTTGCTGGCGGTATCCAAAGAAACCGTGGAAAGAACGCGATGGATTCAAAAGCCGAACCTTCCCCTGCGGTTCGCGGTCGCCGCACTCTGCCTGCTCATTCTGGGCGTCCTGGCGGGTTTGTTGTTCCAGATTCGGCAGTTCCGATTCGATGACTTTGTGAACTCGGTGCAGGCGCTTGACTCCAGCATCGGCTCAACAGTGTTCGTGGGCGCGGGCATCCTTTTCTTGATAAGTTGGGAAAACCGGATCAAACGGCAGCGGGCTCTCAGCGCGCTGCACGAACTCCGTGCCCTGGCGCATATCATCGACATGCACCAACTGACCAAAGACCCGGAAAGCCACTTTCGGGGGGCATCGGGCATCATGCAAAAACCGCGCATGAGCCCGTTTGAATTGAACCGTTACCTCGATTATTGCAGCGAAGCACAATCCCTGATCAGCAAGATCGCCGCCCTATACGTGCAGGGTTTCCCCGATCCCATCCTGCTGGATGCGGTGGATGATGTCGAAGATCTGACGGCGGGCTTCGCCCGCAAAATCGGCCAGAAACTCACGATCCTGGAAAGCCTGAGCCGGTCGTTCCACTCCGACCCACCAGGGCCAATTCAAGATCCCTAAAGACGGAGGCAAGCCAATCCTGGAAGCTGACCATCGCTTCCTGGGCGTTGCCCGCGAAAACAACTGACCCCGGCACTCCCGCCTATACCTGGGAATAATCCGCGGCGACCAACGACAGATTGGTGATGCCGCACAAAATCGCTTTGTCGGCGTATTCAGGCATGCCGCTGAGACGTTTCCATTCCGGATGCGACACAAATTTGCCCCAGGCGGCTTTTTGGTCGTCCATGCTCTTAAACGCAAGCATATAGGTCAGGTTCGGCAGCTTCGCGCCGACCAGGGTTTGGCCAAAAAACACCGGGTTGAGGCCAACCTCGCGAAACAGTTTAATTTCGCCGGCATCGTTGAACATTTCGATTTTTTTGAGCCCGGTTTTCACGCTGGGGCTCTCGTAAGTGCGCAATTGAAAAACCCGGCCTGGATTGGAGACCGGTGTTTCAATCTGCGGCATGCCGGTGAAGGCCACCATCAATGAACTCTCAATCCGTTTGAATGCCGGCGCGCTCGCAGGAGCATTGATGAATTCCTCGCCTTTCGCCATGAATTCAGGATCTGCCGCCAGCTGAGCGCTGAAAGTCGCGAAGGATTCCAGTGATTTGTGACGAATTAGGACGTAAACCGGGCTGATCCCTTCCGCAGGATAAAAAACACCGACGGGTTTCAAGCCCAGGCGATTCATAGCCGGGATGGCGGCTCCTTTCAGAAAAGTATCCAGATTCTTCTTCTGAGTCTCGTTCTCGAGAATGAACTGCCGCAGTTCGTAATAATCCCGGCCTGAACCGGATTGATCGGCGCCTGCGGTGGAGGAGGTAATAGCTGCGATTCCAGCAGCTCCGGAGAGAGTGATGAAGTGCCTTCGATTCATAGGTTGAGGAAACCATAACAAAGACCCGGCCGATTGTCACCGGTTCTCTCGTCCGTTTTTGCCCCTTTTTCCATCCGGCTGGATACCGGGGAATGCGCCTTGAAAAAGGTCAGGAGCCGGCAAACAGCCTGGGGCTCAATTCCCTCAGCGCATTAAGCATGAACTGAATCGCCACCGCCGCCAGTAGCAAACCCATGATCCGGGTCGCTATGTTCATCGCGATCGGACTCAGCAACTTTGTGGATTTCCCGGCGAGACGCAAGATGACGTAGGACGCGAAAGAAACCAGCACAATGGCGGCGTAAAGTCCGAGGCGCTGGACAAAGTCTTCCGCCTGGTTGTGGAGGAGAATCGCCGTGGAGATGGCGCCCGGACCGGCGAGCATCGGCATCGCCAGCGGCGTGATGGCAATGTCGGATTTTCTGGCCCCGGCCGCGGTTTCCTCGGAAGTCTCCTGCACGCGCGAGCGTTGGGCGCGCAGCATATCCAGCGCCACCAGCAAAAGGATGACACTGGCGGCCAACTGGAAGGCCGGCATCGTGATGCCGAGAAACTTGAAGATGTACTGCCCGGCGCTGGCGAACGTAATCAGCACGCCCGTCATCACCCAGCAGGCCAAACCCGCCATCTTGGAGCGATCCTCCGGCGTGTCTGTTGGCGTCATCGCGATGAAGGCGGGAACTGTCGCGATCGGGTCCACAATCACGAACAGCGAACTGACGGCCAGCAGCATGTATTCGGAAAGCGTCATGCGATGCAAGGTGCCAGCACGGCTTCAGACATGCCATGAATGATTTTTTTGTCGGCGGGGCAAATGGTCGCCAGCACACCGCCAAGATTGGCGCGCGCGGCGTCGCCTGCGCC
>Ga0315271_10000882_pt1 | contig 17480 bp, 14 predicted proteins | sample C3_top_MG_FD_204664 | JGI IMG/M metagenome (GOLD analysis project Ga0315271, IMG submission 204664) | Sediment microbial communities from Yellowstone Lake, YNP, Wyoming, USA - C3_top | ecosystem: Environmental > Aquatic > Freshwater > Lake > Sediment | place: USA: Wyoming | collected 2017-08-01
TGACGGGACCCCCGACTTGCCGTACACGGAGAAGACGAGCTTCTTGTACACCGTGGCGCTCGGCAGGGTGAACGACCAGCCGAACCAGGTGCGGTCGGCGGCCTTCTTCGTGACCTGCGTCGTGGCGTTCTTCTTGAGCGCGACCGTGTAGGTGTAGAGGCGCTTGGTCGAGATCGTGATGTAGGCGATGAACGTCTTGGACATTCCCTTGCTGTCGGTCACGATCTGCTTGACGGTGTACTTGCCGGCCGGCAGCGCGGTCCCCGTCGCGGTCCTGCCGTTCCAGGCGAAGCTCCAGCCGCCAATCCCGGAGAGGATCGGCTGCGACCGGACGAGCCTGGCCGAGCTGTTGTAGATCCGGATCGCGACCTTGGCGGTCTCCTTGCGGACGCCCTTGATGGCATCCGTGTCGCGGTAGCCGTCGTGGTACGGGTAGAAGACCGAGTACTGGACGCTCGCCGTGGCATCGACCGTGTTGGCGGCGAGCGAGATGGCCCAGCCAGCCGAGGTCGAGCCGCTGTGGTCCGCGTTGCTCGAGGCGTACGTCGCGGTGATGGTGTGCGCCCCGAGGCCCCAGGCTGTCGTGGCGATGTCCACGCTGCCGCTCGGCGCGCTGAACGACCCGAGGCTCGTGACCGTGTCGAGGGTGAGCGAGATCGTTCCGGCAACCGCGACGGGGTTCGGCGTGTACCAACCCGCGTCCGCGGTCTGCGCGCCGATCGTGATCGTGTCGCCCTTCTGGGCGGTGAGGCCGCTGCCGTCGTGCGGTCCGCTGACCGTCACGGTCGTCGACGTGGGCCTGGGACCGACGGTGAACGAGAAGGTGTCGCTATCCGAGGTCGCATAGGTGCTGTCGCCGTTGTACTCGGCCATCACGACGTAGGTGCCGGTCGGGTAGTCCGCCGGGACCGTCCAGGTCGCGCGCTGCGTGGTGACGAGTGAGCTGCCGAGCGGCGCTGTCGCCAGCTCGACCTTGCCGCCGCCGGTGACGTCGTAGAACGTCACGGTGCCGGTCGCGGCCTGCGGCGCCACATCTGCCGCGATGTCGGTGGTCATGCCCACCGGCTTGGGGTTGAGCATCGGCAGGTTGATCGTCGTGGTCGACACGGACGCCCCCGCGGCGAACGTGGCCGGCGCGACGGCGAGCAGCCCCACGATGACTGACGAAGCGGCCACGAGCACACCGACGCGCCGAAGCCCGAGCGAGATCCGCATGGTTCCCCCTGTGTGATTGGTGGCCAGAGGCTAGAAGATCGCGGATCAGGGCGCCAATGCCGATTGGCGGTCGTTTGAGGACGCCGTCGCGTTCCGCGTGCGTCGGCGTGGCCCGGCGGCAGGACGATGGTCCCAATGTGGTGCGCCAATGCACCGGATCGGCGGACCAGCGTCGGGCTCGCGCCCGCTAGACTTCACGAAACGATCGCACGCCACGCGCGGGAGGGGTCATTGACCGAGCCGGACGAGGACATGCAGCCGGAGTCGGAGGCCGCCGCCGAGGCGAGTGGCACCGAGAGAACAACCGCTGACCGCGGCAAGACCGTCCACGGGACCGTCGCGAACGCGGGCCACCGCGTCCTCGCGCCCGACGACGCCGAGGTCGAGGCCTACCTCGAGGTCGCGCTCGACGCGCCGGCGCCCGACCGCGCGCCCACCGACCCGCCGATGGCGGCTGTCGTGCCCGAGCCCGGCGTCGTGGCCGTCCTCGACTTCGGCAGCCAGTTCGCCCAGCTCATCGCGCGTCGCGTGCGCGAGCTCAACGTCTACTCCGAGCTGCTCCCGCACGACACCCCGCTCGCCGAGCTCGAGCGACGCGGCGTCCGCGCGATCATCCTCTCCGGCGGCCCGAAGTCGGTCTATGACGAGGGCGCGCCAAAGGCCGACGCCTCGATCTGGAGCGGTCGCCTCCCCGTCCTGGGCATCTGCTACGGCGCCCAGCTGATGGCCCTCGAGCTCGGCGGCGACGTCAAGCCGTCATCGAAGCGCGAGTACGGCCCGGCCACGGTCCAGATCACCCGTGACGACGGCCTGTTCGACGGGCTCGACCGCGAGCAGCCGGTCTGGATGAGCCACGGCGACTCGATCACCCGCCTTCCGGACGGGTTCGAGTCCACCGCGCAGACTGAATCCACGCCGTTCGCGGGCCTGTGCGCGCCTGCTCGGAACCTCTACGGCATCCAGTTCCACCCCGAGGTGGCCCACACCCCGCGGGGCAAGCAGTTGCTGCGCAACTTCGTCACGGGGATCGCGGGCATCTCGCCCGCCTGGACGCCGTCCAACTTCATCGAGACCACGGTCAGCGAGATCCGCGATCGCGTGGACAAGCACGCCCGTGAGATCGGCTCGGACGGCAAGGTGATCTGCGCGCTCTCGGGTGGCGTGGACTCGGCGGTGGCCGCGGCGCTCGTGCACCGCGCGGTCGGCGACCGGCTCACCTGCATCTACGTGGACCACGGGCTGATGCGCAAGAAGGAGTCCGAGCTCCTGCGCGTCACGTTCGAGGCCAACCTGGGCATGAACCTGGTCATGGTGGACGCGCGAGAGCGGTTCCTGGCCCGGCTCGCCGGGGTCACGGACCCCGAGCAGAAGCGCAAGATCATCGGCGACGAGTTCATCCGCGTGTTCGAGGAGGAGGCCGCCAAGATCGGCCAGATTGACTTCCTCACGCAGGGGACGCTCTACCCGGACGTCATCGAGAGCACGACGCCCGAGACCAAGACCGCGCAGAAGATCAAGACGCACCACAACGTGGGCGGTCTGCCCGCGGACCTGCGGTTCCAACTGATCGAGCCGCTGCGCTACCTGTTCAAGGACGAGGTGCGCCTCGTCGGTGCCGCGATGGGCCTGCCCGAGGCGATGGTCCAGCGGCAGCCGTTCCCGGGCCCGGGGCTGGCGATCCGCATCCTTGGCGAGGTCACGGCAGAGCGCCTGGACACGCTCCGCGACGCCGACTGGATCGTCATCGACGAGATCAAGGCGGCCGGGCTGTACCGCAGCGTGTGGCAGTCGTTCGCGATCCTGACGCCCGTGCGCTCGGTGGGCGTCATGGGCGACGGGCGCACCTATGCGAACGTGGTTGCGATCCGCGCGGTCACTTCCGAGGACGGCATGACCGCCGACTGGGCGAAGCTCCCGTACGACGTGCTCGGCAAGATTTCCTCGCGGATCGTGAACGAGGTGCCGGGTGTGAACCGCGTGGTCTACGACATCTCGTCCAAGCCACCCGCGACCATCGAGTGGGAGTGACGTACCAGCCAAGTCAGGGGTGTATTCCTTGAGCCGGGGGTTCACAATGCGAGCATGTCCGACCCGATGAGCACAACCGAGACCCGCTGCCCGTGGTGTTCTGCCGTCCTGCCCGACGCGACGGAGGATAGGTGCCCGTCGTGCGGCGCCCAGCTGACCCATGCGTCGGGCACTGAGCCGAGCCTGCCGGGGGTGACCGCCCTCGATCCCGAGGCGATCCTGCGCGCCCGGTCCGACGCTAGAGGTCGCGGTGGCATCCTCAGCTTCCTGACCAACAGCGACCTGCCGCAGCCGTCTGGCACAGGTACCGAGGCCGAGTCGCTCGCCCCGCCCGACGACGCCGTCCGCCGCGAGATGTTCCGCCTCCAGATCGAGGCCGAGCAGGCCGACGCCGTGGCCGAGAGCGTCGCGCTCCGGTCGGGCGTGCTGGCCGAACGCGGGATTCACCTCAACGAGCTCAATGCCATCGAGGAGCAGGCCGAGGCGGTCTACGAGTCCGAGGTCGAGGGCCGCCCGATCGCGCCGCCGCCGCCCGATCCGCCCGCGAGCTGATCGCCGCGCCGATCGCGGTCCGTCCAGCGGCGCCCATCGGCGCGTCACAGCGCATGGCAGTCGCCTCCGGCGCCCGCGGCGTTCGCCAGCGCAGTCACCCGCGGCGGTCGCAGACCTAGCGGGTGCTCGGACGCCCGGCCGCGCGTTCTGGCCGTCCAGCGGGGCGATTGACGCCTGTGGGGCGGCCTGGGGCGTCCGTTGCTCCCCTGAGCGGGTGAAATGCAATGTGACGCGTCGGAGCGCCCGCGCAGCGGAGGAGGCTCAGCGGCTCGCCGGGGCACCGCGCCCGCCGACGGTATCCTCGGCCGATGCCTGAACGCCTGCCCCATCCCGGCGCGTCCTACATCAAAGAGCACGAGGTCCGCATCGGCGACCGGCGGTTGTCGGCGGGCATGAGCCGCCCGCAGGAGGGCCCCGACGACTGGTGGCTCGCGGTCCTGTGGGTCACCGACGACGAGGGTGTGGTCAGCTTCCGCGAGGTCGGGCCCGACGCTGGCCCCCCGCCCGAGCCGCCGCTCCACCGCCTCGGCCCCGCGCTCGCCGGGAACCTCTCGGGGCTGATCCGCGAGGTCGACGGCCGCTGGTCGATGCGCCTCGTGCCGCTCTACCTGCCCGAGGACGACGCACGTCCTTGGCGCTGCCCGCTCGTCGTCCGGACCGCGTTCCAGTTCGAGCCCGCGCTTCAGGCCACGCTCGGCCCGAACCAACTCGCCGACCGCGTGCTCGCCGCGTTCCGCCGCGCGGTCGAGTCGCTCCACTAGGACTGAGGTTCGCGGGGCACCCATCGAGCGCGTCGCCGGGGGCCCCGTCGCATCGGCCGCCCCGTGCATCGGCCCCGAGCGTCTGCCCGCTTGGCGGGCACTCCAGCGCACATGCCCGCTATGCGGTCAACCTAGCGCGCGAGCCACGCCCGAGCCCCGTGATCAGGCCCTTGCCCTGCATCCACGTGCCCGCTGGATGGGCACGTGTGCCAGGACGCCCGCTGATTGGGCGATTCACCAGAGGACGATGCACGAGACGTCCCTCGCCCCCGAGCGCCCGACAATCACGACTGCGTTCGGCGCGTCAGCCGCCAGCCCCTCAGCGGCCCCTGTGGCGCGAGGGGCTAGACTCGATGCCATGGGCGACCTCTTTGACGAGTTCAAGCGTGAGATCGAGCGCCGCCGGGCCGACATGGAAGGGCGAGGCGTGAGCGACGACCACGGGCACCCCGGGGACCACGAGTCCTCGGACGACCACGACACCGACGCGGCGCACGGCGACCACGACACTGACGCGGCGCACGGCGACCACGACACGGACGACGACGCTGCCGATCACGACGCCCCCCACGGCGCCGAGCGCTCTGACGACCCCGTGCCGATCCGCCGCCGCGCCGGCGGCGCAGGTGGCTCGGGCGGTTCCGGTGGCTCCGGCGGCGGTCGCCCTCCGCGCCGACCCGTCGGTGGCCCCGATGACGGCGGCTCGCTCTCGATCCGTCAGCTGATCCGCCGCGCCGGCCTCGTCATCGTCGTCGGCGTCATCCTGCTGTTCCTCTTCCTGTTCGGCACGGTCGTCAACCTCTGGACGGACGTCGCCTGGTACAAGAGCGTCGGCTTCGACTCCGTGTTCTGGACGCGCCTCGGCGCGCAGGCCTCGCTGTTCGCCATCGCGCTCGTGGCCACCCTGCTCTTCCTGCTGCTCAACCTCTGGATCGCCGGCCGCTTCGTCCCGCCGCAGGACCCGGACAAGCCCGGCCGGCTCCGCGAGACCATGGACCGCTGGACCGAGTCACAGCGCCAGGCGCAGCGGCAGGCGGAGCACAGCGCCCGCCTTCGCGGCGAGCCGCCGGTTGGTGGCGGCCCGTTCGGCGCGGGGGGACCGTTCGGCCCCGGCATCCGAGTCGGCGTCGGCGGCAACACCTTCGACGCGGGCGACGTGCCCGACATGGCGCCGCTCGCCAAGTGGGTGATCGCTGGCGTCTGCATCCTCGTGGCGCTCGGCGTCGCAGGGGCGATCGCTGGCGCATGGGACACGATCCAGCTGTGGGTCCACCGCGTCCCGTACTCCGCCACCAAGACGGTGACCGACCCGATCTTCGGCAAGGACATCAGCTTCTTCCTGTTCGAGCTGCCGTTCTGGCGTCTGCTCCAGAGCGTCGTCAACGGGCTGCTGCTCGCGGCGCTCATCGTCGCGGCCGCCCGGTACCTGGTCTCCGCGATGCGCGGCGGCGAGGTGTTCATCACCCGCGTCCGCGTCCACCTCGCGATCATCGGCGGGCTCTACCTGCTCTCGATCGCGTTTGGCTACCAGCTCGACAAGTTCGAGCTCGTCTACGGCAATTCCGGCGTCGCGACCGGCGTGGCGTTCACCGACGCCCACGCCCGATTCATGGCGTACGACGTCCTCACCTACCTCTCGGGGATCGCCGGCGCGCTGCTCATCGCGGGGGCGTTCACGCGCTGGATGTGGCCGCTCGGCCTCGTCGTCGGCGTCTGGTTCGTCGCCTCGCTGCTCCTCGGTCGCGTCTACCCCGAGGTGATCCAGCGGTTCACGGTCGATCCCAACACGTACGCCCAGGAGCAGACGTACATCGCGAACAACATCGCGATGACCCGCCTCGCGTTCGGGCTCGACCAATGGGGGACCCAGCCGTACAACGGGACCGGCACGCTCGCCGCGTCGGACATCACATCAGAGGCGGACACGTTCGCCAACGCGCGCCTCTGGGACTACCGCCCGCTGCAGACCACGCTCGACCAGCTCCAGACGGTCCGCCAGTACTACAACTTCGTCGACGTGGACACGGACCGCTATCCCATCGGCGACACCCTGCGCCAGGTGATGCTCTCGGGCCGCGAGCTCAACGTGGACAAGAACACCACCGCCACCGGCTGGGTCAATCAGCGCATCGTGTACACGCACGGCGTGGGCCTCGCGATGGTGCCGGTCAACCAGGTCACCAACGAGGGGCAGCCCGAGCTCTGGATCAAGAACCTGCCGCCGGTCTCGTCCAACGGCGCGCCAGAGGTGACCCAGCCGCGGATCTACTTCGGCGAGAGCGACAACCACTACGTGGTCGTGGGCGCCCGCCAGGACGAGTTCGACATCCCCGCCGCCAACGGCGCGAGCGACACCCTGACGCGCTGGACCGGCAAGACCGGCGTGCCGCTGGACAACCTGTTCAGCCGGATCATGTTCGCGTCGCGGTTCAAGGACCTCGACCTGCTCATCTCCGACCAGATCACCGCGGACAGCCAACTGCTGTTCCACCGGACCCTGACCGACCGGATCGGGATGATCGCGCCATTCCTGCAGCTCGACAAAGACCCGTACCTGATCGTCCAGGACGGGCGCCTGGTCTATGTGCAGGACGCGTACACGATCAGCGACCGCTTCCCGAACGCTACGTCATTCAGCGGGCCGGACCTCGGCGACGGCTCGACGCTGGCCGACAACGAGTTCAACTACATCCGCAACAGCGTCAAGATCACGATGGACGCCTACGACGGCACGCTCCACTTCTACGTGAGCGACCCGAGCGATCCCATCATCCGCGCTTGGCAGGGCGTCTTCCCGACGCTGTTCGAGTCGCTCGCCTCGATGCCGTCCGCGCTGCAGGCGCACCTGCGATCGCCCGAGCAGCAGTTTGACGTCCAGACGCGGATGTACGGCTCATACCACGTCACGAACACGGCGACGTTCTTCAACAAGTCCGACCGCTGGACGGTGCCGACGGGCAAGTCGGGCGAGCAGAGCCTCCCGACCGAGGCCTACTACGTGATCATGCGCATGCCCAGCCAGCCGAAGGCCGAGTTCCTCCTGCTCCAGCCGATGATCGCGGCGAGCCGGCCGAACATGACCGCGTGGGTGGCCGCCCGCAACGACGGGGCCGAGCGCGGCGCCGTGAGCGTGTACCAGTTCCCATCGGACACGACGGTCTTCGGCCCGGCGCAGATCGAGGCGCGAATTGACCAGGACCCGATCATCAGCTCGCAGATCACGCTCTGGAACCAGAGCGGCAGCAAGGTCGTGCGCGGCAACCTGATCGTGGTGCCTATCGGGAATGCGCTCGTCTACCTGCAGCCGGTGTACCTGCAGTCCACCTCATCGTCCTTCCCCGAGTTCCAGAAGATCGTCGTGGCCAGCCCCACCTCGATCGTCTGGGCGAACACGTTGAGCGACGCGCTCAACAAGCTGCTCCTCGCGCAGAACGGCGGCGGGACCACGCCCACGCCATCGCCCGGACCCACAGCGTCGCCCGGGCCGGGTGCCTCCGGGACACCGGCGCCGTCGAGTTCGCCTGGGTCGCTCCCGGCGGATGTCGAGGGCCTCGTGACGTACGCGAACGAGCACTTCGACCTCGCCCAGCAGGCGCTGCGCAACGGCGACTTCGCCACGTACGGCGCGGAGATGGACAAAGTCCAGGCGGCCCTCAAGCGCCTGAGCGAGCTCACGGGCGGTGCGGTGCCGACCTCCATCCCGACGGTCGCGCCGTCGGACTTCCCGTCCGCGGGACCCTCGGCCGCGCCGTCGCCGAGCACCGCGCCCTAAGGGGTCAGCCCGTGGCGTCAGCCTCGGCGTCGGTCGCCTCGACGCCGGCCGGTCCGGCGGTGACCGGACGCTCGCGGCTGCCGTGGCGCTCGGCCGTGGCGGCGGGCGTCGTGGTGACGCTCGTGCGCCCGGCGACCTGGGTCGTGGCGCTCGCCGGGTTCCTCGCTGGCGGGGGCGTGATCGCGCTCGCCTGGCCCATCGTCGTCCTGCCCACGCCATCGGGGATCCAGAACCTGCTGGGCGCGCCTGTCAGCACGCTCGCGTTCGGCAACCCGTCGCCCGAGCTCATTCGGGTGGCGGTCGTCTCGGGCGTCACGCTGGCCGCGCTGTTCGTCGCCGGGCTGCTCACGGGTGCCTGGGCTGAGCGGCGGGGGATCGTGCTCGTGCTCGACGGCGCGGCCGAGGAGGGCTACACCGCGCCGCCGCCTCGGGTCGCCGAGTCGCCGGGACCCGGCGCCCCCGGCCTGGTCAGGATCGCCCTCATCCGCGTCTTCGCCCTCGTCCCGCCGCTCGCCGCCTTTGCCATCGGCTGGCCGACCCTCTACAGCGTCGTCTACAAGGAGCTGATCCTCCCCGAGGACCTCGCGACGCCGCTGCCGGTCCGGGTGATTGCGCAGGTGCCACTGCTGCTCGCCGCGATCATCGGCAGCTGGCTCCTCGCCGATGCGGCCGCGGCTGTGGGCGTCCGGCGCCTCGTCATCGAGCGGCGCGGCGTGCTCCGTGCGTGGGCGCTCGGCTGGGCGGACCTCGTGCGTCGCCCGCACCGGATCATTCCCGTGGCGCTGCTCGGCGATCTCGCGCTCGTGATCACGGCAGGCCCTGCGCTCGTGGCCGCGGCGCTCGCGTGGGTGCGCGTCCGCGAGGCACTCGAGCTCGGCGGCGGGCCGCTCGTCGGCGTCGCGATCGTGGCCGTGTGGGTGGCGATCTGGCTTGGCGCCGTGGTGCTGGCAGGGGTCGCAGCCGCCGTTCGAGCCGCGCTGTTCACGCTCGAGGGCGCCCGCCGGCGATAGCCGCGCACGCTGACTGCGTCACCGAGCCGTTGCGTTGTGCGTCCCTCGGGGACCGCCGTCCTCGGCGCACGCTGCTACACTCCGCCACGCCGCCGCGACGGGACTCGTCGCGCATTGGAGGCCATCCGCCGCCCGATGGACCAGATCCTTCAGACCGTCCAGGACGCGATCGGCGGTTTCCTCGGAAACCCGATCGTCAAACTCGCGTTCCAGGCCGTCGTCATCTACTACTTCGTCCTGTGGCTCGCCGCGGCCTACTGGGCCTTCCGCGACATGCAGCTTCGGAGTGACAACCCGATCCTGCCGTACCTCGCGGCGGCGCTGATCGTCCTCTTCAACGTCTTCTTCCCGTTCGGCGTGATCGTGTACCGGATCATCCGGCCGCAGGAGAAGATCGGCGAGGTGTACGAGCGCAACCTGGCCGAGGAGGCGCTGCTCGCGGAGGTCGAGGCGGTCAGGTCCTGCCCGGTCTGCCGGCGACGGGTCGAGAGCGAATGGATCGTCTGCCCCACCTGCCGCACGCGCCTCAACAAGGTGTGCGCCAGCTGCGGGCGGCTCGTGGGCCTCGACTGGGAGCTCTGCGCCTGGTGCGGCCGCGACTTCGACCGCGTTGACCGTGCCTCGCTCGAGTCGTTCCCGAGCGCCGGGGCCCCGGCCCGGCTTGATGCCCCGCCGCCGCCCGCGCCCCGCTCGGTGCCGGGGATGCCCGGCCGGCGGCCCAAGAGCGGCACCGCGAAGGGCGCACCGGGCACGCTGCCGGAGCCTTGACCGGGCCCGATTTCCCGGGTGACGGGGTGCCGCCTGAGCGCCTCGAGCCCGATGCACCCGCTCCCGCCGAGGCCACGACCGACCCTGACATCGCCGCCGCGGGAGACACCGACGCTGCCGCGGGCAACGCCGAGGCCGCAACTGAAGCCGACGCCGCCCCCGAGGCCGATGACGGCGAAACCGAGCCCGATCCTGATGCCCTCCCGCTCGATGCCGACGGCCAACCCCGCCTGACGCTCTTCGGCCTGTCCGGGCGCGTGGTGCCCGCTGTCTACCTCGTGGCCTGGATCGCGTCGATCCTCGGCGCCGGGATCATCACCGTCTCGATCCTCGGCTCGCGCAACCCCTTCGCCCGCTGGCTGTTCGTGGCGGGCATGGGGTTCCTCGCCATCGGGCTCCTCGCCGCGGCCGGCTCCCAGGCGCTCGAGCGCGGTCGACGGCCGTCGCTGCCGTTCCGCGGGCCATCGCCGGTGCTCGCGTTCGTCGTTGTCGTCCTCGTCACGCTCCTCGCCACGCTGGTCACGCTCGTGCCGCTCTCTGCGCTCGGCGTGGACCCGGGCGGACCGCTGGGCACGACCGTCTCGCTGGCTGTGACGACGCTTGTGTTCGTCGCCATCGTGCGGCTCCTCGTCGTGGGGACCGGCGCGCTGAGCTGGAGCGAGATCGGGTTCTCGCGGCCGCCCAGAGGGGCGCTCGCGGACCTCGCGACCGGCGCTGCGCTCGCGGTCCCGGTGGTGATCGTCGAGCTCATCGTGCTGACGCTGCTGGCGGGGTTTGTCGGGAAGCCGTCGAGCCCGCTCCCGCCCGCGGGTTCCGTGTCCGCGCTGCTCTTCAATCTGCTCTCAGCCGCGATCCTCGCCCCGCTCGGCGAGGAGGTCTTCTTCCGCGGCTATACCACCACGGCCTGGGCACGGGCGTTCGGCGGGCGGTCCGCGATCATCCGCGGCGCCCTGTTCTTCTCGTTCGCGCACATCGCGACGCTGTTCGCGACGTCGTTCTCGACCGGGCTGTCGGCGGCCGTGGCGCAGTACATCGCGCTGCTGCCGGCGGGGCTCGCGCTCGGCTGGGTGTTCTTGCAGCGTCGGTCGATCTGGGCCTCGATCGGGCTCCACGGGACGTACAACGCACTGATCGTGCTGCTGGCGTACGCGGGGACCGTCGCGCGCGGCTGAGGCTCCGTCCTGTCCGCTGTCGCCGGCTGTCCCATCGGCGGGCCGGCCTGTGGCCCTACGGACGCTGCGCCGGGCGAGTCGGCCGTCTGGGTGGCCCGTCGGGCGGACGGGGGACCCTCCAGGCGACAAACGGGCCAGCGAGACGGCCCAGTCGGAGCCCCGTCCGACGCTAGGACCACGAGACGGACCGGCCGGAGTGGGTCCTGGTGCGACGCCTGGACCTCGATGCATCCGCCGAGGCAGCGTCCGTCCTCTGTCACCGGCTGTCCACCGGCGGGCCCGCCTCTCGCCCCGCGAAAGGCCCCGCCAAGTCGCCGATGAGCCGCAGCTAAGGGTCGCTCCGTAGTCTTCGTCGTGTTCTCGGGTCCGGACGGCGGGAGGAATCGGCGGGCTTCCGTCGTTCGGGTCCGGGAACACCAGAGGCACGCTGCGGCCCGCGGCAGCTCCCCCGCGCCCCGCCGCCAGGAGCACCACATGACGAGCGATTCCGTCCCCACCAGCGGCGAGCATCGGCGGGCGACGCGCTCCATCCACGATCTCCCCGCCGCCGAGCGTCCCCGCGAACGGCTCGCCCTGCGCGGCCCCGGCGGGCTCTCGGCGGCGGAGCTGATCGCGGTCGTGGTGGGCACGGGCGGGGCGGGACGGAGCGCGGTGGACGTGGCGGAGGACGCGCTGGCGAGGCATGCGAGTGTGGGCGCGCTGGCGAGGGCGAGCGATGCTGAGCTCGCCGCGATCCCGGGGCTCGGGCTCGCGAAGGCGGCGCGCCTCGCGGCAGCGTTCGAGCTGGGGCGACGCTCAGTGGCGGATTGGCCGGCGGGCCGCTGGACGATCCGCTCCCCGCGTGACGTGGCCGACCGGCTGATCGTTGAGATGGGCCGCCTCGAGCGCGAGGAGCTGCGCGTGCTGAGCCTCAACGCCAAGAACGTGGTGCAGCGGGCGAGTACCGCATACGTGGGGAACGTGAGCGCGAGCCTCGTCCGGGTGGGGGAGTTGTTCCGCGACGCGGTCCGCCTCGACGCGTCGGGCGTCATCCTTGTCCACAACCACCCCAGCGGCGACCCCACGCCGAGCCCCGACGACCTCCACCTCACCGCCGAGGCGATCGCCGCCGGTCGCCTCCTCGACATCGACGTGCTCGACCACGTGGTCATCGGCCACGACGCCTGGGTCAGCCTGCGCGACCGCGGCGTCAGCTTCGATCGGCCGGGTGTGCGGGCGGCATAGGGGCCAACGCTTGTCGGACGAGACGCACGACTACGGAGACCCCGGGAGGGGATCGCCGCCCGTCGTGACCGATGAGGCCGTCCCGTCCGGCGCCACCAGCACCATCACGCTCATCGAGCCCGCCGCCCTCGTGGGTGCGACCGTCCAGCTCACCCTCAGCGTGAGGCGCCAGGCCTGCGCATCGGTGGCGGCGACGTCCGTTCGGCATGTGACCGGCAGGGGGGCGCTGATCAGGCCGCTGGGGCTGTCGGTGATCGTGCCGTCGCGAGCGGTGCCCGGCGTCGTCGGGAAGCAGGCGTAGAAGCTGGCGCCCGTGCCGCCCGTCGCCGTCGCGCGGAGGGACGCGAGCGCGGTGACGACCGCGTGCGCGGCCGCAGCGGTGCCTGAAGAGCCGGTCGGCAGCGGCACGATCGGATGGACCAGCGTGACTCCCTTCGCGATCGCGTCCACCTGCTCCGCGAGCCCGGCCGCGTCGCTGCCCAGATACCCCTCGACCGTGTAGCGGTTGTCCTCGGAGTCCTGCCGGGCGATCTGCCACCGTCGATTCTGGCTAGCGCCGTACGGAAGATCGGACGAGCTGGTGGTCAGGGATGCAGGCAGCCCGGCGATCAAGGCGCTCCAGCCGCCAGCCGGCTTCATGCCGTCCACGGTCCAGCCGGGGAAGGCGGCGCTGCCGAGGAAGACGAGCGCCTGACCGGGTCGAAGCGTGAAGTTCTGGAGGCAGCCGCCGCTGATGTCCGGCAGCCCGCAGGCGGCGCCCAGATCGAAGTTGGCGAGCACGCCGGTGACGCTCGTGAACGACGACACTTGGCTCATGGCGTAGAACCGCCAGCCATCCGGGACGGCCACGATCAGCTCGCCAGTCGTGAGGCTGGTCGGGCCGGGCAGCGCCGACGCCTGCGCCAACCCCGCGGTGGACAGCGAGCCGATGATCATCGCGGGCGCCGGGGACATCCCCTCGAGCCACTCGCCGGTGACGGCATCCACGAAATCGGTCGAGGAGTTGCCGGCGCTGAACGTGATCGCCCAGACGAGGCGGTCGGCCGGGACCACCTGCTGGTTGGGGTCGAAGTCGCCGATGCGGCCCACGCGGGCGTCGATGACGGTCGCTGTCCCGGCGCCGTTGACGGCGGCCACGACGATCGCTGCCTCCCGAGTCACCACGACGCCAGGCGGCAGCGTGGGCGTGGCGGTCGGCGTGGCTGACGGACCTGCCGGGCCCCTACCCGTGGGCGATCCTGCGCATCCAACAAGCATCGCTGCAAGCAGCACGACCGCCGCCAGACCTGACCGCCGCTTCACGTGTCCTCCCCAGCTCGAGTCCGCCGGGCGTCTGACGTCGGTGACGCTGGACATGTTCCCGGGCCCCAGACTCCCTCGCGAAGATTGGTCATTCCGAGGCAGCCGGCCCGTCGGTTTGGCGCGATGGGCAGCACGGCTTGCGGCAACGTCGCCTGCCTCAAGGGCCCTCAGACCGGGTAGCCGTGCACCCGCATCAGGGCAGCCACGCGCTCGCCCACCACGTCGGCGGGGGCCGCTGGCCGCACGAGGGGATGGCCCTCGGAAGCGCGGGCCCGGACAACCTGAACGAAACGCTCGCGCCAGGCTACGGGCATGTCCGGCCAGAGGCGAGTCGCGATGAAGGCCGCGAGCTCCCCGTCCTCCGTGATGCCAGCCCTCGCTGCTGCGGCCCAGACTCGACGGTAGGTCGTCCACGTTCCGAAGCCCAGGCGCGCGGCACGCGCCTCGGCTGGCTCCGCGAGTTCGCGATCGCGCAGTTCCCGCGCGAACAGCGCGTCAGTCCGCATGGGCGCTGATCTCAGCCAAGAACGCTGTGAGGCCGAGGCCCGCCGCCTGCGCGCGCACATAGGCGAGGTCGAGACCGGGCGACGACGCCACGATGCGCCGGCAGTCACGCGCCTGGAGGCCACCCAGATCCCCCGCCGCGAACTCGAGCTTCGCGACCAGCAGGTCCTCGATGCTCGACACCCATGTCTGGCCGAGGGCGGGATCCTCAACTCGGACGCGCCGGGCGAAGGCGGACTCGCCCCAGGGGTCTGGATCGCGGATGACGAGGTCGGCCTTGCCGATCGCCGTCACGTGGATGACGGCGCCCAGCCAGCGGTTCTCGATGCGGATCGGGTCGTTGACGAGGTACTCGGGCTCGAACGCGCGGCGGAGGCGCGCATCGTAGGCGGCGGGGTCGAGCCGGATGACGAGGTCGATGTCGTTGGTTGCCCGGTACGCGAGCCCGTGGATGGCCATCGCCTCCGAACCGGTGACGAAGTAGCCGATCTCGGCCCCGTCAAGCCGCTCGATCACGTCCCGCCGCACATCCACGCGTCGATTGTCGCGGCGCGATGTGTGGCTGTCGAGCCGCGCCGCAGCAGCGGGTCGTGATGCAGTTGGGCGATCACCCATTTCGCCGGTCCAACGCCTCTTCTATATGCCGGCTGGGCCGAGGCCGCGGGCGACGTGCTCTACGTCGCCATTGTCGATGTGACCCAGCGTGTCCGGCCCTCGGACGCCGCAACACCGCAGGCCTGCGACGCCATGGGCCATGGTCGGACAGTCTCGATCGACCTCGCGGCCCCATTCACCGGCGGGCGCATCGTGGATCTCGCGGGCTACGTGCACTTCCTCCGGGCGCCGGACGGGCTCGCGGACCTCCACGGCCTGCCTTCGGGGTGGACGCTCCGGTCGGCGAGCGATGTCGAGGAGAGCCCGACGGGTCGATGGCTCCGCGTCTACGCGCCGGTCGCGGATCCGCCGCAAGGGACGAGCCAGGGCCGCCTCGACCTCTACCAGGCGTTCGGCGGCCCGGCGGGCGTGAGCGGTGGGGACGACGTGCGCACCGTGTCGGTGAACGGACAGGCGGCGACGCTCTACCGGTCCTCGGCCGACGGCGAGCTCGTGCTGGTCTGGGCTCTTGGCGGTGACGGGCTCGCGATTGTCGCGAACGAGGCCGACTTCACGGCCGACGCCCTGGTCCGCCTCGCCGAGGGCGCGACGCTCCCCTGACGATGCCCGAGCGTGCCCGCACCCGGCGCACGGAACCGGCGGGTCGCCCTTGACGTCGAGCGGTCGCGGCCCGAGCATCGGGTCAGGGTCGTCAACTCGAGCTTGGGGCGGTCAACATGCGTCGACTCATGGCGTTGGCAGCGGCGGCGGTCTTTGCGCTCGCTGGCTGCACGGGCACCGTCGGCACCGTCACTGGGACGGCCAGTCCGACCGCCACGGCCAGTGCGACCGCCACCGCAGCCGCGGCCCCGTCGCTCGCCGGCGGTCCGCCAAGAGTGAGGGGCACCGTCACCGCGGGCCCCGTGTGCCCGGTCGAGAAGGTCCCGCCCGACCCGTCGTGCGCACCACGGCCGGTCGCGGGCGCCGTCATCGTGGCGACCAACGCCTCGGGCGACGAGGTGGGCCGAGCCACGACCGCCGCCGACGGCACGTACGCCTTGTTCGTGACCCAGAGCGGCACCGTGACCATCACGGCGCAACCGGTCACGGGCCTCATGGGGACACCGCAACCGGTGCAGGTCACGCTCAGCGAGCCGAGCCAGGTCAAGCAGCTCGACCTCTCCTACGACACCGGGATCCGCTGACGCCGAGGCCCCGCGGCTCGCCCCGCTGGCTTCCTGCGTCGGTCGCCGGTCCGGTCGCCGGTTCGGTCGCCGGTCCTGTCGCGAGCTCGGCCGCACCTCCGCTCCGCGATACTTGCCCCTCGAGCAGAAGGAGCGCATGCGCATGGCCGACACCGCCGACGTCATCGTCATCGGGGCAGGGGTTCAGGGGTCCAGTCTGGCGTTCCACCTCGCCTCGCGCGGCGCGAAGGTGATCGTCGTCGAGCGGACCGTCGTCGCCGCGGGCGCCACCGGCCGGTCGAGCGGCCTCGTCCGCGTCCACTACGAGCTCCTCGCGGAGGCCAAGCTCGCCTGGGCCGCCCAGCACTGGTTCCGCAACTGGGCCGAGCGCGTGGGCGGCGAGTGCGGGTTCACCGTGACCGGGTTCCTCTGGATCGAGCCGACGCGCAATCGCGAGCGGCTGGCGGCGAACGCGGCGGCGCACGCGGCGCTGGGCGTGAACGCCTCGATCGTTGACGCGGACGAGATCCGCCGCATCGCCCCGATGCTCGCGGTGGGCGACGAGGTGGCCGCCTATGAGCCCGACAGCGGGTATGCCGACCCGTCGATGACTGCCGGCAGCCTGATTGCGGCGGCCAAGGTGCGTGGCACGCGCCTCGTCCAGGGCGCGGAGGTCACCGCGATCCACCAGGCGGGCGGTCGCGTCACGGGCGTGAGCACCACGAAGGGCGACTTCGACGCGCCGGCCATCGTGAACGCGGCGGGCGGCTGGGCGAAGGGCGTGGGCGACCTCGCGGGGATGGACCTGCCGATCCGCGTGTGGCGCCACGACACGGGGTACCTCGGCGTGCCGGCGTCCATGCCCGGGCGGATCCCTGTGGTCATCGACAACCCCAACGGCGCCTACTTCAGGCCCGAGGGATCGGACATGGTGCTGATCGGCCTCGAGGACGACAACCAGATCGGCGGGTCGCCCGACCGCGACACCTCGAGCGCGCGCCCGGACTTCGAGCTGCGCGCGGTCGAGCGGATCGTGGCGCGCATGCCGGCGATGATCGACGGCGACTTCCGCACGTCGCACAGCGGTCAGGACGGGCTGACGCCGGACCAGCGCGCGTTCCTCGGCCCGGTCGGCTCGGCGGGGCCCGAGGGGTTCTACCTCGACTGCGGGCACTCGGGGACGGGGTTCAAGACGGCGCCGGCGATCGGTCTGGGCATGGCGGAACTGATCGTCGACGGGGCGGCGACCTCGGTCGACATCTCGCCGTTCGCGTACCAGCGGTACCTCGACGGGCGGCCGCTCGTGGGCGAGCACGGCGAGGAGATCCTCTGGCGCTAGGTCGTCGCTGAGACCAGGGCCACGTCGTCGAGGGCCCCGAACCCGTCAGATGTGC
>Ga0315271_10000883_pt1 | contig 17470 bp, 16 predicted proteins | sample C3_top_MG_FD_204664 | JGI IMG/M metagenome (GOLD analysis project Ga0315271, IMG submission 204664) | Sediment microbial communities from Yellowstone Lake, YNP, Wyoming, USA - C3_top | ecosystem: Environmental > Aquatic > Freshwater > Lake > Sediment | place: USA: Wyoming | collected 2017-08-01
GCTGGTCGACGGCTTCGGCCAGCGCTCGCTGCTGAGCTTTCACGACCTGGCCACCAACGTCGCGCTGGCGCCCGCTACCTTCCGTTTCGTGCCGCCCAAGGGCGTGGACGTGCTGACTCAATAGTCGGCAGCAGACCGCCGGCGCGAGCCGCCGCTGCGACAATCGCCGCACCATGTCCGCCTCGTTGTTCGACGACGACACCTCGAATGCGCCGCTGCCAGCGGCGCACGCCGATGCGCCGCTGGCCGAGCGCCTGCGACCGCGCACCTTGGCCGACGTGATCGGGCAGCGCCACTTGCTGGCGCCGGGCAAGCCGTTGGCTGCCGCGTTCGCCGCCGGTCGCCTGCACTCGATGATCCTGTGGGGCCCGCCGGGGGTCGGCAAGACGACGCTCGCGCGCCTGGTCGCGGGTGCGTTCGATGCCGAGTTCATCGTCATTTCGGCGGTGCTCGGCGGCGTGAAGGACATTCGCGAGGCGGTCGAGCGCGCGCAGGTCGCGCGCCGCGCCGGCCGCGCCAGCATCGTCTTCGTCGATGAAGTCCACCGCTTCAACAAGGCGCAGCAGGATGCGTTCCTGCCGCATGTCGAGTCGGGCCTCTTCACCTTCATCGGTGCGACCACCGAGAATCCGTCGTTCGAGGTCAACTCGGCGCTGCTGTCGCGCGCCACGGTGCACGTGCTGCAGCCGCTGGCGGCAGGCGAACTGGCCGAACTGCTCGAACGCGCGCGTGCTGCGCTGTCGATGTCACCGTTCACCGATGCTGCGCGTGAACGTGTGGTGGCCTATGCCGACGGCGACGCGCGGCGGCTGCTCAATGCCATCGAGAATCTTTCTGCGACGGCGGGTGCGGCAGCGCAGATCGACGAGCCGCTGCTCGAGCGTGCGCTGGGTGAACAGCTGCGTCGCTACGACAAGGGCGGCGAGCAGTTCTACGACACCATCTCGGCCCTGCACAAGAGCGTGCGCGGCAGTGACCCCGATGCGGCGTTGTACTGGCTGGTGCGCATGCTCGATGGTGGAGTCGACCCGCGCTACGTGGCGCGCCGCGTGCTGCGAATGGCCAGCGAAGACATCGGACTGGCCGACCCGCGCGCGCTGCGCATGGCGCTGGACGCAACCGAGGTCTACGAGCGGCTGGGTTCACCCGAGGGCGAACTGGCGCTGGCGCAGGCCGTCGTGTTCCTGGCGGCGGCGCCGAAATCGAACGCGGTGTACGTGGCCTGGAACGAGGCCCGTGATTTCGTCAAGGCCGACGGCACGCGGCCGGTGCCTTTGCGGCTGCGCAACGCACCGACGCAGTTGATGAAGCAACTCGACTACGGCCGCGGCTACCGCTACGCGCACGACGAGGCCGAAGGCTTTGCCGCCGGCGAAACCTACTTTCCCGATGGCATGGCCGGGCCCAATTTCTACCGCCCGACCACGCACGGTCTCGAAGCGCAGATCGCCGCCAAGCTGGCGCGATTGCGCGACGCCAACGTCGCCGCCGTCGAGGGCCCCGATCAAAGCGCGTAGCCGCGCCGCCCGAGTACCGACCGCATCGCGAACGCGGTGCGGATGCGCGCCACGTGCGGGAATGCTGCCACCTGCTGGCGGTGCACTCGCTCGTAGTCGCGCATGTCGGCCACGGCCACGCGCAGCAGGTAATCGAAGTCGCCCGACATCAAGTGACATTCGAGGATGTCGGGGCAGGCCTGCACCGCGCGCTCGAAGGCGTCGAGCGCGACGCTGCCCTGACTGTCGAGCGTGACTTCGATGAACACGGTGGTCGGCCGGCCGATCGCCTCGCCGTCGAGCACGGCCGTGTAGCCGGCGATCACGCCACTCTCTTCCAGGCGCTGCAGGCGGCGAAAACAAGCCGATGGCGAGAGTCCGATCCGCTGCGCGAGTTCGGCGTTCGACAGGCGTCCGTCGGCCTGCAGCGTGCGCAGAATTTCGCGATCGATCTTGTCAATCTTCATGCTCTGTCGGACATATAGATGTCAGATACAGGTCTGATTATCGAGCAATGTTCGAAGAATCGTGCGGGAGATCCATCATTTTCGAGCTCATATTCGAAGCCTATTCGAACCATTCTCGGCCACCATGGCCGGATTCCACGGAGGTCAATCATGCGCATCGGTGTACCGAAGGAAATCAAGAACCATGAGTACCGTGTCGGGATGACACCGGCGGCGGTGCGCGAGGCCGTACACCACGGCCACCAGGTGCTGGTGCAGGCCGGCGCGGGGGCAGGTATTGGTTGCGACGACGCCAGCTATGCACAGGCAGGTGCCTCCGTGTTGGCCGACGCAGCAGCGGTGTTTGCGGCGGCCGAAATGATCGTCAAGGTCAAGGAGCCGCAACCGGCCGAATGCGCAATGCTGCGCGAGGGGCAATTGCTGTTCACCTACCTGCACCTGGCGCCGGATCCGGTGCAGGCCGAGGGCCTGTTGAAGAGCGGATGCACCGCGATCGCGTACGAAACGATCACCGACGATCGTGGCGGCCTGCCGTTGCTGGCGCCAATGAGCGAGGTGGCCGGCCGCATGGCCATCCAGGTCGGTGCGGTCGCGCTGCAAAAGGCCTACGGCGGACGCGGCGTCCTGCTCGGCGGTGTGCCCGGCGTCGCGCCGGGGCAGGTCGTCGTGATCGGCGGCGGCGTGGTGGGCACGCATGCCGCGCGCATGGCCGTCGGCCTGGGCGCCGATGTCACGATCCTCGACCGCTCGCTGCCGCGGCTGCGCCAGCTCGACGAGCTGTTCGGCGGCCGCGCGAAGACGCTGTATGCGACGCTCGACGCCACCGAAGCCGGCGTGCTCGAGGCCGACCTCGTCGTTGGCGCCGTGCTGGTGCCCGGTGCCGCCGCGCCGAAGCTGATCAAGCGCGCGCAACTCGCGCACATGAGGCGCGGCGCAGTGATCGTCGACGTGGCGATCGACCAGGGTGGCTGTTTCGAGACCTCGCGCGCGACCACGCACGCCGATCCGACCTACGAGGTCGACGGCATCGTGCACTACTGCGTCGCCAACATGCCCGGTGCCGTTCCACGCAGTTCGACCTTCGCGCTCAATAACGCCACCCTGCCATTCACGCTGGCCCTTGCCGCAGGCGGCTGGCGGCGCGCCTGCCGCGACGACGCGCATCTGGCGGCGGGCCTGACGGTGCACCAGGGCGCGATCGTGCACGAGGCCGTTGCACGGGGTCTGGGCAAACCCTGGACCGCGGTCGAAAAGCTGCTCGGCTGAAGCGCTGCGCGCGGGTGCCGGCGCGGCACCTGCAGCGCACTTTCGCGAGGGTTATCCCAGCGCAGGCGGCCCGTCCTGCCTGCCTACAATCGCCGCAGAGCCGAACGAGGAGTGGCGCTTGGAAACCTTCTTTCAGCAGGTCATCAATGGCCTGGTGCTGGGCAGCATGTACGCGCTGGTGGCACTGGGCTACACGATGGTCTACGGCATCATCAACCTGATCAACTTCGCCCACGGCGAGGTGCTGATGTTTGGTGCGCTGACGAGCTGGACGGTCGTCAGCCTGCTCGCCGGGTCGGGCCTGCCGGGATGGCTGATCCTGCTGATATCGCTGATCTGCGCCATCGTCATCTGCGCGGCGCTGAACTTCACGATCGAGAAGGTCGCCTATCGGCCGCTGCGCAATGCGCCGCGCCTGGCGCCGTTGATAACCGCCATGGGCATGAGCCTGCTGCTGCAGACGCTGGCAATGATCATCTGGAAGCCCAATCCAAAGCCCTATCCGATCCTGCTTCCGAACGAACCCTTCAATCTCGGCGGGCCAGTGATCGGCGTCGTTCAATGCCTGATCCTGGGCCTCACCATCATCATCCTGACCGGCCTGATGTACCTGGTCAACCGCACCAAGCTCGGCCGTGCGATGCGCGCCACGGCCGAGAATCCGCGCGTGGCCGCGTTGATGGGCGTGCGCCCCGACATGGTGATCTCGGCAACCTTCATCATCGGCGCCGCGCTGGCTGCCGTGGCCGGCGTGATGTGGGCCGCCAACTACGGCACCGTGCAGCACACCATGGGCTTCCTGCCGGGGCTGAAGGCCTTCACCGCGGCCGTGCTCGGCGGCATCGGCAACCTGGCCGGTGCGGTGGTCGGTGCGGTGCTGCTCGGCCTGATCGAAGCCATTGGTGCGGGCTACCTGGGCGAGCTCACCGGCGGCGTACTCGGCAGCCAGTATGTCGACATCTTTGCCTTCGTTGCATTGATCGCCGTGCTGACGCTGCGCCCGTCGGGCCTGCTCGGCGAGCGTGTCGCGGACCGGGCGTGAGGAGCGGGTGGCCATGAAGGGCAAACTCATCATCTTCGCGCTGGCCGCGCTGGCGCTGATCGCGCTGCCACTCGCGTTCCAGTGGCTCGGCTTCATGTTCGACACCGGCACGCAGGGCTGGGTGCGCATCATGGCGCTGGCCTTGCTGTATGTGCTGTTGGCGCTCGGTCTGAACATCGTCGTCGGCTATGCCGGCCTGCTCGACCTGGGCTTCGTCGCGTTCTACGCCGTTGGCGCCTACCTGTATGCGCTGCTCGCCTCGCCGCACCTGATCGAGCACGTCGAATGGATCAAGGATGCCTTTCCCAACGGCCTGCACACGCCGATCTGGGCGGTCATTCCGCTGGCGGCGGCCATTGCCGCGCTGGCCGGTGCCGTGCTCGGGGCGCCGACCCTCAAGCTGCGGGGCGACTACCTGGCCATCGTCACGCTGGGCTTCGGCGAGATCATTCGTGTCTTCCTGAACAACCTCGAGCAGCCGTTGAACATCACCAACGGTCCGCGCGGGCTCGATCGCATCGACGCGATGAATTTCCCAGGGGTGAATTTCGGCAAGGCGCTCGAGCTCGGCGGGCTGTCGATCCCCTCGGTGACGTTGTACTACTACCTGTTCCTGATTCTGGTTGTGGTCAGCGTGGTCATCTGCCACCGGCTCGAGACGTCACGCATCGGCCGCGCCTGGATGGCGATCCGCGAAGACGAGATCGCCGCCAAGGCAATGGGCATCAACACCCGCAACATGAAGTTGCTGGCCTTCGCCATGGGTGCGGCCTTCGGCGGCCTGTCGGGCTCGATGTTCGCATCGTTCCAGGGCTTCGTGTCGCCCGAATCCTTCAGCCTGCCAGAGAGCGTGATGATCGTGGCCATGATCGTACTGGGTGGGCTTGGCCACATTCCCGGCGTGATTCTGGGCGCCCTGATGCTGGCCATCCTGCCCGAGGTCTTGCGCTATATCGGCGGCGACGTGCAGAACATCACCGGTGGCCGCATCGATGCTTCGATCCTGCGCCAATTGCTGGTCGCGCTGGCGATGATCGTGATCATGTTGATTCGGCCGCGCGGGCTGTGGCCATCGCCCGAACATGGCAAGGCGGCGCCGGCGCCGCTGGCCCGCAAGTGAAGGAGCACCCGCGATGAGCGATGCCGTGCTTCGGGTGACGAGTGTGTCAAAGCGCTTCGGCGGTTTGCAGGCCTTGTCGGATATCGGGATCACGATCCTGCCGGGGCAGGTGTACGGGCTGATCGGGCCCAACGGCGCAGGCAAGACGACCTTCTTCAACGTCATCACCGGCTTGTACACGCCCGACTCGGGCACGTTCGAACTGGGTGGCGAGGCCTACGCGCCCGAAGCCGTGCACCAGGTGGCCAAGGCCGGCATCGCGCGCACGTTCCAGAATATCCGGTTGTTTGCGGAAATGACGGCGCTCGAGAACGTGATGGTCGGCCGCCACGTGCGCACGCACTCCGGCTTGTTCGGTGCGGTCTTTCGTACGCCCGGTTTTCGCGCCGAGGAGGCGGCGATCAGCGCGCGGTCGCGCGAGTTGCTGGACTACGTCGGCATCGGCAAGTTCGCCGACTACAAGGCCCGCACGCTGAGCTACGGCGACCAGCGGCGCCTCGAGATTGCGCGCGCGCTGGCCACCGACCCCAAACTGATCGCCCTCGACGAACCCGCCGCCGGCATGAACACGACCGAAAAAGTGGTACTGCGCGAACTGATCGACCGCATTCGCAACGACGGGCGCACGATCCTGTTGATCGAGCACGACGTGAAGCTGGTGATGGGCCTGTGCGACCGCGTCACTGTGCTCGACTACGGCAAGCAGATCGCCGAGGGCACGCCGGCCGACGTGCAGCGCAACGAGAAGGTGATCGAGGCCTACCTCGGTGCGGGCCACAAGGCCCATTGAGGAATCGACGATGGCAAGCACCCTGCTCAAAGTCAGCGGCCTCAAGGTGGCCTACGGTGGCATCCAGGCCGTCAAGGGGGTCAGCTTCGAGGTCCAGCAGGGTGAGTTGGTCAGCCTGATCGGCGCCAACGGCGCCGGCAAGACCACCACGCTCAAGGCCATCACCGGCATCCAACCGGTGGCCGCCGGCGAAATCGAGTTCATGGGCAAACCGATCAGGGGCCAGGGCGCCTGGGAACTGGTCAAGCAGGGGCTGGTGATGGTGCCCGAGGGCCGCGGCGTGTTCGCGCGCATGACGATCACCGAAAACCTGCAGATGGGTGCCTTCGTGCGCGAAGACGCCGAGATCGACGCCGACATCGAAAAGGTGTTCACAATCTTCCCGCGTCTGAAGGAGCGTGCCAAGCAGCTCGCCGGCACGATGAGCGGTGGCGAGCAGCAGATGCTGGCCATGGGGCGCGCGCTGATGGCGCGGCCCAAGGTGCTGCTGATGGACGAACCGTCGATGGGCCTGTCGCCGATCATGGTCGACAAGATCTTCGAAGTCGTGGCGGACATCCACGGCCAGGGCACGACGATCTTGCTGGTCGAGCAGAACGCCAGTCGCGCGCTGGCGCTGGCCGACCGCGGCTACGTGATGGAGTCGGGCGAAGTCACGATGAGCGGTGACGCCAAGGCACTGCTGGCCGATCCCAGGGTGCGCGCAGCCTACCTTGGTGAGTGATCCGCGCCCGGCTTGACCCGCGCGTGATGGCATCATCGCGGCCTTGCGCCCAGGCACGCGCCATCCCCCGCTCTGCCTGGACGTTGTCGCCCAAATGACCCACAAGGCCCCTATGACGACCCTGCACAGACCGCCCCTGATCATTGCCAGCCTGATGCTGGCCTTCGCTGCCTCGCTGGCCTGGGCCCAGACCCCGCCGGCCAAGCCCGGTGCCAAGCCGGCCGGCAAAACCCTGAGCGGCAAGGCTCCCGCTGGCGGCAAGCTGATGACCCGCGACGAACTGCGCAGTTGCCTGAAGCGGCTCGACGACGTCAACGCACGTATCAAGGACATCGAGGCGCAGCGCCTTGTCCTCGACCGTGAGCGCGCGGAGTTGACTACGGCAGGCGAAGTGCTGCTCGCCGAGCGTGCCAACCTCGACCGCCAGTTGGTGGCTGTACGTGAGTGGGAAACACGGACGCGTGCTCATGCGGCCGAGGTCGAGACCTTCAACAAACGCAGCGCCGAGGCGCAAGCAGCGCCGCGCAGTCAGCAGGACAAGCTGGCCAAGGAGCTGGCGACGGACCGGGAGCGGCTGGAGAAGTTGCGCGAGACGCTGGCTGCCGACGAAGCCAAGCTGGTGCCGCCCTACAGGGCCGCGGCCACCACGTACAACGAGCGGGCGCTCGCCCGCGATGCCAAGGTGACCGACTGGAATGCACGCAACACAGCCACGGTCGACGCCAGCGTGCAGCAGCAGGAGGACAGGGCACTGTGGCTCAACGAGTGCGCGAACCGGCCCTACCTGGAAGATGACGAAACGGCCATCAAGGCCGGCAAGTGAAGGCGACCACAATGGCTGACGCGCCCAATCCGCTGCTGCAACCGTGGGCCACGCCGTATGAGCTGCCGCCGTTCGCGACCCTGCAACCGGAGCACTTCGCGCCGGCGTTGCACGAGGCTATGCGACAGCACCGCAGCGAACTCGATGCCATCGCGGCCCAGTCCGCCCCGGCCACGTTCGAAAACACGCTGGCGCGCCTGGACGCTTCGGGGCGCCTGCTGGCGCGGCTCGAGTCTGCATTCCACAATCTTTGCGCGTCTGAGACTTCGGCTGCACTGCAACAGGTGCAGCGCGAGATGGCCGTACCGCTGGCGGCGCATTCGAGCGCGGTCTACATGCACGCCGGGCTGTTCGCACGCGTCGACGCGCTGCATGAACGCCGGGCCAGGCTGGACCTCACGCCCGAGCAACTGCGTCTGCTCGAGCAGACGCACCGTGACTTCGTGCGTGCCGGTGCCCGCCTGACGCCGGCGGCGCAGCTTCGCTATGCCGAGTTGATGGAGCGGCTGGCCACACTGACCACGCAGTTCGGACAGAACGTGCTCGCCGACGAGAATGCATTCCGTCTGTCGCTGGCCAGCGAAGCCGACCTGGTCGGCCTGCCCGACTTCGTTCGCGCTTCGGCGCAGCAGGCGGCGACCGACCGCGGACTGTCGGGATGCGTGATCACCTTGTCTCGCTCACTGCTGGTGCCGTTCCTGACCTTCAGCGAACGACGCGACTTGCGTGAGCAGGCCTGGCGCGCGTGGACCCGTCGCGGCGAACATGCCGGTGCCAGCGACAACCGCGCCATCGTGCGCGAGATCCTGCAGCTGCGCGGCGAACAGGCCGCGCTGCATGGCTTTGCCAGCTACGCCGATTACGCGCTGGACAACACCATGGCGCGCGACCAGGCGGCGGTGCAGCGCCTGCTCGACAACGTCTGGCAGCGGGCGCTGCCGGCGCTCGAGCGCGAGCGTGCGCAACTGCAGGCGTTGATGCGTGAAGCTGGTGGCAGCGACGACATCGAGCCCTGGGATTGGCGTTATTGGGCCGAGAAGGTGCGCCAGCGCACCTATGCCCTGGACGACGCCGAGATCAAGCCCTACTTCCCGCTCGAGCGCATGGTCACCGCCGCGTTCGACTGTGCCGAGCGTCTGTTCGGCGTGCGCTTTGCCGAACGTGCCGACCTGCCGGTCTACCACCCCGACGTCAAGGCCTACGAGATGCGTGACCGCGACGGCCGCGTGGCGGGTATCTTTCTGCACGACAACTTCGCGCGCCCGAGCAAGCGTAGCGGTGCATGGATGAGTTCGCTGCGCCAGCAGACCCGCAACGGCGGCGAAGTCATCCCGATCGTCCTCAACAACAACAACTTCGCCAAGGCTGCGCCGGGCGAGCCCACGCTGCTGTCGTTCGACGACGTGCGCACGCTGTTCCACGAATTCGGCCACGGCCTGCACGGCCTGCTCTCCAGCGTGGGCTACGAGCGCCTGTCGGGTACCAACGTACTGCGCGATTTTGTCGAACTGCCGTCGCAATTGTTCGAACATTGGATGAGCGAGCCCGCGGTGCTGCGCCGCCATGCACGGCATGTCGGCAGCGGCGAGCCGATTCCCGACGCACTGATCGAACGCCTGAACGTCGCGCGCCGCTTCGGCCAGGGATTCGAAACCGTGCGCTACACGGCCAGTGCACTGACCGACATGGCCGTGCACGCGCTGCCGCGCGATCGCGTGCCCGACGACGTGGTTGCCTTCGAGGCCGCGGTATTGCGCGAGCGCGGCCTGCCGCCGGGCGTCGGCGTGAACCACCGCTTCACGCACTTCCAGCACCTGTTCGCCGGCTCGGGCTATGCCGCGGGCTACTACGTCTACCTGTGGGCCGAGGTGCTCGACGCCGACGCCTATGATGCGTTCGTCGAGGCCGGCGACCCGTTCGACGCTGGCGTGGCAGGGCGCCTGCAACGCCACATCTATGCGGCCGGCGATAGCGTCGAGCCGGGTGCGACTTACGCCGCATTCCGCGGCCGCGCGGCGCAGATCGAGCCGATGCTGAAGAAACGGGGCTTGCTCCAGCCCGGCTGAGTGTGAACGGGGCCTACGCCAGCCCGGCTGAGCGTGTCGAGCTGCTTAGCGCTTGGTCAGGCGCAGGGTGTCGTTGTTGCGCTGCATCTGAAAGCGCGTCAGGAAGCTGTTGCCGAGCAGCACATGCGGCATCGCGGCCGGCATCACGACCGCTTCGACATTGGCGATCTCGACCTCGCCGACCCGCACCGATGACAGGGTCACTGCGCTGATCGCGACGTTGCCGTTGGCGGTGCTGGCGTAGCTGACTGGCGCATTCTTGTAATCGATGCCCAGGCGATCGGCATCGGGCTGGCCCAGCGCGACCTTGGTGGCACCGGTGTCGACCAGAAACGTGACGCCCTTGCCGTTGATCTGGCCTTGGGTCGTGAAGTGCCCGCCGCTGCCGGCGCTGAGTACGACTTCGCGGCCACCGCCTGCGCCTGCATTCGCAGCCCCATTCCCGACCCGCACCTGGCTGGCGCCGGCAACCAGCTGCCGACGCTGGCCGCCGATGTCGACTTCGGCCTGTGTCGTCGACAGCGAAATCAAGCGCACGCCCTGCACCGTGGCGCCCACCTCGACCACCCGTGCCTGGCCGTCGATGACCAGCAAGGCGTGGCGCGCGCCCATGTTGCCGTTGAGCGTGACGGTCTGCCCGGATGCCGACGCGGCGATGGCCCAGAGCAAGAGGAGCGGGCGCGACGCGTGCACGGCGTTCAGTCGCGGAAGTTGTCGAACTTCAACGGCACGTCGGTGATTTCGCGCCGCAGCAGTGCGATCACGCCCTGCAACTCGTCGCGCTTGGCTCCGCTGATGCGCACCGTATCACCCTGGATCGCGGCCTGCGCCTTGAGCTTGCTCTGCTTGACCAGGGTCTGGATCTTGCGGGCCAGGTCGCTGTCGATGCCACACTTCACGCCCACCGGTTGGCGCACCTTGTCACCGCCGGCCTTTTCGATCTTGGCGCTGTCGTCGAGGAATCGAATGTCGACCCCGCGCTTGGCTAGTTTGGCCAGCAGGATGTCCTTGACCTGTCCGATCTGGAACTCACTGTCCGCATGCAGCATCAAGTCGCGCTCCTTGCTCCCCTTCTCGGTCAGCTCGATCTTTGCGCTCGAACCCTTGAAGTCGAAGCGCGTGCCGATTTCCTTGTTGCTCTGTTCGACGGCGTTGCGCAACTCCACGAAGTCGGGTTCCAGGACGGTGTCGAAGCTCGGCATCGGAAAGTACTCGGTCGGTCGCAATGATCGGTCAAAATTCTGCCATGCCAAAGGACCGCGAAACCGCTTTGACCGTCGAGCATGGCGTGAATCTGCGCACATTCAACAGCTTCGGCTTGCCGGCCACGGCACACACGCTGCTGCGTATCGACAGCGATGCGACGCTGCGCCGCGTAGTCGACCACCCGCAATGGGGTCGTGCGCCGAAGTTCATTCTTGGCGGCGGCAGCAACATCGTCTTCACGCACGACCCCGAAGCGGTGGTGCTCAAGATCGAGCTGCGCGGCCTGCGCCTGGTGCAGCAGCGGCCCGACGCGTGGATCGTCGAAGCCGGCGCCGGCGAGAGTTGGCACGACACGGTGGCCTGGACGCTGGCGCAGGGCTGGCCCGGGCTGGAGAACCTGGCGCTGATTCCCGGCCTGGTGGGCGCGGCGCCGGTGCAGAACATCGGCGCCTACGGTGTCGAGTTGAAGGACCGATTCCACTCGCTCGACGTGGTCGACCTGGTGACCGGCCGCAGCGTCACGCTAGACGCGGCGCGATGCCACTTCGCTTACCGCGACAGCGTCTTCAAGCGCGACCTGGCCGGCAAGGGGGTTATCACCCGCGTGCGCTTCGCACTGCCGCGGCCGTGGCAGCCGGTGCTCGGCTACATGGAGATCGAGCGCAAGATGCACGAAACAGGTGTCAGCGCACCCGACGCGCGCACGGTCTTCGACTGGGTCTGCGCCATCCGGCGCGGCAAGCTGCCCGATCCCGCGCTGATCGGCAACGTCGGCAGTTTCTTCAAGAATCCGGTGGTCAGCGTCGAACAATGCCGCGACATCATTGGCCGCGACCCGGAGGTCGTGCATTACCCGCTGCCCGATGGCAGCGTGAAGCTGGCTGCCGGATGGCTGATCGATGCCTGCGGCTGGAAAGGCAAGTCGATCGGGCGCGCCGGGGTCTACGACAAGCAGGCGCTGGTGCTGGTCAATCGCGGCGGAGCATCGGGGGCCGAGGTCATCACGCTGGCGCGAGCGATTCAGGAAAGCGTGTATGGGCGGTTCGGCATCCGGCTCGAACCCGAGCCCGTGGTCATCTGACGCGCAAGGCTGATTTCGGGCGGAATGCCTTGCACACCGAGTCGTCGGTTTCGACGTAGGGCCCACCGATCAGGTCGATGCAGTAGGGCACGGCGGCAAAGATGCCCGGTACCGGTGGCGTGGCCGACGGCAATCCCTCGAGCGTTTCGGCGATCGATTTCGGCTGCCCGGGCAGGTTGATGATCAAGGATTGCTTGCGGATCACCGCGACCTGCCGCGACAGGATCGCCGTCGGTACGAAGTGCAGGCTGATCTGCCGCATTTGCTCGCCAAACCCCGGCATCACCTTGTCCGCCACCGCCAGTGTCGCCTCGGGTGTCACGTCGCGCGGCGCGGGTCCCGTGCCGCCGGTGGTCAGCACGAGGTGGCATTGCTGGCGGTCCACCAGGTCGACCAGTGCCGCGGCGATGCCAGCTTGCTCGTCAGGGATCACGCGTGCGTCCCACTCGATGGCGTTGCGCAATGCGCGCGTGAGCCAGGCCTGCAATGCCGGGATGCCCATATCTTCGTAGACGCCGGCCGAGGCGCGGTCGCTGACCGACAGCAGGCCGACCTTGATGCGGTCGTGGGTTTCAGGCATCGGCTTGCACCAGCACGGGCTTGAGGAACTGGAACAACTCGCGCCACGCCCGGCCATGGCGCTGTTCGGGCGGCAACGCCGCGTCCTTGCGCGCGCTGCGGATCAGGCTGCGCAATTGCTGGGCGTCGGTGTCGGGGTGCTCGGCGAGCCAGCGCGTCAGCGCTTCGTCGTCGGCCACCAGCTCGACGCGCCAATGTTCCGCGCGATGCAGTGCCAGCGCGTCCTGCGCACGACCGAGCTGGGCCTCGGCTACGGCCTCCTGCAGCGGCGCGACGTCGGCCTGGCGCATCAGCTTGCCGATCAGCTGGCGCTGGCGGCGCCGGCCCTCGTGCGAGCGCGTGCGCTGGTACTCATGCAGCGCGTCGCGCAAGGCCTCGGGCATGTCAACGGCGGACAGCCGGGCCTCGGGCAGCGCGGCCAGCGCCTCTCCCAGTGCCTGCTGTTCATGCGCCTGCTGCTTGAGCACGGTCTTGCTCGGGCGCTCGTCGTCGTGCTCGGTGATCGGGACAAAGCGGGTCATGCGCGGGCGTGCCTATCGTGCTCGGTATGATAGTTCGCAGCGTCTCACGATCGGCCCCAATGACAAACCCCGGCGTCTTTGCCTACTCCCGCGACCAATTCCGGCAGACCGTCGAGGACACGCTCGCGCTGGCGCGGCGCCTCGGCGCCAGCGACGCCGGCGCCGAGGTCTCCGAGGGCGTCGGGCTGTCGGTTTCGGTGCGCCTGGGGGCGTTGGAGAGCGTCGAGCGCAACCGCGACAAGTCGCTCGGTGTGACGGTGTACGTCGGCCAGCGCCGCGGCAATGCCAGCACGTCAGACTTTTCGCCCGCGGCGATAGAACAGACCGTGCAGGCTGCCTACGACATTGCGCGCTTTACTGCCGAAGACCCGGCCGCCGGCCTGCCCGATCCGGCCGACCTGGCCAACGCAGCGCAGGCCGGCCGTGATCTCGATCTGTTCCACCCCTGGACCGTCGATGCCGAGGCTGCAGCCACGCTGGCGCTGCGCTGCGAGGCGGCGGCGCTGTCTACCGACCGGCGCATCACGAATTCCGAGGGTGCGGGCGTGAGTGCGCAGCAGTCGCACTTCTTCATGGGCAATTCACGCGGTTTTCGCGGCGGCTATGCCAGCTCGAGGCACTCGCTGTCGGTTGCTCCGATCGCCGGCAAGGGTGACGGCATGCAGCGCGATTACTGGTACAGCTCGATGCGCGACGCACGCGAACTGGCCATGCCGGAAGCCGTCGGCCGCTACGCCGCCGAGCGCGCCCTGTCGAGGCTGGCCTCGCGCAAGGTCGCGACCTGCGAAGTGCCGGTGTTGTTCGAATCGTCGGTGGCGGCCGGGCTGCTCGGCGCATTTGTACAGGCCACGTCGGGCGGATCGCTCTACCGCAAGGCGAGCTTCCTCGAAGGCTGCCTGGGTCAGCCGGTGCTGGCCAATCATCTCGACCTGCGCGAAGAACCGCACCTGGCCAAGGGCAAAGGCAGCGCAGCGTTCGACGACGAGGGCGTGGCCACGCGTTCGCGCACGGTCGTCGAGGCCGGCGTCGTGCAGGGCTACTTCCTGTCGAGCTACTCGGCGCGCAAGCTGGGCATGAAGACGACCGGCCATGCCGGGGGCTCTCACAATCTGACCTTGACCAGCCGGCTGACGCAGCCAGACGATGATCTGGACGCGATGCTGCGCAAGCTTCATCGCGGCCTGTTCGTCATCGAACTGATGGGCCAAGGCGTCAACTACGTGACCGGCGACTACTCGCGCGGCGCGGCGGGCTTCTGGGTCGAGGGCGGCAAAATGGTGCACCCCGTGCATGAGGTTACCGTGGCTGGCAACCTGCGCGAAATGCTGAAAGGCATCGTTGCGCTCGGTGCCGACACGTATACCTACGGCAGCAAGACGCTCGGCTCGATGCTCGTCGAACGCATGAAGGTGGCGGGCGGGTAGGCGCTGCAGCGGGCGGGTCTGGAAAACCCGAGCCGGGGTCGCTGCGCCGGTCTCTAGAATCAGTTGGGTTTGCCGATCGCCACTTCACTTTGCAGGAGTCACCATCCATGGAACGTCGTTCATTTGTTCGCAGCGCCGGAATCGCCGGCGTACTTGCCGCTGGCGTTGCGCCGGCTGTCGTACATGCGCAGGCCAACTTGCGCTGGCGCCTGGCATCCAGCTTCCCCAGGTCGCTCGACACGCTCTTCGGTGTGGCCGAGGTGTTTGCAAAAAAGCTCAGTGAATTGACCGGTGGCAAGTTCCAGGTTTCGACCCACGCCGCCGGCGAGTTGATGCCTGCCTTCGGCGTCGTCGACGGCATTCAAGCTGGGACGGTCGAAATGGCCAACACCGCGCCGTATTACTTTTTCGGCAAGGACGAGACGTTTGCGCTGGGTTGCGCGATCCCGTTCGGCCTGAACAGTCGGCAGATGACTTCGTGGATGTATGAGGGCAATGGCCTGACGTTGATGCGCGAGTTCTACAAGCCCTACAACATCATCAGCTTCCCTATGGGCAACACCGGCGCGCAGATGGGCGGGTTCTTCCGCAAAGAAATCAAGTCGTTGGCGGACTTCAAGGGCCTGAAGTTCCGCGTCGGCGGCTTCGCGGGCAAAGTTGTCGAACGCATGGGCGGTGTGCCGCAGAACATCCCGGGCGGCGAGATCTATCAGGCGCTCGAGAAGGGCACCATCGACGCGGCTGAATGGGTCGGCCCGTACGATGATGAAAAGCTCGGCCTTTACAAGATCGCACCGAACTATGCCTACCCAGGTTGGTGGGAGGGCGGCCCGCAACTCGATCTGTACGTCAATACCAAGGCCTACGACGGCCTGTCTTCAGAATACAAGGCTGCCATCGAGTGCGCGGCCGCCTACGCGCATACCGACATGCAGGCCAAGTACGACGCGCGCAATGCGGCTGCGTTGAAGAGACTGGTGGCTGGCGGTACCAAGTTGTTCCGCTTCCCGAAGGACTTGATGGACGTAGCCTTCAAGGAAGCGATGGGCCTGTATAGCGAAATCAGCGCCAAGAATCCGAACTGGAAGAAGGTCTACGACGACTACTCGGCGTTCCGTCGCGACGCCAACCTCTGGTTCCGCTTCACGGAAGCCAGCTTCGACGACTTCATGCAAGCCGCGAAGCTGTAAGCAGCCACCCGCGCAAGACAAGAGAGGCCCCGCGGCGTGTCATGCCGCGGGGCCTTTTCATTGCACGGGCGGGCGCGCATCGCGCCGATGATTGGCTACTTCTTCTGCTGATCCTGCTGCAAGGCTCGTCTGACGGCGTCCATTGCATCGTCGGACGATTGTTCCGCCGCAGTGCCGGTAGATCCGCCCGGCGCACTGGCGGCGTTCGCCGCGTCGGCTTCGGCGCGGTAACTCTGCGGCGCCGCTTCGATCCTGACGTTGCTGATGTCGACGTCGGCCTTCTTGCCCAGCCCGCCCGACACCAGATTCGGGAAGGCGATGATCAGGCCGACCATGATCACCTGGATCAGCACGAATGGCACCGCGCCCCAGTAGATCTGCGTGGTCGTGACGGGCGCCAATCGCTTGGCAGTGACGCGATCGGTGTATTCGTCGTGCGGCGCGACGCTGCGCAGGTAGAACAGCGCGAAGCCGAACGGCGGGTGCATGAACGAGGTCTGCATGTTGACCGCCAGCAGCACGCCGAACCAGACCAGGTCGATCCCCAGTTTGTCGGCCACCGGGCCGATCAGCGGGATGACGATGAACGAGAGTTCGAAGAAGTCGAGGAAGAACGCCAGAACGAAGATCAGGATGTTGACGACGATCAGAAAGCCGAGCTGCCCGCCGGGCAGGCCGGTCAGCAGGTGCTCGACCCACTTCGGCCCGTCCACGCCCTGAAACGACAGGCTGAATACGGTCGAGCCGAGCAGGATGAAGAGCACGAAGCACGACAGCTTCATCGTGCTGTCCATGGCCTGGCGCATTAGCTTCAGGTTCAGACGCCCGCGCGCGATGGCCATCGCCATCGCACCGGTGGCGCCCATCGCACCGCCTTCGGTCGGTGTTGCGACGCCCAGGAAGATGGTACCGAGCACCAGGAAGATCAGGCCCAACGGCGGGATCAGCACGAATGTCACACGCTCGGCCATGCGCGAGAGCAGGCCGAGCTTGGCCACCTTGTTGACGACCGCCAGTGCAAACGCCGTTCCCACGCCGACGCACATCGACACCACGATCAACTCGTCGGTGGCCGTCGCGTCCGGACGGGTCTTGGCGAACAGCAAGGCCAGCGCGGTCGAAGCGGCAACCAAGACGCCGAGCGAGCGCAGCCCCGGCGTGCCGTCGTCCTCGCGGATCAGACGTGCTTCGGCAGGCAGCGCGGGCGCATGGGTGGGCTTCCAGAAACTGATCAGCAACACCCACAGCAGATACAAGCCCGTCAGCACGAAGCCGGGGATGAAGGCCCCTTTGTACAGGTCACCGACGCTCTTGCCGAGCTGGTCGGCCAGGATGATCAGCACGAGCGACGGCGGAATGATCTGTGCCAGCGTGCCCGACGCGGCGATCACGCCCGACGCCAACCGGCGGTCATAGCCGTAGCGCAACATGATCGGCAGCGAGATCAGGCCCATCGAGATTACCGAGGCGGCGACCACACCGGTCGTCGCTGCCAGCATCGCGCCGACAAGAATCACCGCGTAGGCCAGGCCGCCCCGGATCGGGCCAAACAGCTGGCCGATCGTGTCGAGCAGGTCCTCGGCCATGCCCGAACGCTCGAGGATCAGCCCCATGAAGGTGAAGAAGGGGATCGCCAGCAGCGTGTCGTTCTGCATGATGCCGAAGATGCGCAGCG
>Ga0315271_10000884_pt1 | contig 17467 bp, 15 predicted proteins | sample C3_top_MG_FD_204664 | JGI IMG/M metagenome (GOLD analysis project Ga0315271, IMG submission 204664) | Sediment microbial communities from Yellowstone Lake, YNP, Wyoming, USA - C3_top | ecosystem: Environmental > Aquatic > Freshwater > Lake > Sediment | place: USA: Wyoming | collected 2017-08-01
CAACTGACTTGTCGCACCCTGTCTGAGCGTAGCGAACGCAGTGAGCGCAGCGAGTTGTGCGACGGGCCACAAGGCCGAGCACCGCAGTGCAGTCGGTGCGCCGCACCGACCGGCTCGCCGAAGCGCTGCCGCCTGCCCGGGCGTGCCTTTGCCGCGCCACGCTCGACATATTGGACGCTGGTCTTCAGAAGTGAGCCGACGGCAGACTGCAGGCTAATTGCGATACAACGCGTAGTCGTGTCACTCGCCCTTGCCGTAGCGCTTGGCGCGCAGGTTGCGCTTGATTTCGGCCAGCATCGGCCGCAGTGCGGCGCCGAGCCGCAGCGCCACGCCGGTGGTCAGGATGTCGATGATTACCAGGTGCATCAAGCGCGACACCATCGGGCTGTAGCGGTCGTAGTCTTCCGGGTGGTCGGCGGCGAGCAATACGTGCTGTGGGCCGCTCGAAGCATGCGCCAGCGGCGAACCACTGGCGGTGATGACGATCGTGGTGGCACCTTTGCGGCGGGCAATCTCCGCGGCGTCGAGCAGGTCACGGCTGCGACCCGAGTTGGAGATGATGACCGCGCAATCGCCGGGCTGCAGCATCGTCGCGCTCATGACCTGCACGTGGCCGTCGCTGACGGCGCTGGCTGTCACGCCGAGGCGAAAAAACTTGTGTTGTGCGTCCTGCGCCACGATGCCCGAGTTGCCGACACCATAGAACTCGATGCGCCGGCCATTGCGGCAAGCGGATGCCAGGGCGACGATGGCGCGCTCGACGGCATGGCTGGCGGCATCGTTGCGGTACTTCAAGAGCGCACTGACCGCGTTATCGATGACCTTGACCACGATGTCGCCGGTTTTGTCGTCCGCGTCGACCGCGCGGTGCACGAACGGTACGCCTTCGTTGACGGCACCGGCCAGCTTCAGCTTGAAGTCGGCCAGGCCGTCGTAACCGACACTGCGGCAAAAGCGGATCACCGTGGGCTTGCTCACTTGCGAGCGCTCGGCCAATTCGCTCACCGGCAAGTTGGCAAAGATGCGCGCATCGGCCAGCACCAGTTTGGCCACGCGTTGCTCGGCCGGCGGCAAGGCCGGCAGCGCGGCCTCGATGCGTTCCAACATCGACAAGGGCGATGCCTCTACTCTTCCTCGGCCCAGGCGAAGCCGTCGCGCGCGATCAACGCGCTCGACGCCGGCGGCCCCCAGGTACCGACGGCGTAGGGGCGAGGGCCGGTGCTGTCGTTGCGCCAGGCTTCGAGCACGGGCTCGACCCAGCGCCAGGCCTGCTCCTGCTCGTCGCTGCGAACGAACAGATTCAGGCGCCCGGCGATCGCGTCGAGCAGCAGCCGCTCGTAGGCACCGACGCGCTCGCTCAGAAAGGCCTTGTCGAAGTCCAGGTCCAGTGACACCGGCGACAGATGCTCCGGCGTGCTCGACGCGCTGCTGCCGCCTTTGACGGCCAGCAGGTGCAACTCGAGGCCGTCTTCGGGCTGCAGCTTGATGACCAGCTTGTTGGCGCGCGCGGTACCGGCGAATATCGGGTGCGGCACGGGTCGGAAGTTGACGACGATCTGCGCGTCGCGTGCGGCCAGGCGCTTGCCCGTGCGCAGGTAGAACGGCACCCCCGCCCAGCGCCAGTTCTGCACCTCGGTGCGCAGCGCGACGAAGGTTTCGCAGTGGCTGTCCGGCGGCACCTTGACCTCGTCGACGTAGCCCGGTACCGGCTGGCCATCGATGGTGCCGGCGCGGTACTGGCCGCGCACCACGTCGCGTCCCACGCTGTCGGGCGTGAACGGCTTCAGCGAGCGCAGGACCTTGAGCTTCTCGTCGCGGATCGAGTCGGCGTCGCCGGCGGCCGGCGGCTCCATCGCGATCATGGTCAGCAGCTGCAGGGCGTGGTTTTGCACCATGTCGCGCAGCGCCCCGGTGCGGTCGTAGAAGTCGCCGCGCGTGCCCACGCCCAGCCGCTCGGCAATCGTGATCTGGATGTTGGCGATGCTCTCGCGCCGCCACAGCGGCTCGAACAAGGCGTTACCAAAACGCAGCGCGGCCAGGTTCTGCACCGCGGGCTTGCCCAGGTAATGATCGATGCGCAAGGCCTGGCTTTCGCTGAACGACGCAGCCACCACGCGGTTGATCTGCTGTGCGCTGGCCAGGTCGTGGCCGAGCGGCTTTTCCAGCACCACGCGCACGTTGGCGCCGTTCAACCCCACCGCGCCGAGCTGGGCGCAGATCTGCGGAAACAGGTGCGGGCTGGTGGCCAGGAACAGCACCACGGTATCGGCGCCGCGTTCGTCGACCCAATGCTTGAGGCCGGCGTAATGCTCGGGCAGCGACAGGTCCATGCGCCGGTAATGCAGCAGCGCGGCAAAGCGCGCGAACTCGTCGTCGGTCGGCCGCTTGGCGCTCTCGACGTTGCCAAAACGCTCGCAGATCAGGGAGCGGTACTCGTCGTCGCTGCGCTCGTCGCGCGCAACGGCCAGAATCCGTCCGCCGTCGGGCAGCTTGCCGTGACGCCAGGCCTGGAACAGGGCCGGCACCAGCTTGCGCCAGGCGAGGTCGCCGGTGCCGCCGAAGAAGACGAGGTCGAAGGACATGTTTCGGGCAACGTGCGCGCGTGTAATTTAGTTACGGCAAGGATAATGCAGGAGTTTCTTCCACAGGTCAACGCGGTGTTGCAATGTGGGTCCCGGCTGGCGTTCTAATCGGGGCTGCTCACCGCATGGCCATGCCCATCCGCCCATGAACCAGCTCGATCAACTCAAGCAACACACCACCGTGGTTGCCGACACCGGCAACTTCAAGCAGCTGGCCGCTTTCGCGCCGCGCGACGCCACGACCAACCCGACGTTGATCCTGAAGGCCGTGCAACAGCCCGAATACGCGCCGTTGCTGGCCCAGGCCGTGGGCGCCAAGAAGGACCGGCCGCTCGATCGCATCGTCGACGAAGTGCTGGTGTTGTTCGGCCTGGAGATCCTGAAGATCGTTCCCGGGCGCGTCAGCACCGAGGTCGATGCGCGGCTGAGTTTCGATACTGCAGCCAGCATCGCCCGCGCCCACCGGCTGATCGAGTTGTACGAGCGCGCCGGCGTCGGTCGCGAGCGGGTGCTGATCAAGGTCGCCGCGACATGGGAAGGGATCCAGGCCGCCAAGGCACTCGAACACGAGGGCATCCACTGCAACCTGACGCTGCTGTTTGCGCTGTGCCAGGCGGTGGCTTGCGGCGAGGCAGGCATCAGCCTGATCTCACCCTTCGTTGGCCGCATCTACGACTGGCACAAGAAGGCGGCCGGCGCGGCCTGGGACGAGGCCGCAATGGCCGGCGCCAACGACCCGGGTGTGCAGTCGGTGGCCCAGATCTACACCTACTACAAGCACTACGGCGTCGGTACCGAAATCATGGGCGCGAGTTTTCGCAACATCGGCCAGATCCAGGCCCTCGCCGGCTGTGATCTGCTGACCATCAGCCCCGAGTTGATGGCGCAGTTGCAAGCCTTGAACACGCCGCTGCCGCGCCGGCTCGACCCCGAAGCCGCGCGTCGCGCCGCCATGCATGCACTGAGCTACAACGAAGCGGCGTTTCGCTACGCCCTCAACTGCGACGCCATGGCGACCGAAAAGCTGGCCGAAGGCATTCGCACCTTCGCCGCCGATGCGGCCAAGCTCGACCAGATGATCGAGGCCCACAAGTGAGGTTTGCACGCTGCGACGAGACCGCGGCGTGGGCCGCCCTGCAGGCGCATTTCGACGCGCACGGCCGCAGTTTCGACCTGCGCCAGGTCTTCGCGCAAGACACCGGCCGCGCGGCGGCGCTCTCCTTCGAAGCGCCCGAGGTTTTTGCCGACCTGTCGAAGAACCGTCTCGACGCCACGACATTGAACCTGCTGCTCGGTCTGGCGCGCGAACGCGGCCTCGAGGCGCACCGCGATGCGATGTTCGCCGGCGAAACAATCAACACCACCGAAGGCCGCGCCGTGCTGCACACCGCACTGCGCGCGCCGCGCGGCCAGGGCCCGTTCAGCGACCAGGTGCATGGCGTGCTCGAGGCCATGCTGGCCTACGCCGAAGCGGTGCGCGACACCGCGGCCAGCGGTATCCGGCATGTCGTCAACATCGGCATCGGCGGCAGCGACCTCGGCCCGCAGATGGTGGTGCCGGCGCTCGACGCCTTTGCCCATCCGGGCCTGACGCTGCACTTCGTCAGCAATGTCGACGGCCATGACATCATGCGCGTGCTGCGCCGGCTGCAACCTGCCGACACGCTGTTCATCGTTGCCTCGAAGACCTTCACGACGCAGGAGACGATGGCCAACGCGCAGGCCGCACGCGACTGGTTCCTGGCCGGCGGCCGAATGAAGGAAAGCCAGATCGCGCAGCACTTCGTCGCCACCACGACGAACGCCGAGGCTGCGGCGCGCTTTGGCATCAGCACCACCTTCGGCTTCTGGGACTGGGTCGGCGGACGCTACTCGCTGTGGAGCGCGATCGGGTTGCCGATCGCCTTGGCTATCGGCGCCGAACACTTCCGCGCCCTGCTGGCCGGGGCGCACGCAATGGACCGGCACTTCGAGAGTGCTCCGCTGGAGCGCAACCTGCCCGCGCTGCTCGGCCTGCTCGACGTCTGGTACCGCAATTTCCACGGTTTCACGAGCCGTTGCATTGCGCCCTACCACCAGGGACTGGCGCGCCTGCCGGCCTACCTGCAGCAACTCGAGATGGAAAGCAATGGCAAGCGCGTGGACCTGGCCGGCACGCCGTTGGCGCTGGCCACCAGCCCGGTCGTCTGGGGCGAGCCAGGCACCAACGGCCAGCACGCGTACTTCCAGATGCTGCACCAAGGCAGCGATGTCATCCCGGTCGAATTCATCGCCGTCAGGACGCCGGCGCACGCGCTGGCCGACCAGCACCGCAAGCTGCTCGCCAACTGCCTGGCTCAAAGCCAAGCCCTGATGCTCGGCAAGACGCGCGAAGAGGCGCTGACCGAAGCGGCCGTGACGGCCGGCAAGACGGTCGACGCGATGACGCTGGCCTCGCACCGCAGCTTTCCGGGCAACCGGCCGAGCACCACCCTCGTGCTCGATGCGCTGACGCCGCGCGCGCTCGGTGCGCTGGTCGCGATGTACGAACACCGCGTGTTTACCAGCGGCGCGCTGTGGGGCATCAACAGTTTCGATCAATGGGGCGTCGAGCTTGGCAAGGCGCTGGCCAGCGAGTTGCTGCCGCGGCTGGATTCGGGCGACACCAGCGGGCTCGACGGCTCGACGGCCACGCTCTTGCAGCGTCTGCGCGCATGACGCGGCGCGCGCTGGTGTTCGACGCCGGCGGCGTGATCATCCGTTGGCAGCCGCGGCAACTCGTGCGTCGCGCGCTGCCCGCGTTCGCGCGTGACGAGGCCACGGCCGGTGCGGTGGCGGCGGCGATATTCGACACCACCGACCGCGATGCCGATTGGGCGCAGTTCGATCTTGGCCGCGTCGAACCCGACGCCCTGGCCGCGCGCATCGCCGCGCGCACCGGGTACCCGGTGCAGCAGCTGCGCGCGCTGATTGCCGACATTCCCGAACATCTCGAACCGATGCCGGCCAGCGTGGCCCTGCTCGGGCGCGTGCGCGCGGCCGGGCATCGGCTGGCCTTGTTGTCGAACATGCCGCGGCCGCACGCCGCGCACCTCGAAGACCGGCACGCGTTCTTCGGCTGGTTCGAGGCCCGTGTCTTCTCGGGCCGGGTGGGGCTGATGAAGCCCGAGCGCGCGATGTTCGACCACGCCCGGCAGCTGCTCGCGCTCGACCTCGAACATGCGCTGTTCATCGACGACCTGCCGGCCAACATCGAGGCGGCGCGCAAGCTCGGCTGGCAGGCTTTGCTGTTCGAGAACGCTGTGCAGTGCGAGGCCGCGCTGCGCGACGGCGGCTGGCTGTGATCAGCCCGTCAGCCTGACAGCCCGCGTACGGCCTGCCGCGACGCGTCGAAGGCCTGCTCGAGGATGCGCTGCTTCCAGTCGTCGGTGTCGGTGTAGAACGCATCGCGCACGCGCTGCTTGATCGCTGCACCCTTCGCCGCGTCGGCCTCGGGGTGGCATTCGAGCCAATGGTCGCCGCGCAGCGCATCGATGACTTCCATCAGCGGCACGGTGCCGTACTCGAGCGCGATGCCGGTGTACTCGGCCTGCGCGCACTCCTCGTAGGCGGCCAGCCACATCAGGCCGCGCAGCAGCGCCGAGGTCGAGCTGCCGTCGTAGATCGAGGTCACCTCGGGGCCCCACCAGGCGCGGGCGCGGGCCAGCGCCGCGGCATCGTCGCGACAGGCGAAGATGCGCTCGCCGTGGCCGTTGGGCCCGAGGCCGGTGTGCAGGTCGATCCAGCCCAGGCGCCGGCAGCGCTGTGCGTGCTCGCGCAGCACATGGCGCAGCGTGACGTTGCTCCAGGTCGGGTTGACGCCGCCATAGAACAGCCCCAGCGGGTGCGTGTACTGGCCGCTGCTGATGGCGGTTTGCGTGGCGCGCATGCCGTGGCGCGCGATGTGGTCCTGCATCGCCGCCTGCACCGCGGCGCTCGGTGGCCACTGCTCGGGCACCAGCAGGTGCGCCAGCGCGTCGTAGCCGGCGTTGGCCGGCAAGGGCTGCGAAAAATCATGGAAGTTGCGGTTCAGGTCGACGCCTTCGTGCGTCACCCGGCGCAGCCAGGAAAAGCCGTAGGGGTTGAGCGCATGCACATACAGCACCGCCACGCCAGCCTCACGCAGCAGTGCGTGCCAGGCGGCGTCGCGCAACAGTGCCACCTGCACGCCCGAGCCGCAAAAGCCCTCGGCGCCGTGGCACGCGCTGCTCAGCAGCAGCAGCGACTCGGCGTCGCGTGGGCCCTCGTACGCGACGTCCATCGCCAGCACCTCGCCGTCGCGGCCGAGCATCGGGTGGGTGTGGCTGCTGACGTACAGGCCGGCGCCTTCGGCCTCCGCGACGAACTTGCCGCGGGCCTTGGCGTAACTCGGCGCAAAACTGTCGACGGCGCTGCTCATCGTCACGCCGCCGGCTGCGCCAGCCAGGCCTGCGCCAGCCGCACCCACATCGTCGCCCCGAGCGGGATCAGGTCGTCGTTGAAATCGTAGCTCGGGTTGTGCAGCATGCACGGCCCCATGCCATGGCCACCGACGCGGTGGCTGCCGTCGCCGTTGCCGATCAGGAAGTAGCAGCCCGGCTTTTCCAGCAGGAAGTAGCTGAAGTCCTCGGCCCCCATCGTCGGCTCGAAGGCTTGCACGTTGGCCGTGCCGACCACTTCGGCGGCGACGCGCTGGAAGAACGCCGTCTCGCGGTCGTGGTTGATGGTCGGCGGGTAGTTGCGCACGAACTCGAATTCGCAGCTCGCGCCAAAGGCCGCACAGGTGTGCTCGGCGACTTCCTTCATGCGCGCCTGGATCATGTCGAGCACGTCGAGCGTGAAGGTGCGCACCGTGCCCTGCAGCTCGCAGCTCTCGGGCACCACGTTGGTCGCTTCGCCGGCGTGGATCATGGTCACCGAGATCACGCCGGCGTCGATCGGGCGCTTGTTGCGCGTGATGATGGTCTGCAAGGCCTGCACCATCTGGCACGCCACCGGCACCGGGTCGAGCCCCAAGTGCGGCATCGCGCCATGCGCGCCCTTGCCGCGAATGGTGATCTTGAACTCGTTGCTCGAGGCGAAGCAGGGCCCCGTCTTCACCGCGAACTGCCCGACGGCCATGCCCGGCCAGTTGTGGGCGCCGAAGATCGCCTGCATCGGGAACTTGTCGAACAGCCCGTCCTTGATCATCTCGCGGGCGCCGCCGCCGCCCTCTTCGGCCGGCTGGAATACCAGGTAAACGGTGCCGTCGAAATTGCGCCGCTGCGCCAGGTGCTTGGCCGCGGCCAACAGCATCGCGGTGTGGCCGTCGTGGCCACAGGCGTGCATCTTGCCGGCATAGGTGCTGGCGTGGGGGAAGCGGTTGCGCTCGGTCATCGGCAGCGCGTCGATGTCGGCCCGCAGCCCGACGGCGCGGTCGCTGCTGCCGCCCTTGACGATGCCCACCACGCCGGTCGTGCCCAGCCCGCGGTGTACCGGTATGCCCCACTCGCCCAGCGTCTTGGCGATCAGGTCGCTGGTTCGTTGCTCCTCGAAACACAGTTCGGGGTGGGCGTGGATGTCGCGCCGCAACGTGGCGATCGCCGCTGCATCGGCAAGAATGGATTCGATCAACTGCATGGCACGGCTCGCAGGAGGGCAGAGCGCGGCAGTTTACGCCGCCCCAGCAGGCCGCGCCGCGTGAGACGCGGCCTGCTGGGGCTGATGCGGCCGCGCCGCCGTCAGCGCCTGACGCGGCCGGTTCCGTCGAGGATGGTCAGGTCGACGAAGCTCGAGCCGACGTGCTTGCGCGGGTTGAAGTCGACGAAGAAGCCGCCGGTATTGAAGTTCTGCATCGCCTCCAGGCCCGTGATCAGGGTCTCGGGCGTGGGGGTCGCACCGGCGCGGCGCAGGCCCTCGAGCACGACGCGCGCGGCAATGAAGCCCTCGATCGTGCTGTAGTTGAGCGCGACCTTGGGCTGCGCGGCATTGGCCGCAGCGATGAACTCGTTGGTCAGCGCGATCAGGGGCGCGAACGGGTAGGGCATCACCTGACTCACCACCACGCCGCGTGCCTCGGCACCCAGCTCGTCGGCCAGGGCCTGCGTGCCGACGAACGATACGTTGTAGAACTGGCCGGCGTAGCCCGCAGCGCGGGCCGCACGCACGAACGCGGCGCAGCTCTTGTAGGCGCTGACCTGCACCACCGCCTCGGGCTTGCTCTTCAATATGCCCGCCACCGCCGCCGCCACGTCGACCGAATTGCGCTCCACCGTGGCGGTGGCCAGAACCTCGAGCTGCAGTGCCTTGAGTGCGCGGGTGACGCCGTCCAGCCCGGCCTGGCCGTAGCTGTCGTTCTGGTGAAACACCGCTACCCGCTTCATGCCGACCTGCGTCACCTGGTTCACGATGCGCGCCGTCTCGTCGTAGTACGACGCCCGCACGTGGAAGGCGAAGCGGTTGAACGGCTCGCGCAGCGCCTGTGCGCCGGTGAAGGGCGCGATGAACGGTATCTTGGCCGCGGTGGCCAGCGGCAGCGCGGCCAGGCTGGTCGGGGTACCTATGTAGCCGAACAACGCCAGCGCGTCTTCGCCGAGCAGGGTCTGCGTGTTGGCCTGGCAGCGCGCCGGTTCGTAGCCGTCGTCCAGCGTGCGCAACTCGACGCTGCGGCCGTTGACGCCACCGCGCGCGTTGGCCATGCTGAACGCCAGCTTCGCGCCCTGCTGGAACTGAATGCCCAGCTGTGCGGCCGGGCCGGTCAATGGTGCCGATTGGCCGAGCACGATGCGGCGATCTGTTTGTGCCAGGGCCGGCAGCGCCAGCGACGCAGCGCCGGCGGCCAGGTGGGTGAGCAGGGAACGGCGTTGCACGGTGGTTGCCTCGAGCGCAGCAGCTTCAATGCCTTAGCGTAGCGGCTGAGCGCGCGGGTGGCGCCGGTGCCCTCGGCACGGTGTACCGGCCGACGTGAAAAAGTACCTCGCAGGTGGCGCCGATGTCAGTGCAGGAACCGACCGTCGCGCGCCACCATCGACAAGTCGACGAAACGCGAACCCTCGTGGTCGCCGCTGCGGTAGCGGGCATGAACGCCGCCGAGGTCGAATTGCGCACCTTCCAGCGCGCGCACGAAGCCGGCACGGCTGAGGTCGCGCCCGGCGGCGCGCAGCGCCAGCACGAGGGCCTTGGCGGTCATGAAGCCTTCCATGCCGCCGTAGGTGAATTCGGCGTTGGCGTCGGCACGGCGGGCCGCGTCCTGGTACTCGCGCGTCAGCTCGCGCTTGCGCTCCCAGGGGCTGGGCACGACCTGCGAAAACAACATGCCACCGCCGAGCGGTCCCAGGCTCTTGGCCAGCTGCGACGAGCCCGAATTCACGGCCATGAAGTTGGTCTTCAGGCCGGCCAGCTTGGCCTTGGAGATGAGCTTGCCGTACAGACCGACCGAGCCGTGGTTGAACACCAGGTCGGGTTTGGACTGCGCGAGCGCCTGCACCATCGTGTCGATCTGCGCATCGCTCAGATCGGATTTGAAGGGCATTGGCATCACCACCTGCATGCCGAGTTCCTTGGCCAGCAGGTTGACGTTCTGCAGGTGCTCGCGGCCGGTGTCCGAATCCGCATGGAAGAAGCCAACCGTCTTCAGGCCGACGTTCTTGCCCCAGGCCATCAAGGCGCGGAACTCCTCGCGGTGCTCGGCGCGCACCGGGAACACCATCGGCTCGTACGGCCGCCGCAGGCCCGGCGAGCCGGCCATCGGGCCGAAGAAGGGCACCCCCGCGTCGTGCGCGACCTTGACGATCTCCATCGACGGACCACCTTCGATCGAGCCGAAGAGCAGGAACGCGCCGTCGTTGACCAGCGTACGGGCATTGGCCTGCGCGTTGCCCGCCTTGTTGTCGTCGTCCAGGGTGCGCAACACCAGCTTGCGGCCATGCACGCCGCCGGCGGCATTGACCTGGTCGATGTACAGCTTCGCGCCTTGCTGGGCCGCCACGCCGTAGTCGTTCTTGCCACCCTGCAAGGTGATGTTCTGCCCGATGACGACGGTCTTGTCGGTGACGCCGGTCTCGGCGGCGGCAGGCAGGATCGACGCGCAGAACAGCCACACGCCGAACAGGGCATGGTGCATCATGGGGCTCGACGAAGAATTCATCCGGGTCTCCAGGATCACAGCCACGTTGCGGTGCGCGAGGGTAACAATCAAACGGCCACGTTGCCAGCACCCGCGCCCGGGTACGACTTCCGGCCGTGCGATATTTGACCCCTGAGCACCGCCATGTCCCGCACCGTCCACGCCGCCTGCCCGCACGATTGCCCCGACACCTGTGCCATGCATGTCACCGTCGAGGGCGGCCGCGTGGTGCGCATCCAGGGCGCGCCGGACCACCCCACGACGCAGGGCGTGCTGTGCACCAAGGTTTCGCGCTATGCCGAGCGCAGCTACCACGCCGAGCGCGTGCTGCAGCCGCTGCGGCGCGTCGGCGCCAAGGGCAGTGGCCGGTTCGCCGCGGTGGGCTGGGACGAAGCGTTGGCCGACATCGCCGCGCGCCTGCAGGCCATCGCCGCGCGCGACCCCGAGGCCATCGTGCCCTACAGCTACGCCGGCACGATGGGATTGGTGCAGGGCGAGGGCATGGCGGCGCGGTTCTTCAACAAGCTCGGCGCCTCGCGGCTGGACCGCACGATCTGTTCGATGGCCGGCGGCGACGCACTGATCGCCACCTACGGCGCCAAGGTCGGCATGCACATGCGGCACTTCGGCGAGAGCCGGCTGATCGTCATCTGGGGCAGCAACTCGATCGCCAGCAACCTGCACTTCTGGAGCCTGGCGCAACAGGCCAAGCGCGACGGCGCCAGGCTGGTGTGCATCGACCCGCGGCGCACCGAGACCGCCGACAAATGCCACCAGCACATCGCGCTGCTTCCCGGCACTGACGGTGCGCTCGCGCTCGGCGTGATTCACGAATTGATCGTCGGCGACCGGCTCGACCACGACTACATCGAACGCCATGTCGACGGCTTTGCCGCCTTGCGCGAGCGCGCGTTGCAGTGGCCGCCCGAGCGCGCCGCCGCGGCGTGCAGCATCATGGCCGACGAGGTGCGCGGGCTGGCCCACGACCTGGCCACCATCCGGCCGGCGGCGATCCGCCTGAACTACGGCATGCAGCGCGTGCACGGCGGCGGCAGTGCCGCCCGCTTGATCGCGCTGCTGCCCTGCCTGACCGGTGCCTGGCGGCACCGCGGTGGCGGCCTGTTGCTGTCGAGCTCGGGCTGGTTCGCGCCGTTCAGGAAACCGGCCTACGAGCGCGCCGACCTGCTGGCAGGGCGCAAACCCAGAACCATCAACATGAGCACCATCGGCGACGACCTGCTGCGCCCGTCCTCGCCCGCCTTCGGGCCGCGGATCGGGGCCCTGATCGTCTACAACAGCAACCCGGTGGCGGTGGCACCCGAGTCGAAGAAGGTCACTGCCGGCTTCGCCCGCGAAGACCTGTTCACTGTCGTGCTCGAACACTTCCTGACCGACACCGCCGACCACGCCGACTACGTGCTGCCGGCCACCACGCAGCTCGAGCACCTCGACGTGCACACCACCTACGGCCACACCGACGTGGTCTTCAACGAGCCGGCGATTGCACCGCTCGGGCAGGCCAAGCCGAACACGCAGATCTTTCGCGAACTGGCGGCGCGCATGGGGTTCACCGAGGCGTGCTTCAGCGACGACGACGAAACCCTGGCGCGCCAGGCACTGGACTACGACCGCCTGGGCACGAGCTTCGAGGCCCTGCGCGAGCACGGCTGGGCCGCCCTGCCGGTGCCCGATGCGCCGTTTGCCGACGGCGGCTTTCCCACCGCCAACAGCCGCGCGCAGGTCGACGTGCCGGGCCTGGGCCCGCCCGACCATGTGCCGAACTACGAGAGCGCCGCGTCGACCCCGGAGCTGGCGGCGCGCTACCCGTTGGCCATGATCTCGCCGCCGGCACGCAACTTCCTGAACTCGACCTTCGTCAACGTGCAAAGCCTGCGCAGCATCGAAGGCCGGCCGCTGCTGGAGATCCACCCCACCGATGCCGCTGTCCGCGGCCTGGCCAGCGGGCAGGTGGTGCGCGTCTTCAACGACCGCGGCGAGTATGTCTGCCATTGCGAAGTCAGCGCGCGTGCACGGCCGGGCGTCGTCAACGGGCTGGGCGTCTGGTGGCGCAAGTTCGGCGTTGCCGGCACCAACGTCAACCAGCTCACCCACCAGCGGCTGACCGACATCGGCCGCGCGCCGACGTTCTACGACTGCCTGGTGCAGGTCGAGGCGCTCGCGTGACGCGCGTGGTGTGAAGCGCTGGATGGTGGCGACGGGCCTCAGCACGGCGTCGGTGGCGGCGCTGCTCACGCTTGCCTGCCTGGGCAGCGGCTGCAGCAACCTGTCCTATTACGCGCAGTCGATTGGCGGCCACCTCGATCTGGTGGCCCGCGCCCGACCGGTCGACGACTGGACCGCCGACACCGCCACCACGCCCGAGTTGCGCCAGCGGCTGGTGCTGAGCCAGCGCATCCGCACCTTCGCGGTGACCGATCTGGCGCTGCCCGACAACCGCAGTTACCGCCGCTATGCCGACCTCGGCCGCACGGCCGCGGTATGGAACGTGGTCGCCGCGCCCGAGCTGTCGCTGACGCTGCAAACGTGGTGCTTCCCGGTCGTGGGCTGCGTCGGCTACCGCGGCTACTACGACCAGGCCGCCGCCGAGGGCGAGGCCAAGACCCTGCGTGCCGACGGTCTGGAAGTCGCCGTCTACGGCGTGCCGGCGTACTCGACACTGGGCCAGCTCGACTGGCTCGGCGGCGACCCGCTGCTCAGCACCTTCATCCGCTGGCCCGAAGGCGAACTGGCGCGGCTGATCTTTCACGAGTTGTCGCACCAGGTGGTCTATGCCGACGACGACACCAGCTTCAACGAGTCGTTCGCGACCGCCGTCGAGCGCATCGGCGGTGCACGTTGGCTGGCCGCGCATGCCGACGCCGCCGCGCGGGCCGAATACGCCGGCTTCGATGGCCGGCGCAACGAATTTCGCGAACTCACTGGCCGCTACCGCGCACGCCTCGATGCGCTTTACCGCAGTGCCGCCGGCGACGCCGACAAGCGCGCCGGCAAGGCCGCCCTGATGGCCGAGTTGCGCGCCGACTACGCCACGCTCAAGGCCACGCATTGGGACGGCTTTGCCGGCTACGACAGCTGGTTCGCGCGGGCCAACAATGCGTCCCTGGGGGTGCTCGCCGTCTACAACGAGTGGGTGCCACAGTTCGAGCGCCTGTTCGAGCGCGAAGGCCGCGACTTCGGGCGCTTTTACGCCGCGGTGCGGCATCTGGCCGCCTTGCCCAAGGCCGAGCGGCACGCCACACTGCTTGCCATCTAACAAGACCAGGAGCGTAACCCGTGGCTGACATCAACATCCACCGCAAACACACGCTCGGCCTGGCCAAGGCGCGCAAGGTGGCGTGGCAGTGGGCCGAACAGGTCGAACAGGAATTCGGCATGGAATGCACCGTGATCGAAGGGCCGTCCAGCGACACCGTGCAGTTCACGCGTTCGGGCGTCAACGGCCAGCTGATCATCGCCGCCGACCACTTCGACCTGAAAGCCAAGCTCGGCTTTCTGCTCGGCGCGTTCGCCAAGACCATCGAATCCGAGATCCTGAAGAACCTCGATCAACTGCTGGCCGCGAACGCCAGGCCGGTGGCAAAAAAGGCGGCGCGCAAGAAGTAAGGGATCACGGGCGTGTCACGCCGCCGGCGGCGCAGCGCGGCGCCAGGCCGTGGCGACGGTGCGGTCTCGGCGCCTACTTCATCGACTCGATGAGGTCCACGTATTCCTGCATCGCCGCTTTCGGGTCCTTGCCCTTGATCTCGTTCCATGCGTCCCACTTGGCGCGGCCGACCATGTCGGTGAACCCCGGGCGCTTGCCATCGACGTCGCCGCTGCTGGCCTGCTTGTACAGCGCGTAGAGCTGCAGCAGGGTCGCGGTGTCGGGCTTCTCGGGCAGGTTCTTGCTGTCGGCGACTGCCTTTTCGAAGCTGGCTTTGAGGTCGGCCATGGGAGACTCCTTTCGGGGTAGATTCGGGTCGGTGGCCTGCATCTTAGCGAGCCACGCCCAACCGACGACACACGCCGTGCACAGGACGCCCCGATGACCGCCGCCGCCCGCACCGAACGCATGTCGCGCGTCGACACCGCCTGGCTGCGCATGGACACCGCAGCCAACCTGATGATGATCGTCGGCGTCTGGCTGATCGAGCCGCGCCTGACGCTGACCGAGCTGCGCCAGCGCATCGAGGGCAGCCTGCTGGCCTACCCGCGCTTTGGCCAGAAGGTGGTCGAAGACGCCACCGGCGCCAGTTGGGTCACCGATGCGGCGTTTCACATCAACCACCATGTAACTCGCTCGCCACTGCGCCCGCGCTCGGGCGAAGAGCCCCTCGCGGCCTTGAAGCGGCATGTCGCGCAGCTGGCCGCAACGCCGCTCGACCCGGCACGCCCGCTGTGGCAGTTCGAGCTGGTCGAACACCTCGATGGCCAGGGCAGTGCGCTCATCAGCCGCATCCACCACTGCATCGGCGACGGTATCGCGCTGACGTCGGTCGTACTGTCGATGGCCGACGGCGGCAAGGCTCCGCCGCCCAGTTCGCGCGATGCCGATCCCACCGACGATGGCGACTGGCTGTCCGACACCGTCATCACGCCCATGGCCGATCTGGCGCGCAAGGCCATCGCCATGACCGGCCATGGGGTCGGCAAGGGCATGGAGGCGCTGTCGCAGCCCGGCTCGCCGATGGCCGGCTCGCTCGAGGTGGCGCGCATGGGGCTGCAACTCGCGAGCGACGTGGCCGCGCTGGCCTTGATGGCCGACGATTCACCGACCCGGCTCAAGGGCCGCGCCACGCCAGGCAAGCGGGTGGCGTGGGGCGAGCCGCTGGCGCTCGACGCCGTCAAGGTCGTTGGCAAGGTGCTCGATGCCTCGATCAACGACGTGCTGTTGTCGTGCGTGGCCGGCGCCATCGGCGACTACCTGCGCGACAAGGGCGACGACCCGGCGGGCAAGCACATTCGTGCCATGGTGCCGGTCAACCTGCGGCCGCTCGATCAAGCCTACAAGCTGGGCAATCACTTCGGCCTGGTGCCGCTGGTGCTGCCGATCGGCATTGCCAATCCGATCGAGCGCCTGGTCGAGGTGCGCGCGGGCATGGCCGCGTTGAAGGGCAGCTATCAGCCGCTGCTGGCGTTCGGCATACTGGCGCTGTCGGGCCTGGTGGTCAAGCCGGTACAGGCCGCGATCACCGACCTGTTTGCGAAGAAGGCCACCGCGGTGATGACCAACGTGCCCGGCCCCAGGCAGCCGATGACGCTCTGCGGCCGCACCATCCGGCAGGTGATGTTCTGGGTGCCGCAGTCAGGCGACATCGGCATGGGCGTGTCGATCCTGTCCTATGCCGGTGGGGTGCAGTTCGGCCTCATTACCGACGCCCGCATGTGCCCCGACCCCGAGGCCATCATCGAGCGCTTCGCGCCCGAGTTCGACAAGCTGCTGTGGCTGGCGCTGATGGCGCCCTGGCCCGGGCATGACAGGCACTGAACGCCCGTTCATGCGGGCCGCAGCTGCACTTCGCGCCAGGCCTGCATCGCCAGCACGAGCAGCAGCACGCCGCCCGCCATCGGCACGACGCGCAGCACAAGCTCCGCCACATCGGTGAAGGCGTTGGGCCGGCCGGCAAAGCCGAGCCAACCCGCGAACGCATCGATCCAACGCCGGGTGAACATCAGCAGCAGCAACGGCGCAAGCCAGGCCCCTGTGCGGCCCAAGGTGCGCGCCGAACCGTTCAGCACCACGGCGCCGGCCAGCAGGAACAGCGCCGAGGCGATGAAGATCACGGTGAACACGGTCTCGAAGATCGGACCCGCCGCACCGAGAGCGGCCTGGTTCAGGCGATAGGGCAACCATGCCAGGCAGCCCAGGCCGAGCAGCACGGCGGCCACGCGGGCGCGCGCCGCAGCGCCGCCGTCGGGTTCGTTGCCGTGCACGCTCTTCATCCACGGCAGAAACGCCAGGCAGGCCAGGCCCAGCACGGCATCGATCAACATCGTCCGCGGATAGCCCAGCGACTCGATCGCAATCCCCTGCCAGGTGGCCGAGTAGGCGATGTTCAGATTGAGCAGGGCCATATAGGCGGTGAACTGCGTGGCCGCCACCCGCGGGTTGGTGATGTCCATGAAGATCGCCGACTGCGTGCCGTACATCAGACCCTGTGCCACCGCATAGGTCAGCGTGGCGATCCATAGCGCGGTCACCAAGGCCGCTGCCGGGACGGCGCGGCCCGGGTCCTGCTGGCTTACCGGCATGATCCAGCCGTGCTGCTGCAACACGCCCATCAGGTACAGCACCGGCAGGCTCATCAACGCGATGTACACCGCCAGCATGCGGCGGCGGCCCCAGCGGTCCGACAGAGCATCCCGCCGGCGACCATGAAAGCCGCGGAAATCACCGATGACCAGAGGTTCAGCCAGGCCACCTGGTCGTCGGTCAGCCCGAGTTCCACCGCCAGATTGGACTGCAATGCCAAGCCCAGGCACATCGCGCCCGACGGTAGCAGCGCGAATGCCAGACCGACGAAGGCGCCGCGCGTGCCTAGGAGGGCCCGGAACGATTCGACGGCGAACCCGCGCATCTCGCGCCCCGCCGCGCGCAGGCGCGAGACCCCCTGCTGAACTGCGCGTGGTGCGGTCGCCGCCTCGCGCATCGGCAGCACGACGAACAGGGTCACGGCCAGGATGGCGGCGGCAACGAAGAAGAATGTCGGCTGGAACCCCGTGTAGGCGGAGACGAACAGGACGCCGCTGCCGCCTACGGCCTGGCCGATCGAGGCCCCGGCGA
>Ga0315271_10000885_pt1 | contig 17465 bp, 30 predicted proteins | sample C3_top_MG_FD_204664 | JGI IMG/M metagenome (GOLD analysis project Ga0315271, IMG submission 204664) | Sediment microbial communities from Yellowstone Lake, YNP, Wyoming, USA - C3_top | ecosystem: Environmental > Aquatic > Freshwater > Lake > Sediment | place: USA: Wyoming | collected 2017-08-01
TTCCGGGATGGCGGCCTGATGTCTCCTCGTGATCAGGGCACCCCGCTGTGCGATTGCTCCCTGTGTCTCACCGCTTGCGACGCCAATAAAGCCAAGCAGAAGGCTTACTGCGACCACTTCACTACCACCACCATGAACGTGGATCCGCTGCTTAATGCCCGCGCGCACAAGCGCTTCGAATACCGGACGGTGTGGCTCGACCCGGACAGCGGCAACACCGCCAACAGCACCCCGATCGAGAGCCTTAATGCTTTCGGCCGGGAAGGCTGGGAACTGTGCTACCAGGAGCACAACTACTACACCATGAAAAGGGAGCTGCTATGAGAGCACCAAAAGTACCCGAGGAGTTGTCGAAAGAGATCCAGGCCAACATACCGTCATCCGGACGGTTCGCGGTCATCCGCATACTGGAGGGCATCCGCATTTATGGCGAGCGCTGCTTCAAACGCGGCGGCATCGGACCCGTTGGTATGCCGGTGGGAACCTGCAAGAATTGCGGGAAGAAATGCCGAGTATGTTCCGCGGAGCTGTGCACCAACCGGGCGTATATGCAGCACCCTGAGGGGCCACCGGCCGAGCGCTGCCCGGAATGGAAGAGCTGTGACCACAAGCGCCTGATCCTGAGCAACCACACCATCTGCTCAGATTACGACACCCACTGCAGGAAGAAATCATGAGTGAAGCACAATTCGACAGGATCTGCGCGGAACGCGGCCCGAGCTGGGAATCGCAGTTCCGGGTCCACTACGCCATGGTGATGCCCAACCTGCAGCACATGCATTATACTGCGGTCATCAAGACCATGGAAGCCAAGACGCCGGAAGACGCCGCGAGTTATCGGTGTCACAGTCAGAGTATCGGAAAAGCGATAAAGCGCCTGGAGGACATATATGCCGGAATCAAAGCTGAGCAACGGAAATGAACCAGGGATGTGCGAGCACTGGCACACCCCGGTGGCGCGGTCACTGATCAAAGATCCGCTCGGATGGAACCAAAAGATCTGCAGGGTTGAGAGGAAAGTCTGCCCGGTTTACGCCGACGAGAATTGCCGGCTCATCCCGCCGCAGCCATCCTCCGGTGATGATAACGGTGCCGCACCGCTGTGCAAGAAGTGTGGCCAGCCGATGCCGTGGCGCTCGCTGAAAACGAAGAAGCCGGTGTGCATGATCTGCCCTGTTATCGCGGCCGGCAGCTGGATTAAACGGGAGCATGCCAACGAACTGGTCCCGATAAAAGGCTGGGCCCACATATCCGACAGGAGCTGCAGATTCATAGAGGCGCGCTCGATGTCGCCAGATCGGAAGCGCTATAATATCCCCTGCAAGATCATGATCGCCCGAAAACACCTGGAGAAACACAATGAAAAACCCAATAAAAGAACTTGAGGAAATCCTTAACTCCCACCTGATGCGGACCAACACGGCCTGGCAGCGGGAACGCGATACCATCAAGATCCCCACGCGGAAGCTCCTGGACATCATTAACCGCGCCAAGGCGGACCAGCAGACGTCCGCCCTGATCAAATTCGCGCGCACCATGGCCAACAACCTGGACAGCCTGCAGGTCGGCAAGCCGCGGGAATACACGCTCGCGCTCAACAGAATCATGGCCCGGAGGGAAAGATGACCCCACAAGACGCTTTAGCTGAAATCAAACGGATCTGCGGGGCCTGCCCCCGGCACACCGATCCGGCCGTCTTGACCTGCGCACAAGGCACCTGCGAGGCGATTATAGGCCTGGAGGACCTCGCGGCTCCGGAAGTGCGGGAAGTGCCTGTCCCCCAGCCTGGCGGGCCTGCAGGGCCTGCTGCCGGGCCCAATAGCGTCAGCTCGCAGTATGAGGTGGTGCGCAAGAAAGACTACATGAACTGGATGAAACCGATCCGGCATTGCCTCCGCTGCAGGTTCACCGAGTGCTCCATGATGGGTGTTCACCGCGAGGTGCACTGCGCTTTCTATGAATAAAAGGCCACCCAATTACCCATTGCTGGCCCTGGACCCGCGGACCCTAGGGCCCTGCTTATACGCCGAAATGGCCAAGATCGCCTTCCGGCCGATGCACCGCGAACATCCGCTGCATCAAATATTTGCCGAGCTGAGGAGGCGAAAGCGATGAGTGATTGCAACAACTGCGAGCCCGGGATCGAGTGCATCCACATCAACAAAGGCACCGGACCAGCGGGTTGCCCCTGGTGGGCGGCCCGGCCCCCGGACGGCGTGGCGCCGCGGGGCTCCACCATGCTGCTCCGCATAACCGGTGCTGAAGGCGCTGACTGGGTCCAGCTGCGTCTCGTCTGCACCTTTACCCGGGAGGGCGGCGTGCTCTATGAGAACTGGACCGCCCCCGACTTTCCCCTGCCGCAGCCGATGATCTCGGAGATCCTCACGTTCCTGGAGCAGCACGTCTGCGCCCCGGTGTCCCAGGATCGGGCCATAACAAAGGCTGAGGTCCCGGCTTCGCTGATAATGGGCTTGATGGGCCCGGCCTGGATGTCGCAGTTCCGGCAGCTTGTCAGCACTCCCACGCCGGCGCCGAAACAGGTGGAGTTCCGGTACCAGGACGCTGGCATCGACATAGCTTATCAGCCAGCCCCCGCGGACGGTACGATAACAGAAGCAGAGTACGAGGTTGTAACCACATCGGCTGAAAAGCCGGTACGCGAAATTTCCGGGACCACCGGTCCGAATGAAATAACTAAATCTATATAGATGTAATCTAGCAGCCTTCCGGGTTGCAGATCGTGCGTCGGATGCGGACGTACGCCCCTGAACTACCCGTACCGCGCGCCAGCGCGGGGGGTCCCGGCCACGCCCCTCTCCAATGTAATGTCATAAGATATAGTATGTTTATAGTCCCCTATTTACCAAAAACGTGGTTTCTGATCGTGTACGCCGGCGGCGGCCGGCCTGGGGCAACCCGGGAAAGGCCGAGGTCCTACGTTTTGCCCTCGCGCGCGCACGTAACGCAGGCGCGGGCGCGTATATATGCGCGTAGCGCGTATATATTTATATAGATAAGGGTTCTTTGGGAGTATACACTGTGGGGTATAAACGGGCTGAAAAGACGTGAAAAAGGGTCATTTTCGGGTGTTTTGGGGTGAAAATAGCCTATTTTCGGGGGTTTTAGGCTCTAACGGGTATAAAAAGGCGATTAAATACGCGCTTCGCGGATGGCGGCGGGGATCTCGTACGTCTGCGCACCCCCGGCCGCCGCGGCCGGGCTGCAGGCACACACGCTCCCCAGCGGATCGGAGGGCTCGGGCCGCAGCGGTGGCACCGGGGTGCCACCTATCCGTACTAGATTGGCGGGTTGGTGGCCGGGGTTGCAGATCTAGTACGCCCCTGGGTATGTACACGGGCGCGGCGCCCGGCGGTGGCATGTATTGGGCGCCCCCTGGGCCGGCGGATAGTCGGAAAAGTGGGTCAAAAATACTGCGCTAATTTGAAGGGACCTCCCCGCGCGGCAGGGGGGTAGCCGTGGGAATTTCTTACAATTTTTTTATTATTTTACCAATGAAAAAAATTTAATTTTTTTTTAAATAATCCCGCGGGTTACTAACAATTGTTTGGTGGGTAGTTAGTGTAAGCGACGGCATAGCGTAGGCTATGGCATAGCGTAGGCTATGCTTACCTTGCCTATGCTTGCCTATGCTATGGTGGGTGGGCGGTAGTGTACGCCTACCTTGTAGGGTTACTAACAGTTGTTTGGTGGGTAGTTACTGTAACAATGCTCAATGATTTGTATGACAGCAGTTGCACGGAGGCATTGTTATGATAGGCAAAATACTTACAGTGGTTGCTCCCCCCGCCGGCATGACTGCGTCAGTCAAGGCGCGTGTACCCGCGGAGGAGAAGACAGTAAGCTACAGCGAGCTGCTCCGCAAGAGCATAGAGCGCGAGCATAAGCGCGTAGCTAACAAGCGTGTCCCTGACTGGGGGCGTCGCTTAAGCAATGCGTGGCAGCGTGGGGCGCCGGGCCTCTCGCGTGTCCCCGTAGGTAAGGACGGCGCGTTCTTCTATGACGTGATAGGCCGTCTCAAAGATAAGCTCCCCAACCTGCACAAGTAGGGGCGGCTCCGAGCCGGGCGGTACCCGGCACGATTTTGTTAGCAGGTTGTTAACAATTGTTTGGTGGGTAGTTAGTGTAAGCAATTCGTAGCGTTTGTTCTTCTTCACTCCAGACTTCAACGTGTTGTTATGTCTAGCTAATAGTCTGGGAGGTAGCGTTATGATAGGAAGAATAATCACTGCGGACATCGCCCCGAAAGGGATGATGAAATCGGGCAAGGCCGGCGCGAGCACGGAATACACTCCGCTGTTCGTACAGATAGCCGGTCTGGCAGTCGGCACGGGCATCGAGCTGACCCAGGACGAGATCGAGTACTCTCGCGGGGTCAAGGCGGTCTTCCACGATGGCAAGGAGAACCTCGTCGCTGGCAACAGCGAGCAGTATAAGAGGAACCTGGAGCTTGTCAAGAAAGGCGAGCTGAAACTCATCGTGGACGCCAAACCTGCGGCCATGCCGAAGTTCTTCGTCACCAACCTGAAGCGCAAGGTGAACGAGAAATTCGGCGAGGGCAACGTCTCGGTGACCAAGTACGACTCCGGCAAAGGGACCCGCTGCGTGATACACGTTATCAAGCTGGCAGAGGCCCCCGCGCCCGAACAGCCCGCCGCCTAACCGGGCGGATTATACTGCGGCCCCTGTACAATCGGGGGCCGCCGATTTGTAGCAAGCGAGTTGGAGCTGCTGTCACCGTAAGCAAAACGTCCACGGCAGGAACCGACTTGTGCGTACCCGTGTGCAGGTTCGGGACTCCATGACCTGCCCCCTAACTAGGGGAGCAATGATTTATGAAAGAGGACACTGAGGGCTGTACAAAGCCGGAGTAGCAGGAGAGGACTGCGCCCCTTCCACGGGTTGGGATACGCAGGACTGTCGTGTCAGGCTACTTCGGCTCACATGCGAACATCGCGGTATCGGCAAACCCGAAACCGCGGACAAAACAAGTCCCCGTCGGGACTAGGCCGTTGCGTTTGACAGACGCACGAAAGGCCGTACGAGGGGTTGCTCCCGCTGAAAAGCAAACAAGCACGTTGCGTGCCACAACGATACCTGGCGCGACGCCTCCGGAGTCGGAGGCCGATTTACACGGGCGTGGGGGTCGGTCCGCAAGCCGGCCCCCACTCTATTTTATTTTTGCTTGCAGAATGGATTTGTGTCTCAAGTTGGGCCCCGATATACGGCGCCCAGGGCAGGGTTGTCTGATGGGTGTACGTGAACCCGGCCTCGCCATGCGACACGGAGGTGATATGAAAAAGGACCGGAATAAGTGGAACGGTGACCTTGGGGAATAGGTACACAAACCCCTACTTGCGCCCAGACATATGGGGCAGCCCGACATCGGACCGGGGATAGACCGAAGCTGGTAAAGCGGACCGAGGGCACGTTGGTGCATAAGTCTGGGACCGCAAAGCCAATCAGCGTACACGTGATACCCAGTTCGCGTCTCACACTGGGCAGCGGGTCATCCACGATACCCGTGTCAGTAATCGTGGGCCATGCCGGGCTCCGGATCCCGGCGCAATTTCACGGGGGGTACACCGGTCTCACCTGGCCTGGTGGTACCCCCAAATGATTTCAGGTCGCGCGAAGCCGTCATCAGTGCCATCAGGGCCCGCGACCCGATTATGGGCGGGGTCCGTAGGAGGACCGGGATGATAGCCCCGAGTTGGTTCGAGCCCAACATCCGCCCCCAAGCTTTGTCCCAGTCGCAGCCTGGCTGGGATCAAAATTGGTTGCAGTTGTTGTACAGGAGGCGTTATGAAACCCAGAGCGGAACAGAGCGGGCCAATGTTGGACAAGGAGTTCTGGCCTGCGCATTACAGAGGGAGTCCCTCCTGCCTGGATTGCGATGCCTATTTCTACGGGTGCCAGATGATAGATGGAGAACGGAATCACCCGCGGAAGGATGAGCACTACAACAGGTGTCAGGAGTTGTACCGCAATCGCCATAAGGGTCCTCATTGATTTGGTAATCGTAGACTGGAGGACACTATCATGGCAAAGAGCAATGAGTATCGTGCCACGCACGACGAGAAGAACGGGGTCCTGAAGGAACTCGCGAAGCTCGAAGCGCAGTGGCAGCAGGAGTCGGATAAAGCGCTGCAGGAGGCGTCCGAGAAACTGGCGGAGGGCACGAAGACGAGCCCCAAGCTGGAGGCCGTCTTGAAGAAGTACCAGGATGCTGTGGCCGCGCAGGCGGAAGCACAGGCGGAGGCCGAAGCACTGGACGTCACCATCTGCGCCAGCGGGTACGCGGAAGACAGGACGTACTTCATGCGGCCTTCAGGAAAAGCCGAACAGGCCCTGAGGCAGGAGTTCCGCGACAAGCTGAGCCTGCGCCTGCAGAGGCTGTCCGCAATGCGGAGCCAGATTAACCTGGCGAACCTGCGCAGCGAAGTGGCCAACCTGGATAAGGCCGCGCGCAAGCTGTAACGATAATGGAGCCTGACTGGATGCAGGGACACGACATCCACATAGCCTAGCGAGAGAGGCGTACACGACTCTCGGCAACCACCAGCCCGGCCGGCAGCGGGGGACAAAAACTGCCGGACAATTTTGCTGCAGCGGAGGTCCGACCGGACCTGAAGGACTGGAGGGACCCTCGGGACCTCAGAGTCCCCTGGCGGAGCTAGGTTGAAAAACGTGTACCCCAAAAGCGTACCCCAAACGGACGCCTGGGACTTACTAACATTTGTTTGGTAGGTAGTTAGGGTAGGGCTTAACAGTCCATTACGATTTGATGTAGCCAATGCTTGTATAGTATTGGTAGCTTACGATAGTGTGTAAAGGTAAGGTGATAACAATGGACCAATCAGAGCTCATCAAAGCAGAAATGAGGGGTTTAGTCTCCGAGTATCTGCAGCTTGCAGCCAAGATAAAGCACATTGAGGCCGAGCAAGCTATCCTGAAGACCAAGCTGGAAGCCGACATGAACAGTGCCGGCGTCCTGGAGGTTGAAGGCACTGACGGGAAGGCGGTGATGTCCGCGAAGAACGCGTACAAGTTCGACGTCGCGCAGATCCTGAAAGTGGTACCGGGCGTAGTGAGCAAGCTGAAGATTAGCAATGAGGACTTCAACAAAGTCCTCGTGGGCAATGAGGCAGCTCTCGCGAATGCCAGGGTAGTAACCGGCACAACGTATCCGATAACCATATCGGCGACGAAGAAGTAATTTGTGTCCTCCTCGGCGGGTCCTTGGCGATGGCGCCAGGGATCCGTTTGAGGTATCTTCGGTGTACGGAGGCTCATATGGCTGACAACAGCATGACGGGGCTGACCATCTCGCAGAACAAAAAGTTCCTGATAGGTACGTTCAAGTCTGGGGACTACGAGACAGTCATCTACCTCGAAGGCCATCACGGTATCGGCAAAACCGACATCGCATGGCAGGCCGCACGCGAAGTGTTTCAGACGGAGGAGCAGAAGGGGCTCTCCGACTACGTCCTGATGAACATGACGGACGAGGAGCGCGGGTGGGTCTTCATCCGGGAGTATCCGGCCACGAAGAACGTGGAAGACTACACCGGTGTACCGCACTACGATGCTGAGACCGGCTTCACAATATGGGGCACACCCCATTTCTTCCCTACCAAGGGACGCGGAGTGATGGTGATAGAGGAACTCAACCAGGCCACGGAAGACGTGCTCAAGGCGATGTTCCCCCTGCTTCAGGACAAGAAGATAGGGTCACACAAGCTCTCGCCCGAGGTGTACCTGGTCGTCACCGGGAACCCTCCCAACTCGGTCCACCGCGTGGTGGAGTTTCCTGTAGCGCTCAAGGACAGGATGCAGCGCATGGGCGTTGTTCATTCCGCTCCTGACTGGCTTAAGTGGGCGAGGGCCGCGGGCGATAAGATAGTTCACCCCGCGTGCATCTCGTACATCGAAGACAGCCCCACCATGCTGCACGTCATCGCTGATGATGGCGAGCAGGGCCCTACACCTAGGGCGTGGGTCGCAGTGGGCCGCCAGCTGCATAAGTTCGAGAAAGGCCTCATCGAGGAATACATGTTGGTCGAGGCCATCAAGAACCGCGTCGGCAGCAAAGCGGCTACTGCGTTCTTCGGGCACTACCGGAACAAGTTCAAACGTGCAGTGACGGCGGAGGAACTTCTGACGGAGTACGATAAGTTCTTGCCCAGGTTCAAGGCCCAGTCAGCGGCCGGCAAGACCGACTCGATCGACTCGGTAATGCAGTGGGTCGAAGCGAACGTTGGTACGCTGAACAAGGACAGCGCGGAGCTCGGGGTCATCGAGGACCTCTTCACGAAGAACACGCCTGACGCGGTGCTCGTTGCGAAAGCAATGGGTATCACGCCGGAGACGCTCAACAAGCTCGCAGCGCTCGGACAGAGTGGCATCAAGATAGGCCACAAGCTCGCCGCTATTCGGTTCCAGGCGACACAGCCCAAGCAGAGCTGAGGAACTGACGAGGGGCAGGTCTGATACACGCTGTATGCGTAGGCTCATGACCTGCTCCTCCAAATTTAAAGGCGCCGGGACCCCAGACCCCGGCGCCTCGATTTTGTACTGCACTGATAGAAGCGGATCGTGTACGGAGGAACTATGGACATAAAGAACGTCAACGAGTCCAGCCTGGCAGAGGAGGGCTCCAATGTGGTTGAGCGCAGCATTCTGCGGATGCTCTTCAGTAACTCGGACTCTGTGTTCTTCGCGCACTTTATGGTGCGAATGCAGATGGTCAACGAGAAGCATCCGCCGCAGTCGCTCGGCATGGGCATGAGCACGAGGGAAGGTATCTTCAGGCTGTCGTACGACCTGGAGCGGCTGCATGAAAACGACCTTGACGACATCGCTTCGGTCGAGTGGATAGACGGCCACGAGTGTTACCATAAGATTCTCAGCCATGAATCCCGGGAGTGGAACTACTGGGGTGGTAATGAAGACGAGATGAAGAAGTGGCACAAGGTCTTCAACGCGTGCTGGGATGCGGAGATCCACGAGCTGTATGCCCCGACCGGGAAGCTTATCGGCAAGGTTGTACAGATAGGCACGCAGTCGGAGGGCAAGGATACGCCCTTCACTAAGATGCCGCACGGCTTGACCGGCGAGGAATACTTCGAGCTGTACAAGAAAGCCAACCCTAAACCCCCTCCTAGCGGCGGTGGGCAGGGCATGCCGGGCGCCCCTGGCGATGGGCAGTCGGACGGTGAGTGGTCAGTGAGTACGGATGGCGACACCGTCACGTTCACTAACAACAAGACTGGAGAGCAGGTGTCATTCAAGATGTCGGACCAAGGGGTTCCGGACCAGTCTTCCGCGGACGAACTCAACAAAGAGATTCTGCGCCAGGCTCTGGCAGACGCGCTCAAGGAAGCTCGTCCCAGCATGCGCGGCATGGGTGCGGGCTCATTGCTGTCGACTGTAGAGCGGATGATAGCGCCACCTAAGGTCCAGTGGTGGCATCGCTTCAGGACGCTTGTAGGCAAGCATGTACGCTTCAGTTGGAAGGGCTCCTGGAAGCGCGTGAGCCGCAGGATGGGCGAGGGGTTCCGGGGTCGCATCAAGGACCACGGGCTGACCATCGTCATCGGTAAGGATACGTCAGGTTCGGTAGAAGACTTCGAGCTGTCCGAGTTCAACAATGAGATCGAGCACATGCTTAAGGTCCACAAGGTGCAGCTGCTGACGGTCATCGTCTGCGACTATGTCGTACAGGAAGTGTACGAACTCAAGAAGGGAATGCGGATCCCCGCTCATGAGAAAGGCCGCGGCGGCACTGCGTTCGAACCGGTGTTCGACTACGTCGACAAGCACAAGCTTAAGGTCGACATGCTTATCTACCTCACCGACAGCCAGGGATCATTCCCTAAGATGAAGCCGTTGTACCCGGTAATCTGGTGCGTGACGCGGGAGTCCGCGTGCGGCAAGATACCGTGGGGCGATGTCGTCTTCATGAACTGCGACAAACCCAAAGAGAAGTAACCTATAGCGGGGTCGTCCTCACGAGGCCCCGCATCAAATTTCCGCGGCCGCCAGGGCGGATCTGGAGCCGCACATCTTGTACGCAAGGAGGCATTATTATGGAGTTCCAAGTATACAACTCGGCCACCCGCCGGCTAGAGAAGTGGACTTACGTCTACAGCTTCACGCGCTGTCGCTCTTACCAGTATCCTGGGATGAAGGAGGGCTACATGCGGATGTCTCAGGTCCCGTACAGACGTGGGCCGCGAGTGTCGGTCTCTTACTGGACGAAGGACGGGTTCTTCTATCACTTCATGTAAAGGAGGCGTTATGAACTTCAAGGCATTCGCGGACATCCTTATGCCCGCAGTTCACCAGCACGTTGGGTTGACCCGGCGCGCGGAGCTATACGCATTCTTCCGCGGCGTCACCAAGCCGGCTATGGTCCAGACCCTGGACCTCCTCCAGACTTATTTCTCGGACTTCACCCTGGCGGAGCAGTATCACCACGAGGGTTCTGGGGACGGATCCGGATTCACGGCCGTGCACTGTAAGTATGGAATCCTGCCATGCATTGTGCAGCTGCAGTTCTACAGCAACGCCATCGAGTTCTGCGTGTGGCGCCTGGACAATAAAGATTTCTCTCGTACGCGGATGCCGGGGCTACTGTTGTACTCGGCCAACGTTCACGTGACTGGGGAGGTCCACGAGCAACCGTTTTTCAGTAATGTTCTGAGATAAAGGAGGACGCACATATGGATGAGCAAATAGCGTTGGAGGCCGGCTACGCACTGTCGCTGAAGCACGATGGCACAGCGCCGAGCAAGCCGGACCGCACTTACGCACCGCGCGTGCTGTCTCTGCTGGGGACTCTGGGGAAACTTAATTTCGGTGAGTGGGTCATGGGGCCTAAGCCGGATCCCAAGTCAGCTTCCTGGTGGGGAGCGGTCGCGAGATGCCGGCTGCAGGGAAAGGATCTCAGCAGTCCTGAGGGTCGTACGGTCTACCTGGACCTGTACAACCATCACGCCAAGAGGGTACCGAAGGATGTGGCGTTCTCTGTCACACTGGAGGACGGCCGTGGGTTGGTCGTAGGCCTCTGCAGAGAGGACATTCGCTACACCGATGTGCGCACACGCACGTCAGTCTACGATGGGATCCCGTGGACGGAGCAGAACTTTAAGTTCCAGCTGCAGGCCGATGCCTGCAACAGGGACCAGCTGAAGCTGCCTCCGGAGAAAGTCATACTGCAGGTAGCGGCCGCCATGAAGTTCCTGGTGGACGTCGGGATCACGGACTGCAGGCACGTGCTCCTCGGTGACGACGATGTGTACCGCAACGACATGAGGCCGTACCTCATCGGGATGTATGGCACGGTGCCCTGCGCCATGAGCATGGACTATCGCTATGGCGCCGAGATGAACGTCTGGTTCCACACCCTGTCGCCGATGGGCCTGGCCCAGGATAACTTCGGCCACATCAGGGTGGGTATTAGCGGTGAACTGGTTGAGTCGGAACTCGACCTGGCGGCTCTCTTCAAGAGGAAATGATTTGTACGATAGACATGGAGGAGAGCATATGGCACCAACACCCGAAGAAAGGGCAGAGCCGGCGCCCAAGAAGCCGCGCAAAGAGTACATGGGTCGGAGGGCATTGCTGCAGCTGGTGCTGAGCAAGTCGCCGAGCACCCGGAAATGGCTGATGGTCAAGCTGGAGAAGCAGCTGCATGTCAAGGAGAAAGCGGTTCGGGACATCAAGCTGCTCGCCAAGAGCCTCGGCGTCACCATAACCAAACTCGACCTGAAGGACTGACCGGCCCGGCCGGCGTCACCTGGCGATCGCTCCAGGACATCATAGCGAGACCAGTGTACAGGGGCGTGGGTAACACAAGGAAACGGCACACGGCACCTACGCGTACGTTCACTCCACGCCCCTATCAATTTTCGAGGAGGCTTCATGACCATACCTCAGCTTATGTGCGTCAGTTCGATCGCCTGCATGGTGATGTTGGCCATGCTCAAGGAGTGGGCGCGCCGGAATCTGTAGGATCCGGCAGCCTGGCAGGCCCGGGTTGGCATGCTTGTACGGGTGCCGGAGCCATAACCGGGCCGATTTGCGGTGTTTTGCAGGGTGAAGTCTTCCATTTTAGAGGGTAAAGTGGCAGTTGTTTGCCACGCTATAATGAGGCCGGGAAGGCACTTTCCAGCCCCGTGGTGACCGTTTTGTTACGAAATCAGGGGTGTATGCGCCCCAAAGGAGGCCCTATGGTGACCAAAGACCTGGTTGACAGGTGGCGGGAAGGCGTTTTAGCAGCCATGAGGGAGGATGCGTTGGACGATAAGACGATGGCGCCGTACACGGTCGACAACAAGGCCGCGGGATCCGAGGATCTCCTGGCGCTGCGGATGTGCGAGGCCTGTGCCCAGGAAGACGGGTTCTCGGAACTGACCTTGGAGCGCGGCGGGTGGTACAGCCACTATGGAATGATACTGATACGTGTGTTCATAGAGCACAAAGGGCGTGCAACGTTCTTCACGTTCGTATCCCGGGCGACTGCGGGGCCCCGGAGCAACATAGAGGTGGCTGAATACATGGTAGATTTTGCCAAAGTGGTTGGTCAGGCGGTGATCGAGCAGCGGTTCTTTGATGTGGCGAGCCTGGTCATGCCGCAGCAGGGGTAACCAACACCTGGCGTAAAGGCGCCAGGGCCCTGGCAGCTTGGTTGGCGATCTTGTACCAAAGGAGGTACGGCTATGGAAGGTACACGTATGGACTACAAGAAGCTGCAGGTCTTCATGCATATCATGACGCTGGAGTCGACTGGGATAACCTATAGCTCCTGGGACGACAAGTTCCATTACGGCAGCATAGATCTTGGGTGGGCATACGGGGCGGACAACCAGTTCACCCGTGAGTGGGATGGCGGGTGGGTCTGCCTGAACATGCAGCCAGTCGCCCAACCTGGGCAGGACCCGTTTCTATACGTGCCTGGCTCCCTGGTCACCACGCTGGCATGCCGGTGGAAGATGGTGGGGTGCGCAATACAATACGATTTGCTGTGGGATCCGGCTGCAGTCATATGGGGCCGGGCGCCGCGGCGTGATACTTGGACGGTCGATGGGCCCAACCCGATGCGGATGGGTACGATACCAGCGGGCGGTACAAGGGAGGTACCAGTATGAGCAACTTACCTGGCGCAGGCGGCCGCATCTGGCCAGCCAGTGTGACTGGAGCGGACGGTAACGTCCGGAGGGAGCACCAGATGGGTGTCTGCCCCGAGTGCGGCGCGGCCAACGCGCTGTGCTACGACCCGATTCGGGAGTTCACTACGTCCGCCGGCCTGCCCGACTGGGAGAGATCATGGAGCTGCGCCCACTGTAAGGCGCGCGGCCGTGAGCACCTCCTAGTCGAGATTAACTACCAGGATGTACACGTACACGCAGACAAATTTGAGCAGCCGGATCAGTGATCCGGAAAGGAGGGGCCATGGAATCGGACAAGTACTGGCGGACGGTTGGGAGGCCGCACAACGTAGAGCCGGCGCTGCCTGAGATCCCTGACCTGGCGCAGCTGCATAGCTTTATGGCAGCCAAAGGGTTCGTCGCTCAAGGCAACCCGGTCCGGGAGCAAGATCACTGGCAGTGGTTCTGCTTGTACGGCAGTGTACCTGTGGATACCTGTACATGGACCAGAGGCCGCAAGCATGCTAGCGCGTGCTTGTATGACGGCCGCGGGCATGCCATTGTCGGCTGGACATACCTTGACAACCAGTGGATCGAGGACAAGTTCAATTTCGTAGGGGCGTGGCTGGTAGGGGAGGACTTCTGATATGGCTACAATACAATGGGAGCGGCGTAAAGGCTGCCTGGTCAAGCGGAAGCGGTGGAACTGGATGAACCGGTGGCATAGCCATTGCCGCTACATAGATCTGTTCGATGCGGTCGACATGTGAGGAGGAACACTATGAGGTACAGAGTCGTACAGCTTACCAGCGCGATGCAGTGGATCAACCTGGCGGTGGATCTCGATCTGCCTTCAGCCCAAGCTTACCTGGCGCAGGTCGCCGCAGTAGGTAAGGTCCTGGCCATTGACGAGGACTGGAAGTCAGGCGGCAACCCGGCTGCGGCCGCGGGCGCCAAGAAGGTGACCGTATGCGTGCGCTGATGTATACAGTATGGTGTACGTTTAAGCCGATAGCGTACATCTGGATAGCAGTCTGCACGCTAGCCCTGGCCCTTAAGATGGCCGGATGTGATCAGCCGGGTCCCCACTCGGTGATGAACAATAGGGGCCCAGCCCAAGGGTTGTCGGCGCCCATGAATGGGTCAGAGGTGTTGTACAGAACCAGATAGCAAACGTGGGCGGGCCGCAGGAGCGGGTACGCGTGGTCGGTTCGAGTCCGATCCCGTCCATAACAATTTCAATAGATACAGGAGGCCTTATGTCACGACAAGGTAATAGGGATGACCACGGCTATCCGGAGGAACCGTGGAACAACGCCAGGGGTTCTCGCAGCATGACGGACCTGGATGGGCTCGTGGCCGCACTGCGCCAAGCTGGTGTGACAGACGTGAGCGCTTGGGATCTGCAGTCAGACGGTTCTGAATGCGTGAAGGCGCATGGGCATTACGGTACTATGCCGGTGTCAGTGTACGTCAACCACGCTACAGCAGGGGTCTACTATCAGGAATCACATAGGCATGGTGAGGTGTGCTTTATCCACGCTGAGTTGATGCCGTTCGAGATCAACGGCCGTAAAGGGTGGATCGTCACAACGCAGCTCCAGGCTCTCCTGGGGCGGTAACCGATTTAAGGAGGATACTTATATGCGCTCTGTAATGAACAGACTGTCACGGGCCCTAACCAGGGCCGGAGTATCCGAACGCGGTGAGTGGGTGACCCAGCCAACAGGCGACGGATTGATGGCGCCGGCCGTATACGGGGGACTACCTGTGACCGTGTACTACTGCGAGGGCGCCAAGCACTCGGCTGGCGTGTACGTAGGCTCGGGTGAGCACGGGGAACCATTCCTGGCGTTCTGGTGCAATCCAGGCGGCCGGTGGCAGACCGAGCATCACCTAGAAGAACTGCTCAAGTAACAACCAGATTTATGGTGCGGCCACCAGGAGGGCCTGGTTCGTGGGGAGTTAGGTGCGTCCGGGGCGAAATGCTCGCGAGCGGTCCCGGGGTTCGTACAATCCTTGTCACGAGTTGGCACGGGAGGGGATACCCTTCGGTGCATGCCGGCAGCTGACGTAATGTCAGCCCGCACCACTCTTTGTGGGATGTGGGATGTGGGATGTGGGATGTAGGGATGGGCTGTGCGCGTGGGGGAGTGGGGCCGTGCCGAAGTCCCGCGTACGGCCGGAAAGTGGGGGCCCAATACCACGCTAGATTTTCGGGATGTGGGTGGGGTGCGGCGGGGAACGCGCGGGCGCGCGGCTGGCGCCCCCATACAACCCCGTACGGACCCACGCCCTTTCCTGCATTACCCAAACCGATTTAATACATAGCGGCGGGGACTTTGTACATACTATACTATACTATGCTTTGCTGTGATAGCAAAGCCTAGCCATGTATAGTTTTCTCAGCACACTCTTTATAAACTATCTTCGGGACATATAATTAATGGACAGGGTTGCTTTGAGAGTACGCCGGCGCGGCGCCGGCCCATGTGCATATTGTGGTGCGAGCTAGTGTGTAGTGACGGAGGGCAGTGCGTGTGGTGTGTATGTATCCGGGTCGGTCCTGGGGCATGTTAGTAACTAAAGGAGGTCATGTATATGAGCGATGTCATTAATCGGATGAACAAGAGTGCGGTTGATAAGATGTCGGCCATACTGTCGGGTTATGGATTTAAGTATGTGGGCAAGGCTACGTGGAAGTATGGGGATGTTGTGCTGCATACCGTTGCGGCTGACAAGAGTGAGATGAAGAAGCGTAAGCTGTCGGGGTGGTTCTCGTTGGTCCCTGAGGGCAAGGTCATGTTGGCGGACAACACTACGTTGTCTGTACGGTGGAACCGGGCTGGTCAGTATATGTTGTGGTGGGATTTGGCGGCTATGTTGTTCGGTGGGCCTATTACTACGTGGCCTGGGAACTGGTCTTCCAAGTCGGACAACATTATACATGGCAGTGTACAGGAGGCGCTATGCAAGAGATAGACGAAACGGCTTTGATGCGGATGTGCGATACTGCCAGGGGTTATTGCCGTGGTGGTTCGTGGACTCGCAACTCCTTCGTACACAACAACGTGCATGCTGAGGCTATTGACTATATGGCTATACTGGGAGTCGTGCGGCGGCTTGTGGAACTCGGGTTCACTGAGCCTGTGTACGCTTTGACATTCAAAGAAGGGGCCATCACTATGACCTATGGGGGTATGTCGGTGTACATCGGCTACTTCATCCATGTTGGTCAGTGTGACCATGACTGCTACATAGAGGTGCAGGCGGTGATGGGGGAGCTTAAAGCCTGGGCTGGTAGGTGGATGTACGATTTCGAGGGCAATATGCTTAGAGAGCGGTTGCGCTTGGACCGGCTTATGATCCCTGATACGAAGGGCATTATATGATAGGCCAAGTTGGTGGTGGTGATGAGGCGGTACCTATGGACTTCGTTATGGCCATTGAGGAGATCCTGGAGAGCCGGGGCTTCACGATACCTGAGCGCCCGTACGTGGCTCGGCATGACGGCAAGTACAACGAGCGCTGGATAGAGTCTTGCGCTATGTATGGCAATCTGCCAGTTCAAGTCAAGTTGATCCGGCATAATCATACGGTGTGGGTGCACTGTGAGTCGCACTACGTCACGCTGCTATCGTTTTGTTTCACGATGCCGGATCTGGTTACCAAAGAGTACTGGAACCTGGCTGCTGTCTTGTTCCATTGAGAGGAGGCACTATGATTAACCGTGATGAACGGCTCCAGGCACGACAACGCTTTGAGTACGATGTCATGCCGATGTTGGCTGCGAAGGGTGTCGTGGTGCAGCCTTACAGAGACTGGAAAGAACGCTGGGACTGGTCGTTCAAGGATCTCGGTGATGGCTCATGGAAGCGCATCATCTACGATGCCTGGTACGGCACTGTGCCGATGCGGTGTGAGATCAACCGCGAGGACCGGGACTCATACACGTTCTGCGTACGGCTTCATGTAGTAGGCAGCAGCACGGCTGTGGACGTGTGGACTATCTCGGTGCATGGCAGCGGTGGTCAGTCCAGCATCCACGACTACGGATTTCGGATGGACAAACTGTTCAGATAAAGGAGGTGGCGCGTATGTCTAGCTATAATATCAGCGTGACTGCGGTTATGTATATGCGCAGCCACAACAATGCTCATGATAAGCCGCCGCGAGCCACGCGCAAGCACGAGTACCTAAACGACATAGTGTTCCCGTGGCGAGTGATGCCGGATAGCAAAAGGATTTGGTCCAGGCTAGAGCAGCTCGGGTTCACTGGTCTTGCGACACGTC
>Ga0315271_10000886_pt1 | contig 17464 bp, 15 predicted proteins | sample C3_top_MG_FD_204664 | JGI IMG/M metagenome (GOLD analysis project Ga0315271, IMG submission 204664) | Sediment microbial communities from Yellowstone Lake, YNP, Wyoming, USA - C3_top | ecosystem: Environmental > Aquatic > Freshwater > Lake > Sediment | place: USA: Wyoming | collected 2017-08-01
CCGTTGCTCGGCTTCTCGGTGAACGTGCTTTCGCTCCTGGGGCTCGTGCTCGCGATCGGCATCGTCGTGGATGATGCGATCGTGGTCGTCGAGGCCGTGGTGCATCACATCGAGCACGGCTTGTCGCCCAAGGACGCGACGATCAAGGCGATGGAGGAGGTCTCGGGCCCCGTCGTCGCGATCGCCCTCATTCTCTGCGCGGTCTTCGTCCCCGTCGGCTTCATGGGCGGCATCACCGGGCGCCTCTACCAGCAGTTCGCGATCACGATCGCGATCTCGGTGCTCCTCTCGGCATTCTGCGCGCTCACGCTCGCACCGGCGCTCTCCGCGATGTTCCTCCGGAAGTCCGAACCGAAGAAGGGTCCCCTCGGCTGGTTCTTCGGCGCCTTCAACCGGGCGTTCGACAAGCTCACCGGCGGCTACGTCGGTTTCACCGGGATCCTCGTACGGAAAATGATGCGGAGCATGATCTTCGTCGGGCTCCTCGTCGCCGCTGTCGTCATACTCGGCCGGCGCGTCCCCACGGGCTTCGTCCCCGAGGAGGATCAGGGCTACGTGCTCGCGAACGTGCAGTTGCCGGATGCCGCTTCCCTCGAGCGCACCGACGAGATCGATGCGCGCGTCGAGCGGATCCTCCTCGCGACCCCCGGGGTCGCCAGCGTGACGACGGTCACCGGCTACAGTCTCGTCACCCAGAGCTACGCCTCGAACACCGGCTTCTTCTTCGTCACGCTCAAGCCGTGGGCGGAGCGCACGTCGGCGGCGGAGCATGCCCGCGGCGTTATCGCGACGGCGAACGTCACCTTCCAGCGCGACGTACCGCAGGCAACCGTTTTCGCCTTCGGCCCGCCGCCGATCCCCGGCCTCGGCACCGGCGCGGGCTTCAGCATCTTCCTGCAGGACCGCTCGGGCGAGTCGCCGGAGTTCCTCGCGAAGCAGGCGCAGACCTTCATCGCGGCGGCGCGCGCGCGGCCGGAGATCGGCACCGCGATGACCCTCTATCGCGCCACGGTGCCGCAGATCTTCGCGGACATCGACCGGGACAAAGTGGGGACGGTCGGACTGCAGCTCGCCGATGTGAACACCACGCTCGGTGCCTTCCTTGGCGGGCAGTACATCAACGATTTCAACCGCTTCGGGCGACTGTACAAGGTGTATGTGCAAGCCGAGCCGCAGTACCGCGTGAACACCGACCAGCTCCAGTTCTTCTACGTGCGCAATGCGCGGGGAGAGATGGTGCCGCTCTCGACGCTCGTCCGCGCCGGGAAGACGAACGGACCCGAGTACACGAACCGCTTCAATCTCTACCGCGCCGCCGAGATCACCGGCGCGCCGGCACCCGGATTCAGTTCGGCGCAGGCGCTGCGCGCGCTCACCGAGGTCGCGCAGGCAACGCTGCCGCAGGGGATGGACTACGCCTGGAATGCCATGTCGTACCAAGAGAAGGCGGCTGAGGGGAAGGGCGCGGTGGTCTTCATCATGGCGCTCGTCTTCGTCTTCCTGATCCTGGCGGCGCAGTACGAGAGCTGGTCGCTGCCCTTCTCGGTGCTCCTCGGGACGCCGTTCGCGGTCTTCGGCGCCTTCCTCGGGCTGTGGCTCGCGCGCTTCATCTCGCCGAGCTACGAGAACAATGTGTTCGCGCAGATCGGACTCGTGATGCTCATCGGGTTGGCGGCCAAGAACGCCATCCTCATCGTCGAGTTCGCGCGCGCCAAGGTGCACGAGGGGATGGAGATCGTCCCGGCGGCGATGGAGGCGGCGAAGCTGCGCTTCCGGCCGATCCTGATGACGGCATTCGCGTTCATCCTCGGCGTGGTCCCACTGCTCACAGCGAGCGGCGCCGGCGCCGAGGCGCGCAAGGTGATGGGAATGGCGGTCTTCGCCGGCATGCTGGTGGCGACGCTCTTCGGCGTCTGCCTCATCCCGGTGCTCTTCGTGGTCATCGAGAAGCTCGGCACCAAGACATCGAAACCGGGGACACCACCCGCGCCGGCCGCGCCGGCCGCCGGAGGACACTGAGATGAGTCGAGTCACGCGGATGTCATCCTTCCCGGTCGTGCTCGTGTTCGTGCTCGTGCTCGGTGGCTGCATGGTCGGCCCGAAGTACGAACGCCCGGCCGTCCCGACGCCCGCCGGCTTCCGCGGCGCCGACTCGGCGACGATCGCCGATTCGGCGAAGTCGATCGCCGACCTGGCGTGGTTCCAATATTTCCGCGACACCACCCTGCACTCACTCGTGAAGCAGGCGCTCGCCGGGAACTTCGACCTGACGATCGCTACCGCGCGCGTCGCGCAGGCGCAGGCGATCCACGGCATCGCGAAGTCGCCGCTCTACCCGCAGGTGGCCCTCGGCGCGAATGCCGCGGCGAACCAGTACTCATCGAATGCCGGACAAGTGCCCACGGGCTCGAGCCGCTATGGGAGTTCGTACGACGTGAGCCTCGGCGTGAGCTGGGAACTGGACCTCTGGGGGCGCGTGCGCTCGTTGAGCGCGAGCGCGCAGGCGCAGTATCTCGCCACCGAGGAGGCGCGGCGCGGCGTGCTCGTATCGCTCGTCGGCGATGTGAGCCAGTCGTACTTCGATCTCCGCGAGCTGGACCTCGAACTCCAGATCGCGAAGCAGACGCTGATCACGCGCGAGGGAACGCTCACCCTCTTCCAGCGGCGCTTCGAAGGGGGCGTGGCGAGCGGACTGGAGGTGGCGCAGGCGGAGGGCGACGTCGCGGTGACGCAGGCGGCGATCCCCGGGCTCGAGAACCGGATCTGGGCGCAGGAGAACCTGATCCAGTTCCTCCTCGGGCGCGGCCCGGGCCCGGTGCGGCGCGACAGCGGACTCAAGATGCGCGACGTCATGCCGGCGGTCCCGGCCGGGCTGCCGTCGTCGCTGCTCGAACGCCGCCCCGACGTGATGGCCGCCGAGCAGTCGCTCATCTCCGCGAACGCCGAGGTCGGCGTCGCGAAGGCGGACTTCTTCCCGCGCATCTCGCTCACGGGACTCTTCGGTGCGGCGAGCACCGAGCTCAACACGCTCGGGAACTCTACCGCGACGATCGCGAGCCTCGGCGGCAGCCTGCTGCAGCCGATCTTCGCCGGCGGGCGGATCAAGCAGTCGTACGCCCTCTCGCTCGCGCGGCGCGACGAGGCGATCGCGCAGTACCTGCGCGCGACGCAGAACGCCTTCCGCGAGGCTTCTGACGCGATCGTCGGCGTGCAGAAGCTTGGCCAGGTGCGGATGGCCACCGAGGCGCAGGCGAAGGCGCTCAAGGAAGCGGCGCGCCTCGCCCTGGTGCGCTACGACGGCGGGCTGTCGAACTACCTCGAGGTGCTCGATGCCGACCGGCGCTATTACGAGGCGCAGAACGAGTTCGCGCGCGCACTCGGCGCGGAGCTCGTCGCCTACGTCACGCTCTACCGCGTGCTGGGCGGCGGCTGGAACGCGGACGAGGTCATGACGGGAGCGGCGGCCACGAAGTGATCGCGCCGGACGTCAGCTGCGGGGCTTGGCGTCCTTCAGCAATTCGGCGCAGTCGCTCGACGCAGGGTTCCCGGCGAAGCGGTCGTAGATCCAGTTGACCACCGCCGGCGCGACCTCGACGGCGGCGCCCATGTGCTCGAGTCCCTTCACCGGCACGTAACGCACTTGCTCTCCCTGGCGGCAGAGTTGCGTGGCGAAGGCAACGGTGACGGCCTCGCGAACGATCGCGTCGGCGGTCCCCTGCGTGATGTAGATCGGCGCTGCGGTGCGCCGCTGCCCCGGCCGGTTCTCCTCGAAGCGCTCGTGCCACTGGGCGAGCGAATCGGGGTCGTGATACAGGAAGTGGCGCCCGAGGGGTTCCGCATCGAGCGCCACGTGGAAGACCTCACCGTACGTCTCGACACAGCCCGCGGCGACCTCATTCACCGTCGCCATTGCGGAGGGTTTCACCAGGCTATCGATCGGCGAATCGTACACGCGCGACCACGACCAGACGGCGAAGGGGACGAGGACGCGCCCCGCCGGTGACGCGATGTCGTCATCGAGGAGAGCGGCGAGATCGGTGGCGGGCGCGACGGCCCCGACCCCGGCGAGCGCCAGCTCGGGCGCGTAGCTCGACGCCAGCTCACCGGCGAAGAACGCCGCGTGCCCCCCCTGCGAATGCCCCCACACCACGAAGCGCGCGCCGATCGATTCACCCGGGAGACGGCGCGCGGCGCGCACGAGGTCGAGGACCGCGCGCCCTTCACTCACGCCGACGAGATAGGGATGCGCGCCGGCGGTGCCGAGGCCGGGATAGTCGGTGGCGGTGACGACATAGCCGCGCGACACGAGCCGGGCGAGCCCGGGGATGTTGGCGAGCGGTCGATCGCGGAGCGACGGGGCGCAGTTCACGGCGACGCCGGTGGTGCTGTGCGCCCAGGCCACGACGTCCCAGCCTCCCGAGGGGGGCGGGCCGCCGGGGATGATCACGAGCCCCGAGACCGCGATCGGCTCGCCGTGGAGGCCGGTGGAGGAGTACAGCACGCGGTAGGCCTGGGCCCCGGCCGGGGCGCCGGAGACGGGCTCGTGGCGGATCACCTGCCCCGGGGCACGCGGGATCTCGCCGCCGGCCGCCTGGTAGAACGGGCCCGGAGCGGAGGGTGTGAAGACGCAGGAGCCGAGCACGAGCACGATGACGAGCCCCACCCCCTTCCCCACCGCTCGCCCCCGACCATTCATCCCCACGACCCCCTGGATACGACGAAGCCCCACCGGTTATCCGGCGGGGCTTCGACTCCTGCGATAGCGGGGGCGGGATTTGAACCCGCGACCTTAGGGTTATGAGCCCGACGAGCTACCAGGCTGCTCCACCCCGCGTCAGTGAATGAAATATGACCGGCGTGCATCGTCCGGTCAAGGTTGCTTGTGCGTTCCGCTCGTATCCTCCGGACCCGCGAAGCGGTAGAGCAATTCCTTCGATTTGATCATCCCGAACTCCTCGCGCGCGATCCGCTCCTGCACCGCCGGATCGGTCGCGATCGCCTGCTTCACCCGACCGAGGGAATCCACCGTGTGCTTCAGCGAATCGATCGCCCGGAGGACCGCCCGCCGTTCGAAGTACTGGCGCAGGAGCTCCACCGTCCCATACTCCCCGCCCTGGATGGCGAAATAGCCGATCCCCGCGACGAGCACCCACGCGAGGATTCGCCGAGCGCCGAGCGCCGAGTGCCGAGCCCGGTCCCTCACAGCCCGTAGATCGCGCCGCCCGGGAACTCCGCCGCCTCCCCCAACGCCTCCTCGATCCGCAGCAGCTGGTTGTACTTGGCCACCCGGTCGGTGCGCGACGCAGAGCCGGTCTTGATCTGCCCCGCCCCGGTCGCGACGGCGAGATCGGCGATGAAGGTGTCCTCGGTCTCCCCCGAGCGGTGGGAAATGATGGACAGGTAGCCCGCCGAACGCGCCATCTCGATCGCTTCGAGGGTCTCGGTGAGCGTGCCGATCTGGTTCACCTTGATGAGGATCGCGTTCGCGACATGGCTCTCGATCCCGCGCGCCAGCCGCTCGGTGCTCGTCACGAAGAGATCGTCCCCCACGAGCTGCACGCGGTCGCCGAGCGCGGCGGTCAGCGCCGCCCAGCCATCCCAGTCGTCCTCGGCGAGCCCATCCTCGATCGACACGATCGGATAGTCATCCATCCAGCGGCGGTAGAGCTCGATCATCCCCCCCGCTTCCATCGTCCCGGCACCGCTCTTCTTGAAGGTGTAGCGGCCATCCTTGCCGTACAGCTCGCTCGCCGCGCAGTCAAGCGCGAGCGCCACTTGCTTCCCGGGCGAGTACTTCGCCGCCTCGATCGCCTCGATGATGATCTTGATCGCATCCTCATCGCTCTTGAGATCGGGAGCGAATCCCCCTTCATCGCCGACGCCCGTCGAGAGGCCGCGCTTCACCAGCACCTTCTTGAGCGAATGGAACACCTCCGCCCCCATGCGCAGCGCCTCCGAGAAGGTCTCGGCGCCCACGGGGACGATCATGAACTCCTGGAAGTCCACCGTGTTCGTCGCATGCGCGCCGCCATTGATGATGTTCATCATCGGCACCGGCAGGGTGCGCGACATCGGGCCGCCCAGGTACCGGAAGAGAGGCAATCCGAGTTCGTCCGCCGCCGCGCGCGCCGCGGCCATCGAGACACCGAGGATCGAGTTGGCGCCGAGCCGCTCCTTGTTCGGCGTCCCATCGAGCTCGAGCAGCGCGTGATCGATCGCGATCTGGTTGGTCGCGTCCATGCCGCGCAGCGCCGGCGCGATCGTCTCCTCGATGTGCTGCACGGCGCGGAGCACGCCTTTGCCGAGGTAGCGCTTGGGGTCGGCGTCGCGCAGTTCGAGCGCTTCATGCTCGCCGGTGGACGCGCCGCTCGGCACCGCCGCGCGGCCCACGACACCGCTCTCGAGGCGGACGTCGCATTCCACCGTGGGGTTGCCGCGGCTGTCGAGGATCTCGCGGGCTCGGATCTCCAGGATCTCGGACATGACGCTCGTTGGTGAGAGGATGCCGTTCAGTTGGTCGCGACCATCGAAGCGCCGCGGCTGTGGATGCCCTTCTTCTCCAGTTCGTCCGCCATCGCGTGCCAGACCCGGTCGATGAGCGCGTCGCGTTCGTCGTACTTCATCCCCGCGGTCGGGATCGGCTCGAGAAAGGTGAGCTCGATCGGCCGCGGATGCATCAGCATGTCGCCCTTCTTCTGGATCTCCAGCGAACCAAAGGCGACCACCGGGACCACCGGGGCCTGGGCGGCGATCGCCAGCACGAAAGGTCCTTTCTTGAAAGGACGCAAGGCATAGGAGAAACCCCGCGTCCCTTCAGGAAAGACGCCCACCGACATCCCACCCTTCATCTGCGGCACCGCCTCTTCGTAGGCCGCGAAAGAGGTGCGGCGGTTCTGGCGGTCGATGAAGATCGCCGCCACCGCGTTGGCCGCCGGTCCGAAGATCGGGATCCGCTTCAATTCCGCCTTGCCCACGAAGCGATAGACCGGCAGCACCGAGGCGAGCGCGAAGATCTCCCACCAGCTGATGTGATTGCAGACGTAGACGCGGCTCTCTCCCTCGACGATGAACTGCGGATTGCGCACGGTGACCTTCACGCCGGCCACCGCGAGCACGGCCTTGCTCCACCAGAACGCCGTGCGGCCGAGGACGCTGTTCGGAGGAATGTGGATGCCAAGGAGCGTGAGGACGATGACCGGCCCGCCAAGGACGATCGTCATGAAGGCCATGGCGGGGTACACGATGATGGCGCGCATTCTATGAAAAGTGGCTGAAGCCGCCGGTCGCCGCAACGCGCGTGCCCCGGAGGGTGGCGTGCACGCCGGCGAGCCCCCGTTCCACGCGGCCCACGGGGGTGAGCGGGAGGTGGAACTCCCGTTCGAAGGCGGCGACGTCCAGGCGCGCCGGCGCGGTGACGAGCAGTTCGTACTCTTCGCCGCTGCGCGCCGCATCGAGGGGGTCCACTCCGTCGAGCACGCGCAGCGCGTCGAGCTCGAGGTGGAGGGTGGCGCTGCTCGCGGCGGCGATGTGCGCGGCATCGCCGAGGAGTCCGTCGGAGATGTCGATCGCCGCCGTGGCGCCGTGCGCGTGGAGCCACTGCGCCTCGCGGATCCGCGGCGCGGGATGCGCGAAGCGGGCGCGCGCTTCCCGGTCAGGCTCGAGCCCGGTCCGCCACGCGTGGAGCGCGAGGAAGGGACCGCCAAGCCGGCCGGTGACGTACAGCGCATCTCCCGCCCGCGCCCCGCCGCGCTGCAGGGGCGACGCCGCGCGCCCGAGCACGGTGATCGCGAGCGAGAGCTCGGTCCCCCCCGAGAGGTCGCCACCGATGATGTGCGTCTCGGCCTCCGCGGCGGCATCGCCGATGCCATCGGCGAGCGCGGTGGCCGACTCGCGCCAGGATTCCGGCAGGGTGAGCGCCACGAGAATGCCGAGCGGGACCGCCGCGGCGGCGGCGAGATCGCTCAACGCGGCGGCGGTCGCCCGGTAGCCGATCTCGCGCGGCGTGAGCCACTCCCGCTTGAAATGCACGTGCTCGACGCTCACATCGGTGCTCGCGACCACCCGTTCGCCCGCTGGAATGTCGAGCGCGGCGACGTCGTCGCCGATCCCGCGCGCGCGATCCTGCCACCGGTCGAGGAGCGTCCGGATGAGATCGAACTCTGCGCCGGGCCCGAGCGCCGCGCCGCTCACCGGTACCCCGCGTCGCCGGCGGCCGCCGGCAGCTCCACGAGCACCGGCGGCTCACACTCCGGTTCGTCGAAGCGCCAGACGTCCGAGATCGCGCGCTCCACCTCAGCGAGCGTCACCCCGCGCGCCGGGCGCCCCGCCCCCGCGAGCTCGGCGGCGCGGCCGTGCGCCCACGCGGCGGCGGCGCCGGCGACGAAGGGCTCCCCCACCTGCGCGAGCAGCGTCGCCGCGATCCCGCCGAGGAGGTCGCCGCTCCCGGCGGCGGCGAGCGCCGGCGTCCCGGCCGCGCTCACCCAGCGGTCGCCCACAGGATTCGTGATCACGGTGGGCACTCCCTTGAGCAGGACGACGGCCCCGGTGGTGCGCGCGAGTGCTGCGCCGGCGTCGAAACGGTCGGCGAGCGCCGCGGCGGTGCCGCTCCCGGTTAGCCGGCCGAACTCGGCGGCGTGCGGCGTGAGCAGCGCCGCGCGCCCGGCGAGCAGCGCGCCGAGGCGTGCCGCGTCCCCCTTGAACACGTTGAGCCCATCGGCGTCGATGACCACCGGTCCGCGCCACGTGGTCAGCACGCGCTCGGCGACGGCGCGGCTCTCGGGAGAATCACCGAGGCCGGGGCCGAGGAGGACGACGTCCGCCCAGTCGGCGACCGCGTCGCGCGTATCTTCATCGCGGACGGGCCAGGCGGCGGCGAGCGCGTAGGGCTCGGCGGCCTGGACCACCGGGATGTTGTCGCGGGCGACGACGAGCCGCACCATCCCGATGCCGGAGCGCATCGCCGCGCGCGCGGCGAGGATCGTGGCGCCGGCCATCCCGGCCTGGCCGCCGACGATGGCGAGCTTCCGCCGCGTCCCCTTGTGCGCCTCGGCGGCGATCGACGGGATCCGCTCGCGCACCCAGGCACCGGTGACGAGCGACGGCGACGTGCCACGTCCTTCTTCGGCAGAAAGCCCGATGTCGATGACGATGATGGCGCCGGCGGCGCCGCGCGCCATGAGCAGCCCGCGCTTCAATGTGCCGAAGGTGATCGTGAGGTCGGCGCGCACCGTGTGCGCGGCGTCGCCGGAGTCGGGGTCGAGCCCGCTCGGCAGATCGAGCGACACGATGACGGCGCCGCGGGCGCGGGCGCCACGCACGGCGGCGATCGCGTCGCGGATGGCGTCGCGCGGCGGCCCCGAGGAGCCGGTGCCGAGGAGCGCGTCCACGACGAGGCGCGCCTCGCCGGTGTCGGCGGCTACGGAGACGCCCGGGGTCGCGAGCGCCTCGGCGCGCGCCGCCGTCGCGTCCGGCGTGCGCGGGTCCCCGGCCGGGATGACGCGCACCGCGGCGCCGCGGCGCGCCAATTCGCGCGCGACGACCCAGCCATCACCGCCATTGTTCCCGCTGCCCGCGAAGACCGCGACCGGGTGGATGAGCAGGGTGGCGAAGCGGCGGGTGATGCAGCGCGCCGCGCCTTCCCCGGCGCGGGACATGAGGACGGCCGATGGGGTTCCGGCGGCGATCGCCGCCTGGTCTCGCGCGGCGGACTCGCGCGCGGTGGTCACCCGCACTCGCGGGCGCATTATACGAGCGTCGCGGCGCTCCAGGGATATTCGCGCTCGAACGTGCGGTCGAAGTCGAAGATCCCCGCGAACTCCTCGCGCGTGTCCCCCGGCTGGCTGATGAGGAGGCCGAGGTCCACCAGCGTGAAGACGATCTCGCCGATGTCGATCGTCGAGCGGATCCCCCAGAATTCCAGGACGAGCTTGGCGGTGACGCCGAAGCGGGCGAGCGCGAGGTCGCGCACCGCCTCGCTGAGCTCGGCGCCGGAAATATGGCGGCGCTCGGTGAGCTTCGACTGCGAGTGCTCCAGCGCGGCGAGCACGAACAGGTACGCACCTTCGCGGTAGCGCGGTTCGCGCGCGCGAATGCGGTCCATGATGCCGTCGCGGAAGCAGAGTTCGGTCACGCGCGTCCCCTCCCTGGCGTCCCGGGCGCAGCCCTCGTTGGCTCGTGCCCGCCTTCAAGATGACGACGGGCGAAGGGCTTCACAACGTCAGCTACGCAACCGGATAGAGGGGGAAGGCCTGCGCGAGCGCCTTGACCTCCTTCCGGACGTCCGCCAGGTGGTCGGCGTCCGCGGGCTTGGAAAGCGCCCGGTCGATCAGCTCGGCGATCCGGACCATCTCCCCTTCGCCCATCCCGCGCGTGGTGACGGCGGGAGTCCCGATGCGCACGCCGGAGGTCACGAAGGGAGACTGCGTCTCCTTCGGCACCGTGTTCTTGTTCACCGTGATCGCGGCCTCGTTGAGCGCCTGCTCGGCGACCTTGCCGGTGAGCCCCTTGTTGCGGAGGTCCACCAGCATGAGGTGCGTGTCGGTGCCGCCGGAGACGATATGGAAGCCACGGCCGGCGAGCGCCTGCGCGAGAGCGCGCGCGTTGTCGACGATGCGGCGGCAGTACTCGGTGAACTCGGGCGCGAGCGCCTCGCGGAAGGCGACCGCCTTCGCCGCGATGACGTGCATGAGGGGGCCCCCCTGCAGTCCGGGGAAGACGGCCTTGTCGATCCCCTTCGCGTGCTCGGCCTTGCAGAGGATGAGCCCGCCGCGGGGCCCGCGGAGCGTCTTGTGCGTGGTGGTCGTGACGGCGTCGGCGTGCGGCACGGGGGATGGGTGCAGTCCCGTCGCGACGAGCCCGGCAATGTGCGCCATGTCCACCATCATCGCGGCGCCGACCTCCTTCGCGATCGCGGCGAAGACGGGGAAGTCGAGCGTGCGCGCATAGGCGCTCGCGCCGGCGATGATCATCTTCGGACGCTCGGCCTTCGCGAGGTCGCGCACGCGGTCCATGTCGATGACGCCGTTGTCGGTGACGCCGTAGTGCACCGCGCGGTAGAGCAGTCCCGAGAAGTTCACCGGCGAACCGTGCGTGAGATGGCCGCCCTGCGAGAGGTCGAGGCCCATCACCGTGTCGCCCGGCTTCAGGAAATGGAGGTAGACCGCGGCGTTCGCCTGCGCGCCCGAGTGCGGCTGCACATTGGCATGGTCGGCGCCGAAGAGCTGCTTCGCGCGGGCGATCGCGAGGTTCTCGGCGACGTCCACGACTTCGCAGCCGCCGTAGTATCGCTTCCCCGGCAGCCCCTCGGCGTACTTGTTCGTGAGCGGGGAGCCCATCGCCTCGAGCACCGCCGGCGAGACGAAGTTCTCGCTCGCGATGAGCTCGAGCCCCTCGTTCTGGCGGCGGATCTCCTCCTCGACGACGTGCGCGATCGCGGGGTCGCCGGCGCGCAGTGCCTCACCCGGAGGACAGCGGTCCCACTTCGTCCAGTCCATCATCCCTCACCCGGTTCGCGCTCGATCTTCTCGACGCGGCGCTCGTGGCGCCCGCCTTCGAAGGGGGTCTCGAGCCATGTCTTGAGGATCGCCTTCCCCTGCTCCGTCGTCACGAAGCGCGCGGGGAGCACCAGGATGTTCGCGTCGTTGTGCTTGCGCGCGAGCTCGGCGATCTCCGGCGTCCAGGCGACCGCGGCGCGCACGTGCGGATAGCGGTTGGCGACGTAGCTCATCCCGAGCCCGGTGCCGCAGAGGAGGACCCCCCGCTTCACCTCGCCCTCCGAGACCTCCTTCGCCAGCGGGTGCGCGAAGTCCGGATAGTCGGTGCTCGCCTCGCTCCGGGTGCCGAGGTCCTGCACCTGGTAGCCGAGCTCACCAAGGGCGCGCGCGATCTCCTGCTTCAGCGGGAAGCCGGCGTGATCGCTCGCGATCGGGATGATCTCCTTCGCCGCGGTCACTTGTTCGGCCACTCCGGCCATGTTTTCACCAGCGACGTGACGGCGCGCAGACGGCGCTCCGCGAGGCGGTCGGCGGCCTCATAGGTCGGGATCCCCTCGGCGTGCGCCAGCTCGTAGACGCCGAGCGTGGTGGCGTAGATCTCGTCGGCCTTGCGGAGGGCGCGCTGCGGGTCCCAGCCGGCGATCTCGCCGTACACGTTGATCACGCCGCCGGCGTTCGCCACATAGTCCGGCGCGTAGAGGATCTTCCGGTGCTCGAGGGCCTCGCCGTGGCGCTCTTCCGCCAGCTGGTTGTTCGCGGCGCCGGCGACGATCTCCACCTTGAGCTGCGGGATCGTCTTGTCGTTCAGGATGGCGCCGAGGGCGCAGGGGGCGAAGATGTCCGCCTTCACCCCGTAGATCTCGTCGAGGGCCACCGCCTTCGCCTTGAACTCGTTGACGACGCGCTTCACGCGCTCGGCGTCGATGTCCGTCACGATGAGCGACGCACCGGCCTCGTGGAGCTCCTTGGCGAGGAAGTACCCGACGTGGCCGCAGCCCTGCAGCGCGACGGTCTTCCCCTTGAGGTCATCCGAGTCCCAGCGCTTCTTCGCCGACGCCTGGATGGCGCGGAAGACGCCGTGCGCCGTCACCGGGGACGGGTCGCCGGAGCGGCCGGCGAGACCGGTGACATACTCGGTCTCCATGTGCACGAAGTCCATGTCGCTCGTGCTCGTGCCGACGTCCTCGGCGGTGACGTAGCGCCCGCCGAGCCCTTCGACGAAGCGGCCGTGCGCGCGGAAGAGCATCTCGCGGCTCGCCGTCTTGTTGTCGCCGATGATGACGGACTTGCCGCCGCCGAGGTTCAGCCCGGCCACGGCGTTCTTGTAGGTCATCCCGCGGGCGAGGCGGAGCGCGTCGATGATCGCTTCCTCATCGCTGGCGTAGTTCCAGAAGCGGGTGCCGCCCAGCGCGGGGCCGAGCTGCGTGCTGTGGATCGCGATGATGCCGCGATAGCCGGCGGTCGGTTCGGAGCAGAGGACGAGCTGCTCGTGGCCCATCTCGGCGAGGCGGTCGAAGAAGATCGAAGACATGAGGGACAGGTTCCAGGTTTCAGGTTTCAGGTGTCAGCGAAGGAAGCGGTGCCTACAGTCAACTCTGGGCGTACAGTTCGCGGGCGATCACGATGCGCTGGATCTCGCTCGTGCCTTCGTAGATCTCGGTGACCTTGGCGTCGCGGAAGAGCTTTTCCACCGGATACTCGTTGATGTAGCCGTAGCCGCCGAAGATCTGGATCGCCTGCGTGGTCACGAACATCGCGGTCTCGCTGGCGATCAGCTTGCTCATGCTGCTGAACTGGGTGTTGGAGCCGCCGCGGTCCTTCGCGGCGGCGGCCATGTGCAGGAGCGCGCGCGCCGACGCGACGCGCGTCGCCATGTCGGCGAGCTTGAACTGGATCCCCTGGAACTCCTTGATCGCCTTGCCGAACTGCTTCCGTTCGGCGGCGTACCTCACGGAATGCTCGAGGGCGGCGCGCGCGATCCCGATCGCCTGTGCCGCGATCCCGAGCCGGCCATGGTCGAGCGACTGCATCGAATAGACGAAGCCCGACCCCTCTTCCCCGAGCAGGTTCGCGGCGGGGACGCGCAGGTCCTCGAACTGGAGGCTCACCGTCGGCGAGGCCCGGAGGCCCATCTTGTCCTCCTTCTTACCGACCTTGAAGCCGGGGAGATCCGGCGTGAGGATGAACGCGCTGATGCCGCGCGCGCCGCGCCGGCGGTCCGGGGCATCCGTCCGCACCATCGCGATGATCACGTCGGCAGTGTTGCCGTTCGTCACCCACATCTTCGTGCCGTTGATCACCCAGGAGTCGCCATCGCGCACGGCCTGCGTGCGCAGCGACGCCGCATCGGAACCGGAGTCGGGTTCGGAGAGCGCGAAGGCGCCGAGCCACTCGCCGCGCGCCATCGGGCGGAGGAACTTCTGCTTCTGCGCCTCGGTCCCCCAGCGGAGGATCATCTGCGTCGGGAGGGAATTGTGGACGCTCATCGCGACGGCGAAGCTCGCGTCCACCGCGGCGATCTCCTCGAGCGCCACGAGATAGGTGCAGCTGTCGAGCCCCAGCCCGTCGTACGCCTCGGGGAGCATCATGCCGAGGAAGCCGAGCTGCCCCATCTGGTCGACGACGGAACGCTGGAAGTGCGCCTCCCGGTCCCACTTCGCCGCGCAGGGTGCGATCTCGGCGGCGGCGAACTCGGCCGCCATCTTCTGGATCTCGCGCTGCTGCTCGGTGAGCGGGATCAGTGCCCAGGACATTCGGCCTCAGCTCGCGTAGGAGAAGAAGCCGCGCCCGCTCTTCCGGCCGAGCCAGCCCGCGGCGACGTACTTCTTGAGCAGCGGGCAGGGGCGATACTTGGGATCGCCGAGGCCGCGGTGGAGCACCTCGAGGATCGCGACGCAGGTATCGAGGCCGATGAGGTCGGCGAGCGCCAGCGGGCCCATCGGGTGGTTCATGCCGAGCTTCATCACCGTGTCGATCGACTCGGCGTTGCCGACGCCTTCCATGAGACAGTAGATCGCCTCGTTGATCATCGGCATCAGCACGCGGTTCGCGACGAAGCCGGGGTAGTCGTTCACTTCCACCGGGGTCTTGCCGAGCCGCTTCGACAGGTCGAGGACGCGCGCGGTGACCGCATCGCTCGTCGCGAGGCCGCGGATCACTTCGACGAGCTGCATGACGGGGACGGGATTCATGAAGTGCATCCCGATCACCTGCGCCGGCCGCTTGGTGCGCGCCGCGATCTCGGTGATCGAGATCGAACTCGTGTTCGACGCGAGGATCGCGTCGGCGGGGGCGATCCGGTCGAGGTCGGCGAAGATCTTGAACTTCAGGTCGGCGTTCTCGGTGGCCGCCTCGATGATGACGGCGGCGCTCTTCGCGGCGTCGAGCGATTCAGATGTCTTGAGTCGCGCCAGCGCGGCGGCGCGCGCGTCCTCGGTCAGCGCGCCCTTCTGCACCTGGCGCGCCAGATTCTTCTCGATCGTCGCGCGCCCCTTCGCGAGGGCCTCGGGAAATACGTCGATCATCACGACATCGAGACCGGCCGCCGCGCAGACATGCGCGATGCCATTTCCCATCTGTCCGGCGCCGATGACGGCGATCAGTTCAGCCATTCGAAAGCTCCAGGGCGGCGGTGCCGTTCGTGCCGCGCCGCCACCAGGCGAGCGCCGCGATGGCGGCGAGCATCCCGGCGCAGGCGGCGGCGCCCCCCTCGGGGCCCCACGCACCGCCGGTGATCCATGCCGGTCCGGTCTCGGTGAGCGTGTAGCCGGGCCGCGGGAACGCGACGCCGCTCACCTTGGCGTGCAGCACGGCGACGATCACGAAGTTCCAGGCGAAGTGCGCCATCCACGCCGCGTACACCGAGCCGGTGACGATGACGAGCATCCCGAGGAAAACGCCGGCCAGCACCACCGACGCCAGCGACTGCGCGTCCACACCCGGGTTGAGCAGGTGGAGGGCACCGAAGGCCGCGCTCGTGACGGCCACCGCGACCACCGGCCCCGCCCCCTCGCGGATCGCGGCGAAGGCGTAGCCCCGGCTCACCAGTTCCTCGGCGAGCGACTGCGGGAGGATCAGCGCCACCATTTGTACGGCGAAGAGCGCGGTGGTGCCGGACGCCGCGGTCGCCGCCGCCGGGACGAGCCAGTGCGCCGCCATGAGCCCGAGCGACGGGAGAAGGATCCCGAGGCCGCCGAGCGCGAGCCCGAAGCCGAGGAACCGCGGCGCGGCCTGTGCGGCGCCGAGCCCGATCTCGCTCCACGGCCGTTTCTCGACGAGGCGGAGCATGACGAACTGCGCGAAGGCGACCGCCGCGAGCATGATCGAGAAGCCGAAGAACTGCCGGCCGGCGAAGGTCTCGGGGCGGGCGATGGCGCCCGCGACGCGGCCGAGCAGGAGCACCGCGACGATGAGCAGCACGAGGAAGAGACTGAAGCGCCAGACCGCCCGCAGCGGTCCCGTCGGCGTGTAGAACAGGCGGCGAAGGGTCACGCCCTGGCCGCCGTCCGTTCGGTCATCACAACGTCTCCACGCTGAGGGCGACCGCATTGCCGCCGCCGAGGCAGAGGGTCGCGAGACCGGTCCGTTTGCCGCGGGCGCGCAGCGCGTACAGGAGGGTCGTGAGCACGCGGGCGCCGCTCGCCCCGATGGGGTGGCCGAGGGCGATCGCGCCGCCGTTCACGTTCACGCGCGCCCAATCCCACTGGAGCGCGTTGCCGTCCGCGAGCGCCTGGGCGGCGAAGGCTTCGTTGGCCTCAATGAGATCGTAGTCGCCGATCTTGGTGCCGGATTTCTTCATGAGGTTCTGGACGGCGATGATCGGCGCAAAGAACAGATCGCGCGGCTCGCCGCCGCCGGTCGCGTAGCCGGTGATGCGCGCGAGCGGCTTGAGGCCGTGCGCTGTGGCATACGCCTGCGAGACGACCACCAGTGCTGAGGCGCCATCGTTGAGCCCGGGGGCGTTGCCGGCGGTGACCGTCAGCTCCTCCGGCTTCATGTCCTTGGGAGCGTCCTTCGGGAAGGCGGGCTTGAGCGAGGAGAGCGCTTCGATGGAGGTCTCGCGCCGCGGTGATTCATCGGCGCTGATGACCGTCGGGCCCTTCTTCCCGGGGATCTCGACCGGGACGATCTCGTCCTTGAAGGTCCCGGCATCCATCGCCGCGATCGCCTTCTTGTGCGAGGCGAGCGCGAACTCATCCTGCATCGCGCGCGTGAGGCCGGCCTTCTTCGCCGTGTACTCGGCGTGGCCACCCATGTGGACGTTCCCGAAGGCGCACCAGAGGCCATCCTTGATGAGCCCATCGACGAGCGTGCGGTCGCCGAACTTCACGCCGTCGCGCATGCCGTACACGTAGTAGACCGCGTTGGACATCGACTCCTGTCCGCCGGCGACGACCACGTGCTGGTCCCCGGCCTTGATCGACTGCGCGGCGAGCATCACGGCCTTGAGGCCGGAGCCGCACACCTTGTTGATGGTGAGCGCGGGAACGACACCGGGTACGCCGGCCTTGATCATGGCCTGCCGCGCCGGCGCCTGGCCGACGCCGCCCTGGATGACGTTCCCCATGATCACTTCTTCGATATCGGCCGCCGGGACGCCGCTGCGGGCGAGGGCGGCGCGGATCACGATCGCGCCGAGGTCGGGGGCGCTCAGGGGAGCGAGGCCGCCGAGGAAGCGGCCGATCGGCGTGCGGACCGCCGAGACGATGACGGGAGTACGGGCGGGGTCGGACATCTCGATCTCGCTCGGTGAGAGAACATGGCGCGCGAGTTGGGTGGTGCGCCTTGAAAGCTAGTCGGCGCAGAGCCGAGGAACAACATTGCACGAGTCCCGCTCGCGCTGCCCCCCTCTGCGCGGTCGCTTTCGCGCTTACACGCTGCGAGCCTCGCCGCGGGAAGACAACCACGCGGCGAGTCTCTTGCTACGCGCGACGCGGCCGCTCCGAGGGGAGCGGCGCTCGCTGGTCCCGAGG
>Ga0315271_10000887_pt1 | contig 17450 bp, 23 predicted proteins | sample C3_top_MG_FD_204664 | JGI IMG/M metagenome (GOLD analysis project Ga0315271, IMG submission 204664) | Sediment microbial communities from Yellowstone Lake, YNP, Wyoming, USA - C3_top | ecosystem: Environmental > Aquatic > Freshwater > Lake > Sediment | place: USA: Wyoming | collected 2017-08-01
ATGAGGCCCACAGGGCCAATCCGTAGTTGCTTACGTTCGGCCGCAGGCAGTGTGGTCGGGTCAATGGTGGTCATGGTCTTTCCGTTGATTTTCAATCGCGCTTGGCTGCCAATATGGCGCCTTTGGGATGGCAATGATGTCGCCGAAAGTTCACGATGCGATTGACAATTCGCAAGGCTCTGTGAAAGTCGGTGTAAAGCTTGGCAACTCCCAATCGGAGCGCACATGCGTTGGTTGGTCACGCCCATCAAGAAGCGTGAAGGCTCATGCCCGATTGCAGCGTGGCACGCTCGAATATCCCGCACCGCTTCAGTGTCGTCATGGTCGAGCCGCGGCCCACCATCCGCCCAATGCTGATTTTGGTCAGAACGTGATCGTTATCGTCACATTGTCGGAATAAGGCGTCGCCGAAGCTGCCACATCCTGCCCCGCCAGGATGCGGCCATAGATCGAGACGATCGTGCCGCCGTTACTGGCTACACCGTTTCCCGATATCGAAACGCCGACGCCAATCCCGCCCAAGACCGATGTATAGGCCGCACTGCTGTACAGGTTGTAGGACAGCACGTTGGCCCCGCTGAGCATCGTGCGGGCATTGACGTTGCCGCTGCTGCCGGCGCTGAAGGTGGCCACATACGGCGCAGCCGGCGTACATTTATTTACGGTGAACGACCCGACTGCAGTGGTGGGGTTCGACGCAAAAACATTGTAATTCCCGAACGCCACCGGCGCGACGATTTGAATGCTGCAAGCAGCGTTGGCCCGCGCAGGGCCCAGCGTCAGGACCGCTGCGATCAGCCCGCAGGACAAGGTTTGAGGCATGGGTGGCCGCTTCACGGTGCGACCCCGTGGCAAGTGACTTGACCCAGATCGGGCAGCGGATCATTGGAAGGCTCGAAGCCAAGATCGAACTTGCAGCTTTGACCCTTCCAGCGTCCCACGAGGCGGTTTTGCTTCACGAGCCCGGTCACATAAACCGCACCATCGTTGGCCACCGGAAACAGCGTCTTCCCCTCGTTGAGCTCGACCGTGCTTCCCGCCGGCATGACCTGCCCACTGTCGAGCACGATGCGAAAGAGAGCGCCATGGGCCGTCCGAACCGGAAACTCCGCCAGCACCCCGGCCCGAAAATACGGCGTCGCCGCAATGTTGACAGAGTCGATCTGCGCGTTGAGCGGCAGATCGCGCGCCTCAATGCTGATCTTGTTGTTTTCGTACGGGCGCAGACGCGGCAGCACGATATTGCCCGACTCGTCAGTGAGCCCCACCAGCTGGTTGTCGGCGTAGACCCGCACGCCTGCGAAATTGGCCACATTCGCCACGCCAAAGCTGTCGTTCAGCCAACGGCTGGTGTAGGCGTGCCCGTCGAGAAACACGACACCACCCATGACACCGGCGCGCACGGAACCTGTCCCGCCAAACCGGGCGGCTTCGGCATAGTAGGCGCCCCTGTTGTTCTCGTACTGGAAGCTGGCCTGCGCATCGCCGCTCTCATGGGCCAGAATCTGGTAGCCGTACTGGTCTTCGGGCGTGTAGTTCTTCTGCAATACGGCCTGCGTATCGTGCGAATTGCCTTGGGAGTCGCTGCGCCAGTTCGTGCGAGACAGCGTGACGCTGTGATCGGCGCTCAATGGCAAGGTCCAGAGCAAGGCCAGTTGCGTGTTGTTGTCGGTGGTTCTGGAGCGAATGGCCGACAGCGACAAGGTGCCGTAGTTGCGCAGTGAACGCGAGTAACTGATGGTTGAAACATCAAGTCCAGCCCGCTCACCCGCATACGCCAGGAGCTTCGTGTACGACATGCCGAACGAGCCCATGTCCTGAGTGACGTAGCCGGCATTGGCCGTGAGCTGCTGTGCCATTGGCAGCGCTGCAAGGTCACTGCCAATTTCCCTGAAGCCTCGACTCGTCCATTGCGAATGCACGGCGAAACTCAAGGTCTGAGTCTGGCGCTCAAAACCAAGCGCAAACAGGCTGCCCCCCTGGTCGCCTGCCAGTCCATAGCTGCCCTGACTGGCAGCCAGCGTGGCATTCACAACCCCGGTGCGCGGGATCAGGTACATGCCGCCGACCCCGACGGCCCTCTGCCGGGCTTGCAGCTCAAGACGAGCTTCACCGGTCAAACTGTCGCTCAAGCCCAAACGGTGGATCGCCGAAGCGGCCCAGTCGCCATAGTCGCTGCTGGCGATGCCGTAGTTCTGACGGACAAGGCCCGCTTCATAGCTGAATTCGCTGATACCCCTGGCCAGCAGGTTGGAACTGGCATAGAAAGGCTGGCTGATGACTTGTTCGCGCCCGAGCATGTCGCGCACCACCAGCCGCACGTCCCCGCTGCCGCTGACCACGGGCAGGTTGGTAATGGAAAACGGCCCGGGCGGCACGTCCTTGCTGGCTGCCAGTGCGTTGTTCACGTAAACATCCACGGTCGACGGCAAGGTGGCTTGTCCTATGGCCTGTTGCACCGGATAGCTGATAAAGCCGGGTTGCGTAGAAAAGTTGCTGGCCCACTGGACGCCCCCAATGCGCGCCGCGTAGCCCCAGGCCCCGACACGGCTGACCACGTCGCCCAGGCGCAAGCTTTGGCGCTTGCCCGGATCGTCCATGGTCCAGGTCGTGTCAAGTCGCACCAACTGGGAACTCGAAACCAGCGCCGGCGCCACCAGCCCTATGGTGCCGACCCCGGCACTGCCGAAAACACCGACCTCGAACTGCCCGGCGCCCTGCGTGTCGCCCTCGGATCGGGTGCCCAGCAAGTCATAGTTGAAGAAGCCGCCCAATTGCAGGGCCTCAGGGCTTGCTGCGCGCTGATCGGACAGGGCCTGGGTGGATGGCAAGAAGGCTTGCGCATCGGCACTGATGGCAAGTTCCTGTTTGAGCGGATTGAAGGTGTAGCGCCATGCACTGCTGCCGCTCAGCGGATAGTAGTCCGCGCCTTCGTGGCGAAATGGCGCGATGGAAGGTGGACGCAAGCGCCACCTTCGAAATTCATCCGCACCCGCCCACAAGTTGCCCTGCGCATCCTGCAGAAGCAGCGCCGGCTCGGCAAAGGGCTGTCCGTTGACCTCAACGCCTACCAGCAGTTCGCTCATGTCCGCCGCGCCAGCCAGCGCCGCCATCCGGACAGTCTCGGGCGCCAGGGATTGAGCGATAGAACTTCCGTTGTTGGCGAGACTGAGAAACAGCATCTGGGTTGCGAGAGTTCTACGGCGCATCGATACTGATTTCTTGGTCCAGATCACCCGCATCGGTTGCCGCCTTCAGGCGCAAGACCCTGCCCGGGTGCACCGTTGGGTCGAGCTTGATGTTCCATTCGCGCCCCTGCCCCGGCAGCAAATAGGATGCGACAGAATGCCTGGCCACCACAGTGTCACTGTCGGGCTGCAGGAATTTGAACTCCTGGATCTGAAGGTGTGCGTTGCCCTCGTTGCTGGCATTCAGTCGCAGCGCACGTGCCTTGGCGTCATACGACGCCTTCCAACCCACATTGGGTTTCGCGGCAGGACCGGGTTTGGCAAACACCGGAATGCTGATGCGCAATGCCACTTGCAAGCCGCTAAAGCCCGGCCGTGGCGGAGGCGGCACTTCCTGCAGGAAGATCCGGTAGCTCAACTCCCTTTGAGGATCAATCGGCTGGCGCAAGGCGACACGGACAATCTGCTCGGCGCCGGGCGCTATGGTAATGATCGGCGGTGTCACCAGAACTTCCTTGGTGGACTCGAACAGATCTTCGCCATTGCTTTGCCGCCAGGAGCGGGCCTCGATCCTGATGACGGCCGGATCACTGCCATCGTTGTGCACCACCAGGGTCGCGCTCAATCGGTTCGGGGCGAGCTCAACGCGCACCGGATCGATCTGGAAAGATCCCGCATGGGCGCCGGCCAGCAAGAAGGCGCAACAAATGCCAGCGACAAGCTTGAGCGTGAAGGTCAGGAATCGAGGCAGCATGGGCTGTTGGAAGTGTTGAACCTATCTGGCGCGCACGGCCAGCATCAGCGGCCACTCGTAAACGCCAGGCTGCACACCGGGATCGAGTTCGAAACGATAGCTCAGCGTGCTCGCCACACCGCCGAGGCCGGCGCCGGCCTGCGAAACAGTCCCGCCATCCGCACCGAGCGTGACCGGTGCGCCCAGGCCGTCAACGCTGACCGAGCGAAACAAGTTGCTCTGCGCATGAAAATCGACCGCATAGTTGCCGCCCTTGGGGGTGACCACCGTAAATTGGGATGCCTCTGGCACATCCACATAGCCGCGCGCAACGTCGGCCGGGGTCACGGTCAGGCTGCTGGCCTGAAAGCTGGCTTCGATGTGCGCGCTCGGGCAGACCACCGCCGACACCTGCAAGGCAGCCATGTGGTCATCGGCCTGGGCGGGGGCGACGGTGCCCGCCAGGGCCAGGACCAGTGAGCTGATCAACACCGCTGCGACAAGCTTGCGCTGCAACTCCAGACCGTGGTGAACTTCGGCCTCGACCAGGTAGCCGGCAGCAACCAGGGCCTCGCCCAATCGGGACCCGCTACTGCGACCCAGCTCCAGGGCATGTGTCAATTGCGCGGCGGTTATGGCACCGGTCGCGCGCAGCACGTTGCCAAGCGCCAGGGGGGATGCCCCTTTGTCGGGATGGTCCTGATGGCGCTGCACCTCCAGCGCCACCTCCAGTTCGACGGGGCCGATCCACTGGTTGTCGATCAGGACTTGACCGAATGGCTTCTTGACGAGCTTTTGCTGCGCGAGCGCCTCATCGAGCTGCCACTGCTTTATCCGGCGAGCTTGAAGCAGCAATTCACCAACGGGCTGGCGATGACCCGCTGCAAGGCGAACCACCTCATGGCCGCGCTCAAGGTGCGTGTGAACGCCAAGCGCGCGCGCAAGCTCGGCACCATTCTTGACCCCTAATCCGGCGAGAATCTCGCCAAATTCGGGGACAAAGGAATGTGCATTCACGATCGGCTCTGCCCAGACCGACTTCGCCGCTCAGTGGTTAAAAATTGATCGTTGCCACCACCGTGTCGGAGTAATTGTCCACCGAGACGTCCTGTGCCGGGGCGAGTTGACCGCAGACGTTATAGGTCCGCGCAGCCTTGCCGGGAGATGTGGTCAGGCCAAGGCTGGCCACATCGGTCCACTCAGTGCCTGAGCCATAAGCCGGGCAAGCGGCAGCAGGTTGAGCATTGGATGCGGGCTGCACCAGCTTGTAGGCTAGCAGGTCCGTCGATACCGCGCCCTTCATGTTGCGCTGTAAATTCGCATAATTCGAGCCATTGGCCAAGCCGACGGACAGGCCAGTTGCGCCCTTGGCGCAAGCCACGCTGACTGCGCCGGCCGCGCTCACATTGCTGCTCGACGCCGGGTCGTAAGTGCCGAACGCTACCGGTGTTGTGGTGATTGTGCAATTTGCGGTGACGGTGGCCGTGACACTCAAGGTGTTGGTGGCGCTGGCGGCCTGGGCGGTGCCTGCAGCGGCAAGGGTGGTTAGTGCCAATAGTCTCAAAGCGTTCTTCATGTGGATTCTTTTCAAGGTTATAAGTTACGAATCGACGCTTCCACAATCAAACGTGGATGTCTCAGAGTGCGGTTTCAGTTACCGTGAAACGCGCGGCATTGTATAGGTTTTTTGGGAAACTGGAGTCGGTGCCGGCGCTGACGCAATTTTCCAAAACTGGCAGTGCACATCATGTCGAACGCGCCAGACAAAAAGAGACCCGGCATCAAGCCGGGTCTAGGGGCCATCTGACTTCGAACCAGTTGAAATGCATCAAAAGGAACGGATCGATGTGCACCGGTTCGCAGAATACACAACTCTGCGCGGCTGCGATTTGAGAATTGTCATGTTGCGGCCAGCATCAGGCAAAAAAAAGACCCAGCGGATAAAGCTGGGTCAATCGTTGCCTTAGGGAATCACGCCAATGAAATACGTGACAAATTTATCTTAGCACCGTGTCTGGCTGCACCGGCATAAGGAAAACCCGCAAAACGGTAACAAGGCGTTACCGGCCAGCAGCGCGGTCAGGCATCGGCAACCGGGCCTGAGCTACCTGAATATCGCTGGAATGAAATCGTAAATGCGCAACTCGGGCAGCAGGAAGTAGAACCACAATAAAACCAGGACGGCGACCACCGTGACCGTCAACCAAAAAAGGTGGCGAGGCTCCCACCACGATTGCAGGTAGAGCAAGCGATGCGCTCGCGTGAACCGTACGCCCGCGTCCTGGCATTTCTTGCAGATGTATTCGCCATACCGATTCTTATGGCAGACCTGGCGCTCGACGAGCGCATTGCATGATGAACAGTTTATCGACATTGCGGCGGTAATAGCTAAAAAAAACCCAACGGATCAGGCTGGGTGAATGCTTCATTGGAACAGCGCCATATGGAAGATCAAACGCTGTGGGTTCATCACGCCCGCCTGCAATCTAGCACCGGATTGTGCGCCCGCACGGTGTCAGGGCGTTTCAGTGGTAACAGAGTGTTACCACTGAACAAGAAAAGCGAAGCAGCGGGCAAGGCTGGGCGAATCTCTTATCGGGCGCTCTTTCTGAACACGCGCACAGCCGCCACCAGAAGCAAGCCCGCCATCGCGCCGGCCATGTCTATGCCCACGTCCAGCCAGCGCGGATGCCGGTCGATGGCAAAGAACTGCAGGCCCTCCGTCAGCAGCGCCAGGAGCAGCGCCGCCAGCAGCACACGGTACCAAGGCCAGCCCAGGGGGCGGGCATGGGCCACAGCGGCCATGCCGACAAACAGCACAAAATGCGCCCACGAAGAAAGGCCCCAGGGAGAATGCAGGCGCGCTTCCACGGCCTCGCGCCAGGCACCGGGCATCTGCGTGCCGACAAACAGCAGCAGCACCTGAATCTGCAGCAGACGTGCCGCAAGCCGATCGTTCATCCTGCTATGCCAGCCTGCTGCCGCGCGCTGCCGCCGGCGAGGGCAGCGCCTGCGCAATCCAGCCCATCGCCAGAATCACCACCATGGTCAGGGCATTGGCGGGAATCTGCAAATTGAAATCGACCGTGCTGTGCAGCAAGAGCGCCGTAATGCTCATGGCCACCCCGAACGCGATGCCGCGCGGCAGGCTGGAGCGGCGCTGCGCCAGCGCCTTCAGCACCGTCCACAAGCTCAGGCCCACCACCGCGCCCAGAATGCCCAGGCCAAGCAGGCCGTAGTCGGTGGCAATTTCAACGTAGTCGCTGTGCGCGTGGTTGGCTGGCGTGACCGAACCTGAGCGGGCCAGCCAGTGCTGACTTGATGGGAACTCGTACTCGGTGGAAGGCATCGACCGCAGACTATCAGGTTCCAAGCGTTGCCTGAGCCCGCATTACCGCGGTCGCTCAGACCAGTGGCGAAGGAGCAGGCTTCCTTTGCTGGAAATTCAATCGGATTTGACGCAACGCAGAACGCCGTGCCGTGTCGGGTGTCAAATGCCTTTGCATTTCTCTGGAGAAACCTGATGAAGAAAACCTTGGTACTCGCCCTTGCCGCCTGCGCCCTGACCACGGCCCATGCTCAGACCAGTGTTGGCGTGTCGGTCACCATCGCCCAGCCCGGCGTTTATGGCCGCATCGACATTGGCAACTACCCGCAGCCCCGCCTGGTCTACCCGCAACCTGTGGTGATCATGCAGTCACCGGTTGCCGTCTATCAGCGGCCCATCTATTTGTACGTGCCGCCGGGACACCAGAAGAACTGGGCGAAGAATTGCGGGCGCTACAACGCCTGCGGGCAGCCGGTCTATTTTGTGCAGGAGGACTGGGTGCGCGAGCAGTACGAGCAGCATCGCGGCAATCAAGCGCCGGGCGGCAAAGGCCATGACAAGGGCCAGGGAAACGGCAACAAGGACAAGCACGGTCACAAGAACTAGGGCGCCGAATCATTGACGGGCATCATCGCCCCGCAGTTCCAGCACTGCTCGAACCCGCCTACCACCCGCTCACCGCAAGAGCAGCGCCAGCGCCGTTGCGGCACATGGCGCAGGAGATGCAGAAGCTCAAGCGCCCTCGCCTCCTGCCTCGGGTCCTGAATCCATACCTCGGGCAGGCACTGGTCCGGCGGCAGTTCGCCGGCCGCACTCCTCAGATACTCGCGCTGCACGCTGGCCTGGACGCCCTCGGCCCTGAGCCAGTCCACCCACAGCGTGGCCATGACCAGGTTGGGGGCTTGGGTCAGACGCTGCATGGCCGGAGCATAGCGGTTTTGGCGGCAATCGGCCCACACACCCCAACAGGGTTATTGCGGGTCGCAGCGCATCGACATCCTTGTTGGCCTACCATCGCCCAACACATCGCCCCGTAAAAGCAAAGAGCCCATGAACAAGACCAACGTCGTGCTGTCAACCGCGGTGGCGATGATGGCGTTTGCGGCCAACTCGCTGCTGTGCCGCGTGGCGTTGCGCGGAGCGCACATCGATGCCGCAAGCTTCACGCTCATCCGGCTGGCCTCGGGTGCACTGGTGCTTTGGCTGATTGTGCGGCTGCGTGGCGGGACGGCGCGCAAACATGGCAGCTGGCTGTCGGCCTTTGCGCTGTTCTCCTATGCCGCCGGATTTTCGTTTGCCTACCTGACACTGCCCGCCTCGGCTGGGGCCCTGCTGCTTTTCGGCGCGGTGCAGGCCACCATGATCGGCTATGGCCTGTGGCGCGGCGAACGGCTCGGCCTCATGCAGTCGGCCGGCTCGACGCTGGCCTGCGCCGGGTTGATCGGCCTGCTGTTGCCGGGACTGTCGGCGCCGCCCCTGGACGGCGCCATCCTGATGATTGTTGCCGGCGTGGCGTGGGGCGTCTATTCGCTGCGCGGCCGCGCCAGCAGCGACGCGACGGCCAGCACCGCCGGCAACTTCATCCGCGCCCTGCCGTTTGTTGCGGTGCTCAGCGTGCTGATGCTGTCGCGCGCCTCGCTCGATGTCTTGGGCGTCGGCTATGCCGTGGCCTCCGGCGCCATTGCCTCCGGCCTCGGTTACGCAGTGTGGTACAGCGCCTTGCCCGGATTGCGCGCCACCAGCGCCGCGACGGTGCAGCTTAGCGTCCCGGTCATTGCGGCCCTTGGCGCGGCCTTGTTCCTCGACGAGGCCATCACGCTGCGGCTGGTCCTTGCATCGGTCGCGGTGCTGGGCGGAATCACACTTGTGATGACCGGGCGGAAGCCGGATGCCGGGGCGCGCCGGGTCTGATGGGCGACCTGGCAGGATGCTTCACGGAGCGCCAGTCAGGCCATAAGCATCGAATCTTCCCGCTGCCCGCGGATCCATGCTGAGGTACGATATTTTGGAATTGGAGAAGATTGTGATCAAGACCTCTACCGCCCCCTATGCAGCACTTTTGCTGCGCGTGAGCCTTGGCGTCATGTTTCTGGCGCACGCCGGACTGAAGGTGTTCGTATTTACGGTTCCAGGATTCGTCGGGTACTTCGCCTCTCTTGGATTTCCGGCCGTTGTTGCCTACGCGGTGCTCGCGCTGGAGCTGCTCGGCGGCCTGGCCCTGATTCTCGGCATCTATGCGCCACTCGTGGCGCTGCCTTTGGCGGTCGAGATGCTCGGGACGATTTTTTTGGCGCATGGCGCCAATGGCTGGCTGTTCAGCAGCAAGGGCGGCGGATGGGAATTCCCGGCCTTCTGGACCGTGGGCCTGGTTGTGCTTTACCTGCTCGGTGACGGCGCCATGGCGCTGCGGCCGGTCAAGCAACGTTGAGCGTGCTCACGCGCTGGTCCATCAAATTGATGGGAGCAGGCAGGGCCTGATCGCTTCAGCGTTGTTGTGACTGCGTCCAGACGAGGCGCCCTGCACGGCGCTACACTGCCTTGGGCGGAATTGATTGCCGCGCTTCGCTCGCAATGACACTACTGTCATGATCTGCTGAAGTCTCCATATTTTGTGAGGAGCCCTGAATGAACAGGCACGCCGTGAGCTCTGTGCTGGCCCTCGTCATGCTATGCGGATGCGCAACCAAGCCGGCGATCACACCGGTGCGCCTCGGTGAAGCCATTGAGATCGCTGTCGCACAGAGTCCGCAAGCGAAGGGGGTTGCAAGCATTCGCAATGATGCCCTGGGCAAGGACATGCTGGCAGGAGGTGGCTCTGGCGCTCTGGCGGGTGGCTTGTGGGGTCTGACTTGCGGCCCATTTGCGCCTCTGTGCATTCCGTTGGGCGCCGCTGCGGGGGTCATCACGGGGACGGCGGCTGGCGCGGTTGTAGGCTTGACCGGCGAGCTTTCGGAGGACAAGGTCGTTCAGATTCGCGCCCGGTTGCTGCGCATGCAGCAGACTGACTCCATGATCACCGAGCTTCAAAGCAGTCTCACCGAGCGCGCACGGGAATTCTGGAACCTGACGTCGGACCAGCCCTCGACCGTGGTGAGCGTCGAGCTGCAGGACTTGCTTCTGACATCGACACGCGACGAAAGCGTCAGTTGTGCCGTCCGGGTTTGGGTCTCGGTACGGCAAGCCAGTGCAAGCGGGGCATCGCTGCCTCAACAAAAACTGTATGAATATGTAAGTCCCTTCAGCAGCGTGCTGGTATGGCTGGATGAGAGCAGCGCTGTTGTCGACAACTGCATCAAGAGCGCCAGTCAGCAAGTTGCCGCGCAGATCGTTTCTGATCTCGCGGGTGCCAAGCCTTGACCGAATTTACAAACTTTTACCGCGTCGAGCGCTTGATGCGGAAATACCGCTGCCTATACTGATTCAAGTGCCAGCGCAGCATCAGCGGCTGGATTTTTTTCGACCCATGGAAGCACACATGAGATCAAAGCCTTTTCAACTCTCCCTGTCCCGCGTATTGGCGCCCATGGCCGTGGTGGCGGTCCTCGGGCTAAGCGCTTGCGGCGGCGGTGGAGCAGACGGCGCTGCGCCATCGACGGCACCCGCGGGGAATGTGATCGCGCCTTCCGCTTCGGGTGCATTGTCCTCAGGCGTTATCACCGGATTCGGGAGCGTCTTTGTCAACGGACATGAGTTTGCCACTGGCCGCGCCAGGTTCATCGACGACGACAGCGGCACTTCAACGGCGACTGCGCAAGGCCTGGAAGTGGGCATGGTCGTGGATGTCAAGCCCAGCAGCGAAAGCACGGCGACGGCGCCCGAGGCGAGCGAACTGCATATTCATCCCCTGGTGCGCGGCTATGTGGATGCGAACGACGCGACGGCAGGCACACTGTCGGTGATGGGTCAATCGGTGCAGCTCACATCGGCCACCAATTTCAGCGACCACCGAGCTTGTGCGCTTGCAACGCCTGCGACTTGCACGGCCGTGACGGGCTCTTCAGGGCTCGTTGCCACAACCGGCACCGGGAGCGCGGCGATCCCGGGAAGCTACGTGACGGTGCATGGTTTCCTGTTCGGGGCATCGAGTTCGAGCGTGAACGTTGTGGCAACCCTGGTGTCGGTATCCGATGTTCCGACATCGACCACGTCGGGCGTGAATTTCAAGGTCGAGGGCCAAGTCAGCGTAGGCGCCACGGCGACAATGATCGGTGGCCTGGCGCTGGACCTGTCCAAGGCAAGCTGCTTTGTTGCCGGAGAGAAGACGGCTTGCGCAGGCGCCTTCGCGTCGGGACAGGTTGTCTCGGCCTGGTCTTCAGCGTCGCCCGCTTTGCCGGCAACTTCCTTCACTGCAAGCGTGGCCCGGCTGGATGCCAAGACTGCTTTGGAAACGGTTGGCGCCACGGTCGAGCTTGAAGGAGCGGTGTCGGCGGTCAAGGCCTCTCCGGCAAGCTTCGTGGTGAATGGCGTTACTGTGGACGCCACCGCGCTGGCGGCGGGAAGCACACTGCCCGCGGTGGGTGACATGGTGCGCGTTGTCGGGACGGTTGCTGTGGCGGGCGAGTCGGTGTCGGCAAGCAGCGTGAGCGTCCTGCACTCGGTGCGCAGTGCGACGATCGGCCTCGAAGGCGATGCCGGCAGCGTGGCTGACGGCTCCAGCGCCAATACGTACACACTTTCCGTGCTGGGGCAAACTTTGCTGGTCACGTCGCAGACGCGCCTTGCAGACATGTCGATGCGCGGCTGGGACAGGGAGGATCCTGCCGCCAATCCGTTCAACATCAATACCTTCAAGACCTACTTGAGCAGCAGCGCGTCGCAGCATGTTGTAGTCAAGGCCGAATCCGATGCAAGTGGAAAATTGTCGGTGCAGTCGCTCGCCATCGTTCCGGCGTCGAAGGTCGCAGGAGTTGCCGGCCTGGTTGACGCCACTCCCGCGGTAGTCAACAGCAAGGCAAGCGGGACACCAAGCACTTTTTCTGTGCACGGCATCGCAGTCAGTGCGGATCCGGCGGCGGTTACCCGGTTTCAGGGCATGGACGGCATGGGATCGGTGGCAGTCCAGGCGGCGTCGATTCCGGCAATTGTTGCAGGTGATCAGGTGATTGTGGTGGGCACGTACGACATGGGAACCCTAACGGTTGGCGCCAAGCTCACGGCCACCAATCGCGTGATCGATATCGGGGCGCCAGGATCGGCCAACCGCGATCAAGGCGATTTTTAACTCGCAAGAGCTCGGGTGCCATCGATGTCAATTGTTGTCAACAGTGATGCAATATTGGCAAATATTGTCACTTTTGGTGGCGCAAGATGCTGCTGTTGCGGGTCCAAGCCATGTATCCAGCCCGATTCGCATGGAATCGGGTCATGGCACGCAAGTTGCTGATATTCGATGTGGCCCCAGTATCCTTGGAAGAACGTCTTGAAACCTGATTTGAGCCAGCGCGAAGCCTATGCGCTGCGCCGCGTCAACGCAGCCCTCACGCGCCTGATTCAGGCGGAGTCGGGCAGCGAAATCGCACGCGCCAACAGGTGGGTCAAGGCCTGGCTTGAATGCCGCCAGGCTTTGCTGGGGCGCCGCAATCTGCTTCAACCCAAGAACCCGCGAGAGCGTTGGGCCGGGCAAGATCATTCGTTCTGTGATTCATGCCAGTGAACGGCGATGACAGGTAAAGACCTCCATCAAACTCCATCCTGCTTGGCTTCAGTGCCCTGCTCCGCGCCAGCCTGAACTTTGCGTTCCAGGCAAGCTGTTGAAAGCAGAGGCCTTCAAATTCGTGCGATAAGTTGAGAGCTGAGCCACAGGCGTGTGCAGGCCGAGGGGGTTGCAGTGGGTGGCTCCGCGAATGTCCCCCGCCTTTTGGGCTCCGCCTTGATTTCGCTGCGCCACCCACTGCAACCCCCTCGGCAACGAGCGTTTGTGGTTTGCGCCCGCGCACCAACCCTGCTTGAGGGACCAGGCTGGTGGGGCGCTCAGGGCTGAGTTGTTGGGGACCCCCGCCTAGGATATCAGTGCCCCGCCGGCCTGTTCCTTCCTCCATGCTGGACGGGGTCTTGCATGTCATCCTTTAGGGAAGCGTCCATAAGGCAGGATCTGTCATCTGCTTCTTCAACAAGAGCACGTCCGTATGTCGTGAATCATTGCCCGGCATTCACAATGGGACTGCAGCCTATGGGACGTTCTTCCGCGGTGGAAACACACGCCCAGTTCTGAGTGGCGCGCACTGAAGACCGGCAGCAGAGATCTTCAGGACAACGAGTTCAGCAAAGGCATATCACCTTTGGCGGGGAAGCGAATCAAGGTGCAATCATTTTGAATTTGGACACCCGGACATCAGCGTCAATCAGGCGAACCGGCGGTTCAGACCGAAGGAGATCTTATTCGCGTCACGCCGAGCGAGCTCAAGCGCGGGAAGTCGGCCAGTGCGACATGGCCTGGAGCGCCTGCCCGAATGCGGCGGCGCACCTTGACGCCGGGGGCGGGCTGCACCATCCAGCTTTCGGCCTCGGATCGAGCTTGCTCCAGGGTGGCGTCTTTCACGTCGAACAGGCGCATCAGGGCTGCTGCTGCGGCGATGCACGCAACTGGCAAGAAGACGAGCACGATTACTGTGGTGATGTTCATTTGATCTGATCTTACGCAGGACGGTGGCGCATGGTCTGTGCGGTAACTCACAAAAATTGCTCTTCGTGGCCAAGTTTATGGAGCCGTGGACGGGCCGAGTTGATATTTCTCAAGCCGGTGTGAGGCGCCCGCATCACGCCTGATGGCGGCGAGCTTGCGTGATGCCGGTCTGACGCCGCTGCGCGACGGAATAGGCGGTGCCGAGTTGCGTAGGCCAGACGAATTTCAAATTTAGAGAGCTTGGTCCTTGCATTTGCTAGGGTTTACCCTTATCTTTGAGACATGTCAATTCTGAAAGGACTTACCATGTCCAAGTTCATCGAGCTCATCAAAGCTCTCTTACCGAATGTCAAGTCTCAAAAGGCGCTTGACGATGCGTACCTTGCGCAGGCATCGGACGTCCACGATCTCGAGATGCGCATGGCCTGCGTCGAGGTCCGCAACCTTTGGTCCTCCCAAGGGCAGTTGCCCGCTTGAGGGCATTTGTGATGGCACAAGCACTTCATTTTCCGCGGGGTCTGGCTGAGGCTGGGGTAGCAGTCGGCAAGACCTCCCAGCTGGCGCTCGCCCTCCCCTTCGATGTGGCGCGGGAGACCTACGCCAAGGCCGTGAGGATCGGATTTATCGAGGACTCCATGCTGGCCGAGGCCAAATTCGCACGCGATCTCGGCAGGCTGGAGAAGCTGAGCCTGGGTCCCTGGGCGCGTCGGGTCTGACAGGACAATTCCAGCGTGGTGCGGCGCACAAGCTGATTTTGTCCAGAGAGTCACTTCGCTGGCGCAATGGGCTTGAGCGAGGTGCCAAATCGCTCGCGCAGTGGTTCCTGGTCAAGTGGCGGAAACTCAATCAGAATCTCTGGCACCTTGCGGTCCGGGATGTGATCGAGCAAATGGCGTATCAAGGTGAGGCGACCACGGCGCTGATCATTGAAGTCGACCAGCACCCAGGGCGACTTTGGTTTGTGCGTGGCTGCAAGCATGGCGTCACGCGCAAGGCCATACTCGGCGTACTTTTCGCGGGCCTTTACGTCGATCATGCTAAGCTTCCAGCGCTTGAGCGGATGTGATTGCCGCTCTGAGATTCGCTCTTCCTGCTGCGCCTGGTCGACCGTCAACCAGTACTTGAAAAGCAGGATGCCATCGTCGACCAGCATCTTCTCGAAGACCGGGGCCTGCTTGAGAAAGGCCTTGACCTGCTCTTCAGAGCAGAAGCCCATCACGCGCTCAACGCCAGCGCGGTTGTACCAGCTCCGGTCGAAGAGCACGATCTCACCCGCTGCAGGCAGGTGTGGAACGTAACGCTGAAAATACCATTTGGTTTGCTCACGCTCGCTCGGTTTTGCCAGCGCCACCGTGTGACACTGACGTGGGTTCAGCGTCTCCGCTATGGCCGTGATGACACCGCCCTTGCCAGCCGTATCGCGGCCCTCGACCACCACGACGAGGCGCTTGCCGGTGTACTGCAGCCACCGTGCCACGTCGTTCAGCTCAAGCTGAAGCGGAGCGAGCTTCTCGAAGTACTCCTCTTTGCCGAGCTTGTCGGACTTGCCATTCTTTGACTTTGTCATCGGTGCATCGTACCGGAGCAGTGCGGAAAATTCAACGCTCAAGGACCAAGAAGTCGCACCTGGCAAAGACTGACGACCCCCTCACGCCCAGGGCCACGCCGCACTGACGTCCACGCGGCCCTGCCGGGCCCAAGCCGCCGCGAACCAGACAAAAAAAACCCAGCGCCAAGGCTGGGTTTAACCACGCTCAGGGGAAAAGCGCGGGAGGGATCGACAGCTTGACGATAACGGCGTCTTGTATAGGCAAGGTGCAGACGACGTAAAGTCCTAGGCCAATTCTGTTGACTTTTGTTTCTCGGTCCAGAATGCACAACCATGCCGAGGCTCAGTGATGGTTTGGCAGAGACGGGGATTCAGGCACTCGCCGTGAATGTCGTACCTGATCTGACAGCCGACTTGAATCGGCGCCCAGCCGCCGAAGTACTGGCAGCGGTCGCAGTGCTTGGACAGGTCGACGTTTACGCTGGGTCTGATACTGTTCATACTGTAATTATATACAGTCTTTTGGAGCAGCGCAAGCAGACGTCAGGGCCAGCGCCCCACAGATATAGCGACCGCGAGACCGACCGGGTCAAGCCGATGGAATTCTTGGGCGCGTCGCGCTGAGTGAACTCAGGCGCGCGAAGTCGGCCATTGCCGCATTGCTTGGCGGACCCGCCCGAACGCGGCGCAACATCCGCGCTTGCGGGGTGAACTGCGCCAGCAGCTTTTCGGCCTCGGCTTGCGACTGCTCTGGGGTGGCCTCCTTCACATCGAACAGGCTCATCAAAGCATTGGCTGCGACGATGCAGGCAAGAGTCAGGATTACGGCAATGATTGCTGTGGCGATGTTCATTTGAGAATCCTCGGTATCGATGGTCTTGTCATTTGGCCGGGGGCGCTTGCGGAGCGTCTTTGACAACGATAGCGTGGACATGTGACAGAACTGTGAAATCAGCAAGAGGCCAATCACGAGCTTGAGATTTGTCAAATCCTGCCACCGATGGCACCCCTACGATGCAGCCATGCAACGGACGCCAGGTTCTTATGATGACCAACAGCCAAAGTGATGAATCCGCGCGGTCGCATGTGCCGCCCGTCTCGGAGACGTCATCCAAAGAAATCATCGAGTTGCCATGGGGTGCGCCTTTGCGGTGGCTGAGACTGGGCTGGCGCGACATGGCAGCACACCCGGGTACCAGTGTGTTTTTCGGCCTACCTTTCTGGTGGATGGCGCTGATATTGCACGGCGTGTTTCATACCGGACCCGAATACTCGATGACGATGATCTCGGGATGCCTACTGGTCAGCCCCTTCGTGGCGATGGGGCTTATTGACTTAAGCCGTCGCCGTGAACGGGGCATTGCACCGGACTTCATGGGCTCACTGACCTGCTGGAGACTCCACCCAGGCAACTTGGGCATTCTGGTCGGGGTGCTGCTCGTACTGGCATTGCTGTGGGGCCGGGTATCGCTCGTGGTGACTGCATTGTTTTTCAACACGGCCATCCCGTCCGACCTCGATATTATGGATGCCGCACTTGACGCCAACAACTGGGAGTTTGTTGCAACGTACACCGTCGTCGGGGGTGCATTTGCTGCGCTGGCATTCAGCCTCCTGGTGGTGTCGATTCCGATGATTCTGGACCGCGATACTGATGCCATCACGGCCGCCATCACCAGTTTAAGGGTGGTGGGCAAGAACACCGCCGTGATGTTGCTGTGGGCTGCGCTAATTGGCTTGTTGGTACTGGTTTCGGTGCTGCTCCCCCAGGCGGCGGGTCTGGTGGCGGTAGGGCCTCTGCTGGCGCACGCCAGCTGGCATGCCTACCGAGACGCGGTGCGCTATGAGCACGCGCTTGCGCCGCCAGACTTCCGGTCACCTGAGCCACCCTGACCCGGATTCCTTACCGTTCAGAAGTTGTGATTTACGGCTCAGCAAATCAGCGGGAGGTAACAGCGCTGGCAATGTAGACACCGCTTCTTTGGGTCACTTCCATCTCACCCACCTGGTCGGCCAGGTGACTCCAGGGA
>Ga0315271_10000888_pt1 | contig 17440 bp, 18 predicted proteins | sample C3_top_MG_FD_204664 | JGI IMG/M metagenome (GOLD analysis project Ga0315271, IMG submission 204664) | Sediment microbial communities from Yellowstone Lake, YNP, Wyoming, USA - C3_top | ecosystem: Environmental > Aquatic > Freshwater > Lake > Sediment | place: USA: Wyoming | collected 2017-08-01
GACATTGAGGGCACGTCCGGTGCGGCCGTATTCGAAGACATGCTGTTCGTCGATCGCCTTGGTCAGGCCGAAGATGAGCCCGCGGCTTGGGTCGTGGACGCCTGACGACGTCCACAGGTCCACGGCACCCTGGCGCATGGACTCCGCCGGTCCATTGCTCCCGGTGTAGCCGTTGATCATGTTCACGGACTGGACCGCGTCGCCCGCGCTGTTGCCGCCGACTGCCGCACCGGCAGCGTACAGGGCGGTCATCCGCTCCTCCATCGGCGTATCGGCGACGACGCCCATGGCCACGGTCTGGTCACCGCCAAGAATGTACATGCCGTCAACATCCGGTGTGAAGAACGCGAGGTTGCTGGGCAGGAATGCGTCCGCCCGGACCAGGGCCGGGACGAGTTGCGCGAGGCAGGTCTGGCTGGGGTCGCGCACCGCGTCGCACGCGTCCTGGACCATCCCGCGGCGGGTGTCGGCCAGGGTGAGGTTCTTCTGCCGCTCGCCGTTCGTGCTTGATGCCGCGCTCAGCGAATAGGTGATCGGCAACACGAGGATGACGACCAGCCCGCTGGAGTCCTGATCGACGGCAGCCTGGGCGAACTGTTGGAGCGTATCCGGCTGGTAGTCGGAGCCGATCGGCACCAGGGTCCTCGTGGGACCCGCAGCGGCGGCAGGCGCCACCATGCTCATCGCGAGCGCCGATGCGAACAGGATGGCGAACGCGTGAAGCGTCCGGATCTCGCGCGGATCGTGCATCGTCGCCCTCCAGGTCTCGTGATGGTCGCGCCAGCGCCAGGCGGGCAGTCTCCGCCGGATGACCGTCATCCTAACGCTTGAGATGACCGCCGAAGGAACGTCGGTCCATCACTGGTGCGACAACGCACCGGTCACGCGCGATCCGCGTGGAATGCCTCCAGCGCTTCCCGTTCACGCTCGACGGCCTGCTGGTCCGCGGTCGCGAGGGGTTGGTAGGCGTCCAGGACGATCCGGCCTTCGCGAAGGGACCAGGCGCCGACCACCCGACCGTCTACCAGGTACGTTCCGACCGAAAACGGGTTTCGGGTCGTGAAGACCCGGGCGCGATATCGCTCGGGCAGGATCCCAGTGCGGCGGGCATGGACGAGCAGGGTCGCATCCCAGTGCGGAAGGAATCGCACCGGAGCCGGAGTCCGCGGATCCGGGATCGGGGCATCGGGCAGATCGACCAGATCGCGACCGTCCTCGTCGCGGTAGTGGATCAGCTCCAGGCCTTCCCCAGCCAGTCGCGCATCAGTCACGCGGAGGCCCGCCCACGATGCGATGTCGCGCCAGGGGGCCGGCCCGAACCCACGCAGGTAGGCTCGGACGAGATGCTGCAGGCCGTCCGACTCTGTGGCGTCGCAGGGACCGACCCAGTCCTCGGCGAGCGCGAGACGGTCCGCCCGGCGTCGCTCCCACGTCCCGGACGGCGGCACGCGGACGAGGTCCACCCACAGGCCCAGGTTGCCAACGAACCCCGTCGCGAGCTCACCGAGTTCCTTGACAGTCCTTGGCCCGGCGCGAAGCGCATCCCGGAGACGGGCCGCCGCATCCACCATGGCCTGCTCGTCGATCGCCCCGCCCTGCACCCGGAGGCTCCAGGTGCGCCGGGCTTGACGGATACCGGCCGCATACCGCCAGAGCTCGCGCCGTGATGCCATGTGGATCGTGGTCCGCAGCAACGTGGCCTGGATCACGCTGTGATCCTCCAGCGCTGCCGTCAGATCGTCCCGCCGGAACCCTGCGAGCCGTGTCCAGAGACCCACGTACCCAGAGGGTGCGTACTGGGTCTGCAGCCCGCCTACCTGGTCCATCGCATCGGGGATCGAGAGCGGTTGCCGTTCAAGCAGGAGCTGTCGCTCCAACAGCGCACGATTCAGGGCGCGGCGGGTCAGGACTCGGTCCGTCATGTTTCCGGCGACAGGTCCGCCTCGCTCGCGTCATCCGGTGGGATGCAGCCAGCCGGGACGAACGGCGCGCGATCGCCCATGTCAGTCATGCCATGGTGTCCAGCAGCCGCGCGAGCTCAGCGGGGCGGGTCAGGAACGGGGAGTGGCCGCCGCCGATCTCGATGGCCTCCACGCCGAGGCGTTCACGCGCGGAACTACGAACCCATACCGGATTGATCGTGCGGTCGTCGCGACACACGATCGCCCGGCACTCGACCTCCGGCCAGGCCGTCAAGGGCGTGATCTCGGTCAGCACGCGGTATGACTGCGGGCGCAGGCGTTGGGTCGCCCAGCGCGCGACCGCTGCCGGGGCGTCATGGAAGAACAACTCGGTGGCCGTCTTCGGCCCGACCATCCAGACGTCGTCACCCAGGTCCGTCCACTGGGCGTGGACCGGTGACAGGGCGCCATCGATGTGCTCGACACTCCGCTGGTCCTTCGCGCTCTTGCCGGGCGATGGCAACATGGCGGCCAGGAAGACGAGCTTCCTGATCGGGCGGCGGGCGGCCACGAGGGGGATGACGAGGCCGGCCATCGAGTGGCCGACGAGCATCGGGTCCCTGCCGGGATCCAAGGCATCCTCGATCGCGCTTGCGTAGTCCAGCGCACCGAGAGTCGGGTCTGAAATGGGCAGATCCACCGTGGTCACGCGGTGGCCGAAGCGCTCGAGCTCAGGCGTCAGGAAGTCCCAGCACCAGGCTCCGTGATATGCACCGTGGACAAGCACGATATCCATCCGACTCCCTTCCTCCAGTCAGCCCGGCTTCGGGATCCTCAGAGGGGATCCGACTCGCCAAGCGGCGGGCCAACCACGTCCATCCAGTTGCGTCGCGCGATCTCGCGGTAGACGTCTGGATCCACCGGGCCTGACGGCATCGCCGCATGTTCCTCGAAGAACCGCTCCATACCTGAGGGCGTGAACATGACGAGGATCCTCGCCATCTCCTCCCCGATGTTCTGGAAGCAGTGGGCGGTGCCACGCGGCACGAACACGAACGATCCAGCAGGCGCATCCAGGAGGGCGTCATCTGCCCGAAAGCGAAAATGCCCATCCAGGACGTACCACATCTCGTCTTCACGGGCGTGGATGTGGAGCGGTGGTCCCTGGCGCGCGGCGATGTGGTTCTCCAGGAACGCGAACGTGCCTCCGGTCTCGGCGGTGCCTGCCTTGATGATGGTGGGGCCACCGACGGGACCCCGGATGACGGTCCCGGCACCGGGCGGGACGACGAAGGCGCGAACCGGGGTGTCCATCGACGAAGTCTAGCCTCGCTGCGCCTCGGGGAGTACCGTTCGGGGATGCCGACTGAACACTTCCCGATCCGCCTTGGCCCTCGATCCCGGCCCCTGTTGCGCATATTCGGCGTTCGAGGCGTAGAGAACGCCTACGTGGAGCTGGCTGGTGATGATCTGGATGCGCGCTTCGGATTCGCCAACGTCCACGTCCCGCTGTCCAACATCACCTCCTGGCGCATCGAGGGACCATGGCGATGGATCACCGCGATCGGTGTCCGGATGAGCATCCGCCACCGCGACATCACCTTCGGCGGCTCGCCCCGGGGAGGCGTGCGCCTGGACTTCAAGGAGCGCGTGAAGTTGGGCCCGGTCCGGATGCCTGCGCTGTATGTGACGGTCGAGGATCTCGAGGGTCTGGCGGCGGCGCTCGCAGCCCGCGGGATCCCCGGCGTGGATGCACGCAAGGACCACACCCCTGCACCGTGACCCGGCTGGAGATCAGCGGGCCGGAGATCAGCCGGGACGCCCCATAGGATGGCGCGACAAGTTCGCGTTGTAGTAACGCGCATCGTCTGTCACCTCGAGGCCGGCCCACGACGGTACCTCTACCGTGGCGTCCTCGGACTCGAGTTCCACTTCCGCCATGACCAGCCCGTCGTTCGCACCAGCGAAGACGTCCACCTCCCAGGTCCGACCCGCTACCTCGATCTCATAGCGGGTCTTGTCCAGGATCGACCCTTCACACAGCGTAAGCATCGCATCCGCGTCGGTTGGCGGGATCTCGTACTCCCACTCCGAGCGTGACGCGCCGAGGCTCGCGCCCTTGATCGTGATCACCCCTCGCGCCCCCTTGCGCCTGATCCGGACCGTTCGCTCTGGATCCCGGGAGAGGTAGCCCTGTCGGATGACGGATCCGCTGAGGCCATCCACGACAGACAGGTCCGTGACCAGGAACTTGCGCTCGATCTCGGTGCCCATCACGCCCTCGTTACGTCGCCGACCGGAAGCGTCCCGATCGTCGCACATCGGGCCCGGAGCCGCGATGTCACGGCGATGTCGCGCCAGCAGGTCATACACTCTGCCGATGACCGAGCGAGACCGTGCGCCGCTCCCAGACGAAGCCCTGCCGACCGACGGGATCGTTCGACTCCGGCGCTGGCTCGCCTCGGACGCCGAGGCGGTGTACGCCGCCTGCCAGGACCCGGTCATCGCCCGGTTCCTGCCGATCCCGCAACCGTACACACGGGACTCCGCGACGGGGTTCATCATCGGATCCAACGCCGACACGGATGTGGGACCCAGCGCCCATCTCGCGATCGTCGACGCTGCGGACGACCGACTCCTTGGCTCCATCTCCCGCCACGGTCCGGATGGCCATCGCGCGATGTTCGGATACTGGCTGGCGGCGGCGGCGCGTGGGCATGGGTTCGCCACGCGGGCTCTACGGCTGATCGTGGAGTGGAGCCTGGCGACCACGGATGTCATCCGCCTGGAGCTCTACACGGACGTCGAAAACGATGCGTCCGGCCGCGTCGCGATGCGCGCCGGCTTCGAACGCGAGGGCGTGCGACGTGCCTGGGATCTCGATCGCGCAGGGCGGCCTATCGACTCGGTCTTCTACGTGCGCGTCAGCGATCGGCGGCGGTCGACTCCGTGAGCGTCATCGGGGCGCCGTGGACCGCCGGGATCGTCCCGAGCCTGCCCGCCTGGTAGTCGGCCATCGCCTGCATGACCTCTTCGCGCGTGTTCATCACGAACGGGCCCATCCATGCGACGGGCTCCTTGATCGGTCGACCGCCCATGATGAGCACGTCCAGGTTGGGGCTGCGGCTCTCCTGGTAGGTGCCGGCCGCGACGGTGATCGCATCGCCCGCGCCAAGGACCGCCAGCTGCCCGCTCCCGATCGGATGGCCATCGGCGCCGACGGTCCCCTGCCCCGCCATGACGTAAACGAGGGCGTTGTAGTCCGCGCGCCACGGCAGCGAGAGGCGCGCGCCGGGACTGAGCGAGGCATGGACCAGCGTCATCGGGCTGTACGTGGAGCCTGGTCCGTCAAAGCCTGCGACAGTGCCCGCGATGACCCGCACGAGTGCGCCGCCGTCGCCTGACGACACGAGGGCGACCTCCTTCGCGCGGATGTCCTGGTAGCGCGGCGCCGCCCACTTCTGTGAAGCCGGCAGGTTGACCCAGAGCTGGAACCCGTGGAACAGGCCGCCGCTCACGACCAGCGCTTCCGGCGGCTTCTCGATGTGCAGGATCCCGGCGCCGGCGGTCATCCACTGGGTATCGCCGTTGGTGATGACGCCGCCGCCGCCGTTGGAATCGCTGTGCTCGAAGGTCCCATCGATCATGTAGGTGACGGTCTCGAAGCCGCGATGCGGATGCCACGGCGTGCCCTTGGGCTCTCCCGGCGCGTATTCCACCTCCCCCATCTGGTCCAGGTGGATGAAGGGATCCAGGTCGGACAGGTCCACACCGGCGAACGCCCGGCGGACCGGGAACCCCTCCCCTTCGAAACCGCGCGGGGCGGTGGTGATCGAGCGGACCGGACGCTGCGAGGCGACGGTCGGGTCTGGCTCTGGGATCCGTGGCAGGACTGTGATGTCCTCGACGACGACGGCGGGCATGGTTCTGGCTCCTGTGACGCTTGGGTCGACTCACCATACCACAGAGGTCGTTGCGGCTACAACGACCTACCGACGAGGGTCGCAGGCGCTACGCTCCGCGGATGGATGACGACACAGGACGGGATGTCCGGCCGGCGACCTCGGCGGAGTCGGCTGATGTGCGCGCCATGCACGCCTCCAATCGCGTCGCCTGGGATGAGGCGGCCGAGCAGTACGAGCGCTGGTTCGACGAGGCGGTGGCACTCATCCGGACCGGCGGCGTGAACCTGTTCGGCGCCGAGGTCGAGCTCATCGGCGACCTCCACGGCACCTGTCGCACGGCGATCCATCTCCAGTGCGCCGGGGGGCGGGACACGCTGTCGCTCTGGAACCTCGGTGCGGAGTCGGTCGTGGGCGTTGACTTCAGCCCACGGATGCTTGGACTGGCCGAGCGGCTGGCCGGGGCTACCGGCGCCCCGGCGAAGTGGGTCCTGTCCGATGTCCTAGATACGCCGCACGACCTGGACGGGACCGGTGACCTGGTCTACACCGGGCGGGGTTCGCTGATCTGGCTCCAGGACCTGGACGCCTGGGCCGCGGTGATCGCGCGGCTCCTGTCCCCGACCGGCCGGTTCATCCTGTTCGAGGGGCACCCTGCGGAGTGGTTGTTCGACGCCGATGAAGAGGGTCGCTGGGTCGTCACCGACTACGACTACTTCGGCGGCGCGGAGGCGTCGAAGGGCTGGGCGCCCGAGTACATCGATCACCTGTCGATCGACGAGGCGGACCAGAGCTGGAAGTTCGCCCGCGCCTGGACGATGGGCGAGATCATCACGGCGTTACTCCGGGCTGACCTTCGCCTGGAGTCTGTCGCCGAATACCCCATCGACTGGTGGGGCGGCCACGACGACGTCAGAGCGCAGGACCGCGCCCGCGTCCCGTTGTCGTTCTCCGTTACGGGTCGGCCAGGCCAAGGAAGCGACCGTCCGCCGCCCGGTTGACCGACACAATCTGCACGATCGCCACCCGGTCGATGAGGCCGTAGATGTGCGGATACGGCTTGCCCGGATCGTCGAATCGCCACGGGCTGCTGAGCGCGTCGAGATCGATCGTCAGCGCCAGGAAGTCGCGTGGGTCGGCTCGGTAGTGACGCTCGGCCGTCGCGATGAGCGCGTCCGGGCCATCCGTGCAGTGGATGAACCCCTCATCGATCAGTGAGTCACGGGCCAGCGGCGCGTCCGGGTCTGCGTCGGACCAGACGGCGACCGGGATGAGATGAAAGGTCGGGCGCATCAGCCCGCCGGTTGCTCCACGGATACCCAGGCTCGATCGAGCTGTAGCTGGATGACCGAGGGACCGTCCGCCGCAAGCGCCCGGCGCAGGGCTGGCTCGAATTCGGCGTCAGTTCGGACGTGGAAACCATGCGCCCCGAACGCATGTGCGGCAGCCGCGAAGTCCACGGGGCCAAGTTCCGTCGCAACACCCTGGCCCGTCCCACGGCGGTCCTGCCACATGCGGATCGTGCCGAACTGCTCGTTGTCGAAGACGAGCACCACGACCCGGGCATGTTCCCGCACGGCTGTCTCCAGCTCCGACAGGGTCATTGCCAGGCCACCGTCGCCGGTCAGCGCCACGACCGCACGGTCGCGATGCACGAGGGCGGCGGTGATCGCCGCCGGGAGCCCGTAGCCCATCGCGCCGGATGTGGGGCCGAGGAAGGTCCCGGGCCGGCGGAAGCGGAATCCGCGCCCGGCCCAGCCGGCGAAGTTACCCACATCGGTAGTCAGGATGGCATCGTCCGGGAGCAGCTCACGCAGTACAGTGACGATCTTGCCCGGATGGACGCCCGGTCCATCCCACGGCGTGGCGTCCACGACGCTCGCGGCCTCCCATGCGACACGGTCGGCGAGATTGTGCGCATCGCGCATCGCCACCAACGGCGCATCCAGGACGCCACGACTTGTGAGGATCTCGTTGGCCGCCTTGAGGAAGGTTCGAGCGTCCGCCTTGATCCGGCGTGCTGCCGCGGGCAGACCCGGCGTCGGATGCGGCTCGATATCCACATGGATCCAGCGCGTGGCCTCGCCCGGGATCGTGTACCCGAAGGAGGTCAACTCGCTGACTCGAGAGCCCAGGACCAGGATCGCGTCCGCGTCCGCGAGTCGCTCGCGAACGGTTCCAGGTGCGCCGATGCCGGCCATCCCGAGATAGAGCGGGTGCTCGTTCGGGATGACATCACCGTGCCGCCACGAGGCGATGACGGGAACGTGGAGGAGCTCCGCGAACTTGACCAGTTCCGTCGAGCTTCGAGCCCGGAGCACGCCGGCGCCGGCGAGGATGACCGGCCGCTGGGCGCCGGCCAGCAGGTGCAGGGCACTGCGGATCTCGTCGTCCGTGGCACGCGCCGTACCCGCCCGGGACGGGACGCTACCCTCCACCTCGGGCGCGATCTCGTCCAGCAGGTCTTCCGGGAGTGCCAACAGCACCGGCCCCGGCCGGCCGCCCAGGGCCTGTCGGACCGCTTCGGCCATGACGGACGGGATCTCGTCAGCCGTCATGGGCTGCGCTGCCCATTTGGCCAGCCCACCAAGCGTTGCCACGTGGTCCACTTCCTGGAACGCCTCCCGACCGAGGAAGTCGCGCTGGACCTGCCCGATGAGGACGAACATGGGTGTCGAATCCTGACGTGCGGTATGGATGCCGATGGCCAGGTTCGCTGCCCCCACGGCCCGCGTCCCGAGACACACGGCCGGCCGGCCGGTCAACTGTCCATAGGCTTCGGCCATGAACGACGCGCCGCCTTCGTGGCGAGTCGCCACCACGCGGATGCCAGCACCTTCGAACGCATCGAGGACGCCAAGGAACGACTCACCGGGCACGGTGAAGGCCATGCGCACTCCGGCCGCCCGCAGCGCGTCGGCGATGAACCGGCCGACGGTCCGCGGGCCAGCGAGCTCGGGCTCGGCCGCAGGCTCGGGCTCGGGGACTTCGGGCTCGTCGGATTCGTCGGATTCGTCGAGCGGCTCTGCAGGCGCCTCGGCCGCAAGCTCGGGCTCGGGGACTTCGGGCTCAGGCTCAGTCGCTTCCGCTTCCATCTCGGGCTCGGCCGCAGGCTCGGCGGTCTCGGTCTCGAGCTCGGCCGCAGGCGCGGGCTCGGTGGTCTCAAGCTCGGCCGCAGGCGCGGGCTCGATGGCTTCCGGTTCCTCGATCACGCGCGCACCTCAGCGATAGTTCTCGAATTGGAGTGGGACCGCCTCGTCCAGCTCGCGCAGGCGAGTCATGATCCGCTGGAGTTCATCCTTGCTCTTGCCGGAGATACGAACGGCGTCCCCCTGGATGCTCCCCTTGCTCTTGGGAAACTCCTCGCGGATAAGCCTGGTGATCCGCTTGGCGACGTCCTCCGGCAGGCCACGGCGAAGGCCGATCCGCTGGCGGACCTTGTTGCCGCCAGCCTCCTCCACCTTGCCCCAGTCGAAGATCTTGAGCGACAGGTTGCGTCGGATCGCCTTCGATTCGATGAGGTCCTTGATAGCGGCGGCGCGATGCTCGTCGTCGGTCAACAAGGTCAGCTCGTCCTTGGCCTGCTCCAGCTCGACGGTCACGCCCTTGAAGTCATAGCGCGTGCCCACCTCGCGCCGCACCTGGTCAAGGGCATTGCGCAGTTCCTGTTCGTCGAAGTCGCTGACGACGTCGAATGACACATCTCCAGCCATCGATCCTCCTCTGCTTACCCGGTCGCCGGCGTCTCACGCCGGAAATACCACCAACGCGACCGAGCGATGCGGCCATCCTGGCCGATCTCGAGGGCGGCGAACCCGTCGAACGAGACCCTGGCGCGACTGTGTCGATCCACGAAGCTCATGCGCCACGGCGCCAGGATCGTCGGTGGTACGACCCAGTGGCGCTCCCACGTGAACTCTACCTGTTCCTGCGCCTCGGCCGCCGCCAGCAACTCCGCGCGCAGCGCGTTGTGCCCGACGACGGGCGGTTCAGCCGCGTCCGCCTGCGAAACCGCGTCCTGGGTGAACAGGTCCGTCCACGCATCGCCATCGAATGAGACCCGGGCCTCGGCCATGGCTTCGAGGAGCCGGCCGGCTGCGGCGTAGTCGACCGTCATCGTGTCTCCTTGGCCGTGAGGGCCGCCAACAGCAGTTCCCCGATCCGGTAGCTTCGTCCGCCGCCCATGGTCAGGACAGCGTCACCGGCGCGCACGTTGCGCGACAGCCATCCCGCGGCGGCCTCCACGCTGCCCGGCGCCGCCACGATGATGTCAGGGCGCCGGTCGCTCACCGCATCCGCCAATCCCTGCGCAGAGGCGATCGTCGTGTCCGGGTCTCGCCCGGCCCAGATGTCCGCGACGACCACCGCATCGGCCTCCGCGAGCGCGCCGGCAAAGTCGTCCAGCAGGGCCGCTGTCCGATGGTAGGTGAGGGGCTCGTAAACGGCCCATACGCGCCTGTCCGGCTCTCGCTGCCGCACGGCGCGCAGCGTCTCGCGGATGGCCGTTGGGTGGTGGGCATAATCGTCGTACACGACAACGCCGGCAGCTTGGCCCTTCCACTCAAGCCGCCGACCCACCCCCGAGAACGAAGCCAGCCCACGGGCGATGGCCTCCGCGTCCAACCCGGCGGCGCGCGCGGCTCCGGCCACTGCCAGCGCGTTGGCGGCGTTGTGCCGGCCGGCGGTCGTCAGGCGCACGATCGTCTCTTCGTCGCGGGCCAAGGCGTCCAGGCCACGGATCTCGAGCGTCGTCCCTTCTGCGTCCGCGCTGACGATCCGCCCGACGACGTCGCTATCGGTAGCCGCGCCCGATCGCTCGTCATCCGGGGCGGCCGACTCGTCATCGAGCAGGGCGTAGCGGACCACTGCGAGCGGGCGATCCGACAGGCGCCGCAGCACGTCGCGCACCCCGGGATCGGCGACATTCGCGACGAGGACCGCCTTGTCCTGAGCTCGGCGCAGCCACCCCTCGAACGCGGCGGCCACGGCATGCGCGTCCGGGAAGACGTCTGGGTGATCCCACTCGGCCGACGTGAGGATCGCGATGTCCGGCCGGTAGGCATCGAAGTTGCCGGCATACTCGTCCGCCTCGACCACGAAGTCGGTGCCACTGCCCCAGCGCGCGGTGCCTGCGGGTCCGTCGGTCATCGCCGGCGGCAGCAAGGCCCCCACGAAGGCGCACGGATCCAGGCCGGCCGACACCAGGACGTGCACCAGCCAGCCCGCTGTCGTGCTCTTGCCGTGCGTGCCCGCGACCCCGATCAGTCGACGTCCGACCGCCGCATCGGCGATGACCTGTTGCCACGACTCCACCGGGATGCCGGCGGCCCGCGCGGCGCTCAGCTCCGGGTGATCCGGATCAATAGCGGTCAACGCCTTGGTCACGGCCAGGCGGTCAGGCGGCGGCTGCTCCGTGACGTGCGTTGCGGCATGGGCCCATGCCATGGGTATGCCGGCCGCCTCAAGGGCGGGCGTGTAAGGCGACGCGCCGCCCGCATCGCAGCCGCTGACATGCGCTCCTGCACGCGCGGCGAGGAACCCGGCAGCACTGGCACCGGCCCCGGCGATCCCCACGACATGGATCCGCTCACCCGGCTCGATGACGCGCGCCACCCTGGCCTCAGCAAGGCCGGCCCCCACTTGGCTCACTCCCCTACCCGCTCGAGCACGAGTTCCAGGGCGGCTATGGCACTGTCCACCTGGTTCGCCGCTCGGTCGCCCGTCCAGGTATGCCGTCGGACATCGGTCCCGCGGGCATCCGCGACCGCGACGTACGTCAGTCCGACCGGTTTTGCCTCGGAACCGCCATCCGGGCCGGCGATCCCGGTCACCGCGACGGCGATATCGGCACCCAGCCGGATGCGCGCGCCGTCCGCCATCGCGATCGCGACCTGGGCCGAGACTGCACCGTGGGCGACGATCATCTCCGCCGGGACGCCGGCCAGGTCTTGTTTCAGCGTGTCGGCGTAGGTGATCATCCCCCCGAGGTAGTAGCCGCTGGACCCGGGTCTCGTGGTCAGCGCGTGACCGACCAGACCTCCCGTGCACGACTCGACCGTGACCACCCGCGATCCGCTGGCGATGCAACGTGCCTGGATCCGAACGGCAAGGCTGGACAACCGGTCGTCAAGCACGATCGGAACCCTATCGCCGCTGGGTCTTCTCCGGTGGCGCCGGAGGAGCGAACAACCAGGTTTCAGGCATGCCGGACTTGCCGAGCGTCCCGAGGGATGTGCCATTGAGCGTGAAGTAGGTCACGCCAGACGACCCGGAGCGGACCTCGACCGAGTCCTTGCCGGTGAACGTCAGGGTCTTGCCGTTGCCGATGACCGAACCGCCCACTCCCAGCCTGGGATCCACTTTGCCGTCCACCCACGCCTTCAGCCATGCCTTGCCGCCCTTGATCGTGACGGCGAGGTTCACACCCTTGTATGTCACGCTCACGTTGCGCGTCAGTGCCTGGGTCTTGCCTTCCGGACTGGCGGCCGTGACGGTGATGGCCCACTTCCCGGCGGTCAGCTCAAGTGGCGTGCTGAACGTCCCGTCGTCCGCGACGGTGAGCGTGATCGGGGACGGTACGGCCGGAGGTTCGGGCGTTGCCGCTCCGGCAGACGGCTCCGTGCCGGTCGGTCCCTGGTAGGTGGCACTCACCACGACCGAATTCGCGTTCGTCGTGCGACCCTGGACCGGGATGGCGCCGTTCTCGAAGGTGGCTCCCTCGGTCGGCTGATCCACCGTCAGGGTCGGCGCCTCGACGGCCAGGAACGGCACCGTGATGACCAGGGCGAGGGTCTCCTCGGACCGCTTTCCGGTATCCGGGTCCAGCGAGCTCACCTGGAATTCGTTACGGCCGCGTCGTAGCTCCACCCCCGCGGTCCACGTTCCAGAAGCGTCGGCGGTGACACTGTACGGATCGCGTCCGGGCGTGGTGATGTTGATCGTGGCACCGGCCGTTGACGTGCCGCGCAGCGTGTACTTCGTGGCCGAGTCATCGACCGCGATGACGGCGGTCGCCGGGTTCGTGACCGCGATGGTGGGCGGCTTGGCGAAGCGCAGGAGCTGCACGCCGAGGTAGCCGGCGAAGGCGAGGACCCCGATCGACAGCAGTGCAAAGACGACCAGGCTGGGCGAGAACGTGAGGCCCTTGCGTGGGGCGGCCATCGGTCGCGGCACGGCGAGCACGGGCGTGACTTCATTCGTGTCACCACGCTCGTGCCGCCACTGGTCCAGGATCTCGTCCGGGTCCAACCCCAGGTACAGCGCATAGTTGCGAAGGAAGCCCTTCGTGTAGACCGCGCCGGGCAACTCTCGATAGTCACCGCGCTCCAGTGCCCCAAGATAGCGCGCCCGGATCTTGGTGTCGCGCTCAGCTCGGTAGAGATCGACGCCCTTGCGCTCGCGTGCGGTGTAGAGCCGCTCCGGCAGGGTGGGACCAGGCTCGGGTGCGATGGCGCGCGCGGCATCGCCACGGTCTCCCGAGACCGCCCGCCGCAACTGCTGCCTGGTCGTCATCCATCATCCTCGTCGAGCCCGGACTCCGGTTCGCCCGCCGGGGTGGCCGTCTCGCGTCGCAGGACCACACGAGCATTCGATCCATCGAATGGGCCGATGTATCCCCGCCCCTCCAGTTGGTCGATCATCCGGGCGGCTCGCGCGTAGCCAACCTTCAAGCGGCGCTGGAGGAGCGACGCGGAAGCCCGATCGTACTCCCGAATGACCTCGACGGCCTCCGGCAGAAGACGATCGGCCTCCTCATCCGCCAGGTCGTCGACGGAGCCGATGCCATCGTCATCGCTGGTGATGATCGACATGTCGTAGCGCGGGTCGTCGATCTGGTCTTTCCAGTGAGCCACGATCCGGCCGATCTCCGGGTCCGATACGAACACGCCCTGCATGCGCATCGCCCGCGGCAGGTCAGACGGCTGGTACAGCATGTCGCCCCGACCGATGAGGTCTTCCGCGCCCGGAGCGTCGAGGATCGTGCGCGAGTCGATCTGGGAGGCCATGGCGAACGCGATGCGGCTGGGGAAGTTGGCCTTGATCAGCCCCGTGACGACGTTCACGGATGGCCGCTGGGTGGCCAGGACCATATGGATGCCAGTCGCGCGAGCCTTCTGGGCCAGGCGGACGATGGGGTCCTCCACGTTCTTGCCTTCGCGCATCATCAGGTCCGCGAGTTCGTCGATGATGATGATGATGTACGGCATCCGGTCTTCCGGGTCCGCCCGCGTCTCGTTGAAGCCCCGGATGTTGCGAGCGGAGGCACCGGCGAGACGCCGGTAGCGGGCCTCCATCTCGTTGACCGCCCACTTGAGCGCAGCCTTGGCCCGTTCGGGCTCCGTGATGACCGGCACGAGCAGATGGGGCAGACCGTTGTAGGCCGCCAGCTCCACCCGCTTGAGATCCATGAGGATCATCCGGACGTCGTGCGGGGTGGCCTCGCACAGCAGGCTGGTGATGAGCGCGTTGACCATGACGCTCTTGCCGGAACCGGTCGCGCCGGCGATCAGCAGATGAGGCATCTTGGCCAGGTCCACCGCCTGCGCCTTGCCCGCGACGTCCCGACCCAGGGCGAAGGTCAGCGTGGAACCGGACGCCTTGAAGTCCACGTCCTCAAGGATCCGGCGGAGCGCCACGACGTTGAACTCGGCATTCGGGATCTCGATCCCCACGGCGCTCTTGCCCGGGATCGGCGCCTCGATCCGAAGCGAACGGGCGGCGAGGGCCATGGCCAGGTCGTCCGACAAGGCCTCGATCCGGCTGACCTTGATGTCCGGGGCTGGCTGGACTTCGTACTGGGTGACCACCGGGCCGGCGTTGCGGGCGACGACCTTGGCCGGGATCCCGAAGCTGGCCAGCTTGCGGACGATGATCTCCTCGATCCGGGCGTGGGCAGCGGCGTCGCCTCCGGCATGGACCGGCAGCGCGACGTCGTCGAGGAGGGTCGTGGGCGGCAGGATGTAGTCGATGCGATCGCGCGTCGGCGGCGAGTCGCCCGCATCGGTGACGTCGTCGGGGTCGCGAGCGATGCGCAGCGAACCAGCGATCGCGACCGCCGTCGCCGCAGCGCCGCCCGTCGCACCACCGGCGACCCGTGCCGGCGCGAAGGTCGCAGACGTGGGCACGGCACTCGGCACCGCGACCGGGATGGCGTTGCGCGCGGCCTCCTCGTCCTGGCCCCACATCCCGGTCTGGCCGGGTGAGCCGGCAGGCGCGACGGCGGCACCGCCCTTGGCCGATGCCGGGGTCTTGCCACGACCGTTACCAGCTGGCGTCGGACCAACTCCAGCGGAGGCATCGGTCGATGCCGGATCACGCTTCACAGAAGCGACCGCCGTGGTTCCCACCCATTTCGCCGTGCCGGTCACGGGCCGGACGAGCTGTTTGAGCTGGATCCCGAAGGCCATCAGCAGTCCTCCGACCGCCATCCCCACGAGCAGCACGAAGGCCCCCGGTGCGGTCAGCAGCCCAGACAGGCCGGTGGCCAGGAAGCGCCCGATGGCACCACCCGAAACGCCCAGGACCTGCGCCGCACCAACGATCCCAAGGTAGGCGATGGCCATCCCTATGAGCGTGATCCCCCAGCCCGATCCAGCCTGACGACCTGGTCCCCACTCCAGCCACCAGCCGGCCAGCAACAGGAAGAAGGGCAGGAGCCAGCGCATCGCGCCGAACCACGGGGCGAACACGCCGGTCCACCAACTGGTGAGCGTTCCCTGCCCGGGCAGGATCAGCGCGATGAGCGTCATCGCACCCAGGATCAGCAGCACCAGGCCCACGATGGAGCGCACGACATCCGGCGTGAAGCGGGCGCCGAAACTTGACCCGGACCGACGGGCCCGGCTGGCGGTGGTGCGGCCGGTCGTTCGCCGCCGGGTCGCCATCCTCAGACCTCGACGACGACCGGAAAGACCATCGGGCGGCGCTTCGTCTGCTCGTACAGGTAGCGCGAGACGCCGTCCTTGATCTGCGTCTTGAGCAGCGCGATCTGGTTGATGTGGTCGCCTGGCGTCGCGATGGACGCCAGCACCCGCTCGACGGCCTCCTCCATGAGCGGGTCGCGCTCGTTGAGGTGGACGAAGCCACGCGTGACGATCTCCGGCCGACCGACCACGACCCCGGTCTGCTTGTCCACCGTGACCACGATCATGAACATCCCATCGTTGGCCAGCGAGCGACGATCGCGCAGCACGATATCGCCGACATCGCCGACGGACAGGCCGTCAACGTAGACGTAGCCGGCGGTGACGGGGTTCGCCCGACGGGCGGTGCCGTCGCCGTAGAGCTCGATCGGGGTGCCGTTCTCGAGGATGTAGACATTCTCCGGCGCGACGCCGGTCTCGATCGCCAGTCGTCCGTGCTGGACCTGCATCCGGAACTCACCGTGCATCGGGATGAAATGCTTGGGCTTGGTGAGGCCGAGCATCAGCTTCAGCTCTTCCTGGCTGGCATGGCCCGACACGTGGGCGCGCTTGATCGTGTGGTAGTAGACGTTCGCCCCGGCCTTGAACAGGTTGTCGATGGTGCGCGAGACAGATTCCTCGTTGCCTGGGATGGGACTCGCGCTGACGATGACCGTGTCGCCGGGCTGGATCTCCACGAAGCGGTGGTCGCGGTTGGCCATCCGGGCCAGGCCGGCCATCGGTTCGCCCTGCGCGCCGGTCGTCGCGATGACGAGCCTGGGATCCGGATGGTCCTTGATCTTGTCCTTGGACACGATCATCGACGGGTCGTAGGTGAGATAACCAAGGTCCGTGGCGATCCGGAAGTTCTGTTCCATGGATCTGCCCAGGACGGCGACGCTTCGGCCCATGTCCGCGGAAGCGTCCAGGACCTGCTGGACGCGGGCGATGTTGCTGGCGAACGTCGCCACGATCACTCGACCGGTCAGGGGCTCCATGATCTCGCGGAACGCCTCGCCGACGGTCCGCTCGGACGGGGTATAGCCGGGGTTCTCGGCACGGGTCGAGTCGGACAGCAGCACCGCCACGCCTTCTGCACCCAGCTTGGCGAGGATGGCGAAGTCGGACAGCTTGCCGTCAACCGGCGTGTGGTCGAACTTGAAGTCGCCGGTGTGGACGATCGTGCCGACCGGCGTCCGCAGGGCGATGCCCATCGCGTCCGGGATGGAGTGACCCACCCGGAACGGGATGACGTGGAACGGGCCGATGTCCAGCTCATCGCCTGGGTCAAGCGGGAGCAGCGGGTTGTTGTGGAGCTTGTGCTCCTTGATCTTGTTGCCCAGCAGGCCGCGGGCCAGGGTGCTGGCGTAGACGGGCACACCGGGGAATTCCGGGAGGACGTACGGCAGTGCGCCGACGTGGTCCTCGTGAGCATGCGTGATCAGGAACGCCTTGACGTTGGCGCGGCGTTCCTTGAGATAGGTGATATCCGGGATGACGAGGTCGATGCCGAACATCTCCTCGTCCGGGAACATGAGGCCGCAGTCGATGACGACGATGTCGTCGCCGTATTCGAACACGTACATGTTCTTGCCGATCTCCCCCACCCCGCCCAGCGGGATGATGCGGAGAGGCATGTCCATGCCTGGGGTCGGACTGGTTCGTTTCTTGGTTGTCATGAGGTTCCTTGATCTGGATCTAGAAGAGGGTGAGTTGGTCGATGTCGGCGGACTCT
>Ga0315271_10000891_pt1 | contig 17423 bp, 17 predicted proteins | sample C3_top_MG_FD_204664 | JGI IMG/M metagenome (GOLD analysis project Ga0315271, IMG submission 204664) | Sediment microbial communities from Yellowstone Lake, YNP, Wyoming, USA - C3_top | ecosystem: Environmental > Aquatic > Freshwater > Lake > Sediment | place: USA: Wyoming | collected 2017-08-01
GAGCGCCAACCGGCGTTCCAGCAGTTCTGGCTTCCAGCCCAGACTTGCCGCAGCTTCTTCCTTGTCGCCCTTGTGGCGCAGCAACTGGCGCTTCGCGGCCTGCGCTTCCTCAGCATGAGACATGGGCGCGCGATGGTGGTTCTCGATGACGGCAATGGCCTCAGCTTCCTCGTCGTTCAAGGCCTCGATCACCACCGGCATGTCGTAGTCGTCGCCGAAGACGTTCTTCGCGGCCCGCCAGCGTCGCTCGCCGGCCACGATCTCGTAGAGGTGGTCGCCGGGTGTTGGACGAACAAGGATGGGCTGGACGACGCGACCAGCGGCGCGCAACCCGGCCTCGAGGTCGGCCATTTCGGCCGGATCGAAGTATTCGCGGGGGTTCTTGCCCTGGACGATACGGCGCAGCGGCAAGGTGGGAGTGGCGGGTGTTTCCATGAAGGTCTCCTGCTGTTGGATACCTTCATGCTCTCGTGGGAGCGACGGCTTTCAAGGGTATGTCGTGACAAGGACTATGCCCCGTGCCCACTCGGGCCAACTGTCAAGTCTTGGTTGGCTTGCCTGTGCCCCCTTGGTCAGTTCGATCAGGTCTTCCGCCGCCTGCGTGCCCCACCGCAGGCAATGGGCCAGCGAACTTTCTTCGTGGTGCATGGCGTTCAATTCGCACTGCTTGCCGCTCTCGATCCGATTCCACGCCTGCTGTGCCTTGTTGAACAGGTGACGGACCTCGATCAGCGCCATGCGCTCCTCCAGGGTAATCCGATCGCGCAGGTTTTTTTCCAGAGGCATATCAGGCCCTCGTCGAGTGGGCGCGGCCAACGAAGCGCTTCAGGCGGACAATCAACTGTTGGCGATGATCGGGAAACCGGGAGAGGTTCAGGTCGGTAGCATCCTGCTTCCACCAGAGGCTCGCGTAGTCGGAGACGACTCCGTTGTAGCCACACTGCGGCCCATCCTCATCGAACTCGGCGCACAGGCACCGGATCGCTTCGCGGTGGCTCAAGCGGGTGATGGACACCAGCACGGTCGGGTTCCACACCACCCAGACATTGCCGCCGAAGCCGCGCACCGCATCCATGCCTGACTCGGAAAAAAACTCGTCCCACGCATCCCGGCTTGTGGCCTTGCTGTCCAGTTGATCCGTCCAGCGGACATTCGGCGCCAGTCGCACCTCCAGTACGCAACCGCCCGTCTCATACATCCCGAATTCGTAGGCGACGGAAAGTGACTCGCTCAGGCAGATGCCAGTGCCGGTGTAACTGCGGGAGCGTGAACGCCGGAAGCCTTCGCGCAAGATGGTGCGGGCGGCAGTATCGCGGGTGCCGTGGTAGAGCGGGCCGATCAAACGAGTCGCAGAGGTATCCATGCCCCCAGCGTCTCATCCGATCGTTTATTTACAAGACCCAGTCTGAATCAGAACAACTCATCGGATATGGAAAAAATCAGAACCGATAGGCTTTCCCGGCGTACGTGACAGGAAGACCGCATCAATCGGAAAATCACGGAGCCCGATCAGTAGTAGTGGGAAGATCGAATAAGTCCATCGAAGGTTTCGCTATGCCGTTGGTAAAGGCCTTTCGTCAACGCGACGTTCTGGGCTGGCTTCCGCCCAATGGCCGCGCATGTTGCCACGATGTCCCGGTAGACCTTCTCGGGAATTGTTTGTGTCCCGGTATAGTTCATGAAGTAGTCAGGCATCTGTGTACTGACCCTGCTCCCTCGCGGGACCATGATGACGCTCGGCTGGCTTCCATGGGCAGCAAAAGTCAGGTACTGCCAACTTGGGTCCGGTACACCTCGATCCGGCACGGCGTCGATGGAAAGCGCCAGGTCTCCGCCGTGCGTCAATGCGAGGTAGGCTTCTCGTGCGTGCTTTCCCATCTCGGCGATCAGAATGCACGGCTTGCTTGGCTCGTAGTATTCATGCCTGACTTGGAAACCCAGGATGTCCAGCAAGCGGTCGAATTTTTCCGGCGGCAGAGCCTGTTGCCCGGCGATCATCCAATTGATCTCCTTGGCGGTGACCTCGATCGAATCGGCGACTGCTTTTTTGCCACCTGGCCAGCATTGGATCATGCTGCTGACCTCGTTGCTTGCCGTGCTATCGAAATACTCCGTAGGCTCCTTAGCAGGGATATCCCCGCTGTTCGGATCGGCCATCGCATCATCCGCATCGCCTGAGAAGAGCCAGTTTCTCAGTTTTGGATCGTTCGATGCGTCCCAGTAGCGCGGGAGGTTTGCCGGGACGTTCATTTGCCAAGCAGAGAGCCAATCCCCTGGTATCCAGTCCATGTTGTCGGGTACGTCGACCTTTGGCTCAACGAACGGAAGTTCTTTCCACTGGTTGGCGAGTTCGCGCTGGGCGACCTTGCTGAAATGCTGGCAACGAAAACGGAAAGCCTTGTCTGCGGTTTGGTGGAGTTCATCTAGCGATTTCGGCAAATAGAACTGAAGTTGCCTGGCGTCCTTCTGTGCGTTTCGCAGTACCGCAGCATGAGACTTATCGTTTGACGCGGCGACATCGATCGCGATGCCCGCCCCCTGAAGCACCTCGATAAAGCCCTGGTCGGCGGCCGCGCAGTTGCGGCTGATTCGCAAACGCTCGGGCTTACCTCGCAGTTCCGGCAGGCAATCCCAGAACTCGGTCAGGACATCGATGATCGGACGCGGGACGTCGAGGCGCACAAATCGGACGGCAATAGGCGGCAATCCTGGCAAGGAAACGCCATACATGATCAACGGCGAGAATCCGACCTTTTCGGTCTCGGCCAGCGGTAAAGCATCGGCGGTAAAGATTACGCCACGAGATGGATGCAAAAAGACGTGGCGCGCAGTGGCTAGCGTGAAATTGTGCTCCCTGACGATCGTCATCGTTGCTCCCGATTTCCCTGTCGGATTGTCTTGTCGGGAATTATGACGGAAAAGCTCTCCGGCACATCGAAGGGTATTTGCCTTGCCCTCGCAACAGCCCCTCCAATTAGAGGCGCTTGAGTTTGGCAAATTTCACCGCACTCTTGAGCCCTTACTTGGTCGCCGCCAAACTGTAAGCGCTATCCGCGGGCATGGTGTCCGCACAGCCTTCGCGGCGAAACCATCGCCCTGAAGCCAGCCTTGCTGGCGTCGCAGTCGTTACCTGCCTGCCTTGACGATTCACCGCCGCCCTGTCCGGGGTCCGCACTTCATCCCGAACTGAGACCCATGCCTGCCGACGCCCGTCGACCGGTTCCCTGAACCCAGGCACATCCACTTTGCCCACGCCGTCGACTTCACTTTGAAGTCCGATGCGGTTCTTTCGCACCTGTCCGTGACCGAAGCATCGGTCACGGACAGTCCTTTGACATCCCACCGGGGAACATGCCTCCCTCGGGATCGCTGTGTTCCCAATTTTCTTTTGGAGAACACCTATGGCCCGTCGTTCCACTGCGCCTTCCATGTGGCTGCCCGGATTCGATCCGGACGAGCCCCCTACCCTGCCGGAACTGGCAACCCTCATCGTCGTTCCCACGGTGGAAGCGGCCCTGGCGGAATGCATCGAAGCGACTCAGACCGAGACAGCCGAACCCGCCGTAGTCGCCCGCGCCAGTTGGCGCACGACCAGCCAGGTCGTCGAGGCCGCACCGCGCATCCTGTGGCCGCGCCTCACCAGTGCCGGCCGGCTCTATCCAGTCGGCGCCGTCGCGAAGTTCGAGGCCAATCTGGTGGCCATCGACACCCTGCAACGGATCGATAACGAGAACCGCATACCCTGTGCGGAAGAGCGCCAGGCCCTCCAGCGCTACACCGGCTGGGGTGGTCTGCCAGCGAGCTTTAACCTCGACACGGACGAACCCGCTTGGGCAGAACGTGCCCGCCGGCTGCAGAAACTGCTGTCGGCCGAGGATTACGCCTCTGCACGGGCCTCCGTGAACAACAGCCACTACACCGAGATCCATGTGATCGAGGCCATGTGGCAAGCGATACGCGGCTTCGGCTTCACCGGCGGTCGCGTGCTCGAACCCGCTGCCGGCATCGGCCATTTCATCGGTGCCATGCCAGAGGATCTGGCCTGGCGCAGCACCGTCGCCGCCATTGAGATCGACCGGCTGTCTGGGCGCATCCTGCAAGCGCTGTACGGAGTTGCCGGCGTGGACGCAAGGGTTGCCCCTTTCGAGAAAACGCCGCTGCCCGAGAACTGGTTCGACCTGGTGATCGGCAACGTTCCTTTCGGTAAGTACCAGGTCGCCGACCAGAGCAACCGGGCCTATGCCCACTACAGCATCCACAACTATTTTCTCGGGCGCGCCATCGACCTGGTGCGCCCCGGTGGGCTGGTCTGCCTCATCACCAGCAGCCACACGATGGAGTCCCGGCAAGAGACGGTACGCCAGTATCTCGCCAGCCAGGCCCATCTGCTGGGGGCCATCAGGTTGCCGAAGGGTGCCTTCGCCGGCATCGCCGCCACCGAGGTGCAGACCGACATCCTGTTCCTGCGCAAGCGGCAAGGCTCGGAGACGGTCGAAGCCGAGTGGCTGGACATCACCGCAGTGCCAAACGAATTAAGGCACCCCTTGGCGCCGGCGAATCGCTACCTGCCGATCAACGAATGGTACATGCGGCACCCCGAGTTCTGCATCGGTCGCATCCGTAGCGAGAGCAACGGCTACGAGGAAGTCCCGACGGCAGTCTTCGAGGGCGACCTGGAAAAGGCCCTGCGCGAGCGCATCGCCTTGCTGCCCACCGGCGTCTTCGAGCCGGTGAAGCACGCAACGGCACCGCTACGTGTCGTGGTGCCGGCCGAAGCCGGTGCCCGTCCCGGTAGCTTCCGTCTGCATCAAGGGCGGGTGCATCGGGTCGAAGGCGGCGAACTGGTCGATGTCCATGACCAGCTTAATGCCACGCAGCGGGGCCGGATCACTGGGATGGGCGCGATCCGCGACCATGCCCGGACCCTGCTCGATGCCCAGTTGGCCGATGAGAACGATGGTCCGCTGAGACACCTGCGGGCGATGCTCAACGGCACCTACGACCGTTTTGTCGCCAAGTACGGCTATCTCACGGCCCGGGCCAACGCGCTGGCGTTTCGGCGCGATCCGGACTATCCGCTGCTCCTGTCCCTGGAACATTACGACGAAGAGTCAGGGACGGCGCGCAAGGCGGCGCTGTTCTCCCAGCGTACGTTGAGCCGGGTGGTTGAACCTGATCGCGCAGGCGAACCGAGCGAGGCCCTGGCCGCCTCGGTGCAGTGGCGTGGCCGGGTCGATGCGGCCTACATGGCCGGGCTGCTGGAAGCACCGGAAGCCGAGGTCATGGCGACGCTTGCCAGCGCTGGCCACATTTTCCGGGACCCGATGGATGGGAACTGGAAGACCGCCGACGATTACCTGTCGGGCAACGTGAAAACGAAGCTCAAGCAGGCGGTGTTGTCGGGACCGGCGTATCGACACAATGTCGACGCGCTGGAGCGGGTACAGCCGGAGGATCTGCCGCCGGCGGCCATCGAGCCGCGCCTGGGCGCAGTGTGGGTTCCGGCCCACGACGTCGAGGCCTTCGTCCAGGAAGTACTGGAGCTGAAGGACTGCCAGGTGACCTACTCGGCCGAGGCCGGCGCCTGGTCGGTGAAGTACGGCGAATGGGAAGCCCGGCAGAACGTCAAGGTGACCCAGGAGTTCGGCACCTCACGCATGAACGCCATAGAACTGGTGCAATGCGCCCTGAACGTCCAGGTGCCCACCGTCCGCGACCGCGATCCGGAGACCGACAGATACTACGTCAATGCCGACGAGACCTTGGCCGCCCGGGAAAAGCTGGGCCTGGTCAAAGAACGTTTTGCGACCTGGGCCTTTTCGGAGACCGAGCGCCGCGAGCGCTTGTGCCGCATCTACAACGACTTGTTCAACGCGACGCGGCCACGGCGTTTCGACGGTGCGCACCTGAAGTTGCCGGGTTTCTCCCGCTGCTTCGATCTGCATCCGCACCAGCCGAACGCCGTGTGGCGCATCGTGCAGTCGGGCAACACCGGCCTCTTCCATGTGGTCGGCGCCGGCAAGACGGCGGTCTGCGTCATTGCCAGCATGGAGCTGCGCCGCCTGGGCTTCGCCAACAAGCCCTGCCATGTGGTCCCCAACCACATGCTGGCCCAATACACCGCGGAGTTCGTCCGGCTCTACCCGAACGCCTCGGTGTTGATGGCAAGCAAGGAAGACCTGGAGGGCGATCGCCGGCGCGAGCTGGTGTCACGCATCGCCACGGGCGATTGGGACGCGGTGGTTATCACGCACTCGAGCTTCGAGCGCATCAAGCTGTCGCCGCAATTCACCGAGGGCTACATCAAGGAGATCATCCATGAAATAGAAATGGCGGTACGCGCCGAGAAAAGCAACGACCGGTCGAACCGGATCGTCAAGCAACTCGAGGCGATGAAAAAAAGCTGGCAGGCCCGGCTGGAAAAACTGTCGGCCGACAGCAAGAAGGACGACCTGCTGACCTGGGAGCAACTGGGCATCGACTGGCTGTTCGTCGATGAAGCCCATCTGCACAAAAACCTCTACCGGTTCACCAAGATGACCCGGGTGGCGGGTTTGCCGCTGACCAGTTCGGAACGCGCCTTCGATCTGTTCCTGAAGACGCGCTACACCATGCAGCGCCACGGTAATGCACAGCGCGGCGTGGTGTTCGCGACGGCGACGCCGGTGGCCAATACCATGGCTGAAGTCCACACCATGATGCGCTACCTGCAGCCCAAGCGGCTGGAGGAACTCGGGCTGCAGCAGTTCGACGCCTGGGCGGCGACCTTCGGGGAAAGCGTGACGGCGCTGGAAATCGCACCGGACGGCAGCGGCTACCGGATGCACACGCGCTTCGCACGTTTCATCAACGTGCCCGAGTTGATGGCGGTGTTCGGCGAAGTGGCCGACATCCGCACGGCTGAGATGCTGGACCTGCCGGTGCCGAAATTGCGTGGCGGCAAGCCGCGCATCGTCGCCTGCCCGGCCAGCCCGTCGCTGAAGGCCTTCGTGCAAACCCTGGTGTTGCGGGCGGAAGCCATCCGCAACGGCGAGGTCGACCCGAAGGACGACAACATGCTGGCAGTTACCACCGACGGTCGCAAGGCCGCGCTGGATTTCCGGCTGGTGGCGCCCACGGCGCGCTTCGACGAGAACGGCAAGGTCGCCGCCTGCGTGCGGGAAGTACATACCATCTGGCAGCGCACGATGGATTTCCGCGGTGCGCAGTTGGTGTTCTGCGACTTGTCGTCCCCCAAGGGCGGCAAGGCGTTCAGCGTCTACGACGACTTGCGGACGCGGCTCATGGCGGCAGGCATTCCCGAGAAGGAAATCGCCTTCGTCCATGACGCCGAGAGCGATGCTCAGAAGGCTGCGCTGTTCAAGGCGGTCCGGGAAGGCCGGGTGCGGGTGCTGTTGGGTTCCACCGCCAAGATGGGGGTGGGCACCAACGTGCAGACGCGCCTCGTGGCCCTGCATCACCTGGATGCCCCGTGGCGTCCCTGCGATGTGGAGCAACGCGAGGGCCGCATCCTGCGCCAGGGCAACCTGAGCGAGGAAGTGGAAATCTTCCGCTACGTCACCCAGCAAAGCTTTGACAGCTACTCATGGCAGACGCTGGAGACCAAGGCACGCTTCATCGCTCAGGTCATGGCGGGCGACAAGGGAATCCGTTCGCTGGAAGATGTAGAACTAGCGGCCCTGTCTTACGCCGAGGTGAAAGCCTTGGCCTCGGGCAATCCGCTGGTGATCGAGAAAGCCGGTGTAGACGCGGAGGTAGCCAAGCTCTCGACGCTGTTCTCGGTGTGGCGCAATCAGCGCTATGCCAATGAAAGCGAAGTGGGCCGGCTGCCGATGATGATCGAGGCGCTGGAGAAAAAGGTGGCCCTGTACGCGAAGGATGAAACCCGAATTGAACCACAGGCCATGCAGGGCATCGCAATGGAACTAGGCGGACGCAAGATCGCCGGGCCCGATGCGGTGGGCGAAGCGCTACGTGGCTTGGTGAAGTCGGCCAAGGAAGAAGTGCGCACGGCCAGCCGAATGATCGAACGGATCGCCGGCCGGTTTGGCGGCTTCGACCTTGGTATCCTGGCCGCCCGCAGCGACGAGACGCCCAGCCTGTACCTGGTTGGACACTGCCTGTACAACGCCGAGCCCTATCAAACGGGTCCGGCGCTAGTGGCGGCCTTGCTGGCGGCACTGGAATCAGTCGGCAAGCATCACGCCGATACCTTGGCGCAGTTGGCGACTCGTCGCAAGCGGCTGGAAGATCTCCGGCTGGAATTGGCCAGGTCCTTCGAACACGAAGGCCGGTTAGCCGATCTGCTGGTCCGGCAAAGAGAACTACTCAAGCAACTCGACCTGGACAAGGACGAAGCAGGCAGTGCGAAGGCCGATGCCGAAGAAATTCGGCAAGCCGCGTGAATTGATTCATCCCCCATGGCCGAAAGGCTGTGGGGGATTTTTTTGGACGACGTTGGATCGCACAGGCTGCACTCTGGTGCAGAGCAAATGAGAAATCGCCCAACATTTCGGCAATTATTTTCCTCCTTGACGGATAGGGCTGCTGTGGATATCTTTAAGATATCCAAATAGAGGAATATTGCCATGACTGCCCGCGCTGCCGCCAACCAGATCGCATTTCGCTATCGCATGGTCGATAGCGCTACCGGAATTACGCGAGATACCGCCAAACGCCTGGCGGAATACTTGGGTGTGGACGAAACCCAGGCGATACATCAAGCGCTGCATGAACTGGCCATCAAGGTGCTGCCGCAATACGAAGCCGACGATGGTCCGCTGACTGCCGCTCAGGTCCGCCAGATCAAGAAACACGTTCCCCAAGCTAGCAAGCGCTCGGTGCGTTCGAGTTTGTTCGAAGCGGAAACTGCATGACGCCCCAGTGGTGGGGAGAACCTACCGCTGGCGAAATCGTCTGGTGCCATTTCCCGGACAACATTAACCCCCGGCCAAAGCCGCGGCCAGCCTTGGTCTTGGTGGTCTTTGACGACGATGCGCCGCACTTCGAGGTACGTGTTGCTTACGGCACCAGCCAGCGGACGACGACATTGCATCGGGGCGAGTTCTCGATCCTGCGCGATCGTAACCGTGCCGCCTACGAGGCGGCTGGATTGAGCTATGGCACCAAGTTCGACCTGAAACAGGCCATCGATTTACCCTATACCACCGAGTGGTTTTCGGTGCCGCCAGCCGCACCCCATGGGCAAACACCCAAGTTGGGCACCCTCCACCCCTCTCTGGTACGCGCAGTACAGGCCGCATTTCAAGCAGCGACCGAATGAGCCGCTGCACGACTGCCCTCACGGAACAAATGGTCGTGCCGTCGCACTTCCTGACCGTTATCTACCTTTCATTCGAAAGGCAGGGCAATGAACGCATCTTGTTTCCCTATAGATGGACGGTCCGTAAGCAAAGAATGTCTGGCGTAACGCACACCTAAATTCCAAGCGCTTGGGTGTGGCAAACGTAATCACGGCCTTGAACCCGGGCTAAGCACAGCGCGATACTGCAAGTGCTTTCTGTGGACATCGTGTCCGCACAGCCTTCATCGGCGATTTTGGTCGCCCTGAAGTCCAGCCTAACTGGCGTCGCAGTCGTCACCTGCCTTCCGAATACCCGACTACCGTCGGGTCCGGCCGTTCACTTGGCCGAGAGTACTGTTCAGCCGCCAGGCTGGATGTTGTGACCCGCCGCCGTTCGACCTTCGGGTTGATCGGCATTGAACGAAGGCCCGGTTCGCAAGTGCCGTAAGCCGTCATCCTGCACATGCCACCAAGCATGTCCTGAGCCGCTCTGCCGATCCGGGCGGAGCATCCCGAACGGGGAACCCCAAGTTCCCCGCCAGGGACGGGTGTTCCCTTTTATTCCCGAAGGAGAACACCATGTTCGCAACCTCTGTGACCAAAACGTCGCGCCCAGTTGCTGTGCTGTTGGGTGGTTCCGGGTATGCCCGGCCAGCCACACGCACACCGGCCATACCGGCGTTGTTGAAGCCGCCGCCGATCATCCCCGGACGGTCCGGCGGCGCTTCCGAGCCTCATGCGAAGGGAGCCTGATCATGCCGATCAGTCTCTACCGCCGGCGCATTGCCGCCACCGTGATTCAATTGGCCAAGGACGATCCGTCCCTGGTCAAGGAGGTCATCGCCCGCTTGCGAGAGTCAGGCGAGATCGAAGTCGACGACCTGGTCTATCTGGACCGGATCGCCGACCGCTGGATCGGGATTGCCGAGGAGAACAGCAAGGCCGTATCAGCGTACCCGCGTCAAGCGTGCGGGTAGCGGGATGCCTTTGGCCTTAGCCAGTTCCGCAGCGATCTTTTCCAGCAGATTCGGACGTTCGTCGTTCAGCGTATAGGCCCACCGGGTCAATGCCTGTTCGATGTCGTCCGGTGTTCGCGCCCCGTCGAAGTCGAGTCCGAGTTTTCGGAAGTCCTCGATTTCGTCGGGCGTGAACCGTAGTGCATCGCCTGCACGCAGCATGGTGTCGGCACCTCTTGTCTCGTGTGGGCGTTCAGCTTAACAGCGCCACATTCCGTGCAACCCCGGGGAGTCTACCGCTTCCCCGACCGGGGACAGGTATTCCCTCTGTTCGCCTTTGGAGATAACACCATGTCAATCGAGAAGCCCCGTCCTCGTCCGCGCCGCTCCAGCCTCGAATCCAAGGAAGAACGAGCCTGGGTTGGGTTCTACCAGCGCGTCGGCCGGGATCCGGCCATCGCTACCGAAGTCCTGACCCAACTGGAGTCCGATCCTGAATTGAAGCGCAGCCATCTGGCGCTCTACCTGTGCTGCAGGGAATCCCTGCGCCAGCACAAGGCCCGTCAAGCGCGCAACAAACGGATCGGTCAGTTCGTCCACTGGCTGTGCATCGTGCTGTTCATACAGCCGCTGCGCGGTCTGCAGAAATTGTGGCGTCACGGTAGCGACATCGCCGTCGAATGCCTGCCTGACGGCGCCAAGGAACCAGTTGTCGCCCCGGTTCGCCGCTTGGCTCGGAAAGCCGAGTTCCAAGCGACACGCACGGCCTTCGAGCAACGGACGGCTGCGTCGGCGACCGAACAAGTACCCGCATCCACTGAAACCCAGGCCGCGCCTAGCGCAAAAACAACGCGCACGGCTGCCTGACCCGAGAAGCGCTGGATCAGTTTAGGTCCGGCCTGCAATGCGGCGGTCCCCGTCACTGTATCCGGATCGCCAAGCGCCTACGCCCCACTTCACCAAGCGGGGCATGCGGCGCTCATCACGATCCCTACCCGATCCATCGAATGCCCGTAAGCGTCCGCCAGACGAACGCATGGGCCGCAAAACCTCCCCGCCACGCCTTAGCCACCCCCGCCCGCCGTCTTGCCCCGGCATGCCGGCCTTTTTAAGCAAGGAATCCATTGATGAGAACCATTACTGAAATTCTGAATGCCATCGAAGCACATGCCGAATGTGCCATCGCCCAAGAACTTCTCCGCATGAAAAAAGAAGTCCGGCAACTGCATCCTTCCCTGTGCCCTGATGATCAGGATCACGCCAACGCCCTGCTGTTGAAGTTGGATCGTCTGGTATCTGAACAGATGGTCGTCGTTTCCGATGACGCAGCCCAGGAAGCACGCTTCCAACCGGCCGCCCAAGCAGCCTGAGACGCGGCTGACGTATCGGCTGCCAATTCAACAGACAGCCGGCTACCCAGTACCCCGTGGGGCTCACACCCTGTGGGGAACGGGCGCCACGGGTTTTTGAAAGGAACCCGAGATGAACAAGGTCAGCATTAATGCCGAACAACAACTCTATGTGATCGATTGCGGCGAGGGCTACTCCTGCTTCGGCTTTGCCAACGCCCGCGATCATGCCGATCAGATCGCCAGAAAACTGAACCGATCCGACCTGGCCTTCACGGACGAGGACTATGCCACCCTCGCTGGCTACGAGAGGTATTGCCATGCCGTCCAGGCATGGAGTCAATCGCCGTTGACGCGCACAACCTACTTCGACCCAGGCACGGATGCCAGGGCCGGGACGGTTATCGAGTCCTGTCGGACTCACGAACGAAAGATCCGTCTGATTCTGGGCGACACGCTTACCGGCGAACCCTGGCTGGAAGAGCACGATGCCGTCGGTCGGATTGGCCGTTCGATCGGGACCTTGAAAGTCCCACTTCTGATCGAACCTGGTGAACATGGCGGCAGCGCCATTCTATGTGCCTGCATCCTGGCCATCGTTGACTGGGCGTCCGGCAATTTCCTGTACCGCCATGACGCCTATCAGGATAGCTGACTTGAGCATCAAGCCGTCGACCGATGCCGAACGACCCTGGGACGTATTCCGGCGCGAAGAAATCGTCGCCAGTTTCCGGGATATAGGTCAGGCAGGCGCCTACCTTGCCTTCATGCGCGGAGCGATGATCAAGCCGCGCGTCTTCCGCTGACACCGCCAAAGCAAGTCCATGGGGCATGGTTCTCGCACAGCCCCCTCATCGACAACGCTATGCAAAATCGACCGAAATCCGACCGGCTTGCGCATGGCGTTGCTACCAGCCCATTGAAGCCCGCTACCCGATGCGAGAAACTAGGTAAGCCTAAATGCATTCCATTGTGGAATGCCACCCGGTTTTTGGCCGGCGTCGCAGTCGATACCTGCCTCATTCGCCTTGCCGACTGTCATTTGTACATTCGTCCACACCATCATCCCACGCGGGGACCTCGTCCCCGTCGGGATCGGCGTTCCCGCTTTTCCCATTTGTAGAGGAGAACGCCATGAATATGTCTACCCTGTCCCGCGCCGACCTCGTCCGCGAATTACTCGCGCCCACAGTTTGCGCGTCGAGTGTCCTACCCTTGCATGTCAGCGATGCCGTTGCCCACATGGGCATGGGCGACCTTCCCGAAACTGAGTTGGCCCACCGCCTGGACGTGGCGCGTGAACTGCTGTTGCGCGACTTGCGCGAACAGATGTGCAACAGCCCGGTGATGTCCTCACCGCAAGTTCTGCGCGACTGGTTACGTCTGCACTGCGCTGGCCTGCAGCATGAGGTGTTCCTGGTGATTTATCTGGATGCCCACCATCGCCTGATCGAGGCTGAAGAACTGTTCCGAGGAACCCTGACCCAGACCTCCGTCTATCCACGGGAAGTGGTCAAGGGAGCGCTGACCCGAAATGCTGCGGCGCTGGCCCTGGCTCACAATCATCCCTCAGGCGAAGCCGAGCCCTCGCGAGCCGATGAACTGTTGACGCAAACCCTGAAGTCGGCGCTGAACCTGGTGGACGTGCGGATCATCGACCATTTCATCGTGGCCGGTGACAAAGTCGTTTCGTTTGCCGAACTTGGGTTGATCTAGCGTCATGAGTCGCCCGCTTTCCGTGCTGAGTCCGATCCGGTGCTTCTCCGAGGCAACCGGGTCGGACTTGAACAATTGCTTTGTGAAGGAGAAATAGCAATGACTTCCACTTCACATTGCCCGCTCTGCGCAGGTGATGGCGTCCCCCTGGGGACGCTCGGATGCCTGCGCTGGTTCCGTTGCCGCGACTGCGGCATGACTTACCACCGTCAAACTGGCCCGCTCTCGAAGACCAGATCGACGCGCTCTCAAAATGGAGGAGACCCGCATGGAAAACACTTCCGTGACATGCCTGAGAACACTGGCTGAACCCCTGGCCGCAATTTCGCTCTGGCATCTGAATTCGAATACGCGCCAGAAACTGGCCGACAACGACCTGTCGGTCAACGCCTATCCAACCGACTGCGGCGGCATCCTCTACGTCGGCGCGCCACGCCACCGCATCCCGACTGAAAGCGACTTGGCCGCGATTTTCGAGGTCGCCGAGTTGGCCGGTATCATCTGGCTGAAATTTGACAGCGAAGCGGCCTTCATCGACGGCCTGCCGGTCTTCGAAATGCCGGAACTGGCATCATGAGCCGGCATCACATCCAGCTCATGCATGAGGGGCAAGCAGTATTGGTGGTGGCCGGCTATGACCGGCCCCTACGCGAACTATTCCTTCAGGTATTTCGCTGCCAGGAGAACGTGCTCCCAGGCGAGGACGAGATTGTCTACGACAGACTCGATGAGCAGGCGATCATTTCTAAAATTGGAGAGCTGGCTGCACTTGTGTCACATTGATACAATGAATGCTTTATGCCAATTTGATCAGGCATCCACTATGAAACGCTGTGTTGTCGGTATCCGTCGTCCTGGCGATGCAGTAAAAGCAAGCAGCGGCACGGACATTCCCACGGTATGGTTCCCATCGATGGCGACAATGGCCGCCGTGCTTTCCGAGGATAACCAGGCACTGCTTCGCGTCATTCGGGATGCCAAGCCAAAAACGCTGACCGAGTTGGCTACGCTGAGCGGGCGGCAGGTGCCGAACCTATCGCGCACGCTGCGAATGATGGCGGGCTACGGGCTGGTTGAACTTAAACGTAATGTACGTGAGGTGGAACCGGTTGCCCTGGCCACCAGTTTCAAAATTCTGATTGATTGAGGGACAAAGATGACCGGAGCGGCAATGCGAGAAGGCGTGATGACTGAAGCTGACACCTGCCGCGAATTCGTCACGCCCCGACTCGTCGAGTCCGGATGGTCAGTTGCCCCACACGCCATTGGCGAACAGCGCACGTTCACCAATGGCCGCATCATCGTCGCTGGCGGCAAGGTGCGTCGCGGCAAGCAGAAACGCGCCGACTTTCTGCTTTACTACCGCCGCGATTTCCCGTTGGCGGTTGTCGAAGCCAAGGAAATCGGTCTGCCGGCTGAATCCGGTGTGCAACAGGCGCGGGAATATGCAGAGATTCTTGGCCTCAAGTTTGCATACGCCACCAACGGTCATCGCATCATCGAGATCGACTACACCACCGGCACCGAGCGCGAGGTGGATCGGTACGCCACACCCGCCGAACTTTTTGCCCGCCTGACGGCGGAAACACATTTGTCTCAGGACGCCGCCACGCATTTGCTGGAACCGTTCAACATCGTTTCCGGCAAGGTCCCACGCTACTACCAGCAAATAGCCATTCATCGCGTGATCGAAGCCATCCTGCTCGGCCAGAAGCGCATCCTCGCCACCCTGGCCACCGGCACCGGCAAGACCTGTGTAGCTTTCCAGATTTGCTGGAAGCTATGGAACAGCCGTTGGAATCGAACGGGTGAATATCGCCGCCCGAAGATCCTGTTCCTGGCCGACCGCAATATTCTGGTCGATGACCCGATGGCCAAGATGTTCGCGCCGTTCGGTGATGCCCGCCACAAGATTGCCGGCGGCGATGTGAGCCAGAGCCGGGATATGTACTTTGGCATCTACCAGGCCTTGAGCACGGCCAGCGAGGACGTATTCCGCCAATACCGCCCGGACTTCTTCGATCTGATCATCATCGACGAATGCCATAGGGGCTCCAGTCGTGACGAGAGCAGTTGGCGCGCGGTGTTGGATTACTTCGAGCCTGCCGTGCAGTTCGGCATGACCGCCACCCCGCTGCGGGAAGAGTCCCGCGACAGTTACGAATACTTCGGTAATCCTGTCTATACCTATAGCTTACGCCAAGGCATTGAGGACGGATTCCTGGCGCCGTACCGGGTTCACAGGGTCATCACCACGGTCGATGCCGCCGGCTGGCGGCCCAGCAAAGATGAACTGGACCGCTATGGCCGCGAAGTGCCCGACGAGGAATACCAGACCAAGGATTTCGAACGTGTCGTCGCACTGCGTTCGCGCACGCGGGCAATGGCCCGCCATCTCACCGACTTTCTGAAAGGCACCGACCGCTTCGCCAAGACCTTGGTGTTCTGTGTCGATCAGGAGCACGCAGCCGAACTGCGGCAGGAACTGCTCAACCTGAACAGCGATCTGGTCAAGCAGTACCCGGACTATGTCTGCCGCGTTACCGCTGACGAGGGCTCCATCGGCCTGACGCATCTGGCTCATTTCCAGGACGTGGACAAGCCCACACCGGTCATCCTCACCACTTCTCAATTGCTGACCACCGGCGTTGACGCCGAGATGGTCAAAAACGTCGTGCTGGCGCGTGTCGTCGGATCGCGTTCGGAGTTCAAGCAGATCATCGGGCGAGGCACGCGGCTGAAGGTCGACTACGGCAAGGAATACTTCAACATCATCGACTTCACCGGCACCGCCACGCGGCACTTCGCCGACCCGGATTTCGATGGCGAACCGGCACGCATTGAGGAAGTCATTGTCGATGAGACCGGCGAACAAATCGAAGTGACCGAGATAGAGATTGAAACGCCGCCTGATGCGCAGCCGACCGAGTACGAACTGCCAGAGGAACAAATCGGACCGGATACCGGCATCCTGATCAATCAGCCACCGGAGGAACCGCGAAAGTTCTACATCGACGGCGGCGAGGTTGAAGTCATTGGTCACCTGGTCTTCGACCTCGACACCGACGGCAAGAAACTGCAGGTCGTGCGCTACACCGAGTATTCAGGTCGTGCCGTGCGCACCCTGTACCCCACTCGTGATGCCTTGCAATCCGCTTGGGCCAACCCGGATACGCGCGCCGAAGTGCTGCGCGAGCTGACCGAGCGCGGCATCAGTTTCGAGGAGCTTGCGGCCAGCAGCGATCAGCCCGATGCCGATCCGTTCGATATGCTCTGCCATCTGGCGTGGAATGCCCCGCTGCTGACCCGCCGCCAGCGTGCAGAACGGGCCAGGCGCCAGACGCAGGATCTGTTCGCCCAGTACGGCGACACCGCCCGTGAAGTCCTGGCGCTACTGCTCGACAAGTACATCGAGCGCGGCATTATCCAATTCAATGTGCTGTCCGACCTGATGAAGGTACAGCCCTTCGACCGCTTTGGCTCCCCTTCCGAAATTGCCACGCGCCATTTCGGCGGCGTGAAAGGCCTGAAAGAGGCCGTATCGCGGCTGCAGGCCGCCATTTACCAATAAAGAAAACTCGTCCTTATGGCCAAAACCGCCAAACCCGTCGCGCCCGAAAAGAAACCGCGCGTATCCCGCAAAATTAAAGCACCGCTGACCACCCGCGAGAACTTGTCCGCGCTGATCGGCACGGCGCGCAAGATTCTGCGCAAGGACAAGGGCCTCAATGGCGATGTAGATCGCCTGCCATTGCTCACCTGGGTCATGTTCCTCAAGTTCCTCGACGACCTCGAAGCCGTCCACGAAGAAGAATCCGAACTCGACGGCAAGCCCTACCAGCCTATCATCGAAGCGCCGTACCGCTGGCGCGACTGGGCCGCCCGCGAGGATGGCATTTCCGGCGACGAACTGCTGGCCTTCATCGGTCAGGAAGTCGCTATTCGCGCCAATGGCAGTAGCGGCCAGGGACTTTTTGCCTACCTGCGTGGCCTGGCCGGCGAGGGTGAGAAAGGCAGCCAGCGCGAAGTCATCGCCAACGTCTTCAAGGGCGTACAGAACCGCATGGTCAGCGGCTATCTGCTGCGCGACATCCTGAA
>Ga0315271_10000893_pt1 | contig 17411 bp, 14 predicted proteins | sample C3_top_MG_FD_204664 | JGI IMG/M metagenome (GOLD analysis project Ga0315271, IMG submission 204664) | Sediment microbial communities from Yellowstone Lake, YNP, Wyoming, USA - C3_top | ecosystem: Environmental > Aquatic > Freshwater > Lake > Sediment | place: USA: Wyoming | collected 2017-08-01
CCAGAACCGCGTGAGGCGAGGGAGCAAGTGCTGAAGTTGCGCCAGTTCGATCTGCATTTTGCCTTCGCGGGTGCGGGCGCGCTGGGCGAAAATATCCAGGATGAGTGAGGTGCGATCCAGCACCTTGCAATTGAAGGCTTTCTCCAGGTTGCGGCTTTGGGCGGGGGTGAGTTCGTCGTCGAAGATCACGGTATCGACATCGGCTTCGCGGCAGATTTCCGAGAATTCCACTGCTTTGCCTTTGCCAATGTAAGTCGCGGCGCAGGGGGACACCATCTTCTGAATGCCATCCCCGACCACTTTCGCCCCCGCGGTGTTGGCGAGTTCGGAAAGCTCATTCAGGGAATCCCGGATTTCCCATCCGGTCCGGGTTTTCAATTCCACGCCCACCAGGAAGACCCGCTCAGTCTTGCGGTTCCTCGTCTCAATTAATGCTTTCAAATCTGACGATGCCTGTTTTGGATTTTTATTTCAGCCGCAGAAACGTTAACACATACGAAGCAAATGTTAAAGGCCCAAATTCGGGGATGACCGCGAATCAGGGGGCATCTGGCTGCGCGTCTCGCTCCAGCCCAGCGATTGGAAAGTTGCGGTGTTCTCGACTTGGGTCGCCACCGTTCCGGCATCCGCATCGCTGGTGATGTCCACCCATTCGACCCCGGCCTGGTTCCGAAACCAAGTCATCTGGCGTTTTGAAAACCGTCGGGTCCGTTGCTTGATCAATGCGATGGTCTCCAGTAGATCGCGCTGGCCCTGAAGGTGCTCTACGACCTGGCGATATCCAAGGGCCTGCATGGCGTTGCGGTTTGCCGGGAGTCCACGAGCGATTAATCGCGTTACTTCAGCGACCAAACCGGCCTGGAACATTTCTTCCACACGAAGATTGATGCGGTGGTGCAGATCGGCCTGCGAACGCCGCAAAACGATGATCTGGGGTGGCGCGGTTTGGTCGGTTTGCAGGCGCCATTGAGCCTTTAAAGCGGAATAGGGTTGGCCGGAGAGACGGATGACTTCCAGCGCCCGAAACACGCGGCGTAGGTTTTGACGGTCAATGACGGCAAACGTAGCCGGGTCCTTCTCCGCCAATTCCTGGAGCAGTTTCTCCGGCGAGGTTTGTTCCAGTTCCGCCCGAACGGCGGCATCGGTCGGGGGGCTCTCACCCAGACCTTCGAGCAGCGCCTTGAAGTAAAGACCGGTTCCCCCGCAATAGAGCACCCGCCGGCCGATGGCGAGGATGCGGCGCTCCGCTTCACGCGCCAGGGTAACGAATCTAGCCGCGTCGAAGGTTTCGGAAACATCGGAAACATCGAGCAAATGGTGGGGGACGCGTGCGCGGTCCCCGGGCGATGGTTTGGCGGTGCCGATGTCCATCCCCCGGTAAACGAGCATGGAATCGACGGAGATGATTTCTGCGCCAAATTTCTCCGCCAGCAGGATGGCGGCCTCGGACTTTCCCGCCGCGGTTGGACCGGCGAGGTAAAGAGGCTTGAAGGAGGGAGGCGTCATGCCGTGCGGCGGGACGGGTCAGGCTGCCTTCGGCGGTTTGGGAAGAATCCGGAGCAGGATCAATCCCGTGACCATGATGCCGGCGCTGACGAGGTGGGCCGGTGTGATCCAGCCGGCATAGTAAGCGGGGTAATCACCGCGAAACATTTCGACAGTGGACCGGGTGAGGGCGAAACCGATGAGATAGAAACTGAAAATCTGGCCGTCGAATTTCTTGCGGCGATAGAGCCAGGCCAGCAGGAGATAGAGCATAGCGTTCAGGAGGGAATCATAGACTTGGGTGGGATGAACCGGTTGTCCATGGTTGGGACCGGTCTCGGGGAAACGAATTGCCCAGGGCAAATCGCAGGGTCGGCCGTAGCAACAGCCGTTCATCAGGCACCCGAAGCGCCCAAACACATAGCCCAAGGCGATGCTCGGGGCCAGGATGTCGGCCACCTTCCAGAGCGGAAGTTTCTTCACTTTGGCATAAACTAGATAGGCCAGCGAGGCGCCGATGAGGCCGCCGTAATAGACGAGCCCTCCCTTTTGGACCATAAACACCTCCCCGAGGGGAGCGCGGGCGAACTCCTGGTCCCAATAGGAGATGACATACAGGGTGCGGGCGCCAACAATGGCTCCGACAATCAACCAGGGACCGATATCAAGGACTTTTTCCGAAGGGATGCCGGAGAGCGGCGCGCGACGCCCCGCGGTCCACAATCCCGCGAGAAAGCCAATCGCTACCAGCACTCCATACCAATGAATGGAGAACGGACCAAATTGAAACGCTAGCGGATGCATTACAGAAACAGCCTAGAGCCAAGCGGCCAACGGCTAAAGCGAAAAAGCCGGATCGGGGAGGCGAAATGAGGGCTCGAGCCGCGGATTGCGGCAACTTACGATCGGGAACTCGCGGATGAGTCCCTGGTCGGCGGCGCGAGCTCCGTTTTCAAAGCCGGCCAGAAAAGCCTCGTGTAAACGACGAGGGAAATGAGGTTGATACCGAGGCTGATGGTTTCCAGAGCGTAAACCACGGGGAGGGGGATTCGCAGCGGGTATTGGGGTGGCGCCTGGAGGAAATAGTAGATGGCGCAAATTGTGGGGAACGAGATGAGGGTGCGTGCTTTTCCGGACCAATTTGCCTTGGCGTCGAGATTGTGCAAAGCGCCGATGGATCGCAGGAAGGAGACCCATTGATCGCGCAGGAGAAACAGGATGGCGAGCAGCAAGAGCAGGCGCGCATGAATATCCTGCCCGTGAACGCCCGCGAGGTAGACCAGGGTGGGAAAGGCGGTTAGGTAAAACACTTTGTCGGTCAGAGGATCCGCGTAGCTTCCCAACCGGGAGATAACCTCAAGTTTGCGGGCGAAATAGCCATCCAGGATGTCGGTGAGCGCTGAGACAATCATGGCTCCAAAAGCCATTGCAAACCAGAAACCGGACAAGGGTTGGGGCGCGGCGATGCTGATGGCAAGGAAGAGGAAGATCAACGGCACACGGCTCAGCGTCAGACTTTGGACAAAGTAGAATTTGGCTTTCAAGTGTGGCCTCCCAATACCATGAAACCGCTGCCGAAGGCAATGTGACTCTGGGTGAGTGAGGGAACCGGGGAAGGCGATCTGGCCAACCGCAACCGACAGAATCGTGTATCGGGAGCCCCAGGTGAATGGGATTGATCCCTCCCGGGGATTCCCCTGGGGAACGAATGAGGCGGTCACCGGGGCGGCAATCCTGAGCGCCCCTGATTGTGACATAGGCTCGGGTTGCCCACCTTTAACGTTGGAAGAAATATGAGTCCGGCAGTTCTGAACCAGAAGATGATCACAGCGGCTGGTGGCGGCTTTTCACCGCGCGGCTGCGCGCTTCTCTTGGGTGGATCGAATCAGAAAGGACTTTGAGATAAGCATGAATAAGCCAATACGGATACTGATCGCCGACGACCATCCCGTCGTTCGGCAAGGCTTGATGGCATGCCTCGAACGCAATGCGGGCTTTTCGGTCGTCGGGGAGGCCTGGGACGGGGTTGAAGTCGTCAAGCTCTGTCGTGAGCGGAAACCCGACCTGGTGCTGATGGATATCTCAATGCCGCGAATGTCGGGGTTGGCGGCCGCTGAAACACTGCGCAGAGAGCTCCCTCAGATCAAGGTGCTGATACTTTCCATGCACACCACCCGCGAGTACGTTGCGCGCGTGATTCAGTGCGGCGCGGCTGGTTATGTGCTAAAGGAATCCCCGCAGGAGATACTTGTTCTAGCCATCGAGTCGGTCTCACGTGGAGAGCATTATTTCAGCCCGGAAATCGCAGAAATCGGAGTGAGCCAATTTATTCGGGGCCCTGCTCCGCATTCGACTGGCGGCCGGTTGACCTGCCGGGAGAGGGAGGTCCTCATCCAGATTGCCGAAGGGTTCAGCAACAAGGAAATAGCCAGCCGTTTTGGGGTGGGGGTGCGCACGGTTGAGACGCATCGCGAGCGCATTATGCGCAAGCTCGATATTCACAACATTGCCGGGTTGACCAAGTACGCCCTGGCGCAAGGGTTCGTCGGGTTAGAGCCAGCCCTCAAAAGCTGAGCGTGGCAGCTTAACTCAAATTCTTCGCGCGAAGCTGGAGTTCATCAAGGAACGCCTGCAGGATAGGGGAGCTTTTCCCGCGCCACAGGGCACCGATCAGGATCGGGGAAAACTCCGGCGCATGCAGCGGCAAGGCTTTGATGCCCGGAGGCAGTTGAGTTCCCGGCGCGAGCACGGACACACCAATGCCAAATCCATTCAGGACATAGGTCGCGATCAAGTCAACGGAGCTGACTTCGATGCTGGGAAACCAATCCACGCCCAGCTTGGCCAGGCCATCCTGGAAACGCTTGCACAGGCCTTCCTGGCTGGGAAGGCAAATCAGGGCATCATCGATTCGATCCCGCTTCCAGAGTTGCTCCGCCGAGTGTATCGAACTGTTTTTCTCCACCATCAACACGATTGGCAGTTCAACCAGGGGCACAGTATGGATCCCCGGCGCGGCTTTTTTCTCGATCAAAGTCACCGCCAGGTCCAGTTCCTCGCGTTGCATCATCGATTCCAATTCCGCCTGGTAACCTTCTCGCAGCGAGATCTTCAGGTTCGGGAATTTCTTCCGGACCCGCTGGCAAAGCTCCGGCAAATGGTCCCGTAGCACGATGGTCGAGGCGCCGATCCGGACATTGTGAGCCTTGCCGCCCTGCAATTCGCTGGCCACTGTTTGGAGGTTGGCAAAGAAAGGCTGGATGAATTTGAAGAGCTTGTCTCCTGGCTGCGTGAGCGCGAACGGACGGCGCTGAAATAGGACCACACCCAGGTATTCCTCCAACTGCGCTACTTGCCCGCTGACGGCGGGTTGCTGAATTCCATAGGGAATATTGCGAACAGCTTCAGTGATGCCGCCGAATCGGGCCACGTAATAAAACAGTTCCAGGTGATGAATATTCATGGTCTGAGTGCAGTTGGAATTTGACTGACGTTAACAGCCGACCGGCGATGAGCCAATCAAAAAGCCGCCCCAAAGAAACAGGCCAGGTCCGGCTACCTCCAGCTATTTGGAAGATCTCTTGCAGACAAAGTGCAGGACAAAGTGGGATGGCGGGGGGGATTAGGATTAAGATTACGATTAGGATTGGGACGGCATGAGGCCATATACCCCCCCTATAGCTAAAAGAACCTTGCCACCCGTGACATTAACGATATTCATTGATGATTTCACCAAAAGAACCGTGTCCGGAACCGTGTCTTTAAGCGTGTCTTGTCTGATCGGGAGCATGTCAGGGGGCGGCTTTGAAAAGGATGAGAGGCCAGGGGTCGCGGGAACTGAACAGGGGACTGAACTGAGGAGGGCATGAAGGCCGCAGGGTTGGTCTGCGCGTTCGCAAGTGTCGAGGCCGGGGTCGACGAGACAACCGCCAGAGCAAACACCACAAGTAATCCTCGGCGGAATTGAAGCTAGCCTGGCGTCCGGGGGCAAAATGTTTTCATGGTTTTGCGGGGGAATTGCTGCCTGCTGCAACTACATTGGTGCGAAGTGCCAAGACCACCACGCCCAGGCGGCCGTCGGTGTGCCACGGGTCGCCGCCACCGTTCTTCCCTTGCAGCTCCGCGTGAAAGCCGTTGACCCAATAGACCTCCTGCGCCTGGCCCGCTTCCTTGAGTTCCGAAAGAATCCTGTCGCGCTCTGCATCCACATCCGGGCCGATGTGGTGGGTGATTTGACCGGTGGTATGGCTCAGACCGACGCGTTCATCAAAAGTGGCCGCACCAACCCACACCTCTCGACGATCGTGGAGATGGTCCCACCGCCAGAATCGAACGTGATGCCGCTGGCGCGGGCTGTCCCCAACCGGCTGCTCGAAGGCGAGGTCCTGCTTGCGGCCGAACAGAAAGAGGTCGCTCACCGGAGCGTCGAGGTCGGGCCGGCGTAATATGGAACTCACTGCGATGCGGAGGCTGCTGCGGAGGGTGATCGGGTCGGCGGGGAACCATTTCGCGGCCGTCATTGCAAGGACGACGTCCGTTTCCGAGCCAACCAGCGCGACGTTCAGCGGGTCGCCGGGAATCCCGATCGAGGTGTGAGTGATGCGCGGTGCGCTCGAAAAGTCGGGATGACGTTCGATATCCTTTCGCCAGATCCTTGGAACAATGACATAGGCCACCAGCAGGTAAACCACGAGCAACCCGCCGAGGAGCGCGCCCGCCCACTGGAAGAACCTCCGCAGCCGGCGCGGCGCCGCCGGGGATCGCAGGGGATTGGACGTTCCATTAAGAAGGTGGGCCATAGGGTTGGATTTCAAAGGCAGAGGATTGGTTGTTTGTCAACGGTCTGCATTCTGTCAGATTTCCAGCCGAGGTTGGGCCACCGGTGCCGCTCCATTCCTGCCACGCGTATAAATGTGCAGTTTGACACTTGCCGCTTTGGAGCTTCCCAAATGCACACGCGCTGTAATCTCCAGTTTGCAAGGATCATTCTTGCGCCGTCGTTTCAGATTTTCCTCCAGCACAGCATGGGCCTTCGCGGAACTGCCGGAAGCCGGTTGGGCGTGTGGTTACCTTGGCTCCGCTGAAGGCCGTTAGGGTTCCCTTCATGCAAATCTTTGTAACAGAAGAGGATCATCGGCGCAAGCCGCCTTGGGTAGTTTTGATGGTATCTCATGGTGGCTACCAGGCACGTTCACTTTCCTTGGCGGTGATGGCGCAGGATACGGCGTGCCAGCGTCGCCGCTTCAGATTTGCGCCGGGGACTTTTTGAAGAAGGTAGTTGAGCTTGCGGCGGGATTTGGTGGAGTTGCTTCAGAATCATTTCCTGCTGGGTGATAGCCTGGCGGTTCTTCTGAGAGACGAATGGGGACAAGCGGATCTGTGAGTTTGCGATTGCAGATTTGAGGTGTTCAAAGCCTCGGTAAAGCCGGAACAAAAAAACCAGGGCGGCAAGGTTTCTTCTTTTGGACAGTGGCCCTGATGGGTGACTCCGTTCCCGAAAAATGGCCGCGCAGGCCAGTAATGGTTCAATAGGTGGGCATGGGGAACCGTTAATGCCGACCAGAGCGGTCCAGGAAGTTGCATTGTGTAACGCAGCCGGATGGAGTAATATAATTCTCGTAGGCCCTTTTGAAAGAGGACAATTATGAGAAGCCTAAACCGTTGGGTTTTTGTGGCCGTAGCGGTCGCGATGCTGTGCGGAGTTGCGGGACTAATAGTGGGCAAACGCGTGGGGGCCAGAGACGAGGCGTTACTGGCGGCCAAGCTCGCTGAGGTGGCTCAGCAGCAGGCCAAGGCGGCAGCGCCTCTGGCTAAAGCCGTGCGGCGGGACGAGGCGAGAGCAGCCCTCGAGAGGGCGCAAGCATCGAAGGCTTTCAAAGGCAGCGGCCAGCCAAAGAGCAAGACACCGGACGCATCGGCGGGGGCCAATTCGGGCGGACCTTCTGCCAAGGAGCCATTGAAAGACCCGGTTGCACGAGCGGCTCTGGCTTGGGTCGGGGCGGACCCCGAGGCGGAGGCCTATTGGTATGGGGCTATCAACGACCCCAGTCTTCCGCCGAACGAGCGGCAGAATTTGATTGAGGACTTGAACGAGGATGGCCTGTCGGACCCCAAAAACCCTACGGCGGATGATTTGCCGCTCATCCTCAGCCGAATGCTGCTCATTGAGCAAGTGGGGTCGGACGCCATGGACACAGTCAATGCGGATGCTTTTCAGGAAGCGTATAAAGACCTCGTGAACCTGGCGAATCTGGCGATGGGCGGCGGTGAGCCTGTCAGATAATAAAACCAAACCAGGTCAGGCCATTTGGATCGTTCGTCAACGGTCTGCATTTTATAAGATTTCCAGCCGGGGTGGGCCGACTGGCGCCGCCAATTTTCTGCCACGCGTAGAGATGTGCAAATTGGCATTGGCCGCTTTGGGACCTTCCGAGTGCACCGCCGCCTCATGGGTTTTACCGAAAGCGCCGCCTCTTCTGACTTGCGCCGGGGGCTTGTTGAAAAAGGCATTTGATCTTGCGGCGGGATTTGGTGGAGTTGCTACGGAATCATTTCTCTCCGGGTGATGGGTGGCGGTTTTTCTGACAGACGAATGGGGACAAGCGAATCTGGCGACTTCCACTGCGCATGTCGGGTTGGGGCGGAGTGATAAGTTGCTACAGAATCATTATTGCAGAATCATACCCGGCAGAGCGGGCTTCTTGAAAAAGGGCTTTCCTATTTGCGCGTCTGCGGGAAAATGGGGGCATGATTTTGTGTGTTGGAACGACTCCCGCCGTGCAGCGGGTGATGGTTTTTGAGCGACTGGTGTTGGATTCGGTGAATCGCGCGATCAGTACCATGGACGGGGCCGCGGGCAAGTCCGTGAACGTCGCCAAGGTTCTGCAGGCTCTCGGCTGCCGACCAGTTGCGGTGGGCGTCGCGGGGGGAGACAGTGGCAAATTCGTCCTCGAAGTGCTGCGAAGTCGAGGCGTGGAAATCGATTTTGTTGAAGTCGCCGCGCGCACGCGACAATGCGCCACGTTGATCGACCGGGTTTCGGGGCATCAGACCGAGGTAGTGGAGGAAAGTGCCCCGGTAGAGGCTGATACGCCTGCGCGACTGAGGAGTATCTTTGAACGGAGACTGAGGCGGAGCAGGGCAGTGGTGATGTCCGGCACTTTGGCGCCCGGTGTTGAAGCCACCTTCTACCGGGATTGCGTGGCAATGGCCAATCGCTTGGGGATTCTGTCCATCGTGGACGCCAAGGGGGCGGCTTTGGAATCCTGCCTCGAAATCGGACCAGGGTTGGTAAAGCCCAACCTCGTTGAACTCGAGGCTACGTTGGGGCGCCGCCTGGCGGACGAAACCGCGGTGATCGAAGGCATGCGCGACTTGCTTCGACGCGGGGCGAGGCGAGTGGTGGTCACCGCTGGCAAGCACCCGGCGCTGGCTTGTGACGCCGCCGGATGTTGGCGCATTACTCATCCGTCGATTCAATCGGCCAATGCCATCGGGTCGGGGGATGCCTTTACGGCGGGCCTGGTTTGGAAATTGGTGGAAGGCGAATCTCTTGGCGAGGCGTGCCGGTGGGGCAGTGCCGCCGGGGCGGCCAACGCGTTGTCGTTGATGCCGGGGGATCTTGAGTTTTCGGACGTGCAGCGGCTCGCGCCGCTGGTGGTGGTGGAGCCGATAGCGGATTGCGTTGGGTAGTCGGGACCTTTCAATGGGGTTGTGTCAGGCACGGCACGCCAAGATGCAACTCCGTTGGAGTAGCGGCCCCTTCCATGGAGCATTCCCAGGGTAGCGCCCCGCAGCCCTCCGCGACCCTGGGCTATGTGACGGAATCCCGTTGGGATTCAATTCCCTAAAACAGCAAAGTTGTGAGTAATGCTGAGCCTGGTGGAGATGGTTAGGGTGAGGGTGGACTTCAATTCCAGTCGCATGGATGCGGCTTAGAGTTTGATGACTCGAACGCTTTGGCCGTTCTTGACCCGGTTTCCGGGATAGAGGATGACTTCCTCTCCCGTTTTGAGCCCATCGATGATTTGAGTCTCCGTGCCGCTGGATCGGCCAACTTTCACCGCGCGCAATTGGGCGTTTCCATTGGTAACGACGAAGGTAGCCCACTCCTCCCCCTGGCGAAACAAGGCGCCCACGGGAACTTTGAGAGTTTTCTCGGCTTCCCAAATGACGACGTGGGCTTCGACGCGATAGTTGTCGCCGACTGTCGGACGTTCCTCGGGTGGGGTTACCAGGTCGGCAATGACATTGACGCGCTGTTCCTCGACACCCAGCGCGGAGATCTTCGTGAACGCGGCCGGTTCGGTCAGACGAACCTTACCCACCAGCGGTTTGCCACCACCCCATTGATCGAACTCGACTTTGGCACCGGGAGGGATCGCGGCCCCGTCTCGCGAGAGAACCTCGATTACGACTTCCAGGTTCAGCGGGTCGCCCACTTCGACGATGGGGGTGCCAGCGGCCACGACGCGAGAACTTTCTTCAAACAAGCGCAATACCTTTCCCGACACCGGTGATTTGATTTCGTAAGGCACCCTCTCGAAGGCTGGAGCGTTGGGAGAGGCGAATTCAGCCAACTCAGCTTCTGTTTGTTGAAGATTGCTCTCAGCAGCGGTGACTTCTTTGCGGGCGGAGATTTCCTGAAGTTGAGCCGCTTCAAGATTCTGCGCTGAGACTGTTTTGTCCTCAAAGAGCTGCTGATTGCGGTGCAATTCATTTTGCGCAAAAGTCAGCGCGGCCCGGGCCTTTTCGAGGTTGGCGGCGGCGGTGTCGTGCCTGGCTTGTGCCTGAGCCCGGGCTCGGGGATCAAGCGGGTTTGGTTGAATCGGATCGATCACGGCCAGAACTGTGTCGTTGGCGCTCACCGCGAACCCGGCCTTAAACGGGATCCGGCGCAATTGCCCGGTTACTGGAGAGGAGATGAGGTAACGAAGTTTGATGCGGGTTTTGCCTTCTTCATTGACTGTGGCGCGAACGGTTCCCTCCACTGCCGGCCCGGTTTCCACCGGTATGGGTTTGGGCCAGAGTCCAAGAATAATCAGGCCGAGCAGGATCAGGCCGCCCGCGTAGGGCAGCCAGGTTCGTTTCCGCCGGTTTGTTGGTCCGCTCGATTTCATCACTCAGGCGCTTTCAGGGCGCCTACCAGATTCAATTGCTTGAGTTTTCGCAATACCACGAACGCCGAAAGTGCTGACGCTATCGTAACGACCGCAGTCGCGAAAGCGTAATTGCTGGAGGTCAGCACCAAGGGCAGGCGCACCGTCTCGGTGTTCACCGATCCCAAAATAGCGGTTGCGAACCCGGTTCCGACCAGCAGGCCCAGCGGAACGGCAATCAACGCCAAGATTACCAGCTCGGTCACCAAAATGCCGCCGACTTCCCGCTGGGAAAAACCAATCACACGCAGAGTCGCCAGTTCCCGGGCGCGTTCCGCCAACGAAATACGAGCGTTATTATACACCACGCCGAACGCCACGACTGTGGCAAAACCCAAATAAATCATCTGGATCAAGCCGATGCTCGCCGCCGTGGTTTGGCGGAAGTTTTCGCGCAACGAATCCTTGATAGCCACCCAGCTCACCCGTGGAATTTTCTTCAACGCTTTGAGAAAATCCGCGCGATGCGCGCTGTCGATCTTGAACGTGGCGCCGGTAATGAGATTGCCTTCTCCCATGAGCCGGTTTAGCGCGTGAATGTCCATATAGGCCGCGATGCCGGCGAAATCGTCGGCCAGTCCCGCCAGGGTAACCAGGTGAGTGGTCCGTTTGCCCTCCAGGAACTCCAGCCACAACTGATCGCCGACGCGCGCGCCCAAGACTTCCGCGAGTTTGCCGGAGATGACGACCCCAGCCGGCGGCAGGGGAACGTGATGCTCCGTTTTATCAATCACGCGATTGTGCAGGCCGTTGGGAGGAACGCCCTGAACCCCGAGCTGCCGATGAAGATGGCCGAACCGGATGCGCACGTAAGCCATCCGCGTAGGCTCGACCGTGACCACCCCCGGCAGTTGATCGAAAAGGTATTTCACGCGCTGGTCATCGGGTTCGACCAGTCCCAGTGCGATATCCTGGCGTTGGACCACATCCCATTGGTAATCGAGCACCTGGGTGACCCCATCCCGAAAGGCATTCGGCACGATCAGGATTCCAGTGGCCAACGCCAGTCCGGCAACCGTAAAGAAAGCCTGCATGGGCCTGCGTTCGATATTTCTGACGGCGATACGAAAGGTATGAGACAAGACATGGCCAATTCCGGTCCTTTCCACCAGGGCCGGGCGATAGGACGCCGGGGGCTCAGGACGCATGGCTTCGGCTGGTGGCAGTTGGGCGGCGCGACGGACCGAACTGAACACCCCCAGCGTCGCCGCCGCGGCGCTCACGAGCAAGGCCAGCGGAAAGGCCTGGTGGTCGATGTGAAAGGCCAAATCCGGGAAGCGGAAAAAGCGGTGGTATAATCCCACCAACTGTTGACCGAGCACGATTCCCCCGAGCGCGCCCAGAACGGATCCGGCGAGCACCATGACAAACGCAAATTTCAGGTAGTGGAAGACAATGCTGCGATTGGCATAGCCGAATGCCTTGAGAATGGCGATTTGCTCGCGCTGCAAGTTCAAGAGGCGCGATAGCACCGCGTTGGTCATGAAGGCTGCCACGCTCAGAAATACGATGGGAAAGCCGATGGAAATGGTGGTCAGAACCCGGATCTCGTCTGAAACGCGGATGTGCGAGGGGTGGTCTGCTCGCCCGTAGGCGCCGCGCCCGCCATATTTCACGAGCAGTTTATCGATACTGGCAATAACGGGCTGCTCGGAAGCGCCCGGGGCCAACGTGAGGGAGACGTAATTGAAGGCCCCGTACATGTCGAAGGCGCGGGAGAGTTCCATGTAAGGCATCCAGAAGATGCCGTAAGTGCGGTTGTCGGGCAGGGCGGCACCGGGGCGCGACTCGAAGATGAACTCAGGGGATAGCACAATGCCGGCAATGCGAAAGTCCTGCCGCCGGCCGTTCAGCAGCATCGTGATGGTTTGACCCGGCTGCAGTTTGTTGGCGTCGGCGAAGGCTTCTCCAACCAGCACTTCCTTGCGGCTGCCCGAGCTCAGCCACTGGCCGCGCCGGAGAAAAAGCCGATTTAGCTCCGGCGGTTCGAAGTCCGGAAGAGAACGCACCATGCCGCTCGCGGGTTCATCCAGACCGGCAATATCGAGGGTCACTTGCACCGAGACGCCGGGCTGCACGGTAGCCACTCCCGGGATTTCTTTAATTCGGTCCGCGATGGAGAGCGGGGCGCGTTTCAGGTGGCCAAAGACCTCCGCAAAATGGTTGGCCTCGTAATATTCGCGGCGGGTATTTTCCAGCGAAAAAATCAAGCTCCGGGCCATGATCATCATCGCCAGACCGCAGGCCATTACCACCGCCACAGCCATGGCCTGGCCTTTCATGCGGCGCAAATCACGCCAAAGTTTGCGATCGAGGTGGCTGATCATTCGGCCATCACCAGTTCAGGGTGTTTGCCGGCATGCGTTTTGGGTTTACCTGCACGTCGTGCACCCGGCCATCCGAGAAATGAACCACTCGATCCGCCATTTCCGCCATCACAGCGTTGTGGGTGATGATCACGGTGAGCGTCCCGAGGTCGCGATTGGCCCTCTCGATCGCCTCCAGCACCACGATCCCGGTCCGCACATCCAGCGCGCCGGTCGGTTCGTCGCAGAGGAGAATTTCCGGGCGCTTGGCGATGGCTCGCGCGATGGCCACGCGCTGTTGTTCCCCGCCGGACAGTTCGGCTGGAAAATGATCCAGTCGCGGGCTGAGATTGACCATGGCGAGGGCCTCTTCGGCGGGCATGGGGTCGGTGGCGATTTCGGTGATCAAGGCCACATTTTCGCGCGCCGTGAGGCTGGGGATCAGGTTGTAGAATTGAAAGATGAACCCAACGCGTTCGCGCCGGTATTGCGTCAGGAAATCCTCATCCGCCTGCGTCAGATCCAGCCCTTTGTAGGTCAGTTCCCCGGCGGTGGGAACATCGAGCCCGCCGAGATTATTGAGCAGAGTGGTCTTGCCGCTTCCGGAAGGCCCCAACAACACCACCAGTTCGCCGGCATACAAATCCAGATCCACGCCGGCCAGGGCGCGCACTTCGGCTTCTCCAGTGCCGTAAACCTTGGTCAGGCCGCGTACCCGGAAGACGGGTGCCGGGGAGCCTTCGCCTGAAACGCTCTTTCCTGCATCGGTTCCGCCTGTTGATGAATTGGAAATTGCCGCCATTGTCGGAAGCAGACTGTAATCCATCTGCCCTTCGGAAACCATCTGGAAACTTGGGGCTGGGGTTTGGGGAGTAGGAGTAGGATTAAGATTAAGATTAAGATTAAGACACTGACTGGGTTGGGAAGGTCATTTCTTCGACGTAAACTTCCTGGAAGGCTGGAACCTCGTGCAGGGAGACGTGTTTCACTCGCTGTAGGATTTCCGGGTAGGATCCGTCCTGGAGGGGTAGGGCGAACAGAGCGAGTTTGGCGCCGAGGAGGGCGCTGTTGCCGACGGGTTGGATTTTGTCAGGAGCTGAATTAAAGAGGCCGATGCGTCTGCCGCTGGTTTGGTTGATGTAATTCCCAAAAGCCCCCGCGAGATAAACCGCCTGCAAATCCTGCATGTTTGCGCCCCATTCCTGCAACAGGATCCGGAGCCCGGCGGCGATCGCCCCCTTGGCCAATTGCAGTTCGCGGATATCCCACGGAACCAGCTTTACCGGCGCCGAAAGTTCGAGAGCCTCGCCATTGGCGATGGTACCGTTTGGCCGCACCAAGCCCAGGTCGAGCCCGGCAGCCACGGCGTCCACCAGGCCGCTGCCGCAAATGCCGCGAGGTTCGCCGTTGCCGAGGACATGGCAGCGCAGTTTTCCCTGCTCCACGTGCACTTCGGAGATAGCGCCGGTGGCGGCCCGCATGCCCATGGAGATGCGGGCGCCTTCAAACGCCGGACCGGCCGCCGTGGACGCGCAGAGCATGCGGTCGCGGTTGCCGACGACAATTTCGCCGTTCGTTCCCAAGTCCATCAAAGCCACGAGCGATTCGCTCTCGTGCAGGCGTGTGGCCAGGATCCCGGCGAGGATATCGCTGCCGACAAACCCGCCCAGGCAGGGAAGGAACAGCACCTCTGGGTCGCCCGGCAATTCCCAGCCCAATTGCGCAGCGGCGAAACGATGCAATCCCGGCGAGGCCGGCTCGAAGGGATATTGCGACAGAGGCGCCGAATCCACGCCGCAGAAGAGGTGATGCATCACGGTGTTGCCGACGATTACAACGCGTTTCAGAGGGTTGGCCGTTCCCGGGACGCTTTGCAGCAGCTCGCGGGCAAGTCGACTGATCTGGGTTCGAACGAGTCCTTCCAGCTCGCCCTGGCCGTGCCCTGTCACCGCAAACTCGACTCGGCTCATGATGTCCGCGCCGTGGCGGGCCTGGGCATTCAAGGCAGTGCGCACCCCGAGCACGTGGCCGGATTCCAAGTCGAGAAGTTGAGCGACGATGGTGGTCGTTCCCAGGTCAATGGCGATTCCCCAGCCCTCTTGCGGAGTGAACGTAAAAGCGGTGTGGTCCGTCAGGATAGCCGCCTCCCATTGGGCGAGGTCGAGAGTAAGGGCGCTTTCTGCCTTGGCCTGGCAAGCCAACCGCCAGCCGTCAGCCAGTTCTGCTCGGGTGAGACGCTCGCAGTCTTCCGCGGTCTCCGGCAGGGATCCTTCAAGGACGCGGACCTTGCAGCCCTTGCAGCGACCCCGACCACCGCACGGGAATTCGACTCCATGGGCGAAGAGGTGGTCTTGCAACCGGGAACCGGGCGTGACGGCGAGAGTTTCGCCCATCGGCAGGAGCTTAATTTGAACCATTGGTTTGGACAAGTTGTGGGTGCTATGTAGCAGGATCGGCCACAGAAAACAAAAAAGAAAAATCCAGGGAGAATCTGGAAACCAGGGCGACACCCGTTTCCCACCGCATCAACCACCCTTCTCTTAATCGTAATCGTAATCCTAATCCTGCTCGAGTTCTTGCTCGTGATCTTGCTCTTGCTCCCTCCGAGTGCGAGCGGGATGGAAGTTCAGAGAAGCCTGCAGATAAGGAATCGCCGCGAAACCAGCCTTTACTTGACAATGCGACATTTGTTGAGGGATTTGCTTGCCGCCGCCGTCAAGCCTCCTTTACCGTGCCTCTCAATGGATCATCTTGTTGCTCAGCGCGCGCTAGGATGCAAACGATGCCCAATAACTGAACCGATATTTTGCGCATGAATACCCAAATCCGACTTCGCCTTTTCGTCATGATGGTCCTGGAGCTGTTCATCTGGGGCTGTTGGCTGCCGATGATTTACGCCTACCTTCCCAGCTTGAAATTCAGCGCGGCGGAACAGTCCTGGATCCTCAATGCCTTCCCCATCGCGGCGATTGTCGGTATGTTTTTCAGCAACCAGTTTGCGGATCGGAACTTTTCCGCGGAGAAATTCCTGGCGTTCAGCCATTTTGTGGGAGGCGCGGCCATCTTCATGCTGGCCTTCACGAAATCCTTCTGGCCGTTCTTCGGCCTCATGATGGTCCATTGCCTGCTTTACGTTCCCACCCTCTCCATCGCCAACTCCATTGCGTTCGCCAATATCAAAGATCCCCAGAAGGAATTCGGCTCAATCCGGGTCGGCGGCACCATCGGGTGGATTCTCGCGGCGTGGCCGTTCACGTTTATCTTTGTGGATTGGGCCAAGGTGCGCGAAGCCAACCCGCAGGGATTCGTGAACTGGCTGGGAACGGTGCTCGGCGCCGGGTTGACCGGGGAAGCCCTTCAGTCCGCCGTTCCGTGGACGTTCATGGTAGCGGGAATCGCCTCGTTCGTTTTGGCCGGTTATAGCCTGACGCTTCCGCACACGCCTCCGAAAAAGGTTGAATCTGGAACCGACAAGTTTGCCTGGTTGGAGGCTCTGAAACTGCTCAAACACCCGTTTGTGCTGGTTCTTTGGCTGGTGACCTTTATCGATTCCTTTGTGCTCTACGCCTACTTCAACTGGACCGGCGCCTTCCTGGGAGCTGAAAAGGCAATGGGCGGAGTGGGAATCCCGGGAAACTGGATCATGCCGGTCATGAGCATCGGCCAGGTCATGGAAATTCTGACCATGTTTGTGCTGGGTGCGACGCTTAAGCGGCTGGGCTGGAAGACCACGATGATCATCGGCATCCTCGGGCACACTGCGCGATTTGCGATCTACGGCTTCTTCCCATCGGCGCCGCCCGTGATTCTCATCCAGCTCGTCCACGGAATTTGCTACGCGTTCTTCTTCGCCACGGTTTACATCTTCGTTGATGAACACTTCCCCAAAGATGTGCGCGCGAGCGCCCAGGGACTGTTCAATGCGGTGATTCTCGGCATTGGTGCTTTGGTCGCCAATTCGGTCTGTCCTTATCTCTTAACCAGCTTCACCAAGGACAAGGTCGTGGATTTCCGGGGCCTTTTCCTGGTGCCGCTGGCGGCGTCCCTTCTGGGAGCGCTGGCTTTGGCCTTCCTGTTTCGCCCCCCTCAGAAGCAGGCGAACCAGACGCCAGAACGAAGCCTGCCGGGTGGCGCGGCCCATTAGCGTTGGACAGGGCTTGTTTCCAATTCCGGGCTCGGGCTCCCGTGGCGACTTCGCGGCCTTGGCGTGAGGAATTCCGGGGGGGCGCGGCCGGCCCGTGATCGCGCCTCATCAGGGAGGGGCAAGCAGCAGACCCACCACGGATCACTTGGATTTCACGGATTGGGAAACTGACCGGAACGCGGTTTAACCGCAAAACGCCGATGCTGGAAGACCTCACGCAAAGGCGCAACGGCCGCAAAGGGTAGCAAAAATCGGGGAGGCTCGGAGAGGAAAAGCTGCGAAACCATGGGCGAGCGTCCCTGCTTTTTGGGGTTACGC
>Ga0315271_10000895_pt1 | contig 17394 bp, 10 predicted proteins | sample C3_top_MG_FD_204664 | JGI IMG/M metagenome (GOLD analysis project Ga0315271, IMG submission 204664) | Sediment microbial communities from Yellowstone Lake, YNP, Wyoming, USA - C3_top | ecosystem: Environmental > Aquatic > Freshwater > Lake > Sediment | place: USA: Wyoming | collected 2017-08-01
CGAAGTCCGTCTTGAGATACTGCGCCGTGGCCGTCACCATGCCCGCTTTCGTCGGGTATTCTAACATGATGTCGGCCGCGAACGCGTCGTAGTTCACGGTGTCCTCGTTGAGCACGACACCCGCCGACGACACGTTCTTGTAGACGGCGTTGCTCTCGTGCGCGAAGCCGACGCCGACGGTGAGGACCTTCAGGTCGCCGAGATAGCTGCCCGAGTAGCCCGCGCCCGGTTCGGCGTCGAGCAGGGCGTAGTGCACGCGCCCGACGTACTCAAGGGCGCTGGACGGTTCAATGGACGACTTGACGGTGGCGCCGGTAAACGGATGCACCGTGGCGGTCATCCCCTCGCGGCCCTGAAAGGCCCCGATGTAATACCGGAGTTTGTCGTCGTCGAACCCGCCCCACGCGACGGCACCGAAGTCCCGGCTGAATTTCGCGGGTGACGTGCCGTAGGCGCTGTAGACGAACATCGACCGGTCCTGCGACAGCGGCGCGAAGCAATCGTCCAGGTTCGCGCGCGTGAGCGGGAGCTTGGTCAGCCCGACCTTCAGGCGGAACTTCTCGTTGAAGTCCGCTGTCGCGTACGCGTCGATGATGCGGATGTCGCGGTCGTTCCAGTCCGTATCCTGGGCCGTGATGCCGTAGCCCAGGGCGCCTTGCTTGGAGGTGCCGCAATTGCCGCACGTCTGGAACTTGAACCCCCAGACGTCGTTGACCTGACCGCTGGCCACCAGGCGCAGGCGCTGGAAGTGAATGTCGGTGCGGCTGCCCTGGCGATCCTGACCGGTCCCGAAGTCGGTGTTCTCGACGAAGATCTGGCCTTTGATCTCGAAGTTGATCGACGACTGCGCGCGGGCCGGAGAGGCCCACGCCATCGCCAGCACGGCGGCGACCGCACATGCGATGAGCCTGAGCCGTGTTTGTACCGTATTCATGAATCCTCCTGACATATGACGTCCGTATGACTCGTATCGCGATCTGCCGCAGAAGGCCGGACCGACGAGTAGCAGTGGCGTGAGTGCGGGGGATGGCGCGGGCCTTCCGTCCGCTCCGGAACCGGCGATCGGCTGTGCGTCGTCAGCCGAAGGCCGGCCCGGAGGTACCCCGGCACGCCTGTCGCGGTACCGTCTGGATCGTCGCCGGTCTCTCGCCTGGAGTAAACTGAGAGTGTTTCATACAGGTCATGACTCGTGGTTATGTCGCCCGCGAAAGGCTAAGTCCTTGGAATCCATCTACTTGAAGACACTGGTCGAGGTGGTCAGAACCGGCAGCCTGTCCAGGGCGGCCGAGTCCCTGCACGTCACCCAGCCGGCCGTGTCGAAGCGGATCAAGTTCATGGAGGAGCAGTACGGCTGCCCGCTCCTGGATTACTCCGCGAATCGGATGCGGCCGACGCGGGCGGGCGAACTCGTCTACGAGAAGGCGAGGGCGCTGCTCGACATCGAGTCCGACCTGGTGTCGAGCCTGCATCTGCTGAGCGGCAAAGCGCGGATCACGTTCGGCTGCACGCCGGCCTTCGGCATCGCCCATTTGCCCGCCATCCTCAGGGATTTCATGCTGACGTGCGCGGACATGGCCGAGCTGCGGTTCGTCTCCAGCACGCCGGCCGAGATGCAGCAGGCCCTGGCCGAAGGGATGTTCGATGCCGCAGTCATGGAGAGTTGCGAGCACTTTGACTTGTCAGCATTCGTGGTGCAGCCGTTGCCGGATGCCGAAGTGCTGTTTGTGGCGGCCGCGGCAGTGCGTCTTCCGGAACGCCTGACCTCCGTGGACGCGCTGTTCGAGACGCCGCTGTTCACGCGCCGGGAGGGCTGCTGCTCGCGCACGCTGCTCGAGAAGGGCCTGCGTGACGTGGGCCGCAGCCTGAAGGACTTCCGGCGCGTCATCGTGATCGACGACCTGCCTGTGCTGATCCAGGCGGTGACCGCCGGAGAAGGCGTGTCCTTCCTGCCGGTGGATCTGCTCGTCGATCAGATCGGCTCGGGCCGGATCCGGACGCACCGGGTACCGGGCTTCCAGCACGGCCGGCGGCGCGCGCTCGTGCTCGCGCAGGGCTCCAGGGACGGCGATCCCGTGTCGCACCTGGCGAAGATCGTGATGCGGCACTTCGACGCCGCCGCCGACGCGACGACCGCACCCGTGGCGCGGAACGGTTGCCTCGCCTGCGGCAGTCCCGGGACGGCCGACGCTCCGTCACCTCGCGCGCCGCGTGGCCGTGCACGCGTCAGACGCGGGGCGCGGCCGCGGTCCGCTCCACGCCCGGTGTCGTAGTCGGGCCCTTCGGACTCCCCGCGGTTCGCGCCTCCCACCGGGCGAGCTCTGCCCTATTTCTTCGACGGTGACGCCTGGTCAAGGCGCTTGAGGTCGGCTTCCGCCGCCCGATACCCCCAGGCCTGCATGTACTTCGAGGCGATCGCGCGGTCGAAGTACTCCTTCGCCTTCGCTGGCCTGCCGTTCAGCAGGTGCCACACGCCGATGCTGTAGCCCACCGTCGCTTCGGAGGCTGCGCCCTCCGCACTCATCGTGCCAGCCACCTGCGCTTCCGTGCGCACCCCCTTGAACAGCAGGAGGCGATCCAGATAGTTGCCGGGATGCCCCTCCATCGATCCGACGCTCACCGACGCCAGAAGCGTCTTCGCGTCGTCCTTGCGTCCCGCGCGTATCAGGCTCGGCAGCAGCCACGCCTGGCACTCGATTCGACCTGCGTCATCCCACGAAGTGGCCACACACCCTTCGTACGCCTTGGCTGCGTTCGCGAAATCGCCTAGCAGGTAGTACGCGAGGCCCAAGTGGTAGTAGACGCCCCGGTCTCGCAAAGCGAGCGTTGCCGCCCGCTGCAGGTCGGCCAGCGCCGGCTCGGCCTTCCCCGCGTTCAGGTAGTAGTGGCCCCGATCCCGAAGGACTTCGGCCTGGTCGGGCTTCAGACGCAGAGACTCTGAACAGGCGCCGACGGCCTCGTCGTACATCCGCAGGCCCGCAAGCGATCGGCACTTCAGCAGTTGCGTGCCGGCATCGCCCGGGTCGATGGCGTCGGCTTTCGAGAACGCCGCGAGGGCGTCATCGTACTTGCGCTGCTGCTGGGCGGCGACGCCAGCCGCGATCGCGGGCGCCGGCAGCGACGCAGGGACGGGCACGCCGGCGGTCACGGGACGCGCCGGAGGCTGCACGTTCTTGAGCGTGGCCAGCGCTCGGCCTGCCATCGCCTTCTGGTGCGCGGCAAGCGCGGCGGGCGCCGGGTCCTTGGCCAGCATCGCCTCGGTCTCGTCGATGATGCCCTTCTCCGCCTCCAGTAGACCCGGGAGCCAGCCCGTGCCTGCGGCATTGTCGAGGCGGGTGAGATCCAGATACTCCGCCCGCTCCTTTGACTTCAGCGGCCGGAGGATGTCTTTCAATCGGAACGCCTCCGCGGTGATCGGCGCCTCCTTGCCCTGCCACAGCTCGTCAGGGGGCACGCCGGCCGCCGCCCAGAGCGGTACCGCGACCGTGGTGACCGGCTCACCCAGGAGCACCCACATCGTGCTTCGTGACGGGTCCTGGCCTGGCCGCACGCCCTGGATCAGGACGGATGCGGCCGTGCTGGGCCGATCGATCGTGTAGTTCGAGTGAATCCAATAGGGCGTATCCGCCGGCAGTTTTTTCCACTCGTCCCGTGACGGGTGCCGCAGCAGCGCGTGCCCGAGGTCGCGGGCGAGCACGCGGAAGATGGTGCCCGCCTCGAGCCGTCCGTCCGGAATGGTCCGCAGGAGTTCGTTTTCCCGGTCGAACCGCAGGTAACCCGACCCTTCATTCTCACCGCCGCTGCGGGAGAAGTTGGTGTTGGGCAGGCGCTGTCCGGGGAAGGACGCCGCGTCGTACCGCGTGTACCCGTGGTTGTGGGTCTCGATGATCACCGCGCCGCCCTCGGCGTCGATGGCGAAGAAGTTCGACCGCACGCCGAGACGCTTCCCCTGCCGCCGGACGACGAGTTTTTCAAGGTCGCCGACCGTGCGGCACGTGCGGAGCGCCTCCGCCATCACGACGCCTTCCTGCTCCTGCAGTTCGCCGGCCGGCGCAGGCAGGTTGTACGACGCCGAGTTGGCGATCGCGAACCCGGCTGCGTTGATCCCGGCCCATGCCATCCGTCCCGCGGGGTCATCGCCGTCGATGAGCGCGATGAAGCTGTACGGGTGCTCGATGACCTGAATCACCTTGTTCGACAGCGTGCCGGTGTCGCGGTTCTTCCAGAGTAACGGACCTCCGCTGGTCGTGGCGGCACCGCCCGCAACAAGCGTCGTGCACTCCTCCGAGCCCGACCCGGCGAAGCCGGGCAGGACGGCAGACACGGCAAGCAGGGCGCAGACCACGACGCGGATGATGGATTGACGGCGCACACGACCTCCTCGCGGAAGCAACACCGGACCAACGGACCGGACGGCCGCGTCAGCGGGACGGCGCCGTCACCAGGGGGTCTTCGCGAATCTGCAGCACGCCCGACGCCTGCGTCCCGCCGGCCGTCAGCGTCAGCCGGTACACGCCGGGCCGGGCGGCCGTGCCCGGCGGTTGCCTGAACGACGCCAGGAACGCCGACTCCCCGGCCGGTGCCGGCGTCGCCGCCGCGCGTCCGGCAGGCGGATCGAAGCGCCCGTCCCACGCGAACCGGGTGATGCCCGCCCTGGCTGGCACGCTGAGCGTCCGCGTCAGCTTCCCATCCACGCTCTGGATGGTCAGCGACACGGGCGTGTCGGACGCCTGGCCGAGGTACCACGTGATGATCGGCGTGTTGACGATCTTGGCGCGGTCCATGGCGGCGCCGGGCGGCCGAACCGACCGCGGGTTGGCGCCGGCATAGGTGTCGTCGCCGTACTGGCCGCCCCGGCTCTGGTCGACCCAGAGCGTGGCCGTGCGCTGGACGAAGAGGTGGACGTCGGCAGGCGGCGTTCCGCTGGTCAGTTGCTGCAGCGCCGTGATGTCGTCCAGGACGTAGAGCCCGCGCCCGTGCGTGCCGGCGATGAGATCGTTGTCACGGGGATGCACGACGAGGTCATGCACGGCCACGGTTGGCATGCCGTTCATCAGTGGCGTCCACGATGCCCCGCCGTTCAGCGTCATCTGCACGCCGAACTCTGTGCCGGCAAACAGCAACAGCGGGTTCTTTGCGTCGGCGAGCAGCACGTGCACCACGTGCCCTGACGGAAGCGCCTTCCCGATGTTCGTCCAGGTCGCGCCGTAGTCCGTGGTCTTGAAGACCCAGGCGCCGAAGTCGTCGCTGCGGTGCCCGTCGAAGCAGACAAACGCCGTCCCGGGCGCGTGCGGGGACGCCTCGACATCGCTCACCCACAATTTGGCAGGGACGCCGGGAATCGCGCCATTGACCTTCGTCCACGACGCGCCATCGTTCTTCGTGACCCACACATTGCCGTCGTCGGTGCCGGCCCAGACAAGGCCCGCGACCATCGGCGACTCCGACAGCGACACGATCGTGGCGTACGTTTCGGCCCCGGTCGAGTCGGGCGTCAGGCCGCCCGTATCGGACCGGGTGGTCTCGGGGTCGTTGTTCGACAGGTCGGCGCTGATGATCCGCCACGTCGCGCCGCCGTCGACGGACTTGAACAGGCGGTTTCCGCCAAAGTAGAGCGTGCGCCCGTTGTGGGGCGAGACGATGAACGGCGTCTGCCAGTTGAACCGGAAACTCCGATCGGCGCGCATCTGGGCGTAGAACGCGGCGAGGTCCTCGGTCGACCCCGCGTTGGACAAACGGGGCTTGCCGGTCGCCTCCTCGAAGTTGACAATGTTCGCCGGGTTCGGCCGCCCCATCACCTCGGCGTAGGTCTGCGGGTCGTACCGGCGGAAGCTCCCGTTCTCGGCCTCCGTGTAGACCTGCCGCCAGTTCTCGGGATTGGCGGCGGCGTGCATGCCATCGCCCCAGTGCATCTTCCAGGTGTCATCGTTGCGGATGCCGAACGCGTCGCGCGTGAAGCTGCGCGTGCCCCACGATCCGTTGTCCTGCAGCCCGCCGTAGATGTAGTACGGGTCCCGCATGTCGACGCCAATGGCGTAGTACTGCGCCACGGGGAGGTTGTCGAAGAAGTGGAACGTCCGCCCGTGGTCGTGCGTGACGAAGAAGCCCTTGTCCTGGCCGAGGTAGTAGCGGTCGTGCTGATTCGGGTCGATCCACATCGCGTGAAAGTCGTATCCGAACTTCCGCGCGCCCTGCTCGAGCGTCCTGCCCCCGTCCTTTGACTCGTAGAAGTTCACGTCGAGCACGTAGACATGCTGGTCGTTCGTCGGGTTGATGCGGATCTGGCTGAAGAAGAACGGGCGGACGCTGTGGCGGTTGAGGTAGGCCCACGTTTCCCCGCCGTCGACCGATCGGTACACGCCGCTGCCGAGCTGCGTCAGGTCCTTGTACGCCGGGTCGGCTTCCGCCGGGTTGAAGCCGTGCTCGACGATGGCAATCAGGATGCGGGGGTTCCTCCGGTAGATCGCCAGGCCGATGCGCCCCAGGTCTCCTGTGGGCAGCCCCCTGGTCAGCCGGCGCCACGTCCTGCCGGCGTCGGTCGACTTGAAGATTCCGCTGTCGGGACCGCCCGAGTCGAACCGGTACGGGCGGCGCAGGCGCTGGTAGAACGAGACATACAGCGTCTTTGGATCGGCCGGGTCCATGATGAGGTCGTTGGCGCCGGCGCGATTCCCCGACGGCAGTCCCTGCTGCAGCTTCTGCCAGCTCTTCCCGCCATCGGCCGTCTTGAACAGCCCACGATCACCCGTGTCGCCCCAGAGGTTCCCCACCGCCGCCACGTACGCGGTGTCCGGGTCGCTCGGGTGGAGCACGATCCGCGCAATCTGGAATGTATCCTTCAGCCCGACGTTCGTGAACGTGGCGCCGCCGTCGGTCGACTTGTAGACGCCGTCGCCCCACCCGACGTCGTTGCGGTTGTTGGCTTCGCCGGTGCCGACCCAGATGATCCTCGGATCCTTCTGGCTCACGGCCACGTCGCCGATCGACCCGGTGGCGTATCGGTCGAAGATCGGCTCGAAGGTGGTGCCGCCGTTCACGCTCTTCCAGACGCCGCCGCCCGCCGTGCCGACCAGCACGAACCGGGGATCCGCATCCAGGCTTTCGACGTCGACGATGCGCCCGCCCGCGCTGCCTGGCCCGATGCTGCGCCACACGAAGTCGGTCAGCAGCCCGTCCCCACCCGGGGCGGCGTGAAGGGACAGGCCCGCCCACGCGCACGCGATCAGAATGAGCACCGCCGACACGAGGGTGCACGGCTTCATGACATGCCTCCGCAGAAAGCTCGACCGGGGCGAGTCGAGCGCGCAGGTGGGAACGGAGCGGGCGGCCGACCCCGGCCGCCCGCGTTCGAAGCGCTAGAACGTGTAACTGACGCCCAGCCTCACCACGCGCGGCGGGACGATGCTGGTGATCTGGCCAAAACTGGCGCCCGACCGTGTCGTGACGCCCAGTTCCTTGTTGGTGTTGGTCACGTTGAACAGATCGAACTGGAACGACGCGGTCCCCGGGCCGACCTTCTGCCGCTTCTCAACGCGGAAGTTGAGCATGTTCACCGTGGGCAGACGATTGGCCGCCGGATCCTCCATGAGCAGGACCAGCGCCGAGGTCCGAGGCAGGCCCGTCGTGAACCGGGCGTCGCGCGCCCACGGCTCTCCGCTCTGGCTCGTGAAGGTCCCCGCGAGCTGGATCCGGTACGGGAAGTCGTAACTGCCCGCCAGCTTGTAGCCCCACTCCCAGTATTTCGACTTCGGATAGAACTCCATGTTGGGAGTCACTGGCACGCCCGAGCGCCACTGGTCCAGGTGCGTGGCCAGGACGGAGGTGACCAGTTGCCACTTGTTCGACAGCCGCTTCTGCGCGGCGACTTCGACGCTGTGGTAGCTGTTCTCGTAGCCCGGCGTGTTCAGGTCCACGTTCTTGATGAACGACGACCCGGCGTATTCTGCGCCGTACTCGTAGTAGGTGATGGGCCCGCCGTCGTCCGATGTACCAGCGACGCCGTCGGGGCCCGGGTCCCTGTTCGGAACGGCGATGTTGTAGGCCCCGTACGGCCGAAGCACGTTCACATTCTGGTAGCGGTCCACCTCGCGCCGGTAGACGTAGCTGGCGCGGGCCGAGAAGTTGGCGGCGATCTGCCGCTCGAGCGACGTCGTGAATTCGTGCGTCTTCGGCTGCGTCAAGTCAGGGTTGGCCTCGGACGTCTTGGCGCCGGTCGCCGTCACGAACGTCCCGAATTCGCCGTCGTCATAATCCCGGTTGCCGTTGAGATCGTTCCAGCGATACGTGGTCGAGGCCGAAGCGTTGTTGTTGTACGTATCGCCGTAGGTCGCCTGCATCGCGTAGTTGAACCACCCGTACGTCGCCTTGACGACGGTGCGGTTGTTCTCGCCCAGCGGATAGGAGACGCCGACACGGGGCGCCCAGTTCCGCCACCTCAGGATTTCTGTCTTGGGATAGTCGCCCCCGGGGTAGAAGCGCCCGGCCTCCTTGGACTGGGCCGGCAAGTAGACATGGTAACCCTCGTAGCGCAGGCCCAGGTTCAGCGTGGCGCGGTCGCCGAACCGCCACGCGTCGCGAATGTAGGCCGACTGCGTCGTCATGTTGTCGACCGTGTAGTAGGGGAAGTTGTAGGCGACCACCTGATAGGGCACGCCGCTCTGGAAGCGGAGCTGATAGTCCCGGCCGCCGGATTTTGCGGGCGCGTCGTAGTACCGCCCTTCGTCGGTGACCTCTATCCCGATCTTGAGGTCGTGGCTGCCGCCCCACTTGTTGGGAATGAACTGCGTCACGCTGCCGTTGTACTGCCAGCGGTCGCGACCGCCGGTGTAGGGCGTCGTCAGATACCTGCCCCAGTACCGAAGCGTCACCGTGTCGTAGGCCGGCGCGGCTTCCGTCCGGTTCAGTCCGTCGGTGTCGTACTTCCAGCGGCCGACGAAGGCATTGACGTACAACCGGTCATTGACCGTCCAGGACCACTCGGCCTTGCCAGCCATCGGCTTGAAGATCTGGTGCCACGTCGCTTCCGCGTAGCGGAACGCGTCGGCGTTGCGCTCGGGATAGTCCTTTTCCTGGGCCTGCACAAACCCGCTGAAACGGTGGTTCGGGCCGGCCTGGCCCGTCAATTTGACGGTGAGGTTCGTGAGCGTGACTGCGTAATAACCCGGCACATCATCCCCTGTGCCCGGCAGATTGTCGGGCCCCGGCGACTCGACGTACCCCAGCACGCCCTGCTTGATGAACTGGTTTCGATAGGAGCCGTAGAACCAGAGCCGGCGCTTGAGAATCGGTCCGCCCAGATCGACGTTGCCGTCGCGGTAGGCTTCCAGAGGATTCCCTGCCGTGACGCCTTTCGCCCGGAGTTCGTCGGTGACGTTATCGCTTTGCAGGCTTGGAGTCTCCCAGGCGAAATAGCCAGACCCGTGAAACTTGTCGCCCCCCGACTTCAGGATGCCCATGAACGCGGTCCCCGGCGTGGCCATCTCGGCATCGTTCCCCATCGCCTTGATCTGGACTTCCTGGAACGCGCCGTAGTCGTAATAGAAGCCAGCGCCGCCCGCATCTTCACGGGTATCGACCCCATCGAGCATGGGCTTGTTGCCGCCGCTCGACGTCCCGTAGTTGGCGTAGCTCTGCTGTGTGCCGACCGCCGACCCGCCGACGTCCGAGCCGCTGACCCGAAGGCCGGGGGCGAGGTTCATCACCTGCCACATGCTCCTGGATGTTGGCAACTGCTCGAGGGCCTCCTTGCCCAGGTTCGTGGCCACGCCCGTCGTCCGGATGTCGACCACAGGAGACTCCGCGCTCACCGTCACCGTTTCCGTAATCGCTCCCACGCCCAACGTCTCGTTCAGCGTGGCCACGAACCCGGCGTCGAGGCGGACGCTGCGTTTGACCGGGGCAAACCCCGAGAGGTCGAACGTCACTTCGTAGGTGCCACCGGGCAGCGCCGTAAACCGGAACTTGCCGTCAGCGTCGGCCACGGTGGTCCGGGCTCCACCGATGAGCGCGGGACTGGTAATGGAGACGGTGACACCGGGCAGCACCCCACCGCCCTGGTCGGCCACTTTGCCCTCGATCCCGGCTCGGTCCGTGGTCTGGGCCCAGAGACCCGCCGGAACGGCGAGCAGCCCCGCAAGAAGAACAGTCCAGATGATCCAACCGCGGATACGCATGTCGATCTCCTCCCTGGTTCCAAGTGGCAACGTCGCCCGTATCGTCGCCCGCCGTGCGCAGCGGGACCATGGCCCGTTCGTCTCGCGGCTAGTAGCCACGAGGTTGCCCGTCGTGTTGCGGGTCCGAGACCCCAACCCAAGTCCTGCCGAGTCGCTTGATCAAGTACAGCCGGGCATAGCCCGCCGACTCCGCGAGCGGCTCGTAGCCCCGGTCGCGGATGTCCTTCAGAAATTGCGGCGCGAAACCGTGCGCCAACTGGACGCGCGTGTTGCCGGAGGTCGGATAGATGCGCGGCATCGTCACCGCCTCCAGCGGATCGAGGCCGTAGTCCAGGATGTAGACCATGACTTGGAGCACCTCCGTGGGGATGCGCCCGCCGCCCGGCGCGCCGATGACAAGATCCACGCGCGATCCCTTGAGCACGATCGTTGGGGAGATCGTGGTCTGACGGATCCGCCACCGGCTCTTCGAGGGGGCATTCACGCTCTGATCCGAGAAGCGGAAGCCGGAATCGTTCAGGAAGAACCCGGACGCAAAGCCGCCCGAACCCCAGACGCTGCTGTTGGTCTGCGTGAGCGCCACCGCATTGCCGTCCTTGTCGACGACCGACATGTGGGTGGTCTCGCCGAGTTCCTCGCCGGCGCGCTCGCCGTACGCGTCGAACGAAGCGGGCTGCGGATCGCCGGTTCGGCCCGTGACGGCCACCGCACTCGGATACGGATCGTAGAGGCCGCACGAACCTGGCGGTACCGCCCCGTCAAAGGGCTTCGCGTCCGCGGGGGCCACTGCCGGGGGCGCCGTCGGCGCGCCAACGAGCGCGCGCCGGGACGCGGCGAACTCCGCCGACGCAATGCCGCGCGCAGGCACGTCGACCCAGTTCGGATCGCCGTTCGAACGCGCCGAGGCCTGCCCCGCGCGCATGGCGGACACGAGGGCGTCGAATGCGGTCGCGGACTGCGTCGGCAGCCCCATCGCCTTGAGATTGAGCGGCTCGAGCATCTCGAGGCTGTGGATCACCTGCATGCCGCTTTCGGGTGGCGGCGCCGACAACACGGTATAGCCCCGGTAGTCCGTGCACATCGGCCGCTTCCACTGCGGCTCGAACCCGCGCAGGTCCTCGAGGCGCGCAGGATGACCGCCGGCGTTGAGAGCCTTGATGAGCGCCTCCGCCGTCGGCCCCTCGTAAAACCCCTTGCGCCCGTCGCTGGCCACCCGCCGCAGCGAAGCGGCGAGCACGGGGTTGCGGAGTACCTGCCCGGGCTGGAGCGGCTTGCCGGCAGGGAACATCAACGCGTAGGCCTCGGGGAAGGCCTTCATCCGCTCTTCGGCGCCGGCGATGAAGCCGGCGAGAATCTGGCCGATGGGGAAGCCCTCGTCTGCCAGCGTGATGGCGGGCGCCATCACGGTTGCCAGCGGGAGCTTTCCGAACTTCTCGTGCAGAGTGAGCAGACCGGCCACCTCCCCTGGAATGGCCACGCCCGTCAGGTCGCCAGGCTTCCGTGGCTGGGGTTCAGCGGATTCCGAACCGGCCGTGCCTCCCGCCGCTGGCCGAACTGGCGCGGGAGCGACGTGACCCCGCCACGCGTCGGCGGGCTGCGCGGCGTAGAAATCGAGGAAGCTGACCTTCTTCTCTCCCTGGAACCAGATCGTCGCCACGCCGCTGCCGCCCAGACCGGACATCTGCGGCTCGACCACACCGATGGCAAACGCCGTGGCCACGGCGGCGTCGACGGCGTTACCGCCGGCTTTCAGCATCGCGATGCCCGCTTCACTGGCCAGCGCATTGGCGGACGACACGACGCCGTTCTTCGCCTCGACGCGGTTCTGCCGATCAGCGGGCGACGGCGTGAACGCGGGCCCCTGCGCGGCGGGGCGCTGCGCGCTGACCGCGAAGATCGCCATCGCCCCGATCGTGGCAAGTACTGAAGCCCTGACCATCGCACCGCGTCGACTCGTCGCTCGCATACGCCACCTCATCGATGATCGGATCGGGAATCGCTCGCCTCAGCGCACGTCCTGAGGTGGGGCGGGCCTCCGGAGCGGCTCAGGCACATGTCGCGGGATGACGACCTGGCCTGCCCTGACCAGGACGAGTCCGTCTTTCACCACCATGTCGATCCGCTGGAGGTCGTCGAGGTTCTCGTCGGGCTTCCCGTCCACGACAATCACATCCGCGAGCTTGCCCGCTTCCAGGCTCCCCAGCTTGTCGGCCATGTCGAGCAGCGTCGCGTTCACGAGGGTCGCGGCCTTTAGCGTCTCCGGAATGGAATAGCCGCCTTTGACGAACCACTTGAGCTCGGCGATGTACATGTTCGGAATGAGGCGGTTGGCCCCGCCGATCGTGTCCGTACCGACGCCCATCGTGATTCCCGCGGCCTTCATCTTCTTGAAGATGTCGAAGTTCGACTGGCCGGTCATCGAGAACCGCCGCGAGGTCGATCCGTAGTAGCCGCCCGACTGGTCGAAGACGTTCTGATAGACCTGGAGCGTCGGAATGGCGCCCGTCTTGTGCTTCGCCATCTGCGCGATGGTCTCGTCGGTGCGCGGCAGCGGGTGTTCGATTGTATCGACGCCTGCCTGCACGGCCATGGCGGTGTAGATGGTCTCGCAATCGCAGGCGACCTTCAGGCCAAGCAGATGGGCCTCATCGACCGCCGCCGCCACTTCGTCCCTGGAAAAGTGGCTGGCGATCTTGATGACACTGGCGCCCTCCTTGAACGTCCGGCGAACCGCGGCGCGCCAGGCATCGGGACCGTCCACCTCCCAGGCATACTCCGGGCCGTGGTTGGGGGTAATGGGACGCTCCGTCGCATGTCCGCCGGTCCCGGTGATGATGTGCCCCGCGGTGAACACGCGCGGCGCCGGAATGGCATTCGCCGCGCTCCACTCGCTCAACAGGTAGGGGGCCTTGCTGACCCCGTTCATGTCCCTGACCGAGGTGAATCCCGATTCCAGATACCACCGCAGGTTGCGCTGGCCCCGCAGCACGCCATCCCCTTCACTGGCCTGCTCGTCGATGGGCGTGCCGGGGTCGGGATAGGTGAGATGGACGTGCATGTCGATCAGGCCGGGCATTACGGTCTTGCCCGTGACATCGATGACCTGCGCATCCGCCGGCCAGGTTTCGATCTGGGGCCCCAGCACGGCCTTGATGGTGTTGCCCTCGATGACCACGGACCCCAGACGCGCCGTGCCGCTGACCGCGTCAAAGACGCGGCCGCCACGCAGCACGATTTGCTTCGAAGCGCCCGCCGGCGGCTTGATCGGAATGCGGCGCGGGTCGTCGGTCGTGTGCTCGGATGGCGCCAGCACGGTCCGGCGATCCTGCGGCTCCGGGGCGGCGGCGGCCAGGGCCGGCCCGGCCAGCATCGCCGCGCCCATCACCGCCGACGCGACCCACCCGCCCGCCAGCCACGTGGAAGTCCGCCCGGAGTTCCGCGCCCTTCCTCCGCTCACTGGACGGCTTGTGTTACCCATGGTGCCCCCCTGTCATCAGCGCCCGTCGCTCTCCGACGCCCCCGCGCTCGCGCGACCATACGCTCGGATTGAGTCGCCTTACCGTGCACCCGGCGCCGGGTTGCGGCAAGCGACATCACGCGGCACAACGCCGTTGCCGTGTAATGTCGTGATTTCCAGGGCGGTCGCCGACGCTGAGACATTGGGGGTACAATGCGCCTACCGTCATGACACCCGACTCCGCCACGCCGATGAACGGCGGTGCCAATCACGATCAACCCAACGACCATCGTGGCAGCCGTCTGGACGGGTGGAAGGCCATCGCCAGCTACCTCGACCGCGACATCAGAACCGTCCAGCGCTGGGAGGCCAGCGAAGGCCTTCCTGTCCACCGGCTGGAACATCGACAGCGGGCGTCGGCGTATGCGTTCACCGGCGAATTGGACGAGTGGGTGGCGAGGCGGATTCCCTCAGAGGGTGCGGACAAGTCCCTCGAACCCGCGCCCGGATCGGCTCTGGATCCCGTCCCTGAACCGATCCCTGCACGGGCGTGGTGGCTCAGGCGTCCAGCCCTGATTGGCGTCGCCTTGGCGGCGATCATGGCCATCGGCGCGCTGGGTCTCTGGGCGTGGGGTTTGCGTGATGGGAGGCCCTCTGGGGACACGCGAGATCCCCAGGCGTATTCCGCGTTCGCCGAGGGCCGGGCGCTCTACACGTCGCGGCAGTATCGGGATGCAGCGATTGCCCTCGAGCGCGCCGTGTCCCGAGACCAGGACTACGGCCTCGCGTGGGCCTGGCTCGCCAAGACATACGGGCGGCTGTCGCAGCCGATGTGGACCGGTGGGAAGGCCGCCAGCGATCGGGCGGCCGAGACCGCGGAGCGCGCGGCCAGGCTGATTCCGGAGATCGCCGAGACCCACGTCGCCCTCGCCCTCGCCGCGCGTGCGCACGGCAACGTGGCGTCGTGGCGTGCCGAGGCCAATCGCGCCATCCAACTGGATCCCCGCTCCGCCGAAGCGTACGGCCTGCTCGGCGACTCGTATAGCGCCTACGTCTACGCCTGCGACCGCGATCAGGACCCGGCGCTGGCGGATACCTACTACCGCCGGGCCATGGAGTACAGCCCCAGTCACTCCATCGCGGCGAGCAATCGCGCCCACAATTTGCGGCGGATGGGGCGTTACGCGGAATGCGTCGAACTCATGAACAGGACGGTGAAGGAGTTCCCCGACGTCGAGCCGCTTCTGGCCGAGCGCGGGGCTTGCCGGTTGCTGGCCGGCGATGTCGAGGGTGCCTCGGCAGACCTCCTGCCGCTGCGCGGAAGTCCGAAGCTGGCTCCGGCGGGTTCGCTCGTCTACCTGGGTCTCCTCGAGTTGAAGACCGGCCAGACCGACGCAGGAATCCGGGATCTCGACGCCGCTCTTCAGTTGGGCGAGCAGGGCCCCAGAGCTGAACTGGTGGTCGCCGAGACCTACGGCCTTGCCGGAGACATCCCCAGGGCCGTCGTGCACCTCAAGCGCGCCTTCAATCTGGACCGAACGTGTGCGGGGGCAGTCGACAAAGGCATCGCCTTCACTCCCATCCGCCAGGCGGCCGAGGTCAAGGCGCTGCTCGCCAGCTACGGGATTCACTGATTCTCTGCCAGCCGATCAGCAGGTGCCGACTGAGGGTTGGTTGGTTGACATCTCTCGCCCCAGGCGTATGCTCAAGATCACTACGCCCTCACCCATCAATCCCGCCCCGCCCCCGAGACAGGAGCTCAGATGGCAGACCCGCCAGCCGGTTGTGCTCGCACAACGGGCGCGGTCGTCGGTGATCAGCCCACGACGGCGTCTCCCGCAGATTCCCCACCACCCCAGAAGGAGGCCACGCGCATGACGGCTCGTGTTGGACAGAAGGCCCCAGACTTTCAGGCTCCCGCCTACTACAAAGGCGCATTCACGAACATCAAACTCTCCGACTACCTCGGGAAGTGGGTGCTGCTCTGCTTCTACCCGGGTGATTTCACCTTCGTTTGAGCGACGGAAGTGTCGGCGGTCGCCGACAAGTACGCCGCGCTGCAGGAACTGGGCGTCGAGGTCCTCTCGGTCAGTGTGGACAGCCACTTCGTCCACAAGATGTGGAACGACCATGAGTTGGTGAAGATGGTCGACGGCGGGGTGCCGTTTCACATGGTGGCCGACCAGGCCGGCAACGTCGGACGCGCCTTCGGTGTCTGGGACGAGAACCAGGGCATCGAACTGCGAGGCCGGTTCATCATCGATCCGGATGGCGTCATCCAGGCGATGGAAGTCCTGACCCCTCCCGTGGGGCGCAAGTTCGCGGAGTCCATTCGTCAGATCAAGGCGTTCCAGCTCGTCCGCGCCAGCAAGGGCACAGAGGCCACGCCAGCGGGATGGGAGCCGGGACAGGCGACGCTCAAGCCCGGGCCCGATCTGGTCGGCAACGTCTGGAAGGTGTGGCAGCCGAAGCAGGAGAAGTAGGCGGAAAGGAGAGGGCCGGCACCGGTTTGGCCTGGGAAGCCCTAACAACCCAGGTTCAGCCAGCGCCGGCCCCCTTCACGAACGCGGTCTCAGCACCCGTGCTCGCGGCTTACGAAGTCAGGCCGCTCTCGCAGGCGCTGAGACCGTCCCATTAAAAGATCCAGTTCAGACCGGCGTAGAAGCCCACGCGGCTGCCTGTCGTGTTGTACAGATACGGCTGCGCGTCGTTCAGGTCGCCGAACGACAGCGACGAGTTGATCAGCACGTTATTGGTCGCCCGGAAGTTCACGCCGAACGTCTGCGTAATCGTCCGATAGTTGAGATCGGAGAACCCCGCAAAAGACGACGACATCAGCGTGAAGTCGAGGGCGCCGGCGGGCAGCGCGGTGCCCGGAATGATGTTCGACGCGTCGTAGACGAAGTCCCGGATCGTGGCCTTCCCGCTGTTGTACATCGTCGTCGCGAACACCTCGGTGCGCGCGCCGGCGAGGAACTGCAGGTTCAGGAACGCGTTCTGGGTCTCACCCTTGTAACCAGCCTGATCGAGCACGGACCCCAACTGGGTCCCGGTGACACCGCCCGCTCAACCACCGAAGTTGAGCGTGCTGAACACCGTATCCAGCGTGTCCTTCTGGTAGCCCCAACCGGCGGCCATCGTGAACCGGGGGCTCGGCGCCGCCCAGACGTCGACGCCGGGCATGTGCATCGCGTGGCCCCACGTCGAATAGTTGAGCTCGTCGTTCTTCTGATCGCGGTAGCGGTAGTGGCCCGAGACCGAGAACTGTTGTGACGGCGACCAGGTGGCCGTCCCCTCGAGGAATAGCGAGTCGGTCGGCAGCGCCGAGAGATTGGCCATCCGCGAGTTGTACATCTCGAAGTACTGCAGCGACTGCGGCCCGAACGGCAACCCGCTTGGCGTCGGCACCGTCTGCAGGATGGCCGGCTTGGCGGCGTTGATGTTCGCGAACGGATCCGACGTCATCGACTGCTCGTACCGGGCGCGGAGATTCACGGTCTTGCCGGGACGATAGTAGGCCGACGCCTTGAACGTGTTGGTGGTCGACTTCTCGACGTGGAAGGTCTCGCGGCTGATTTCCTCGAACTCGTAGCCGAGGTTGATCGACGACCGCTTGCCGGGCCTGAAGGCGAGTTCGAGGGCCATCTCGGTCGGTGAGCGGGAGAGCGCGGACTCCGTGTAGTAGTCCAGCGGCAGCATGGCCGGGTACTGCTGCGCGTAGGTCAGGCCCGCCGCGGGGCCAGCCGGCGCCGTCTGTTCGACGACGTC
>Ga0315271_10000897_pt1 | contig 17384 bp, 18 predicted proteins | sample C3_top_MG_FD_204664 | JGI IMG/M metagenome (GOLD analysis project Ga0315271, IMG submission 204664) | Sediment microbial communities from Yellowstone Lake, YNP, Wyoming, USA - C3_top | ecosystem: Environmental > Aquatic > Freshwater > Lake > Sediment | place: USA: Wyoming | collected 2017-08-01
CGGGAAGCACGGCATCACCGCCGACGTGGAGGTCATCCCGGCCGCGAAGATCAACGAGGCCTACGAGCGCATGCTGAAGGCCGACGTCCGCTATCGATTCGTCATCGACGCCAAGAGCTTGAAGTAGACTGGCGGGGTGACCGGGCTCGCCAGCATCCTAAGGGAGAATCCCGAGCTGGCGCTCTTCCTGGCCCTGGCGCTCGGCTTCCTCGTCGGGCGCCTCCGCATCGGGACCTTCACGCTTGGCCCGGTGCTGGGCACCCTCCTCGCCGGCGTGGTCATCGGCCAGGCCGGCGTCACCGTTTCACCGGTGGTGAAGACGGTCTTCTTCGACCTCTTCCTCTTCGCCACGGGATACAAGGTCGGGCCACAGTTCTTCCGGGGCCTGAAGAAGGACGCCTTCCCGCAGGTCGTCCTCACCGTCGTCATCTGCGTCACCGCGCTCCTCACCGCGTTGGGGCTGTCCCGGCTCCTCGGCTACGATGTCGGCACCGCGGCGGGCCTGCTGGCGGGAGCCTTCTCGGAGTCCACCGTGATCGGGACCGCGAGCGAGGCCATCCAGCGCCTCGCCATCCCTGCCGCCGAGAAGGCGCGCCTCGTGAACAACATCCCGGTCGCCTACGCGGTCACCTACCTCGTCGGCACGGCGGCCGTGGTCGCGTTCCTCTCCTCGCTCGCGCCCCGCCTCCTCCGCATCGATCTGCGACGGGCAAGCCGCGAGCTCGAGGTCGCGCTCTCCGGCGGGGCGGGAGCGCAGGCCGGCGTTCGATCGGCCTACCAGGCCTGGGACCTCCGCTCCTTTCGCGTCGAGGGCGCGACCTGGGCCGGACGCACCGTGGCGCAGGTCGAGCAGGCGATCCCCGGGTCCCGCGTCTTCGTGGAGCGGATCCGCCAGGGCGGGAGGCTCCTCGAGCCGACCCCGGAGACCGTGGTGGGCGAGGGGGACGCGCTCGCCCTGCTCGCCCGGCGAGGCGTGCTCCTCGATTCACTCGGCGGCATCGGCCCCGAAATCGAGGACCCCGAGCTCGTCGACTTCCCGGTCGCGTACCTGGACGCGGTGGTCACGCGCAAGGAGGTCGCCGGGAGGTCGCTCGCCGAGCTCGCCGAGCAGCACGGGCAGGGCGTGTTCCTGCGCCGGCTCGTCCGTGGAGGGCAGGAGATGCCCTTCGAGCCGGGCACGGTCGTCAACCGGGGCGACGTGCTCCAGATCGCCGGGCACGAGAAGGACGTGGAGCGGGCCGGGCGCGCGCTCGGCTATCTGGACCGCCCGAACCCAGCCACCGACGTCGTATTCCTTGGCCTCGGCATCGTCGTCGGCGGGCTCGTCGGGCTGCTCTCGGTGAAGATCGCCGGCGTGGCGATCACGCTCACCACGAGCGGCGGCGCGCTCGTCATGGGGCTGGTCTTCGGCTGGCTCCGCTCCGTGCGCCCCACCTTCGGACACATCCCGGAGGCGGCCCTCTGGGTCTTCGACAACGTCGGCCTCGCCGCCTTCATCGGCGTCGTCGGCCTCTCGGCGGGGCCGAGCTTCGTGGCCGGGGTGCGCCAGACCGGCTTCGGCCTGGTGGCCGCCGGGCTCGTCGCGGCGGTTTTTCCCCACGCGGTCGGCATCGCGGTGGGCCGGTTCGTCTTGAAGATGAACCCGGTGATCCTGCTCGGCGCCTGCACCGGCGCCGGCACGACGACGGCAGGCCTGAAGGCGCTCCAGGATGCAGCCGGGAGCAAGGTCCCCGTGCTCGGCTACACCGTTCCCTACGCGGTGGCAAACATCCTCCTCACCGCCTGGGGACCGGTCATCGTCGCGCTGATGACGTGAGGCGTCCCGGCCCTTCATGACGATTCCGCTCCGCAAGCGCATCAAGCGCGGCGTCCGCTCGGTGGTGCTCGTCGGCCTCCTGCGCCTCATCTCCCTGATCCCGCTCGGCCCCGCGCTTCGCATCGGCGGATGGGGCGGCGCGATCGCCTACCGCCTCCTCGGCAAGACCAGGCGCCTGGCGCTCGCCCACCTCGCGCGCGCCTTCCCGGAGAAGCCGGAGGTGGAGCGGCAAGCCATCGCCCGCCAGATGTTCGTCAACCTGGGACGCGCGGCCATGGAGATCACCTCCATCCGCTCCTACGATCGCCGGCTGGACACCTACGTGGAGATGCGCAACGGCGGGTTGCCTGGAGAGCTCGTGGCCCGCGGCAAGGGAGTCATCTTCGTCACCGGCCACCTCGGGAACTGGGAGCTCATCGCCCGCCGGATCGCACGCGCCGGAATCCCCAATGTCGCGATCGCCAAGCGCGGTGACGACGCCCGGCTCATGGCGCTGATCGAGAGATGGCGCCTCACCGGACAGGTGACCACGCTGTGGCGGGAGGACGCCTCCATCGGGCGGGCCATCATCAAGGTCCTGAAGGGCGGCGGTGGGCTCGGCATGCTGGTGGACCAGGACACCGACATCCAGGGCGTCTTCGTGCCGTTCTTCGGGCGGCTGGCCCACAGCGCAAGGGCTCCGGCCGACCTGGCCCTGCGCTTCGGCTCGCCCATCCTGGTGGGGACTGGTCACAGGCGAGGCCCCGATGCGGGTGACGGTCTGCAACTGGAGTTCACCGAGATCCCCTACGACCGCGATCCTCCCGACCGCGAGGCGGAGGTCATCCGGATCACGGCCGCATGCCAGGCGGTGCTGGAGGACGCCATCCGGAGGTTCCCGGCCGACTGGGTCTGGATGCACGACCGGTGGAGGACACCGCCCGTGCCCCTGGTGACCCAGCGCTAGAGAAGCGCGCCATGGGTCATGACGCCTTCTCCTCCTTGTCGGAGCCGTGCTCCTTGAACCAGACCTCCTCGTGCTTCTTGGCCTTGGCTCCAGCGATGCCGGGCCTGGTCATCTCGAAGGGGTCGAGGATGAGGTCGAGCTGCTCCTTCGTGAGCACCTGGTCCCGCAGGATGAGCTCACGCACCGGCTTGCCGGTCAGGTTCGCCTCGCGGGCGATCCGCGCTGCGGTCTCGTAGCCCACGTGGGGGTTGATGGCGGTGATCACGCCCACGCTGCCGTCCACGTAGGCCTTCATCCGGTCCTCGTTGGCGGTGAGCCCCTCCACCAGGAACTTCCGGAAGACCACGAAGACGTTGGTCATGATCCCGATGGACTGGAGCAGGTTGAAGACCAGCACCGGTTCCATGACGTTCAGCTCGAACTGGCCAGCCTCGGACGCAAGACAGATGGTGTGGTCGTTGCCGATGACCTGGAAGGCCACCTGGTTCACCACCTCGGCCATGACCGGGTTCACCTTGCCCGGCATGATCGAGGAGCCGGGCTGCCTCGCCGGCAGGTTGAGCTCGAAGAGCCCGCAGCGCGGCCCCGACGCCATGAGCCGCAGGTCGTTCGCGATCTTGGAGAGGTTCATCATGCAGACCTTGAGCGCGGCCGAGACCTCGGTGTAGCAGTCGGTGTTCTGGGTGGCGTCGACCAGGTCCTCGGCGGTCTTGATGGGAAAGCCGCTGAACTCGGCGAGGTACTTCACCACCGCGACGATGTAGTCGGGGTCGGCGTTAAGGCCGGTGCCCACCGCGGTCGCGCCCATGTTCACTTCCAGCAACTGCTTCCCCACCGATTGGATGCGCTCGAGGTCGCGGCCGATGACGCGCCGGTAGGCCCCGAACTCCTGGCCGAGGCGGATGGGCACCGCGTCCTGGAGGTGGGTCCGGCCCATCTTGATGATTCCGTGGAACTCCTTCTCCTTGCCGGCGAAGGCCGCGTGGAGCAGCTTCAGCTCCCGCACGAGGGCCCGGCCCAGGTCGAGCGCCGCGATGTGGACGCCGGTGGGGAAGGCGTCGTTCGTGGACTGGGCCATGTTGACGTGGGAGTTGGGGCTGACGACCTTGTAGCTGCCCTTGGGCTGCCCCAGGATCTCGAGCGCCCGGTTGGCGATCACCTCGTTGGTGTTCATGTTGATGGAGGTGCCAGCGCCTCCCTGGATCGGATCCACGATGAACTGGGAGTTCAGCTTGCCCGCGATGACGTCATCGGCGGCGCGGGCGATGGCGTCCGCGAGCTTCGCATCGAGGTGGCCGGTGTCCCGGTTGGCGAGCGCGGCGGCCTTCTTGACGACGGCCATGGCCCGGATGAGGGCCGGGTGGATGGGGAGCCCGGTGATGGGGAAGTTCTCCGCGCCTCGAAGGGTCTGGACCCCGTAGTAGGCGTCGAAGGGCACCTCGCGATCGCCCAGGAAGTCGTGTTCGATGCGGAATGGACTCGAGGCCATGGTCGTCTCCGTGCTCCGTGGGGCGCGCTTCGCCTAGTCGACGACGATGAGCCACCTCTCGGCCCGTGACGAGGTCCCTTCGGGGGGGCCTCTCGATCAGGGCCCGCTCCGGGCTCCCCGCGACGAGGCGGCCCGGGCCATGTGACATGGCGTACAGTCCCCCCACCATGAGCCGGCGACTTCGCTTCGAGCAGTGGGTGCCGGTCCCGTTGCCACGCGTCATGCCGCCCCAGCTCGGACCCGGACTCGCGCGGGTGACCTTCGCTCGCCGGCAGCGGGCCCTCGAGGCGCTCCTCGCCTCCGCCTGAAGCAAGAGGAGCGAACCCGGCCATGGAATTCCAGACCGCCACCGTCACTGGCGCGACCGGCCACCTCGGGAACGTGCTCGTCCGGGAGCTCCTGCGCCGGGCCAAGCGGGTGCGCGCACTCGTCGAGCCATCCGACGACCTGCGGCCGCTCTCCGGTCTCCCGATCGAGATCGTCCGCGGTGACGTGACCCGGAAGGAGACGCTCGCGGGCGCCTTTTCGGGCGTGGACGTGGTCTTCCACATGGCCGGCGTGGTGAGCATCAGCTCGCTCGACGTGAACCTGGTACGCACCGTCAACGTGGACGGGACCCGGAACGTCGTCGAGGCCGCGCGGCGGGCCGGCGTCCGGCGGCTCGTCTACACGAGCTCGGTCCACGCTTTCGCCGAGCCTCCCTCGGGCGGCGTGCTCGTCGAGACCGCCGCCTACGAGCAGGCTCTGGCACCTGGGGACTACGGCAAGGCCAAGGCCGAGGCGTCCCGCATCGTCCTCGACGCGATTCAAGGCGGCCTGGACGCGGTCATCGTGAACCCCACCGCCGTCCTTGGCCCGTTCGACTACCGGATCTCCGAGATGGGGGAGCTTCTTCGCATGTTCGCGCGTCGCAGGCTGCCCGCCGTTGTGGACGGGGGCTACGACTTCGTCGACGTCCGCGACGTGGCGAGCGGCCACCTCCTTGCCGCCGAGAAAGGGCGCACCGGCGAGAGCTACCTCCTCACCGGGGGGCGCATGTCGGTGCGCGAGCTGATGCGAGTGCTCGGGGACGAGGCCGGGCGGCCGCCGCCGCGGCTGGTGCTCTCCCTCCCGGTCGCCGCCGCCATCGCACGCTTCGCGCCGGCCTGGGAGAAGATCACCGGGCGTCGCGCGCTGCTCACGCCCTACGCGGTCCACACCATCTCCATCGACTTCGAGATCCGGGACCGGAAGGCCCGGGACGAGCTGGGGTTCACGTCGATGCCGGTGGAGCAGTCGCTTCGGGATGCCTGGCGCTGGATGACCGGGGACCCGGAGAGCCCACTCCAGAGGGGGCTTCCGCCCGTGCGACCAGGCCGCGCAGCCACGTAATTTGCTGAAATTGTTTGGATTTTTGCAGGCTTCGACACACTGCGTTGTCGTGGTGTAATCTCGCCGCCCATGGACTACATCTTCGACGCCGACGTCATCCACGAGTGCGCAATGCAGGGGATCGGCAAGCCCAAGCCCGAGATGTTCGACGCCATCGCCGACGCGATGGAGGACGCATATCCTGGGCGCATCGATCGCTCGCAGCCCTGGATCTACAGCATCGCCGGCGGGGCGATGATCCAGATGAAGCTCTACTTCGCCTCGACCATGGAATATCTCATGATCTGGGGCACCCCCATCGGGTCGGAGGGGCACTCCGGGCGCCACGCGGTGGGCTTCTGGGACACGGTCATCGATGGCGAGACCTGGTACTACGCCGAGGGGCAATTCGAGAAGCGCATCTACAAGCCCGGCGACCGCATCTGGGTGGGGCCCGGCCAGGCCCGCGCCATGAATTTCACAGACGGCGTCTGGGCCGTCGAGTACGCCCGGGGACCGCTCCCGCTCTCGATGCCCTTCGGCCTGGCCGACGAGATCCTCTCCACACTCGACTTCGCCACCGCCGGCCAGACGCTCGGCATCTACATGGAGCTGCTCTCGAAGGCCTGGAGCCAGCCGCTCCCCACCGGCGAGGTCTCGAGAAATCCGGTCCGCAAGCTCGCGTCGGCGGCCATGGGTCTCATCGGCCCGACGGTCACGCGCCTCTGCACCCCAGCCGCTCCCGACGACGCCATCCCGGCCGGCCCGGGCGCGCGCCCGGCCAGGACGCTACCCCGTCGCCACGCGAAGCCGCGCATCGCCGTGTCCGGCGACTAGCGCGACTACCGCTGCCGCTGCTGCCAGTAGGGCGACATCTCGAGCATCTTCTTGCGCACGAGCGGCGTCGCCACCGGGAGGAACGCCTTCTTCCACCCCAGGCACTTCGCGATGTCGGTGGTGATGTCGTCGAAGCTGCGCCGCTGGTAGCGGAGGAGCCGCTGCGATTCCTCGCTGTCCACCCAGTCGGTGGCGTACTCGGCGTCGCTGAAGGCCTCCGCGGGCAGCATGTCCATCCCCATGGCCCGGAGCATCCTCGTCAGGTAGTCGCGGTAGGTGAGCTGACAGGTCGGACCGCCGCCCACGAAGAGGGTGCGCCCCCAGACCGCCGGCGTTCGCAGCGCCCGTGCCAGCGCGGTCGCGGCGTCGTCGGCGTGGAGGGCCTCGATGCGGTTGTCGAGGCCGATCTCGAACATGATGGGGTGCGGGTCGCGCAGGCCGATGACCGGGACGTCGGTGAGACGAAAGATGCACCATTCCAGCCCCGATTCCCGGATCAGCGTCTCGGCGGCGATCTTGCTCCCGGTGTAGGGGTCGGTGGCGACGAGCGGGTCGTCTACCCGGCGCGGGGGCGGCTTTCCGAGGGTGTGGCCATGGACGTCGAAGGTGGAGGTGAAGAGAAGCCGCGGCTTGCGCGAGCGCCCCTGGCAGGCGCGCACCACGTTGGCGGTTCCCTCGACGTTCACGGCGCGTGTCATGACCGGGTCCTCGTCGGCCTCCGGCGGGATGAGCGCGGCCAGGTGCAAGACGGCATCCATCCCCTCCACGGCGCGGGAGACGGCGCGGGCGTCCCGGACGTCGCCCCAGACCGGGTCGACCTTCTTGCCCAGCTCCCGGGCCACCTTTCGCGATACCGGCGAGTCGAGGTCGAAGGCCCGGACCTGGTGCCCCTCGCGGAGCAGCTCGGGGATGGCGTGGGAGCCGATGTTGCCGAAGGGGCCGGTGAGAAGGATCTTCACGTAGGGCTCACCTAGAAGAAGTACGGGATGATGGCCTTGCGATGGGCAGGGTAGTCGGGGAAGCGCTCCCGGTACCAGCGGTGGTGGGAGACGGCGCGAGGGGCCAGGTTGGCGAAGGTATAGAGAGCGAAGGCGACGCCGGCCGGCGACCAGGCGGCGATGGCCCAGCCCGTCCACTCGATCATCTCGCCCAGGTAGTTGGGAGCGGTGACGAGCTCGAAGGCGCCGCCACGCGGGATCTTGTAGCCGGTCTCCCCGGGCCCGCGCAGGTTCCGCAGGGCGCGATCGGAGGTGACGTTGAGGACGAAGCCGCCGAGGAAGAGCGCGCAACCCACCAGGAATGGGGTCGAGGAGAGCCAGTCGGCCGGGTAGTCGCCCCGCTCCGAGACCCAGCGAGCATTGATCCAGTTGTTGAGCAGGTTGAAGAGGACGGCCATCGCGGGGACCATGACCGGCATGCGCCGACCCTGGCTCCGGATGAGGAAGGGGAAGAGGAACGCTCGGTACAGGTAGTGAAGCTGCCAGAGGGCGAGCAGCACGAGCGGCACCGGGCGCAGCGCGTTCTCGCCCAGGAAGTAGACCCAGGTGAAGAACCAGACCGCCGGGCTTTCCATGAGGATCCACCCCATGCGCGCCGGCATCGTCGGGCCCCAGCCCTTCCTCTGGTGGCGGCCGTAGGGAGCGGGGACGAAGACGAGCGAGAGCAGGGTGGGAATGGCCAGCGCGACCTCGAGGAGGACCAGCCACCAGAACGGTTCGAGCTGCACGGAAGGAGGGTAACCCGCATCGGGGCGCGACGGCCACCGCGGTCGGGGTATGGTGGCGCATGGACATCCGGCGGGCGGTTGCCGGCGACCTGCCGGAGATCAGAGCCCTGCTCCGGGCCTGTGATCTGCGCGGCGAGGACGTCGGGGAGACCGGACCGGCCTTCCTGATTGCACGCGGCGGGGCGGAACTGGCGGGCTGCATCGGGCTCGAGGTACACGGGCAGGACGCACTCCTGCGCTCCCTTGCCGTTTTGCCCGCCTGCCGGCGGCGAGGTCTCGGTGCGGCACTTCACGACCGCGCCGTGGAGGAGGCCCGCGCCCTCGGCGTCCGGCGCCTGTTTCTCCTCACGAGCACCGTGCGGGAGCGGGCAGCCCGGTCCGGGTTCGAGGACTTCCCGCGAGAGGGATTGCCGGCCTCGATCCGGGACGGCGCCCAGGTCCGCTCGCTCTGTCCGGCCACGGCCGCCTGCATGCAGCTACGGATCGGTTGACCGTGCCGCGCCTGGCACTCGCGGCGCTCCTCCTCGTCCTCGTGGCCGGATGCCGCGACTGGCGCTCCCGCGTGGATCCGGCCCTTGCCGCAGCGGAGCCGGAGCAAGTGCTGCTCTCCGGCGAGCAGGCCATCGAGTTCGAGGCCAAGGGACATCGAGTGACGCTCACGCCGCGCGCCACCTACCGCATCACCGGCTACGCCGTCGACACCAGCCGAGCGCTGCTCGACGAGTGGGACTTCGTCCTCCCCATGGACCTGGCGCTCGCCTGGGGACCGGTCGCCGATCCGGAGGTGCTGCGCCACATGAGGTTCCACCTCTCGGGCCGCTACGTGAGCTGGTGGCATGACGGGAAAGCGCCCGATCCCGGCCAGGCGGCCATCCAGAGCCACCTGGCGAACCACCACCTCGTGCCGGCCTCGGAGGACGTGGCCCGGGAGATGAAGCGGATCCGGACCGGCGACCGGGTGACGCTGCGCGGAAAGCTCGTGGACCTGAAGATCGAGGACCGGTCCGGGCGAGTCGCCTTCCAGTCGCGCACCAGCTTGAGCCGGGACGACATCGGCTCGGGGGCCTGCGAGCAGATGTGGGTGGAGGCGGTCGAGGTGGATCGTCCCTGATGCGCCCTCAGGGTGCGCCGCGCAGGATGTCGTCGAGCCGCTGCACGAACTGGCCGCGGGTGAGCACCTCGTCCACGCCGGCCCGCTGGGACGCCTCCATGAGATCGGTCTGCAGGTGGCCGAGGAAGCCGACCACGCGCGTTGCCCCAGCGCCCTTCGCGGCCTGCACCTGCTCGACGACGCCCGGCTCCCCTAGGTCGAGAATCAACGTGCCCGGGCCCATTTCGCGGGCTGCCTGATCGAGCGGCGTGCCGCGTGGCGCGATCTTCACGTTGGCGCCGAGCCGCTCGGCGGCGGCGAGGATCTTGGAGCGGAAGACGAGGTCGCGGACGGCCAGGATGACGGGCATGCCCGGGTCTATCCGCCCGGTCCGCTCCGTGCCACGTCTCCTCGGTAGGTCTCGAGAAGGCGCCGCGCGGCTCGCGAGGCGCCGTCCATCTCCGGGGCCGATGGCACCGGCATCGCCAGTGCGCGGCGCACCGGATCCTCGATCCGTCCCGCCAGCAGGTCGGCGTTCGAGACGTGGACGCAGGCCAGGAGGCGGGTCATTCCCTCGACCAGGACCGGGTACTCGGGGAAGTCGCCGCGCTCGGTGTAGACGACGCGCGTGCCGGCCGCGATGGCGTCGGTGACGATGCCGTACCCGGGCTTGGTCACGACCAAGTCCACCGCGTGCACGACGTCGGGGTAGGTGAGGTCGAGCGCCTCCAGTCGATCGTCGACGTCGGAGGGGCGCAACCAGCGGAACTCCAGGGATTCCGCCGTTCCACCCTGCTCCATCGCCGGCAATCCCACGCCGCCGAAGGAGAGAAGCACGGCGGGTCGCCCGTCGAGGCCGAGGCGCCGCCGTCCCTCCTCCCGTGCCACCCGGGGTCGCCGGGCCACCAGTCCAATCCGTTCACGTCTAGTGAACGCGGATAGATCGCCCGCGAAGGGCAGCTCGAGAAGCAGCGCGGCCTGCCGGTACGCTCCGGCGGCAAGGTCGGCCGAGGCTGCGAGCGCAGGCTCGCGGACCGACAGGTGGCGGTAGACCCAGTCCCAGGAGAAGTTGCCCAATGCCACCGAGCGCAGGCCGGCCTGTGCCGCGGCGGCGAACGCCAGCGGAGGGATGTCGCCGATCACCAGCCTGGCCCCGGATTTCTTCAGGAAGGACGCCTCTGCCTCGATTCGCGCCGCCCAGGTGGACTCGAAGTCCCGGCAGCGGGCGGCGGTGGCCGGCTCGTCGATGTGGAGCGCGTCGCGCTGGACGAGCCCCACGTCGCAGGTCGCTGTCCGGAAGACCAGGGGTCCGGGGACTGCGCGCCGCACCAGCCGCTCCGGGACTGACCCGACCACGGCGAGCGGAACGTCAGGCGCCCGTCGCCGCAACTCGGCGAGCACCTCGCAGGCGCGGGTCATGTGGCCGTAGCCGTGGCCGGAGAGGTAGAGGGCGATCACGCGTTCGGGATCCGGGGGTGGCGAAGCATACCCGTCCATGTCGGACGGCGGATCGCCCCAGGAACGAATGTTTGCTTGCTGCTCCGACGAGGCAACCCGCAAGAGCGCCTCGCGGCGCTTGATCCGCTCCCGGCGGTGGGGGCACGGTTCAGGTTGCCGGACGTGGGAAGGGACCGGCCAGGAGGTGCGTCATGGCCCGAATGAAGATCCAGCGATTCTCAGCACCCGACGAGACCCGCCCGTTCGTGGACAAGGGGCGGCTGGAGGTCCTCCGCATCGGCGACGGCGTCGTCGGTCGCGGGATCTTCGAGGCCGGTTGGCGCTGGTCGAAGCACGTGAAGCCCATCGCCCAGACGGCGAGTTGCGAGGCGGCCCACTCGGGATACGTCCTCTCCGGACGCATGCGCATCGTCATGGACGACGGCCAGGAGGCGGAGATCGCTCCGGGAGACTACGTGACCATCCCGCCGGGCCACGACGCCTGGACGGTGGGCACCGAGCCCTGCATCATGCTCGACTTCGCGGGGTTCGCCGACTACGCGATGTCGGCGCGCGAGCTGCGGGAGCGCCCAGGTCAGGACGCGCACCCGCACTGAGATGCCGGTCAGCCGCCCCGCGCCCGGATGAAGGCGGCGTGGAACTCGCCCAGCCGGCGGACGACGGTCTCGATCTCGTCCACCGGCGGCAGGATGGTGGTCCGGAAGTGCCAGGTCCCGGGGAGCTGCCCGAAACCCGAACCCGGGACCACGCAGATCCCGGTCTCCTCGAGGAGCGCCAGGCAGTACTCCGCGTCGGTCGTTCCGGGGGGGAGCGTGATCCGCGGGAAGGCGTACATGGCGCCGGTCAGCGGGTTGCACTGGATGCCGGGGATGGCGTTCAACCCCTTCTCCAGCAGTGCGGCCCGCAGCTTCAGCGACTCCAGGATCTCGCGCCGCTCCCGGTCGAAGAGGTCGAAGGAGGGCTCTCCGGGGCGCGGCGGCCGGACCATCATCCAGGTGACCAGCTGCCCCGCCGAGTTGGCGCACAGGGCCACCGACTGGAGCTTCTCCACCTCCGCCATGACGTCGGGCGGGACGTTCCGGCATTCGAGATATCCGCCGCGGTGGCCGCACTCGCCGAAGAACCCCTTCGACACGGAATGGAAGCTGAAGAGGGGGACGTCGAAGATGCCGCGCCGGACGAGCACGCTGGCGAAGGAGACGAAGCGATCGCCCGGCCGGTAGACGTTCTCCTGGTAGACCTCGTCGGCCAGGACCGAGAGCCGATGGGTGCGCGCGAAGTCGAGCACCATGGCCACGTTGGCCTCGTCGAGAACCGAGCCGGTCGGGTTCCCCGGGTTGATGACCGCGATGGCCCGGACCCGGATCCCCTTCGTCGCGGCCTCGGCGTGGGCGCTGTCGAGCGCCTGCCGGGAGAGGCTCCAGTCCCTGGCCTCGTCGAGGAAGTAGGGCACCTGCCCGCCGCCCAGAAGCGTGATGGAGGCCGAGTAGAGCGGGTACTGCGGGATGGGGATCATCACCCCGTCGGACGGTCCGTCGACGAGCAGGCGAAGCACCGCCTGCACCCCCTTGCTGGCGCCGTCGGTGAGGAAGACGTGCTCGTCGTCGGCAGGGATGTGGTCCCGCTGGCGGATGAACTCGGCCACCCCCTGCCGGACGAAGCGCCAGCCTTTGCTCTCGGTGTAGGCGCCGAGGCCGTGCCCGCTCTCGCGCAGGACGAGTCGCGCCGCCGCCCGGGCGTCCTCCGGGAAGAAGGCCGCCGCCGGCCCCTCGATCAGCGCCGGATACTCGCAGAGCGCCAGCACCTGCCGCACGAAGGTGAAGGGCTTCTGCCCCAGCGACTGCGGGTTTCCGATGTTGCAGTAGATGACCCGGCGCCCCTGCCGCTCCAGCTCGCCGGCGCGAGCCACGATGGCGCCGCGCACCGCGTACTGGGTCTCGCGAACCTCGTGGCTGACGTCATGGAGGGTGAGGGACATGTGGCGCGCCTTTCGGGGAGGAAGGGCATCGATGTTAGCAGACACCGGTTCGGCCCGCCGAGGGCCGCTTCCTACTCCTTGGCGAGCTGGACGCGGGCCAGCGCCAGCTCCTCCCGCTGGGCGTCGCTCACCCGTGGGAACTCGAGATCGAGCGACTCGAGCGCCTCCACGACGGCCGCGGCGACGACCAGCCGGGTGAACCACTTGTTGTCGGCCGGCACCACGTACCAGGGGGCGTGCCTCGCGGCGGTGGCCTGGATGGCTTCCTCGTAGGCCTTCATGTAGCTCGACCAGTGGGCCCGCTCCCGCACGTCGGCGGAGGAGAACTTCCAGTTCTTCTCCGGTTCGTCGAGCCGCTCGAGGAACCGGCGCTTCTGCTCCTTGCGCGAGACGTGGAGGAAGAACTTGAGGACGAGGAAGCCGTTGCGGGCGAGGTACTGCTCGTAGCCGGCGATGTCCTCCAGCCGCTCCTCCCAGATCCGCCTCCCCACCAGCCGCGGCGGGATCCGCTGGCGGGCCAGGATCTGTGGATGCACCCGCACCACGAGGACCTCCTCGTAGTACGAGCGGTTGAAGATGCCGAGCCGTCCTCGCTCGGGGGCCACGCGCTGGGTTCGCCAGAGAAAGTCGTGGTCCAGCTCCTCGGTGGACGGTTGCTTGAAGGACGTGACCTGGCAGCCCTGCGGGTTCACCCCGGACAGCACGTGCTTGATGGTGCCGTCCTTGCCGGCGGCGTCCATGGCCTGGAAGACGAGCAGCGCCCCCCACTCGTCGCTGGCGTAGAGCTTCTCCTGCAGCTCGGCCAGCCACTCCACGCCCTCGGCCAGCATGCGCCTCGCCTCGGGCTTGTCCTCGGAGCCGAGGCCGCCGGTGTTCCCCGGGTCGTGGTCGCGCAGCCGGAATCCCTTGCCGCGGGTGATCCGGTACGGGTCGAGGAAACGGGAGAGCTGGCGGAGCGATCTCTTCCTTTTCATTCATCCACCGTTAAAGGAAGGGAGCGGGGCGCGCAAGACCCGTAACGGAGGTCACCATGGCGAAGATACCGAGGAGCGTGAAGATCTCGAAGAACGGCCCGTATCTCGTGGGGGGCTCGCTGCCGCTGGTGCGGCTCACCATCGGCGTGAACGCGCAGGGAGAGTCGGTGCGCTGGGAGAAGGGGGAGACCTTCCCGGACCAGGAGCGGTACGCGCTCTGCCGCTGCGGGAGATCGGCGAAGAAGCCCTTTTGCGACGGGACCCACGCGAAGGTTGGCTTCGACGGGACCGAGACCGCCAGCCGGAAGCCCTATCTCGATCAGGCAGAGGTGATCGACGGCCCGGCGCTGCGCCTGACGGACGCCGAGTCGCTTTGTGCCTTCGCCCGCTTCTGCGACCCGCATGGAAAGGTGTGGAACCTGGTCCAGCAGTCGGACGAGCCCGAGGCGCGCCGACACACGGAGCAGGAATCGGGGGCCTGTCCGGCCGGACGCCTCGTCGCCTGGGACAAGGCCACCGGCAAGCCCCACGAGCCGACGCTCCCGCCGCAGCTCGGACTCGTCCAGGACCCGGCCCAGGAGTGCAGCGGAGGCATCGCCGTATGGGGTGGAGTCGAGGTGGTCGGCGCCGACGGGACGGCCTACGAGGTCCGCAACCGCCAGACCCTGTGCCGCTGCGGCGAATCCGGGAACAAGCCCTTCTGCGACGGGACACATGCCTCGATGAAGTTCAGCGACGCCGGGTGAGGCGCGTCCTGGCCCACCCCGGCCGGCCCCAGGCGGCACGGACCGCGTCCTCGCCATGGGCCCGCTCCAGTCGCCTCACCGTGAAGTGTCCCCAGGCCGTGCGCTGGTAGTGGCTCATGAAGGCCAGGTTCACGGCGGCGCCACCGGCGGCCCCGATGAGGGGCACGAGCTGGGCGACCGCCTTCTCCGACACGGCAACCCCGAATCGCTGGGCCACGGTGGCGAGCAGGCGAGCCAGTGCCGGGGCGCTCCGGTCCGAGGCGGCGCGCGAGATGCCCTTCGTCGCCACCCACTCGGCGGCCTCCGAGATCGAGCGGGCCAGCGCGGCCCGAATCGCGAAGTAGCCGGCCTCCGCGTCGTCGTCGTCGTCGCGCGGCGACCCGTAGGCGAAGACCGCCAGGCACTGCAGACGGGGTTCCGGACGGGAGAGGTCCTCCCCCTGGGCCCGGGCGTGGTCGGCGATGGCCCGGAGCATGAGCGCGGTCGAGATCGGAAGTTCCACCGCCAGCCCCGCCAGCCCGAAGGCGCCCCCTCCCGCGCCGGCGGCGCCGGCCGCCAGCCGGTGGAACCAGTTGGCGGGGGGATCGGGGTCGGCGTCCATGGTGCGAAGCGCCACCGACAGCGCCCGGTCGAGCGCGGCCCCCGTGGCTCGATGGATCTGGCGGGACGCGGCGGCGGGCAGTGCCGCAACCGCCATCTCCACCGGACGTCCGACGAGGTCGGTGAGCCGGATGGCGAGTCCGGGATTCTCGAGCACCTTTCGCGCCCGGGCGAGCGCCAGCCGATCGACCTCCTTCACGCCGCCACGTTCCCGGCGCTCATCCCTTCGGAGCCGCCTGCGACGCCATCCACTCGTCCATGGCCTTCTTCATCTGGCCCGGCGTCAGGTCGGCCTTGTGCGTCGCGAGCGACCAGCGGTGGCCGAATGGATCCACCACGGTTCCGTATCGGTCGCCCCAGAACATGTCGGCGGGTGGCGTGAGCGGTTTCGCGCCGCCGGCCACGGCCCGTGCGAAGACCGCGTCCACGTCCTTCACGTAGAGCATGATGGCTACCGGGGAGCCTCCCAGCGTCTGGGGAGACGGCGAGCCCATCTCTGGCATCTCGTCCCCGAGGAAGAGGATCCGGTCGCCGATCTTCAGCTCGGCGTGCATGATCTTCCCGTCCGGTCCGGGCATGCGGGAGAGCTCCTTCGCGCCGAAGGCCTTCACGTAGAAGGCGATGGCGGCTGCCGCACCGCGGATGGCCAGCCCCGGGGTGAGGGAGCCATAGGCCTTTGGGATGGCCTCGACCTTCCTGCGTGCCGCCCTCCTCGCCAATGGCTTCTTCTTCACGACCTTCTTCTTCACGACCTTCTTCGCCATGGGACACCTCGTGTTCCGGTCCCTTCGGGACCGGGCCGAAGTCCCATATTCGGCGCGTGCCGCTTCGCAACCTCGACGTGGTCGCGACCGGGTAGGATCGCCCCATGTCCGACCTGCGCACGTTCTTTGGAGGGGACCGCTTCGCCGCCCGCAATGGCATCGAGCTCCTGGAGGTGGAGGAGGGGAGGGCGCTGGCCCGTCTCGCCGTGGGGGCCGAGCACCAGAACGCCGCCGGCGTCGTCCAGGGTGGTGCCGTATTCACGCTCGCCGACTTCGCCTTCGCCGCCGCGTCCAGCTCCCGCGGAAACGTGGCGCTGGCCATCGAGGCCCACGTCACCTTCCTTCGGGCCGTGCGCACGGGCGTCCTCCTCGCCGAGGCGCGCGAGGAATCGGACTCGCGCCGCCTCTCGACCTGCACCGTGCGCGTCACCGACGGCGGGGGCGAGCTGATTGCCCTCTTCACCGGGACGGCTTACCGGAAGGACGACCCGCTGCCGCTACCCTAGGTGGAGCGGCAGGCGGCGCAGCCGCTTTCCGGTGAGCGCGAAGAGCGCGTTCGCCACCGCCGGGGCGATGGGCGGGAGCCCGGGCTCTCCGATTCCGCCCGGCGCGGCGGTGCTGGGCAGGATGAAGGTCTCGACCCTGGGCATCTCGGAGATCCGAAGGGGCTCTTGCACGTGGAAGTTCCCCTGGACCGCCGCGCCCTTCGCGAAGGTGATCTCGCCGCGCAAGGCAGCGGAGAGGCCGTAGACGACGGAACCCTCCATCTGGTGGGCGACGCTGTCGGGGTTGAGCGCCGTCCCACAGGAGACCGCGCAGACGACCCGGCGCACCCGGATCGCCCCCTTCTGCAGCGAGACCTCCGCCACCTCGGCGATGTGGCTGCCGAAGGACGAGTGGCAGGCGATGCCTCTCGCGACCCCCTTAGGGAGCTTCTTTCCCCATCCGGCCTTCTCGCCGGCGAGCGTGAGGACCGCTCGAAGCGGGTGCTCCGGAGGAAGGAGGGCCAGCCGGAAGGCCAACGGATCCTTGCCCGCCGCGGCCGCCACCTCGTCCAGGAAGCACTCCTCGGCGAAGGCGTTCTGCGAGGCGTACACCGACCTCCACCAGCCGAGGCGGACGCCGACGTCCGGCACGGCGCTGTCGATGCGAATGGCGCCGGCCCGGTAGGGGACGGTGACCGCACCCTCGACGACGTCCGGGTGGCCGGGCTTGCCGGCGCTGCCGAAGTTGTGCCGGGAGATGGAAGGGCTGCGCACCAGGTGGTGCCATGCGACCAGGTTTCCCTTCGCGTCGAGCCCGGCACGCAACTCGTTCTGGCCGCAGGGGCGGAAGAAGTCGCCCTGGAAGTCGTCCTCGCGGGTCCAGGTGACCTGAACCGGCGCTCCGGCGGCCTTCGCGACCTGTGCGGCCTCGACGACGAAGTCGGGGAAAGCTCGCCGTCCGAAGCCGCCGCCCAGGAAGGTGACGTGCACGACCACCTTCTCCTCGGGGAGGCCGAGGGCCTTGGCCACGTCTCCCCGAGCCCACAGCGGCGCCTGGGTGGGGGCCCAGATCTCAGCCCCCTCGGCGTCGACCCGGGCCACGCAGTTCATGGGCTCCATGGTGGC
>Ga0315271_10000899_pt1 | contig 17366 bp, 8 predicted proteins | sample C3_top_MG_FD_204664 | JGI IMG/M metagenome (GOLD analysis project Ga0315271, IMG submission 204664) | Sediment microbial communities from Yellowstone Lake, YNP, Wyoming, USA - C3_top | ecosystem: Environmental > Aquatic > Freshwater > Lake > Sediment | place: USA: Wyoming | collected 2017-08-01
GGCTCGGGGCGCGGCGGGCGGTCGGCTCGTCGCCGGTCGTCCGCGACGGGGGGTCGAGCAGCTCGACCTCGGCCTCGGCCGACACCCGGTCGATGTCGACCTCGCGCTCGGTGACCTCGGCCGTGGCCCGCCGCTCGGCCCAGTCGCGCGCGACCTTGTCCGCGAGCTTGTGCTCACGGGTCGATCGGCCGCGATACCGGTCGGTCACCGGCGGCTGCCCTCGTTCGCCTCGGGCGCGTCGTCGCCACCGGGCAGGATCTTGCGCCAGCCGGTCTTGGTGCGACGCACGCCGCGCTCGTCCGCCGGCCCGCCGATCTCACCCGGGGCGGGGCCCGTCGGGCCCGTGGTGGCCGTCGGTCCGCCAGGGCTGCACTGGAGGTCGAACGCGTTGAACCGGTTCGCGGCCTTGCTCGTGCCCTCGCGCGCCCAGGCCTCGAGCGCCTCGGAGCAGGCGTCGAGCAGGATCGGCAGGCAGGCGCGCTCGTCGGTCGCGAAGCGGGAGAGCACGTGGTCGATGGCGCCGCGATCCGGCTCGCCGATCCCCACGCGCAGGCGACTGAACTTCTCGCTGCCCAGCTCGTCGATGATCGAGCGCAGCCCGTTGTGGCCGCCGTGGCTCCCAGCCTCGCGGAACCGCAGCTTGCCGAACGGCAGCGCGAAGTCGTCGGCTACGACCAGCATGTCGCTCATCGGGATGTGGTTGCGGACCATCAGCTTGCGGACGGCGACGCCGGAGTCGTTCATGAACGTCAGGGGCTTGGCGAGGATGAGGTCCATCCCCTTCCAGCGCAGCTCGAGCACCTCGCTCGCGTCGCGCTGACGCCCGCGGCCGGACCGCCCTGCCCGGTCTGCCAACCGGTCGAGCACCATCCAGCCGATGTTGTGGCGAGTCTCCGCGTACTGGCCGCCCGGGTTCCCCAGGCCCACGACGAGCTTCACGATGCGGTGCGTTCCTCTTGCGGTGCGGTGTCGTCGTCCGCGTCAAACACGGCGAATGGCCCCGGGACCGAGTCCGGCGGGGCTGTCGCGCCATGGTACCGCCGCACGCGAGAGGGGTCCTCAGGTGGCCTTTCTGGCGCGCGATGCTCGGCGCGCGACGGGGGGCCGGCGGGCGACGCTCGGGCGCTCGGCGCGCGACGGGGGGCCGGCGGGCGGCCCTACCGTCGGAGCAACCGCCCGCTGGGCCGCGCGGGCGGCCCGGTCAACGCCCCGGCGGGACAGCAGGCGACGAGTGGGCGCCCCGATGGCCCGCACGCCCGGCGAACCGTCGGCAGGGCCGCCCGGCGGCCAGCGCAAGCAGCGCAGGAGCGAGGACGGCCCGCGGCAACCTGGGCAGGAGCGAGGACGGCCCGCGGCCGGTCAGCCTCCCGTCGGCGCGTTGCCGGCCGCATCGGCAGCGCCAGCATTAGCCCCGACCGGCACCCCCGTCGCCGCCCGCACGTGGTGTGCCAGCAGGTCGAAGATGGGCTCCAGCTGGCCGAGCAGCCGGGCGTCGTCGCCGTACACCGAGAGGTTAGCGCCCTGCAGCACGTGCGACGCCGACTCCACGATCCGCGGCGCCTGCTCGACGGGCAGGAGCTGGAGCCGCAGGTCCTGCTGGGCACGAGCGAGGAGCAGGTCCCGCTCCACCTCCAGCGCCCGGACGCGAGTCTGCAGGGTCCGCAGCTCGATCTCCTGGCCCAGCGCTGCCCGCTCCTGCTCGATCTTGACGAGTCGCACCGGCCCCTCGGCGGCCATCCGGGCCTCGTCGGCGGCCATCTCCGCGCCGAACCGCTCCCCCTCGAGCGTCATCGCGTGCTGCGCGGTCGCGAGGTCTTCCGCGGCCTTGCGCCGATCGCGGGCGACCCGCGCCATGTCCAGCGCCTCGGCACGCCGCAGATCCTCCTGGTCCTTGGCGAGCTGCCGCTCGTCCACACGCGTCTGCGACGCCATCTGTGCGAGCTGGGTCTCCTGCTGGGTCAGGATGTTCGACTGCTCGGCCCGGAGGCGGATCTCGTTGCGCGTCTGCGCCTCGAGCTGCTCCCGCAGCCGCGGATCGACGATGAACACCTGGGCGACCTGCGCCGCCTCGATGACGATCCCCCATGCCTCACCACTGCCACCCCCGGCCACTGCGGCCTCGAGGGAGCGGGCCGCGACGCCGGTCAGGGTCGTCTTGCGCCCCTCGATGCACTCCGCCATCGAGAGGTGCGATACCGCGTCGCGCAGCTCGCCGAGGAGGATGTGCGTGAGCAGCGCGGTCACCTGCGCGACGCCCTCCTGGATCTGCCAGAAGTCGAAGTGGCGAGCCGCAGTCGTCGGGTCCGTCACGCGGTAGACGAAGATCCCCTTGAAGCGCAGCGGGATCCCGTCGGTCGTCTCCTGGGTGAACTCGAAGGCCGCCTCGACCTTGGTGCTCGGCACCCGGATGTAGATGGACCCCGGCTTGAGCCAGGCCTGGACGGCCGTCCCCTTGTTCTCGAGCGTCCCGCCCTTGCCGACCAGCAGGTACTCGCCTGATCCCGCCTTCACGAACGGCATGCCGCGTCTCCCACCATTGCGTTCGGCCCGGATCCACGGCACGGCCCGCCGGTCCGCACGCTCCCGGGCAGCACGAACCAGATTGGGCGTCGAGTGAACCGCGTCCGGCCGGGCACTGACCGGGCGTCCCCACGACGGGTGCCGTATTGGGCGATTCGGCCCTGCTGGGCCTGGTCGTGACGGCCCAAGCCGAGGGTCCGATCGCCATCCGATCGTCATGCAACAGGGCCGACGCGTCCCCCGTACCAAGGTCCCTCTGGGCGCGAGCTCCGTGAGGGACAGGCGACCAGCGCACGCCGTCCCGCCCCGCACCGCATGTTTCCTCATAGGACTTTCGGCGGCTCGCGACGCCGGCAGCGAGCCGGCCGGACGCCTCTTATGCCCGACGCACGATCGCATCTCCATGAGCCCCGAGGCGGATGTCACGCCCGACGGGGTCGGGGCGTCACATCCGCTGTCGCGAAGGAGGCCCTTGCCAGGGCCGGCGACCGGGAGCAGGAGCGATGGGTGGGGTTCGTGGCCGACGCATGGGCGGCCTGAACGCGGGCGGCACGCTGACAACGCGGCTCGCAACGATCGCAGCGGTCGCGATCCTGATCGTGGGCTGTGCGGGTCCGACGCCGACAACGCCGACGCTCGCCCCGTCCACACCGCTACCCTCGATCGCCCCGCAAGCTTCGCAGAGCGCGACGGCCTCGCAGGCGCCCGCCGCCACACCCGTGCCGGGCGACAGCGGCACGTGGACTGCGGTCACGCCGAGCGGACTGCCGCAGGCTGCCACCCTGGTGCCCACCAAGGCGGGCGGCGGCGGCGTTGCCCGCACGACGGCGTTCCTTCTCACGAGCCTCACCGGGCGACCGGTCACCGACCTCGCGGCTCGCGTGGTCGCCGATCCGCCCGTCCAATTCACCGTCACCACCTCCGGTGCCACGACCGCCCTCCTCCAGCCCGCGACCGCCCTCGCCGCGGCAACGCGGTACAGGCTGAGCCTGACCCGCACCGACGGCACCATCGAGGCGTCGTGGACCGCCCGAACCGCGGCGCCGCTCCACGTCACCGACACGGTCCCCGGCGACACGGCCACGGACGTCCCGCTCGACACCGGGATCGAGCTCACGTTCGACCAGGCGGGCGTCGCCACCGATGCCATCGGCAAGTTCTTCACCATTGCGCCGGCCACGGCTGGCCACTTCGAGGCCAAGGACCGCGCCGTTGCCTTCGTCCCGTCCAGCCAGCTTCGCAAGGGAACCCTGTACACCGTCACCGTCCGCCGCGGCCTGCCGATCGCGGGCACCGGCGAATCCCTCGAGAAGGACGTCACCTTCCGGTTCGAGACGGCTACGACCCGCCCGGTCGGCGTGCGGCTCTGGCTCGCCGATGCCCTTGTTGACGCGACGCCGCGCGAGCGCGCCGCGCTCACAGTCTGGGTGGACATTCCCGAGAACGAGTCCGCGCCCAAGACGGTGCCGATAACCGTGCACCGGCTGGCAAGCCTTGACGCCGCGATGACCGCGTGGTCGGCCATCGCCGACGCGCCCGACTGGACGCTCGCGAGCAGCGTCCGCGCCGTCTCCACGGCCAGCCTGCCGCAGGTCCTCTCGGCCACCGTGCGCGTTCGGAGCCTCGTCGCGGGCACCCGCTGGATCCAGCTCCCCCAGTCCCTCCCAGTGGGCTGGTACGTGGTCACCGTGACCTTCGCCGGGGTGCCGCGCCAGCTCGTTCTCCAGGTCACAGACACCGCCACGTACGCGCTCGTCACGACCACCCGAACCGCGGTCTGGGTGCGCGATCTGCGAACCGGCACGCCGGCGGCAGGCGCGACCGCCGCGCTGGGTGGTGGCACGCTCGACGGGTCCGCCAACGCGCAGGGCCTGCTGATCGCGACCACGCCCTCGAAGGTGGCCGCCGGTGACGTCGCCGTCCCGCGGCTGCTCGTCCGCTACAACGGCGCGACCACATTCCGACCCATTGTCGGCGGCGGGCTGTGCGTGGAGTGCGGCAAGGGCAATGACGTCACGGCGGCAGGCACCGACCACTGGTGGTCCCTTCTCACGACCGACCGCTCGCAGTACCGGCAGACGGACACCGTCAATGTGGTCGGGATCGCCAGGCACCGCATCTCCGGCGATGTGCCGGCGTCGGTCCGCCTGGTCGTCGTACCCAACGACATCGACGACCCTACGCCCATCCTGACTCAGACCGTCAAGCCGGATGCGCGCGGCATGTACACCGCGTCCCTCAAGATCAGCGCCCTCCCGATCGGTGGCTACGGGGTCCGGGCGACGGTCGGCTCCGATCCGGCGGGCGAGTCTTGGTTCGAGGTGGCGACCATCCGCAAGCCCGCCTACGCACTCACCGTGACGCTCGACAAGCGCGCGGTGATCAGCGGCCAAGATGTCCGCAGCACAATCGGCGCGGCCTTCTTCGAGGGAACTCCCGTTGCGGGCGTGACGGTCGACGTGCAGGTCAACGGGGAGTCCCAGGCCTCAGTGACCACGGACACCGAGGGCCATGGCAGCGCGACCGTCGGGCCGAAGCTCGATGACGGCGACAACAGCCAATTCACGGTCGTGTCGGTCCAGGCCAGTCCGACGCTCCCCGAAGAGGGCGATATCACGAGCAGCGCGGAGGTCGCCGTCCTCGCCGGAGACGCCTACGTGACCGTGGATGGCGTCGCCGCAACCAAGACGGTGTCGATCACCGGTGCCGTGAACAGCGTCGCGTGGGCCGCCTTCGATGGCGCCGAGCGTGACCTGTGGTCGGTGGACCCGCGCGGCGCACCGCTGCCAGGGGCGACCGTACGCGTCGAGATCACGGCGCAGTACACGGTGAGGCGGGCGATCGGCACCGAGTACGACTTCATCACCAAGCGCGTCGTCCGCAAGTACGAATACCTGGAACGCCAGTACTCGCTTCCCGCCCGCACCGTCCGCACGGACGCCCAGGGACGCTTCCGCCTGACCGTCCCCACGACCCACAACGCTTACGGCTATGACATCAAGGCGACGTACACCGACGACGCGGGGCGGAAGGTGATCAACAACTCCTGGGCGCAGACCAGCCTCGGCGTCGTCGCGGACCAGCAGCCCCGACTCATCGAGACGAACGGCAAGGATGGCGACCTCGGCTATGCCGTAGGCGACGCTGTCAGCGTTCGGTTCTTCGGGGGCAACCCCGCAACGAGCGCGAGCCGCTACCTCTTCCTGACGCTCCAGCAGGGCCTGCGGACGGCAGTGATCAGTTCCGGGCCGACCTTCCGGACCGCCTTCACCGCCGCCAGCGTCCCCAACATCGAGATCGCGGCCGTCCGTTTCACCGGGTCCGGCTTCGAGGCTGCCAACCCCTACACCGCGCAGATCGATCCCGAGCAGCGGACCATGGCGATCTCGCTGACGGCCGACAAGGCGCATTACCAGCCGGGCGACACGGCCAACGTCACCATCTCCACGCTTGGCCCGGGCGGCAAGCCCGTGGCCGCCAGCGTGTTCGTCCGCGCCGTGGACGAGAAGCTCTATGCGATCGGTGCGGCCGTCACGGACGACCCCGTCGGGCAGCTCTACGCGGGCGTCCCGGACGGCGTGATCGGCACCGCGCAGAGTCACCGGACGCCAGTCGCTGACAACGGCGGCGGGGGCGGCGACACGACCGGTGGCGGGGGCGGCGACGGCCGCACGGACTTCCGCGACTGGCTCGTCGCCAAGGTCGTGCACACCGATGCCAGCGGGCATGCGACGGTCTCCATCCCGCTCTCGGACGACCTCACCTCATGGCGCATCGCGGCGACGGCTGTCGACTCCCGGCTCGACGCCGGCGCGGCATCGATCAAGGTGCCGGTCGGGCTCCCGTTCTTCGTGGACGCGGTGATCGCTCCTGAGTACCTCACGACGGACCGGCCCGTGCTCCGCGTTCGCTCGTACGGGACCTCGCTCGTGGCGGGCACGCCCATCACCTTCACGGTCAGCTCGGGCACCCTGCCGATGGCCGAGACCACCGTGACGGCTGACGCCTTCGGCTCGGCCTACGTCACGCTGCCGGCGCTCTCGGCCGGGACGCAGAAGATCCGCATCGCGGGCAGCGCGACCGTCGGCGGGCAAACCCTGACTGACGCCATGACCCGCACCTTCACGGTTGTGACGACCCGTGCGACCCAGCAGCGAACCACGTGGTCGCTCCTCACGGGCACCACATCGATCCATGCCGGGGACGGCATGACGCAGGTCCTGCTCGTGGATGCCGGGCGCGGGCGCGCGGTGCCGGTGCTCCAGGGGCTCGCGGTGCCCGGCGCTGTCCGGGCCGATCAGGAGCTCGCGTCGGCACTCGCAAACCGCGTGCTGACGAGCTCGTTCGGTCTGCCGGCGGTCGCCACCCCCGACCCGAACGCGCTCGACGCCTATCGCGTTGAGGAGGGCCTCGCGATCGTCTCGTGGGGATCTTCGAACCTCGATGTCACGGCACTCGCGGCGATGGCTGACGACCCTCGCCTCGCGTCGGTCAACCTGATCGACCCGCTGACGGCCATCGCAAACTCGAGCGAAGAGACGCGCGCTCGTCGGCTCCTCGCGCTGGCCGGCCTCGCGGCGTTGGGCGAGCCGGTCGGGGACCAGATCACCGCGGCGGCCGCCGAAACCGACCTCACGGTCGAGGAACAGGCGAACCTTGCACTCGCTGCCCTCGAGTCCGGCAACGAGGCCCTAGCCGGGCGGCTCGAGCAGGAGCTCCTCGCGAGCCACGCCTATCGGTACGGGCAGCAGGTGCGGATCGACCCCGGCAGCGACGCGGACGCGACGGTCGTCACTGCCCGGCTCGCGATCGTCGCGGCCTCGCTGGGCGACCAGGTTGCGGCCGAGATGGACGCGTACCTGGTGGCCAACCCGTCCCAGACAACGCTCGTGGACCTCGAGCGGGCGCTCGCGGCTCGCGGCTGGGCAGAACGCATCGCGGTCGTGACGAGCTCGGCTGCCGTCACGGTGGACGGTGCTCGACAGGTCATGGCGCTCGACGGCTCCCAGGCCACGGCGCTGCGCCTGACGCCCGCCCAGGCGAGCACAGCGTCCGTCGAGCCGCTCTCAGGCTCGGTGCTGCTCGTGCAGACCTGGGACGGGGCACTGGATCAGGCGAGCCTCAAGGCGCGTCACGGCGTCACGATCAGCCGCACGGTGACCCCGTCCGGAGCGATCGCAGCCGATGCCACCGTGATCGTCGAGTATCACGTGACCTTCCCGCGGGCGGAGGTCGGCGTGGGCTGGAGGCTCGTGGACAACGCGCCGTCCGGCCTGGCGCCGATCGCCTACTACGGCGTCTTCCCCGAAGACGGCGTGCCCGCCAACATCAGCTCCCCGACATACATGGATGGGCAACGCGTGGAGTTCCTGCTTGGCTGGGACCCCATTCGGTCCGAGTACGCCGCCCGCTACGTGGCGCGCGTCGTGACGCCGGGCACGTACACCTGGGAGGCCGCCGTGCTGCAGTCCACCGTGGACCCGGCCTGGGGGATCACCTTGGCACCCGACAGCATCACCATCCGGACGCCCGGGAGCTGACCCGGCGTCTGCTCAGGCGAGGAGGCGGCGCTCTAGATCGCGCATCGCCGTCTCCTCGGCGGGCTCCGCGTGGTCCCATCCGCAGACGTGCAGCGTGCCGTGGGTGACGAGCAGGCGCAGTTCGTCGCGGGCGTCCCAGCGGACGTCACTCGTCTGGCCGCCGCGGCCGGCCTCGGCCTGGTCGATCGCCCGTTCCACGGACACGACGATGTCGCCGAGGTGGGCCCTGGTACCCGGGGGGAGCGCGAATCCGTCGAGATCGGTCCCGGTGTCCTCGCCCTGGGCGCCCGTGTGCTTCCCGGGGTGGTCTGGGTACTCGGCAGGGGCGAGGAGCGGGAACGAGAGCACGTCGGTCGGGCCGTCCTTGCCCATGTGCTCGGCGTTGAGCTCCGCGAGCTCGGCGTCGTCGGAGAGGATCAGGCCGATCGACGCGGGCGTCGGCGCCCCGGTCGCTGCCAGGGCCGCGGCGATCGCCCGGGCGAGGACGCTCGCGGGCACCAGGCGCGGCACACCCTCACGACGCTCGACATCGATCCGCCAGCCGTCCACGTAGTGCGTGCTCATGCGCCTCACGGTATCGCGGGGCGAGGGGTCGCGGGCGGGCGATCTGGCGCTACCATCGGCCGATGGCCATCCGACCCATCATCACCCTCGGCGACCCACGCCTCCGCCTCGTCGGCCAGCCCGTGGTCAAGTTCGACCGCGAGCTCGGGCAGCTCATCGACGACATGGTCGAGACGATGGACGACGCCCCGGGCGTGGGCCTCGCCGCGCAGCAGATCGGGCTCGACGTGGCGCTCTGCGTCATCCGCGTCGACGAGGGCCTATTCGAGCTCGCGAACCCGGAGATCGTGCACCTCTCGGGCGAGGAGGGCGCCTGGGAGGGCTGCCTGTCCGTCCCCGGGTACCGCGCCTGGCGGTGGCGCGCCGAGCACGCGGTCGTCACGGGCCAGGACCGGCACGGGCGACGCGTCACGGTGAGCGGCCACGGGTACCTCGCCCGCGCCATCCAGCACGAGTTCGACCACCTCCACGGCGAGCTGTACATCGACGGGCTGCCCGAGGGCGAGGAGATCATCACCGAGGAAGAGCTCGAGCGTCGCCTCGACGAGGAGACGGAAGCCGACTGACGCCCCCCACGGCTGCGTTGCGGATTGGGCGAACTCAGCTGCGACTGCCATGTAACGCCGGCCGACCTCGACGCGTCTCACTCTCCGGTTGACGCGGTAGAGCCCCTTCGGCTTCCCGTCGCCGAGGAGTGTCCGATGGGTCGAGTCCGAACGCGGCGTCCCGTCCATGCGCTCGCCACCCTGCTGGCCGTGATCGCGCTGGTGGCAGGTTGCGGGAGCCCTTCGCCAACACCGAGCGGCCCGCCAGCATCGCCGCCGCCAATCGCGCCCACAGCCAGCCCAACGAGCCAACCGACCAGCCCGCCCCCCTCTGGCCAAACCAGTTGGTCGCCGGTGACCCTCCCCGACATGCCCCAAGTCGCAGCCCTTGAACCGGTCACCGCCGGATCCGGAGCCGTCGCGAGGGGCACCACCTTCCGGCTGCGCAGCCTGGACGGACGATCCCCCGCCGAGCTTGCGACGCACCTCGTTGCGCAGCCCGAAATCGCGTTCAACGTCGTCTCGACGAGCGGCGACACGGCGATCCTGGAACCTGCGACCCCACTCATCGCTCGCGCCACCTACCGGATCTCGCTGACTCGTGACGACGGCTCGTCGGAGGCGTCTTGGGTTGCGAACGTCGCGGGCCCGCTCCAGATCATCGAGACGGTCCCCGGCGACGCGAGCACGAAGGTCCCGGTCAGCACCGGGATCGAGATCCGCTTCGACCAGTACGGCGTCCGGACCGACGACTTGAAGGGTCACTTCTCGATCCGGCCCGACGTCGCCGGCCGCTTCGTCGCCGCCGGACAGGCCATCGCGTTCGTGCCGAGCTCGCCATTCGCCAAGGGACGGCTTTACACGGTCACAATTGCCCGCGGGCTGGCGCTTCCGGGAACGGGAGAGACGCTCGAGACGGACTACACCTTCAGGTTCGAGACGGCTGCCAAGGCCGCATCACCCATCCTCGCTGGTTTCACACGCGCCCTAGTCGAGAGCTCCACCACGAGTCGTCCGGCCTTCGCCGTTGACCTGAGCGTTCCCGACGGCTATGCCGAGCCTCGCACGCTGCCCATCACCGTCCATCGGGTCGAGGGCGTGGCCGCCGCGCAGGCGGCATGGCGGGCGATCCTCGCCGCGCCCGAGTGGACCCTCGTGTCCGCCGCGGAGGCGGTCCCCATCTCGGGCCTATCCCAAGTGTTCAAGGGGACCGTACGGCTCATGGACGTCGAGGCCGCGGGCACGAAGTGGTTCGCCCTGCCGAAGAGCCTCGCCGCCGGTTGGTACGTCGTCACCCAGCGCTGGGCGGGCGTCCCTCGCCAAGTTCTCTTGCAGGTCACAGACCTCGCGACGTTCTCGATGGTCTCGACGGATCGGACCCTCGTCTGGGTGAACGACCTTCGGACGAAAGGCGTCGTCGAGGGTGCCAGCGTCACGCTTGACGGCGCGAAGCTCGGCCCCACGGACGACCGAGGTCTCGCCGTCGGCCCGACGCCTCGGGCCGTCGCGAGCAGCCCTGCCGACCAGCTGATCGTGGTGTCGAGCGGGAGCAGGACCGCCTTCTACCCGCTGACGCCGCAGCCCTGCGCCGCGTGTGGATACGAGGCCGATGACGCCAGCGGCCCATCCGCGACGCCCGGGGTGAACGCAGACTCCGATGTCTGGTGGCGCTTGGTCTACACAGACCGGTCCGAATACCGGACCACCGACACCGTCAACGTCTGGGGCATGGCCCGCAACCGCGACGCGGGATCCGTGCCCGGCACCGTAACGCTCGTGCTGAGCTCGGTCGACGGCAGCACGACACCGATCGCCACCGCCAAAGCCAGCACGGACCACACGGGGGCCTTCGCCGCGCGGCTGACACTGCGCGACGTCCCGGAAGGGCCGTACGCCGTCGGCCTCCTGGTGGACGACGTGTTGATCGCCGAAACCTGGCTTGACGTGGCCACGATTGCCAAGCCCGCGTGGCAGCTGTCCGTCGATACGGCTCCGCATGCGGTCGTCGGCAGCGGGTCCGTCGCTGTTCGGGCGCAGGCGATGTTCTTCGAGGGCACGCCGGTCGCCGGCACCAAGGTCTCGGTCAGCGATGGCGATCGCAGCCGGACTGTGCGTACCGATGCGTCCGGCCGTGCAAGCACGGCGTTCCCCGTCGCGCCCACGACCTACTGCGACCAGCAGTGCGACGCGAGCCTCGACGTCTCCGCCACACTCCCCGAGGAGGGCGAGATCGAGGCGTGGGCCGACGTGGTGGTGTTCAGGGCCAACGGCTTCGTCGACGTCGAGGGCATCCTCAGCGGGACGCGCCTGACCGTCACCGGCAAGGTCAGCAGCCTCGCCCTCGACCGCTTCGAGGTCCCGGGTGCCAATCTCTCGGAGGTGAACCCACGTGGGGCACCGCGAGCCGGGGCAACCGTCACGCTGGGCGTGACCGAGGAGTGGTCCGTTCGCGTCCAGACAGGCACGCACTACGACTTCATCACCAAGCAGGTGGTGCCGACCTACGAGGACGAAAGCCGCTCGCGAACCATCACCATCCCGGCCGTCGAGTCGGCAGCGGACGGCACGTTCCGCACGCAGGTCAGCGTGCGTGGTGGCGACCGGTACTACCGCATCACGGCCTCGTACACGGACGTTGCGGGCCGTGCGACGACCGCCGACGCTTGGGCGTCCCAGGCCACGGTCGTTACGTCATCGACGGACCCGGAACCGAGACTCGAAAACGTTGGTACGCACCCGGACACCGACGAGTACGCGTTGGGCGAGACCGTCCGGGTGAAGTTCGCCGGTGGCCTCGCCAACCCGCCCGTCGCCCGCTACCTCTACGCGGTCTCGCAACGCGGCCTGCGGTACGCCACGGTCGGGACCACACCGACCTTCCGGACCACATTCGACGCGGCCGCCGTGCCGTCGATCTCGATCTCAGCGGTGCGGTTCAACGGCTACGGCTACGACGCGGCCGTCGCTGGCTACGAAGCCAGGGCTGACCTGGCCCAGAACCGACTCACCGTCGAGATCAGGCCCGATCGCGATCGGTACGCGCCCGGCGACACGGCGACCGTGTCGGTGCGCACGCTGACGCCGAACGGCACGCCGGTCTCTGCCACCGTCTACGTCGGCGTCGTCGACGAGAAGCTCTATGCCATGGGCATTGCGAGCGAGCCCGACCCGCTGAGCGACCTCTACCAATCGGTCAGCGACGGGATCCTCGCCGGGGTCACGTCGCACCTGACGCCCGCCGACGACCCCCTGGGCGGACAAGGTGGCGACACCGCGGGCGGTGGCGGCCCCGGTACCCGAATCGACTTCCGGGACTGGCTGGTGGCAAAGCTCCTGACGACCGATGCCACGGGCCGGGCCACGGTGCGTGTGCCATTGTCAGACGACCTCACCTCGTGGCACGTGGCGGCGTCAGCGGTCGATCGGTCACTGCGCGCAGGGTCCGGAGGGGCCAAACTGAGCGTCGGGCTGCCCTTCTTCATCGAGGCGACGATCAAGCCCAACTACCTCGAGGGCGAGCGCCCCGTGCTCCGCATTCGTGGCTTCGGCACGAGCCTGCAGGCAGGCGACCGCGTCGTCTTCACGGTGAGCTCTGACACGCTGCCGATCGCGCTCGTCACGGCTAGCGCCAAGGCGTTCGAGGCCGCCGAGGTGGCCATGCCAACGCTCCCGGTCGGGACGCATACCGTCCGCATCACCGGCACGGCCCGAGGCCAGAGCGATGCGCTCGTCCGGAGCTTCACCGCGGTCGCGTCGCGAAGCGTCAAGGCCGCGACGACGTGGGAGCCCCTCAGCTCTGCCACCAGCGTCAAGGCTGGTGGCAGTGGCGCCTTCACCCGTCTGCTGCTGGTCGACGCGGGTCGGGGTCGCGTGATCCCCGCCCTCCAGGAGCTCGCGAATCTCAGCGGCGGCCGCAGCGATCAGGTGCTTGCCGCGAGGCTCGCCAATCGCATCCTCGTCCAGGCGTTCGGGCTCGACCCGGTTGCGTCCCCCAACGAGTCGGCCATGTTGACGTTCCCCGAGAAGGGCGGCCTAGCCATCGTGCCCTACGGCTCGACCAACCTCGACGTGACGGCACTCGCCGCGATGGCCCGCGACCCCAACGTCGACGATGACATCCTGCGGATGGCGCTCACGAGCGTCGCGTTCGACGAGCATGGCAGGCGGGATCAACGCCTCCTCGCGCTGGCTGGGCTGGCCGGCCTCGGCGACCCCGTGCTCCCCGAAGTCCGGGCCGCAGGCGCCCTCCCCGGCCTCACGATCCAGGAGGAGGTCTCGGTCGCGCTCGCTGCGCTCTACGCCGGCGACGAGGCGCTGGCCGGCCGACTCGAGCGCAAGGTGCTCGTGGACCACGCTCTGGCGTACGGGCCGTGGCTTCGCGTCAGCACCGGGCAGTCGGAGCGCGATGTCGTCGTGACCGCCCGCCTGGCGATCGTGGCCGGATCGCTCGGGGACCCGACGGCGGCCCAGATGGACGCGTGGATCGAGAGCCACCCGGCCTCGGCCACGCTGACGGTGCTGGAGCGGGCGCTGGCCGCAAACGGCTGGGCCCACCGGGTGGCCGGGGCGAAGGCGGCGGTCACCGTGACCGTCGACGGCACCCGCCGTGACGTCGCCATCGAGCCCGGGAAGCCGGTGTCCCTGGTGCTCACAAGCGCCCAGTCAGCCTCGGCCCGGTTGGAGCCCGTATCCGGCTCGGTGCTGATCGTGACCTCGAAGGACGTACCCGTGGCGTCGGGCTCGCTCACCAAGCCCGACGGCGTCAAAATCACCCGTTCGGTATCGCCGTCCGGGCGCATCGGCATCTCCGACCGTGTCGTCATCACCATCCGCGTCACGCTCTCGGGCGCGGCCCGCAAAGAGGTCTGGCGATTGGTGGACTGGACCCCGTCCGGGCTCACCGCGATCGGCGGTGACCGCTGGAACACGAGCAGCGCAACGGCCTGGACGGTGGGTCCCGATTCGATCAACGGGCAGCGCGTGGAGGCGACCATCGGCGGCAACGCCAAGGTGGGCACCTGGACGATCCGCTACATCGCCAGGGTCGTGTCGCCCGGCGTCTACCGCTGGGAGGGCTCGGTGATCCAGTCGGTCACCGCTCCCGATCGCGGGATCGTGCTCGGCTCGAAGACGATCACGATTGGGGGTGTCAGCGCCAACTGAGATGCGTCCAGGAGCACGAGACCTGCTTGTCCGAGCTCACGTGGCTGCCCCGGGCAAGAGTCCATGGTGCCCGCAAGCCGCGGCGTGACCTCCGTCACAAGCGCGAGGAGGGGGAGACCGATCCTTCTAGGTCGAGGCGGGAGTGCGATGGCGCCAGACTGACCTGACGCGCGTCAGTCCTCGCCGGAGGCGGCTCGCCTCGACTCGAGCTCGACCACCTTGTTCTGCGGGTATGCGACGCGCTGGTGGTACATCCCGAGCAGCTGGCCGATGAACGCCTCGCGGATGCGCTCGATGTCGCGCAACGTCAGGTCGCACTCGTCGAACTGGTTGTCGCTGATGCGCTCCTCGAAGATGCGCGCGACCATCGAGCGGATCGCGGGCTCGTCGCGCGACGAGAGCGACCGCACCGAAGCCTCGACCGAGTCGGCGAGCATGATGATCGCGGCCTCGCGCGACTGCGGCTTCGGGCCGCCGTGGCGGAACTTGCGGATGTCGACCGCGTCGGCCGCCTTGCGGCCCTCGGCCGTCTGGATGCCGCCGTACGGCGCCGCCGCCTCCTCCTTCGCCCGTGCGTAGAAGTAGGACATCACGCCGGTCCCGTGGTGCTGCGGAATGAACGCGATCAGCTGCTTGGGCAGGCCCGCGCCGTAGGCGATGTCGATGCCCTCCGACACGTGGCTCTTGAGCAGCTGCGCCGACGCCTCGGGGTCGAGGTCGTCATGGAGGTTGTCGCCGCCCGCCTGGTTCTCGATGAACGCGGCCGGGTTCGAGAGCTTGCCCACATCGTGGTAGTACGCGGCGACGCGGGCCACGAGCGGGTCTGCGCCGATCGACTCGGCGGCGCGCTCGGCCAGGTTCCCGACCATGAGGCTGTGGTGGTACGTGCCCGGCGTCTCCACCAGGAGCCGGCGCAGGAGCGGGGCTGACGGGTTCGCGAGCTCGAGCATCTGGAACACGGTCAGGATGCCGAACATGGAGCCCACCACCGCTACCGAGCCCAGCGTGGCCACGGCCGCGCCCCCAGCGGACACCGCCGACGCGCCGATCAGCTCGAGCACGCCGCGCATGTCCTGCCGGCCGAGGAGCGCGAACGTGATGATCACGATGCTCTGCACGACGAAGACGGCGCCGCCCGCACGCACGAAGACCGAGAGCCGGTCACCGCGCCGCACGGCCACGATGCCCGCGATCCCGCCCAGCAGCGTGTAGGCCGCGAGCTCGAGGCCGCCGCCATACCCGCCGCCGTTGACCGCCGCGGCGAGGATGGCGAGGAGGCTCGTGAGGACGAGTGCCGCGCCGCCGTCGAGGAGGACGGTGACGAGCATGCCCACGGCGCCCAGGGGCAGCGCGTACGGCAGCCAGTACCGCCCGGCGGTCAGCTTGAGGGCGAGGACCGCGACCAAGAGGATCGCGCTGAGCAGGAGCAGGACGTTGTTGCGGTGCCAGAACTCGCGGCGGAACCGCCAGGTCCAGAGCAGCAGCAGCGCGATGGTCAGGATCGAGAGGACGAAGAACCCGACGAGGCGGGCGACGTCGAGGCCGCCCTGATTGAGCTCGAAGTACGTGATGGCCTCGTAGGCGACGTCGTCGATCAGGACCCCGTTGCCGACGATCGTCTGGCCCTGCTGCCAGCCCTTCTGGACGGGCTGGACGGCGGCGGCTGCCGCGGCGCGCGCCTCCGCTGTGAGCTGGTCGGAGTAGGACGAGTTGGGCACGAGCAGCGGGCCGACCATCGCCGCCGCGAGCGAGCGCTCGTCGGGCGAGAGGTCGCCCGCGATCCGATCCTCGACGCCCGCGCGGACGAGCGGCAGCTGGCTGTCCCGGAGCTCGGCACCCTCGAGCGTGGCGAGGACGCGGGCGGCCTCCGCGCGGACGGCCGACCAGCGTGCGGCGGTGAGGTTGCCGAGGGTCTTGCGGTTGGCGGACGAGAGGTTGCCGAGCGCGCCCGCGAGGATCGCCTGACGGCCGAGGTCGGTGACGCCGGGCGCGAACGCCGCGTCCACGACGGCCGCGGACTGCTCGAACAGGCGAGCCTGCTGGGCCGCGACCGCGGCGGCATCGGCGGGGGTGTAGGTGTACTGCGGCTCGACCGCGGCGCTCGCGGCGTCCTGCTTCTGCTTGGTGAGGACGTCGCTCGTGTAGTGGCTCGCCCGGGGCGCCTGCACGAGCGTCGGAGCCGGGCTCCCGAGCTCGAGGGCGGGCTGGGCGGGCAACACGTCGAGCCCGAGGATCACCGACATCGCGGCGATCAGCAGCGCGGACGCGGCGAGCAGGCGCCAGCCGTCTCGGCGGGTGAACGCGACGCTGGTCTCGGGGGTCGAGGAAGAGGCAAGCATGGGCGCGCGGGCCTAGTGGCCGACCTCGTGCGCGGCGACATCCGCCTTGGCGAGCGCCTGGTTGACGAGGCCTGAGACGACCTTGCCATCGGCGCGGCCGCGGATCTGCGGCGAGAGCCAGCCCATCACCTTGCCCATGTCGCGGGCGGTGGCGGCGCCGGTCGCGGCGATCCCCTGGTCCACCAGTGCGCGCAGCTCGTGGTCGGTCAGTTGCTGCGGCAGGTAGCCCGAGAGGATGGCGATCTCCGCCTCCTCCTTGGTCGCGAGGTCCTCGCGCCCGCCGTTGCGAAACGCCTCGACGCTCTCGCGACGGGTCTTCACTTCTTTGGTGACGACGCCGAGGATCTCGTCCTCGGACAGGGTGACTTTCTTGGCCTTCTCGATGTTGTAGATGGCGTTCTGGACCATCCGCAGCACGTCGCGGCGCAGCGAATCACCGGACCGCATCGCGGCGGTCGTGTCGTCATGGATTCGTTCACGTAGGGTCACTGGACCCTCCTGGGTGAAGGCGCCCCCGGTGGGGGTGCCGCGGGTTCGCGGCGGGAAGGACTTCGGTTTCCCGACTGCCGGCTCACCGCGAACCCGGCTTGGCTCAGCCCTGGCTCGCTCGCGCGTTCTTCTTGCGCTTCGCTTCCTTGCGCTTCCGCTTCACCGACGGCTTCTCGTAGTGCTCACGACGACGCGCCTCGGCGAGG
>Ga0315271_10000900_pt1 | contig 17365 bp, 16 predicted proteins | sample C3_top_MG_FD_204664 | JGI IMG/M metagenome (GOLD analysis project Ga0315271, IMG submission 204664) | Sediment microbial communities from Yellowstone Lake, YNP, Wyoming, USA - C3_top | ecosystem: Environmental > Aquatic > Freshwater > Lake > Sediment | place: USA: Wyoming | collected 2017-08-01
AGAAGTAGTAGTCCTTCACGTCCTCGCCGTGGTTGCCCTCGCTGTTCGACAGGCCGAAGGCCCGCTCCTTCAGGATGGGGTCCTTCCCGTTCCACAGGGCGAGTGCGAAGCAGAGGCGCTGCCTGTCGTCGGAGATGCCCGCCAGGCCGTCCTCTCCCCAGCGGTAGGCGCGCGACCGGGCCTGGTCATGGGTGAAGTAGTTCCAGGCGTCGCCGCCCTCGCTGTAGTCCTCGCGGACCGTGCCCCACTGCCGTTCCGACAGGTACGGCCCCCACTTCCGCCAGGGAGTCTTCCCGTCCCGGGCCTCGGCCAGGCGTGTCTGCTCCGCGTTGCCTTCGGTCTTCGCCATGATGACTCCTCGGGTGGGGCGCGACGACGTGAGCGGCCGACGATAGCAAGGACGGCTCCTGGTCGGTGGTGCCCCCGCTTGCTCCTCGAGCGCGTGAGGCCCCGTCGCCAGGATTGGGGATCGTGATGATACTCCCGAAGGGACCACGGACCAGGACCTCCTGATGGGCCCGGGCGAGCTTCGCCAGTATGAGCAAGGACACCGGGAAGGTACGCTGATCCCCGGAGACCCCGGAACTGATCCGTCGCCACCGGGCGACGCAGACTGGAGCAAGGAGAACGACATGCAGATCGGGATGATCGGCCTCGGGCGGATGGGCGCGAACATGGTGCGGCGGCTCCTCAAGACGGGGCACCAGTGCGTGGTCTTCGACATGTCGCCGAAGGCAGTGGAGGACCTCGCCCGCGAGAAGGCCGTGGGCGCCACGTCGCTGCAGGATCTGGCCAAGAAGCTCCAGAAGCCTCGCGCCGTCTGGATGATGGTGCCAGCCGGGGTGGTTGATCGGACCATCGCCGACCTGCTCCCGTTCCTGGAGAAGGGGGACATCCTCATCGACGGGGGCAACTCCTACTACGTGGACGACATCCGCCGGGCCAAGGAACTCGGTCCCAGGGGCATCCACTACGTGGACGTGGGCACGAGCGGCGGGGTCTGGGGGCTCGAGCGCGGCTACTGCCAGATGATCGGCGGCGAGGAGGCGGTGGTGGAGCACCTCGACCCCGTCTTCGCCTCGCTCGCGCCCGGCGCCGGTGACGCGCCGCGCACCCCCGGCCGCAGCGGGCCGGCGAGCGCCGCCGAGCGCGGCTACCTGCACTGCGGGCCGTCGGGTGCGGGCCACTTCGTGAAGATGGTCCACAACGGGATGGAGTACGGGATCATGGCGGCCTACGCCGAGGGGATGAACATCCTCAAGGGCGCCGCGATCGGAAAGCACGCGCAGGAGGTGGACGCCGAGACCACCCCGCTGCGCGACCCGGCTCACTACCAGTACGAATTCCAGCTGGCCGACGTCGCCGAGGTGTGGCGGCGCGGGAGCGTCATCGGCTCCTGGCTCCTCGACCTGATGGCCGGGGCCCTGGCCAAGGATCCGGAACTGAAGGCCTTCGCCGGCCGGGTCTCCGACTCCGGGGAGGGGCGCTGGACCATCAAGGCCGCCATCGACGAGGGCGTTCCGACCCCGGTCCTCACCGCCTCCCTCTACGAGCGCTTCTCCTCGCGCGGCAACGCCGAGTACGCCGACAAGGTCCTCTCGGCAATGCGGCACGCCTTCGGCGGGCACGTGGAGAAGAAGCCATGAGCGCGGCGCCGGCCGACGCCCTGGTCTTCTACGGGGCCACCGGCGATCTGGCCTTCAAGAAGATCTTCCCGGCGCTGCAGGGAATGGTGCGGAGGGGCGTCCTCCAGGTGCCCGTCATCGGCGTCGCGAAGCAGGGCTGGAAGCTCGCCGACCTCCAGGCCCGCGCCAGGGACAGCCTGGAGAAGCACGGCGGGGGAGCGGATCCGAAGGCCTTCCCCAGGCTCCTCGAGTTGCTGCGGTACGTCGACGGAGACTACGCCGACGCCGCCACCTTCACCGCGCTCAAGAAGGAGCTGGGCGGCGCGAGGTTGCCGGTGCACTACATGGCCATCCCGCAGGGGCTGTTCGGCATGGTCGGCAGCCAGCTGGCGACGGCCGGCCTGTCGCAGGGGGCCCGGCTCGTCGTCGAGAAGCCCTTCGGGAGCGATCTCGCCTCGGCGAAGAAGCTCAACGAGATCCTGCACGCCCACTTCCCCGAGGCGAACGTCTACCGGATCGATCATTACCTCGGCAAGGGGACGGTCCAGAACCTGGTCTTCTTCCGCTTCGCGAACACGTTTCTCGAGCCCATCTGGAACCGGAACTACGTCGAGAACGTCCAGATCACCATGGCCGAGGACTTCGGGGTCCAGGGACGCGGCGCCTTCTACGAGAAGGCAGGGACCATCCGGGACGTGTTCCAGAACCACCTCCTCCAGATCATCTCCAACGTCGCGATGGAGCCGCCGCCGCAGAGCCACGATCCGGAGACCCTCCGGGCCGAGAAAGTGAAGGTGCTGAAGGGGATCCAGCCCATCGACCCGAAGGATCTCGTGCGGGGCCAGTTCCGCGGCTACCGCCAGGAGCCGGGAGTGGCCGCGGATTCCACGGTCGAGACGTTCTTCGCCCTCAAGCTGGAGGTGAACTCCTGGCGGTGGCAGGGGGTCCCGTTCTTCGTCCGCGGTGGCAAGTGCCTGGCGGCGACGCGCACCGAGGTGGTGGCGAAGCTCCGGCGCCCCCCCTCCATCGTCGAGGGATTCCCGCTCCCCCGGAACTACGTCCGCTTCCGGCTGAGCCCCGACTTCGCGATCTCGCTCGGGGCCAACGTCAAGGCCGAGGGCGAGGTGATGAAGGCGGAGGAAGTGGAGCTCGACTTCGCCCACAGCCGCTGCGGGGACCTCGATCCGTACGAGGAACTGCTCGGAGACGCCATGAACGGGGACTCGTTCCGCTTCGCGCGGGAGGATTACGTCGAGGAGGCCTGGCGCATCGTCGACCCCGCCATCCAGGCGGGCACGCCCATCCACGAGTACGAGCCGGGAACCTGGGGCCCGAAGGAAGCCGCGACCATGGTCCCCCGGGGATGGTTCGTCGCGAAGTCCTGACCGGGAGGGGAAGCGAGGCGATGCAGTTGCTCTGGCTCATCCGGCACGGCGAGACCGCCTGGAGCCGCTCCGGACAGCACACCGGGCGCACCGACATCTCGCTCACGCCCCGCGGCGTCATGCAGGCGGAGATGCTCGGACGCCGCATCGCCACCAAGCCGTTCGCCTCGGTCTTCACCAGCCCGCTGGCCAGGGCTCGCGAGACCTGCCGGCTCGCCGGGCACCTCGCCACGGCCCAGCCGGACGAGGACCTGCTGGAGTGGGACTACGGCGCCTTCGAGGGACGGACCACGCCCGAGATCCAGAAGGAGTTTCCGGGCTGGAACATCTGGACCGGCTCCGTGCCCGGGGGCGAGACGCCGGAACAGGTCGGAGCGCGGGTGGACCGGTTCATCGCCCGGGCCTCGGGCGCGGACGGGGACGTTGCGGCCTTCGCGCACGGTCACCTGCTGCGCATCCTGGCGGCACGCTGGCTCAAGCTGCCGGCGGTGGGTGGACGCTACCTGGCGCTGGACACCGCCTCGCTGAGCAAGCTCGGGTACGAGCGTGGGCTGCCCGTCGTCCGATCCTGGAACGAAAGCTACGACCTCGTGGAGGCGCCGTGAGGATCGACGTCCTCCCCGATGCCGATGCCGTGGCCCTTCGCGCGGCACGGTGGGTGGCGGCGGCGGCCCGCGATGCCGTGACGGCTCGTGGCCTGTTCACCTTCGCCGTGAGCGGCGGAAGGACCCCCTGGCAGATGCTGAAGGCCCTGACCGCCGAGGAGGTCCCGTGGGAGGCCTTCCACCTCTTCCAGGTGGACGAGCGAATGGCGCCCGCTGGGGACCCCGACCGCAACCTGACCCACATCCGCGAGAGCCTGCTGTCCGCGGTGGCGCTGCCGCCCGGCCACCTGCACGCGATGCCGGTCGAGGAAGAGGACCTCGCGGTCGCCGCCGCTCGCTACGCCCGCGAGATCGCGACCGTCGCCGCCTCTCCGCCCGTCCTCGATGTCGTCCACCTCGGGCTCGGCCCGGACGGCCACACCGCGTCGCTCGTCCCTGGCGATCCGGTCCTCGAGATCGCGGACGCCGACGTCGCGCTGGCCGGGCCGTATCAGGGGCGCCGACGCATGACGCTCACCTACCCGGTGCTCGACCGGGCCCGGGCCGTCCTCTGGGTGATCACCGGAAGTGAGAAGGCCCCGGTCCTGCCGAGGCTCCTGGTCGGCGACCGCTCCATCCCGGCCGGACGCGTTCGCGCCGACCGCGCGCTCCTCCTGGCGGACCGGGACGCGGCCGCCGGTCTCCCCCGGCAAAGTTGACGGGGGATCACAAGGAAGCCGCCATGCGCCGCGGCATCGGGGGTTCCTGGCGGCGCCCCTCCATCAAGGCGGCGCGCTCGACGGGAGTGAACCTTCACCCCTTCGCCTTCTCCAGCCTGATGGCCACGGCCTCGACGTAGGTTCCGAGCAACCGGTCTCCGACCTTGAGCTTGTCGATCTGGACCTTGGGACCGGCCTTCACCCGGAAGACGACGCCCCCGGGCGTCTGGATCGTGACCAGCCGCTTGGCCACGTTGATCGCGGTGACCGTGACCGTGGACTTGACGGCCTGTCTGGCACTCGCCACGGCGGCCGGGTCCTTGTCGGCGGGAGCAACCGTCGCGACCGCCGTCGGGGGAACGAACTCCGAGCCAGCGGGCTGAAGCTCGAGCGCGAGACCCTGCTCGTAATCCACGACGACGGTGTCGCCCACGGCGAACTTGTCGAGGTTCTTCACCTCGGGTCCGACCTTCAGCCTCTCCGTCCCACCCATGTCGTGCTGGAGCGTGACCATGCGACTGGCGACATCGATCGTGTAGACGGTCGCGGTCACCCGGAGCGTCCGCTTGGCGGTGGCCTTGCCGGGCGTGCCGGAGGGCTTCATCTCGACCGGAGGGCCCCTGTTGAGGGGGGCCGAGTTCTGGGCGCTGGCGACAGCGAAGGCGAACAGCGCGATGGACGAGACGAGCAGCTTCTTCATGTCGGTTCTCCGATGTCCGGCGGGGCGTGCCCTGGGAGGAATACGGGGTTCGCGCCTGGAAATCCACAACGCCCGCCGGGTGCGATGGATCGGGACCCGACCGGGTCGCTCTGTCAGGAGCGACTGAACAAGTCCGGGTTGCTCTTGCTGCTGTGGAGCCATCCCCCTATCTTGCTGCAAAGGAAACGGAGGCATCGTGTCAGCCCTGTCCCGAACCCGACGTCCGCATCCGCGATCTCGCGTGCTTCTGGCGCTCTTCTGCGCCGCACTCCTCGTTCCCGGTGGAGGCGCCCCACTCGCGCAGCAGCCCGTCCCGGCGCCGGGCGCAACGCCGGAGAAGCCCCCCGAGAAGATCCCGGCGGCGCAGCTCGACTCGCTGGTCGCTCCCATCGCCCTGTACCCGGACCCGCTGCTCGCCCAGACGCTCGTCGCCTCCACCTACCCCCTCGAGATCGTTCAGCTGCAGCAGTGGCTCGAGAAGAACAAGGACCTGAAGGGCAAGGCGCTGACCGACGCGGTCGCCAAGCAGCCATGGGACCCGAGCATCCAGTCGATGGCGGAGATTCCCGAAGTCGTGAAACGGCTCGGCGACGACATCCAGTGGACGACGGCCCTGGGAAACGCATTCCTCGAGCAGCAGTCCGACGTCATGGACGCCGTCCAGCGGATGAGGAAGAAGGCGGAGGAGACCGGCGCCCTGAAGACCTCCGAGCAGCAGACGGTGGAGACGAAGGTCATCGAGCAGAAGACGGTCATCATCGTGGAGCCATCGAATCCCGAGGTCATCTACGTGCCGTCGTACACCCCGATGGTGGTCTACGGCCCGCCGATCTACCCCTATCCTCCGGTGTACTACCCACCTCCCCCCGTCTATGGCGCCGCGCTCGTGGGCTTCACGGCCGGCGTCATGATCGGCGCCGCGGTGGGCGGCTCGTGCTGCAGGTGCGGCTGGGGCGGGAACAACGTCAACATCAACGTCAACAACAGCTTCAACCGGAACGCCAACATCAACACCGGCGGGAACAACAACTGGCAGCACAACTCCCAGCACCGCGGCGGCGCGCCCTACTCGAGCCAGGCGTCGGCGAACAAGTACGGCGGGTCGGCCCAGGGCGGTTCCCGCCAGGCGAGCGCCCAGCAGCAGGGAGGGCGTTCATCAGGAGCCGCAGGAGCCAGCGCCAGCAATCGCGCCAGCCCCGGTGGTGGTGGCGGTGGCGCGGGGGGCGCCGGAGGGTACGGCGGAGCCGGAGGAGCCAGCGCCAGCAATCGGGCCAGTCCCAGCAGCGGTGGCGGATCCAGGGGCTCGAGCGGCGGGTCCGGCGGCTTCGGAGGCGGGTCCGGCGGCTACAACGGAAGCAGCGCCAGGGCGAGCAGCTCGCGGGGCGCCTCCAGCATGTCCTCCGGTGGTGGTTCCAGGGGCGGCGGCGGTGGCGGCGGTCGAGGCGGAGGGGGGCGGAGATGAACAACATGATCGCAATCGCGATGGCCTGGGCGATCCTTCTCGCACCGGCGCTCGCCGTGTCGGCAGAGACGGCCGAAAAGGCCCCGGCTGCCAGGTCCCCTGCCCCGCTAGCGGCCACGCCGCGGACGTTCGACACGCCGAGGCAGGCCGCCGACGCGCTGATCGCCGCGGCCGCGGACTTCGACGTTGCCGCGCTGAAGGAGATCCTCGGCCCGGCCGGCGTGGACCTCGTCGTCACCGAGGACACGGTCCAGGACCGGAACCAGGCCGCGGCCTTCGCCGCGAAGGCCCACGAGAAGCTCGAGATCGTCCTGGACGCGAAGAATCCGAACCGGGCCACCCTGGTCATGGGTAACGAGGACTGGCCGGCGCCGATCCCGATCGTCCGCAAGAACGGCAAGTGGTCGTTCGACGCGAAGGCCGGGCGGACGGAGATCCTCTACCGCCGCATCGGGAGGAACGAGCTCGACGCCATCGAGATTTGCCATGGCTTCGTGGAGGCGCAGCACGAGTACGCGTCACAGAAGCGAGACGGGTCCGCCGTGAACCAGTACGCCCAGCGGATGATCAGCACCCCCGGGAAGCAGGACGGCCTGGCGTGGCGCAACCCCGACGGAACGTGGGGAGGGCCACTGGGAGAGGAGATCGCCGGCGTCATCGCCGAGGGCTACAGCGATCGACTCAAGCCCTACCACGGCTACTACTTCAAGGTCCTGAGGGGCCAGGGGCCGGGAGCGCTGCTCGGGAAGCTGGACTACGTCGTGGGTGGCGCGATGATCGGCGGCTTCGCGCTCGTCGCGGCGCCTTCCGATTACCGCGTGTCCGGCGTGAAGACCTTTCTCGTGAGCCAGGGCGGCGTGGTGTACCAGAAGGACCTGGGCAAGAAGACGCTCGAGACGTTCCGGACCGTGGAGCGCTTCGACCCCGACAAGAGCTGGGACCCCGTCGACGAGTGAGAGCGGACCTCAAACGCCGACGTAATAGGCCAGCAGCGCGATCAGGGAGTACACCACGACGAGTTGCACGCCCTTGAACCAGTTGGACTTCCCGTCGCCGATCACCACCCCGGCCACGATCACGGAGATGAAGGTGGTCGCCACCAGCACCTTCGGAAAGAGGAGCAGGAGAGGCCGGGGCGCTACCGCGTAGCTCAGCAGCACGAGGAGCGGCGCGACGAAGAGCGCGATCTGGATGCTGCTCCCGACCGCGATGCTCACCGCCAGGTCCATCCGGTTCGCGCGTCCCATCGCGATGGCCGAGCCGCTCTCGGCGGCGCCCCCGACGATGGCGAGGAACACGAGCCCGACGAACGCCTTGGACAGGCCGAGTGATTCCCCGGTTCCCTCTGCGGCGCCGACCAGGATCTCGCTCATCCAGGCCGCCAGGACCGACGCGGCGGCGAGGGTGCCGAGCGCGCGAGCCACGCTCCAGCGCGGCCCTTCGTCGCCATGGCCCTCCTGGCCACCCTCGGTGGCGAAGAGATGCTTGTGCGTCTTCAGCATGAAGAGCACGTAGAGCCCGTAGGTGGCGAGGAGGATGATCGTCACCGCCAGGTTCAGCCGCCCTCCGGCTGCCGGGGCTGGACCTTCGGAAAGGGATTGCAGGGCCGAGGGAACGGCCATGCTCGTGACCGCGAGCAGCATCATCGACACGTATGCCCGCGTCGCCTCGGGGCGAAAGGACTGGTCCCGGTACCGGAGCCCACCCAGGAAGAAGGCCACCCCGAGGGCGAGGAGAAGGTTCGCAAGGATGGCCCCGACGAGCGACGCGAGCACCATGTCGAAGAGGCCCGCCCGCAGGGCCACGACCCCGATGATGACCTCCGGCGCGTTCCCGAAGGTGCTGTTGAGCAATCCCCCGACGGCGTCGCCGGTGTAGGTCGCGAGCTGCTCCGTGGCGCGGACGATCCAGCTCGCGATGGGGACGATGGCGAGCGCCGCCGCGAAGAAGACCAGGGGTGGGCTCGCTCCCATGCGATCGAGCACGACGGCGACGGGGACGAACACCAGGAGCCAGTTCATCGATGCCTCACTTTCGCCACCAGCGCGACCGGAAGTACCAGGAGAGACTCCTTCTTGAATCATCCGCCGAGTGCGATGGTGATCGCCACCAGCGAGCTTCCCAGGACGACCATGGCCAGTCCGAACTGCCAGGCGCGGACGCCAGTCGCCTTCCCGAGAGACCAGCCCGCGAGGAAGAGGCTCGCCACGGCCAGTCCGTTCGAGATCCGGAGCGCGCGCGCAGTGTCCTCGACGATCAGGAAGGGAATCGTGGGAGGCAGGGTGGCCAGCACCACGAGGATGCTGCTCTCCAGCGCGCCTCGCAGGTCCGTCATCGAGACCATCGAGCGGCTCCCGGGCTCGGGGAGGGCGCGGAAACGTTCGACCATCCGGTCCGCCTCGGCCGCGTCGGTGATGGCGGTCATTCCCTCGGGCAGGGCCGCGAGGACGATGGCGCGGGCCGTCGCCGGGTCGGCGGCGCGGATCCCCTGGAGGACGAGGGTCCTGCGCGCGCGCTCTGCGATCGAGGTGATCACGAACATCACGCCGTCGACGAGCCCCCAGGCCACGTTGCAGGTCAGCGCGGCGACGAGCATCTGGCGCACATCCTGCCGGCCGCCCTCCGCGACACTGAACGAGCAGGTGAAGGCCAGCACCATGATGAGGCCGAAGAGGATCTCGGAGAATCGGTCGATCGCGTCGAGGGGCTGCTTCCGATACTCGCCGGTGATCCGCAGGACGCGGTTCGCTTGCCCGGAGGTCGGCGCGGCGACGGAGGACGGAGCCATGGGTGGCGAGTGTAGCGGCTGCCACCACCTCGTGACAGCATGTCGTCATCCGGCGCCGGTGCCGGGACGAGGACACGAGGGTCGATGGCTATCGAGATCCGGAAGAGCCTTCGCGGCGCCCTCGCGGTCGCCCTCGTCGTCGCCATCGCTGCGCCCGTGTCGGGATGGGCGAAGGAAGGCGGCGTTGCCCCCGGAACGGCACCAGCGGAATCTGAAGAGGCATCATGGGAATGGGGACCTTCCGTGCTGTTCTACATCCTCCCCGGGGAGACCAGCTACCTCCAGCCGACGTTGACGGCCGACCGCGGAGCCCTCCACCTCGAGGCCCGGTACAACTACGAGGACCGCGAGACCGGTTCGGTCTTCGTCGGGTGGAACCTGTCCTTCGGCGAGGAGCTGAAGCTCGGCCTCACGCCCATGCTCGGGGGCGTGTTCGGGCGGACGAACGGCATCGCCCCGGCGCTCACCCTCACGCTCGAGTGGGGCCCGCTCGCCTTCTGGTCTCAGTGCGAGTACGTCTTCGACCTCGGGGACTCTTCCGGGAGCTTCTTTTACGCCTGGAGCGAGCTCAGCGTCTCGATCGTGGACTGGCTGCGCGCCGGGCTGGTGCTGCAGCGGACCCGGGTGTTCCAGACGAACACCGAGGTCCAGGGAGGGCCGCTCCTGGGGGTGTCGATCTGGAAGCTCTCGACGACGGTCTACCTCTTCGCGCCCGGCCAGGAAGACCAGTTCGTCGCGGTAGCGGTGGCCGGGAGCTTCTAGCGTCGCCCTGCTCAGGGCGCTGGATGCGCTTGCTCGATCGGGTCGCGGTCGATCGGCTCGCGATCCAGGTCTCCGACCCAGGAGACGAGCAGCGTCCAGGTGACGGCCAGCAGCACCGGTCCGATGAACAGCCCGACGATGCCGAACGCCAGGACCCCGCCGATGACTCCGGACAGGATGAGCAGCAGCGGGAGATCGGCGCCCTTCTTGATGAGCACGGGACGCACCACGTTGTCGAGCGTCACGGCCACGACCGAGAACACGAGCAGCAACGTGCCCCGTCCGGCCGACCCCGACATGTAGAGCCAGATCGTGGCCGGCGCCACCACGAGGATGGGGCCGAGCTGGGCGATGCAAAGTACGAAGACGACGGCCGTGAGCACGCCCGCGTAAGGCACGCCGGCGAGGGCGAGGCCGGCCCCCGCGATGACCGTCTGGGCCACCGCCGTGACGACGATTCCGAGGGCCACCGCCCGCACCGCCTTGCCGGCGAGGCGTCCGACATTCTCGCCGCGCTCGCCCGCGAGCCGGCGAAGGAAGCTAAGGACTCCGCGTGCAGCCGTCTCCCCCGAGGCGTAGAGGATTCCGGAGATCAGCACCGTGAGCGCGAACTGGATGAGCGTGGAGCCGAGCCCTCCCGCCTTCTCAGCGACCCAGCTTGCCACCTCCTTCATGTGGGGCTGGATCCGGGCAACGAGCGACTCGGGATGCCCGGCAAACTCGTTCCACTTCTCGGTCGCACTCTCGCCGATGAATGGCACGCGCTCCAGCCAGCCAGGAGGCGGCGGGAGCCCCTCCTTGGCCAAGGACTGCACGAATTGCGAGACGCGGTCCGCATTGCCGGCGATGGTGGAGATACCGAGCCAGATCGGAACGACGAGGAGCGTGGTCAGGGCGACGACCATCACCGCCACGGCCAGGCCCCGTCGCCCCCCGAGGCGGGCCTGGACGGCGAGCAGGATGGGCCAGGTGGCGATGACGATCATCGTGGCCCAGAGCACCGCCGGGACGAACGGCCGCATCACCCAGAGGCTGGCAGCGATCAACACCCCGATGGAGGTGACCTGGAGCGTGATCCGGGTCAGCTCGTACGACGGTGGCCGTTCGTTCATGGCGTCGACTCCCTTCGTGGCGGACCCTTCATTCCCCGAGCGCCATGGCGACGACGGAACGGACACGCATGAAGTCACCCTGAGGGTCGTGGAGGCCAGCGGCGCTCGCATTCTTGCAGATCGTCGAGGAATGGCACAGGGCCTGGACTGACCGGCCGTGCGGGACCCCGGAACGCCGTGTTAGGCTCGCCGAACGGGACCTGGCCCCCGACGAATGCGCGCTCCAGCAGGCACCCTCGCCCCTTTCCTCGCCGCCCTGCTCGCTACAGGCGTCGCGCGCCCGGCGGATGTCGTTCCCCGCGATGCGGCCCCCGCCGGGACGGCCACCCCTGCCACCGCGCGCGACGAGGGCGGCCCGGAGACCGCCGCGGCCCCTGGCATGGCCGACGACCTGTGGGTACCCGGGAACAAGCGGACGCTGTCCCGCGAGAGGTGGCAGGCGCCCACGCGCGTCCCCGTCCACTTCGACGGCAAGGTCCTCTTCCATGTCCGGGGCGGGGTCGGCGACATCACCCCCTCCGACCGCGCCCGCAACATCGAAGCGCGGCTCCGGACGATCGCCTCGGCCGTCGCTCCCGTCGGCCCTCCCCACGTGGAGAACGGGGAGTTCTCGGACGTGTTCATGGGCGACCGGTTCGTCGCGAGCATCGCCGACGTGGACGCCGACGCATCCGGGCCGGCCCGGGCCGGCCACGCGCGGGATGTGGCCACGGCCGTCCACCAGGCCCTGGTGAAGTACCGGGGCGACCGCTCGCCTCCGGCGCTGATGCGATCGGGCGTCGAGGCGGTGGTCGCGACCGCCGTGCTCCTTGGCTTCTTCCTCCTCGTCCGGCTCACCGTCCGCAAGTTCGGGGGAAGGGCCGAGTCGGCTTTGGGGCGGCTCCTCTCCCGCGCGCGCATCCAGCGCCTGCAACTCATCACTCCCGAGGCACAGGCGCAGTTCGTGCGCTGGAGCGGCCGGGCCATCCGGTTCCTCCTGACCGCGGTGGCCGTATTTGCGTGGCTCGAGGTGGTCCTCACCCGCTTTCCCTGGACGCGCGACCACGCCGACCGAACCCTCGGCTTCGTCCTCGGCGCGGCGGGCTCGGTGCTCACCGACGTCGTCGCGTTCCTGCCAAAGGTCGTCTACATCGCCCTCTTCGCGCTCGTCGGGTACGGGGCGAGCGAGCTGAACCGCGCCCTCTTCTCCGCGGTCCAGCGGGGCGCCGTCCGCCTTCCCGGCTTCTACCCGGAGTGGTCGCGCCCGACGGCGCGGATCGTCAGCCTCCTCATCTTCGCCCTCGTCGCGGTCGCGGTCTTTCCCTACCTCCCCGGCTCCGGCTCGAGCGCGTTCCAGGCGATCGGCATCTTCCTCGGGGCGGTGATCTCCTTCGGATCCGGATCCTCGGTCTCGAACGCGATCGCGGGGATCGTGATCACCTACATGCGTCCGTTCGCGGTGGGCGACTTCGTGAAGATCGGCGACACGACCGGGACCGTCACCGAGCAGAGCGCGCTCGTGGTGCGCTTGCTCACCATCCGCAACGAGCACGTCACGCTCCCGGCCTCGACCGTGCTCGCGAGCCCGATCGTGAACTTCAGCGCGCAGGCGCAGGCGACCGGGGTCGCGCTCCGCACGTCGGTCACCATCGGCTACGACGTGCCCTGGCGCAGGGTGCACGACCTCCTGCTCGAGGCGGCATCGAGAACGGCGAACGTACGGGAGATGCCGAAGCCCTGGGTCATCCAGACGGCCCTCAGCGACTTCTACGTGTGCTACGAGCTCGACGCCTACGTGGATCAGCCGGAGATCGCGCACTTCATCCTCTCCGAGCTGAACCAGAACGTGCAGGACGCGTTCTTCAGCGCCGGCGTCGAGATCCTGTCGCCGCACTACGCCCAGCTTCGCGACGGGAACAAGGCCGCCATCCCCGACGCGTGGCTTCCCGCCGGGGAGCGGACGCGTTCGTTCAAGGTGTCGGCGGTCGTCCGCGACGCGTCACCGTTGGACCCGGTGCCCGCCGGCCGGCTCGGCGGCGAAGCCGAGACTCCGCGCGCACCGGGCGCCGCGGAAGGGGCGCCGTCCGCGGTCGCGGCGCGCGGCGTTGCCTCCCCCGGCGCTGCGGAAACCGCGGGACGGTAGCGTTCCCTTTGCGTGCGATGGCAAGCGCGGACGGCCGTCAATCTCGAAGCTGGATGAGCTTCCCTCCATCGGTGAGCACGTAGAGGAAGCCGTCCGGTCCTTGCTCCACGTCGCGGATACGCTCTCCCAGGTCGCCGAGGAGCCGCTCCCGCGCCACTTCCGCGTTCCCTCGGAGCTCGACCCGCCAGAGCGCCGTTCCCGCCAGCGCCCCCAGGAAGGCGTGGCCCTGCCAGCCCGGGAAGCGTGGCCCCGTGTAGAAGAGCAGCCCGGCGGGCGCGATGGACGTCGGAACCCAGAAGCTGACCGGCTCCACGTACGTCGGAGCGTGGATTCCTCCGCCGATGCGGCAGACGTCGCCCACCGGATCCCCGTAGTTGCAGCCGTAACTCACGAGCGGCCAGCCGTAGTTGCCGCCGGGGACGATTCGATCGAGCTCGTCCCCGCCCTGCGGCCCGTGCTCGGTCACCCAGAGTTCGTCGGTCCCCGGGCGGATCGCGGCCCCCTGCGGGTTGCGGTGACCGTAGCTCCAGATCTCCGGCCGGGCTCCGGTGACGCCCGGGTTGTCCACGGGGATCGTTCCGTCGCGGCGGATGCGGATCACCTTCCCGAGCGTCGTCGCCAGGTCCTGCGCCGGGCTTCCCTTCTGCCGCTCGCCCAGCGTCACGAAGAGCGTCTTGTCCCCGCGGAAGGCGAGGCGGGAGCCGAAGTGGCCGGCCCCGGACACCTTGGGCACCTGGCGGTAGATGACGGCGACGCCCTGGAGCGCATCGCCGACGAGCCGCCCACGCGCCACCGCGGTTCCGGAGAGGCCCGCCTCGGCGCCCGTTCCAGGCTCGGAGTAGGTCCAGTACACCCAGGGATCGGTCGCGAAGTCCGGGTCGAGCGCCACGTCCATCAGGCCACCCTGCCCGTCGCTCACGACGGTGGGCAGCCCGGCCACCGTCGCCTGCACCGACGCGCCGTCGGCGGCGAGCACGACCATGGTCCCGCCCTTCTGTGTCACCAGCATCCGACCGTCGGGCAAGAAGGCGAGGCCCCAGGGCGAGGAGAGCGAGGCGTTCAGAGTGACGGTCCGTGGAGTCCCGGTCCGGACGGGCACGGCTGACGGAGCGCCTCCTCCGCAGCCCCCGCTCGCCGGGAGCAACGCGCACGCCAGCACGGATGCGAGGAGTCGGCCCACGGTGATGTTCTAGGGTTGCCGCGGGTCCTGGGCAACCGCGGCGCAAGCTCGGACGCCTCGCAGCTTGCGGAAGAGGTGATCATTCCTCGTCGAGCAAGGAGCACTCGCGAGATCCACGCTCAGCGCATCATCCACGCGGCGACCGCGTGCCACGCATCCGTCCCCGAGAGCTGGAGCACGACCGGAGGGACGATCAGGATGGCGAGCAGGAGCCCGGCGTAGGCCGGGTGGATCCGTCTTCGGGTCGCCAGGTCGTAGACGGGCCCGACGAGGAGAAACGCCATCACGAGCCCCGCGATGGCCCGATCGTGGCCGGCGACGCCCGGCAAGCGAGAGATCCCCGGCGGCATGAGGCCTGCCACCGTGGCCGAGAGCATGAGCCGCTTGTGCGCATTCGGGCGCCGGCGCCACCACCAGCCGGCCGCCACGAGGGCCGAGAAGACGCAGACGGAGGCGACGTTGAGCAACAGGAACCCCTCGCGGGTCGGAAACTCGACGCCCGGGATGCCCTTGTGCCCGGCCCGCGCCGCGTCGATCGCGGCCGCGAGCCCGGTGGCGAGCATGAGCCCCGCGAGCGCCATGCCGGCAATGCCAAGCCGCATGTGGACCAGGACGTGGCCGCGCGCCACGAGCAGCGTCTGCGCGACGAAGAGCACGAGCCAACACGTGAAGAGGACCGCATGCAGGTGGATGATGGGCGGGACGGGCACCGAGCCCGAGAGCACCTTGGGGCCGTAGGTGTTCGCGAACCCGGCGACGATCACGGCGGCCGCGACGACGGCCATCGTGGTGTAGAAGCGCCGGTCGGCGGGATGTTTGGGAAAAGCAGTCATGTGTTCGCCCTCAGGGAGTTGCGGCTACGCCCCGCCGCGCCGCCTGCGCCGCCGCCTTCGACGGCCCGGCGCGCCATCAGGCCGAGCGGTGGCGCCGTCCGGCGGGCGGCCCGCTCCTGGCCTGCCGTGCTGCCCCCGATCGACGCGAATCACCACGGGCGCCGCGGCGCTGCGCGACCCGCGCGGCTTGGGAGGCCGCGGCACGGCTGGGACATCCGGCTTGCGCGGCGCCTTCTGCGCATGCCCTCCCCCGTGCCCTCCTCCGTGCGGCAGCGAAGGGGCACCGCGCGGCGCCTGCTGGCGATGGCCGCCGCCGTGCTGCTCGGCCCGCCTCGGCTCCGGGGCACGGCCGGTGGGCACGAAGTCGGCGGTCAGCTCGCGGCGAACGTAGGCGCGCCAGATCTCGCGGCCGTCGCCCTCCCCGCCCAGCGCCGGGTCGAGCGCGGCGCAGAACCGCCGGATGTTCTCGAGATCGCGGAGGAAGAACGTCTCGGACTGGCTGTTGTGCGCGGCATCGATCACTTGAGGCAGGTCGATCACCACGGGCCCGTGGCCGCCCACCAGCACGTTGTACGGCGAGAGGTCGCCGTGGATGAGGCCGCAGGCAAGCATCCCGACCGCCTGCTTCCGGATGTCCGCGTAGATCCCCGCTGCCTGCTCCCGGGCGAGCGGTGCATCCACGAGCCGAAGCGCCGGGTGGCCGTGCGCGTCCACCACCATCTCCATGAGGAGGACCCCTTCGTGGAAGAGCACGGGCCGGGGAACCCGGATGCCCGCCGCGTGCAACCGGAACAGCGCGTCGGACTCCTTCTCCTTCCACGCGTCCTCGGCGGCGGCCTGGCCAAAGCGGCTGCCGCGGTTCATGGCGCGCTGGGTGCGGGTGTTCCGGACCTTCCGCCCTTCCTTGTAGGCGGCGTCGTTCTTGAAGCTCCGGGTCTGCCGGGCCTTGTAGACCTTGGCCGCGACGGTCTTGCCGCCGGCCCTCACCAGCCAGACGTCCGCCTCCTTGCCGCCCTTCAGCCGTGAGACGACCTCATCGATGACGCCGTCGGCGAGGAGCGGGGCGAGGGGATCGTGCATCCGTTTCGTGTGTAGAGCGGCGTCGAGACGGGGTCAAGGGCGCCGGGTCGGGCAAGCGCCGCCCTCGACCCATCGGCCGACGGTTTGGGTGGTCGGGAGAGCCCGTCACCCCCTGGGCGCCCGCGAGGCAGGCACATCCCCCGGGCTATTCGCGAGCTAATCGGTTTTCAACCACGTGAAACGCGACATGCGTGTCGTGGTTCATCCAGGTGAACCACTCCTTCGGGTGAAACGAAAACGCCGGAGCCGCCCTGTAAGCCGGGGGCGTTTCACTATAAGTAACGATGAGCGGATGGAGGGCTCATTGGCGCTCGATGATTCGGGAACTGCCCCTGGCGAGGACGCGAGTGATCGACTCGAAGGAGCGGGTTCGAGCGCCGATTGGCCGCGAAATGGCCAGGCGACGAGCGGGCACCTGGTCCTTCCCCGCATGACCCCAGATCTGTTCCTGGCAGCCGGCGCGGCACTGGCTGAGAGGTCCACCGTGCAGGGCATCCCCGGAGACCGGATCGGCGCGATGCGCGCACTCGCGATCGCCCAGGGCGCTGCCGCGCGATGCGGCCGATGCGAGCGTTAGGCTCGAGGCGACCCGAGCAGGCGGCGGATGGCGGCTGAACCTGCCGACCGCACCAGGCGCCAGGGCGGGACCCCGCCGCGCCTCACCAGATCCGGCAGACCTGCTTCCCCACCATCGGCTGCCCCTCCCTGCAGGCGAAGGCCCTCGCGAACGCCGGCACGTTGGGCATGAGCCCGTTGACGCGCCACACGGGCGGGGAGTGGGGGTCGGTCTGGGCGCGGAGCCGGAGCTCCTCGGGGCGCTCGCTGGCACAGGCCCACTGGGCGTGGCCCACGAAGAACCGCTGCTCGGGGGTGAGCCCGTCCCGGGGCTCGAGCGCCTGCCCGGACGTGGCCATCTGCCAGGCATCCCAGGCGAGCAGGATCCCGGCGAGGTCGGCGATGTTCTCGTCGAGCGTCAGCCACGCGTCGATCTTGACGTCATCGACGACCGTGTA
>Ga0315271_10000901_pt1 | contig 17352 bp, 13 predicted proteins | sample C3_top_MG_FD_204664 | JGI IMG/M metagenome (GOLD analysis project Ga0315271, IMG submission 204664) | Sediment microbial communities from Yellowstone Lake, YNP, Wyoming, USA - C3_top | ecosystem: Environmental > Aquatic > Freshwater > Lake > Sediment | place: USA: Wyoming | collected 2017-08-01
TGCCTGGCCCGCGCACCCCGTAATCTACGAGATCAACACCTGGGTCTGGTTGCGTGAGCTTGGCCAGAACTCCGGCAAGCCCACGACGCTCGCCACGGTGCCGACGACGGAGTGGGACCGGATCGCCTCCCTCGGTTTCGACGCGGTGTGGTTCATGGGCGTCTGGGAGCGAAGCCCGGCCGGGACCGAAATTTCCATGCAAAACGAGGGGCTCATCGCGGATTTCCGGCGGGCCCTCCCCGACTTCGCCGCGGCGGACAACGTCGGCTCGCCGTATTGCGTGCGCCGGTACGTCGTCGACGAGCACCTCGGCGGCCCGGCGGGGCTGGCCGCGGCGCGCAAGCAGCTCGCCGGGCGCGGCCTGCGGGTCATTCTCGATTTCGTGCCCAACCACGTGGCCCCCGACCACCCCTGGGCGTCCGCCCACCCCGAGTACTTCGTTCAGGGGAACGCCGAGGACTTGCAGCGGGACCCCGCGTCGTTCTTCGCGGCCGGGACGAAGGTCTTGGCGCGGGGCCGGGACCCGTATTTCCCGGCCTGGCCCGACGTGCTCCAGCTCAATGCCTTCGACCCGGGCCTGCGCGGCGCGGCCGTCGACACCGTGCGGCAGATCGCCGACCAGTGCGACGGCGTCCGCTGCGACATGGCGATGCTGATGATGAACGACGTCTTCGAGCGGACCTGGGGGCAGCGGGCCGGCGCACGCCCCGCCGCTGACTATTGGCCCATCCTGATCCCGGCGGTGCGAAAGCGCCACAAGGAGTTCCGCTTCATGGCCGAGGCGTACTGGGACCTGGAGTGGGCGCTCCAGCAGCAGGGCTTCGACTTCTGCTACGACAAGAAGCTCTACGACCGGATGGAGCACGCCGACGCCGAGAACGTGCGCCAGCACCTGTTGGCGGACCTCCCGTACCAACTCGGGCTGGTCCGCTTCCTCGAGAACCACGACGAGCCCCGGGCGGCCGCGACGTTCGCGCCCGGCAAGGCGCGCGCGGCGGCAGTGGCAGTGCTTACGCTCCCCGGGGCGAGGCTGCTGCACGAGGGGCAATTCGAGGGCCGAAAGGTGCGTCTGCCGGTCTTTCTCAGCCGCCGCCCGGCGGAGCCGGTCGACGGCGACCTCGCCGCGTTCTACGAGCGTCTGCTTCAGGAGACCAACCGCGATGTCTTCCGCTCCGGCCGGTGGCGCCTCTGCGAGCGCAGCGGCTGGCCGGACAACGCCAGTCACCGGAACATCCTGACCTGGTGCTGGGAGCTGGAAGGCGAACGCCGACTGGTCGTGATCAACTTCTCGGACGCCGCCTCCCAAGCCATGGTCCGGCCCTCCTGGGAGGATCTGCGGGGCAGACTCTGGCGGTTCTCGGACCCCCTGTCGGGGGAGACCTTCGAGCGCGCCGGCGACGGTCTGGCCAGGCACGGCCTCTTCGTGTCGCTCGACCCCTGGCGCTGGCACTTCCTGCGCCTGGAGCCCAGCGCCTGAGATGACGCCGGGACGGCGGCGCCAGGCCTGCTGCACATGGTACAATGTGGCCTGATTTCGCTCTGTTCCAAGGGCTAACGAACGTCGAGGGGGGAGTGTCCCATGCTGCGGCGTCGTGATCGGCTGAGCGCGGCGGCTGTTCTCTTCGCACTGCTGATCGCGCTCAACACAGCTGCGAGCTTGCCGGCCTGGGGCGCGGCGTCTCCCGGGCTTCCGCCCTCAGATGTCCGGGAAGCCGATCAGGGGGACCTCGGCGCGACCGTGCCGCGCGGCGCGATGCGCGAGTACCTTTCGCTGGCGCGCCGCGGTGCCTACGAGGCGGCCGCTCGCCACCTCGACCTCTCCGCCATCCCCGCCGCTGAGTTGGCCGAGCGGGGCCCGCGCCTCGCGCGCGAGTTGCACATCGTCCTCGACCGCACCCTCTGGATCGACCTCGACGCGCTCAGCGACCGGCCCGAGGGGCTCGAGGACGACGGGCTGCCGCCGGGCCGCGACCGTCTCGGCACCATCCGCGCCCGCGGCGGTCCCGTCGACTTGCTGCTCGCGCGGGTCCCGGCGGAGGGGGGCGGAAAGGTCTGGCGTGTCTCCGCGTCCACCGTCGCGCGCATCCCGGAACTCTACGCGCAGCACGGTTACCCGCCATTCGTCGACCGGCTTCCCCGCCAGTTCGTGGACTGGCGCGTCCTCGGGACGGATCTCTGGCAGCTGATCGGGCTCCTCGCGCTCGCGCCCGCCGCCTGGGTCCTCGCGTTCTTCGTGACCTGGGCGATCCTGCGCGCCGCGCGCTCGTTCGCACGCCGCACGACGACCGAGCTCGACGACCGGATCGTCGAATCCGTCCACCGCCCGCTGCGGTTCACCGCGACGCTTTACCTCTTCCTCGCGGGCGCCTACTGGCTCCGTCTCGACGTGCCCGTCCTGGGCCTCCTCGTCCGCGCTTCCCGCGGGCTCACCATCCTGCTCGTCACCTGGGTGTTCCTGCGGCTCGTGGACATCCTGACCCGCGCGGCCCGGGAGCGGATGGTCCGCGAAGAGCGCCGCGCCGCGGTCTCGATGCTCGATCTCAGCTGCCGCGCCGCCAAGGTGCTCATCGTCGCGCTCGGCCTCCTCAGCCTGCTCCAGAACCTCGGGTTCAACGTCTCGGGGATCATGGCCGGCCTCGGTCTCGGCGGCGTCGCGCTGGCGTTCGCGGCGCAGAAGACGGTGGAGAACCTCTTCGGCGGCGTGGCGCTCAGCCTGGACCGGCCGATCCGCGTCGGCGACTTCTGCAGTTTCGGCAGCAGGATGGGAACCGTGGAGGACGTCGGGCTGCGCTCCACCCGGGTCCGCACCCTCGAACGGACGGTGGTGAGCGTGCCGAACGCTCAGTTGGCGGCGATCGAGATCGAGAACCACACCGAGCGCGACCGCTACCGGGTCTTCGCGAACATCGGCGTGCGCTACGAGACGAGCCCCGACCAGATCCGCCGGCTCGTCGGGAGCATCCGCGAGATGCTCGCAGCGCACCCGAAGGTGGTCCAGGACCCGCTGCGGGTGCGGTTCGTCGGTTTCGGCGCCTCCTCGCTCAACATCGAGATCAACACCTTCGTCGGGACGCGGGACGTCGAGGAGTTCTTCGCCATCCGCGAGGAACTCTTCCTGAGGATCATGGACCTGGTCGCCGCGGCCGGGACCGGCTTCGCCTTCCCCTCGCAGACGCTCTACCTCGGCCGCGATCACGCTCCGAGAGAAAAGGAGGCCTGAGCCATGCGGCGGCGCCCCTTGTTGCTCCTGCTCGCGCTGCTCTTCGCGGCGGCCCCGCTGCGAGCGGCGACCCCGACCGCTGATGACGAGCGGCTCGCCGTGGTCACGCCGGCGGCGCCGGTGATGCTCGACGACACGCTGCTCTTCGGGGTCCTGGGCATCAAGGACTACCCGCCCGAGGTCCGCGCGCGCAGGATCCAGGAACGCGTCGAGAAGATCGCCGCCGACCGGCGCATCCGCACCCAAGACTTCGTCATCGTCGACGGGGATCTGGTCACGTACCTCGCCGCCGGCACCGAGCGGATCATGGGCATTCTCGACCTGGACGCGACGGCCAGCGGTGTGCCCCGCAGGGTCCTGGCGGAAACCTACCTCGAAAAGCTCAGGACAGCGGTCGCAAAGTATCGCGCCGACCGGACGGCCGAACATTTCGGGCAGGCGATCAAACTCGCACTGCTCGTGACCGCCGCCGCGCTTGCCGTGATCCTGGCGCTCCGCTTCCTGCGCCGCACGATGATCCGGCGCTTCGAGGCCCGCTACCACGCCAAGATCGCCTCGTTAAAGTTCAAATCCCTCGAGGTGGTCCGTGCTGAACGGATCTGGAGCGTGCTCATCGGCGCTTTCCGCCTGCTGTCGCTCATCATCGGCCTCGTGGTGGTCTTCCTGTACCTGGACTTCGTGCTCGGACTCTTCCCCCAGACGCGCCTGCTCTCCGTCCGGCTCCTCGACTACGTGCTCTCCCCGATCGGCATGATCGCCCGATCCCTGATCGGCATCGTTCCGAACCTACTCTTCATCGCGGTTGTGGCCGTCATCGCCCGCTATGCCCTGAAGCTCTTGCGGTTGATTTTCATCGAGGTCAGCCTCGGCCGGATCGAGTTCGCGGGCTTCCAGCCGGAGTGGGCGCTGCCGGTCTACGGGCTCGTACGGCTCGCCGTCATCGCCTTCGCCGTCGTTGTCGCCTTCCCGTACATCCCGGGCTCCTCGTCCCCGGCCTTCAAGGGGATCTCGATCCTTCTCGGGGCGGTCCTCTCGCTCGGGTCGTCGGGCGTGATCGGCAACCTGCTCGCCGGCTACGTCCTGATCTTTCAGCGCCCCTTCGCCCTCGGAGACCGGGTGCGCATTGGGGAGGTCCTCGGCGACGTGGTGGAGTCGTCCCTGATCGTCACCCGCCTGCGGACGATCAAGAACGAGGTGGTTACCGTGCCGAACTCGGCCATCGTCGGCGGGCACGTCGTGAACTTCAGTTCGCTCGCCCGCAAGGGAGGGCTGATCCTTCACACGGCAATCACCATCGGCTACGACACACCGTGGCGCCAGGTGGAAGCGCTGCTCGTCGCGGCGGCCGAACGGACGCCGGGCGTGCTGCGGGAGCCCGCCCCCTTCGTGCTGCAGACGGGGCTCGGCGATTTCTACGTGAGCTACGAGCTGAACGCGTACACCGACCACCCCGGGCAGATGGTCGAGACCTACGCCGACCTGCACCGGAACGTCCTGGACTCCTTCAACGAGTTCGGCGTGCAGATCACCTCGCCGAACTATGTGCTCGACCCCGCCCAGGCGAAGGTGGTGCCGCGGGAGCAGTGGTACGCGGCCCCCGCGCGCCCGCCGGCTGGGCTGTAGCTCACCAACGGTACTGCCAGGCGATCCCGCCGAGAGTGTAGTCGCTGCCGGTGCGGGTGGCCGCGCCGGTGCTGGCGTACAGCTTGATCGAGTTGCTCCGGTTCACGGGCAGCGCCACGGTGAGCCCCACGCGAGAGTTCCCCATCACGGCATCGTCACGCACGCCGTTGGTGGTCGTTCGGCCGCCGTAGTCGTAGGTTCCGTCCAACGCGGCCCACACGCCACGGCCAAGGCTGTAGATGACGTGCGCCTGCGCGGAGTACACCGGGTCCTGCTCGAGGGTCTTGCCGCCGAAGTAGTCGTCGTTCGTGGTGTAGAAGTACACGGCGGTGGCCAGTTCCAGCGTGAACGCGCCGAGCGCCTTGGAGATGCCGATCTCCGGCTTGATGAACCAGCGGTTGGTGCCGAGGTTCACCAGCCTGTCCGGGTCGTACTGGCCGAGGGGTACGCCCACCTGGACGCTTCCCCCGACGATCAGATCCTGACGGTAGCCGGCGAACTCCTTTGCCGACAGCGCGGGCGCGCCGAGGAAATTGACCGAGAGGCGGAAGCGCGGATCGTTGAAGCCGGAGACATTGCGTTCAGCCGGCTTGCCGTTCACCAGGGCGCTCCCGGAGAGATCGGAGTACGGCACGACGATGTCGATCTTCCCGGACTGGCCCCACAGGTTCAGGGTTCGCGCGTATGCCGCAGCCCCGGTGCTGATCTTGAGCTTGGCGTCCTGAATCGGCGAGGCGGGATCGGTGGAGAGCCCGCCCTCCGAGTAGCCGAAGCCAGCGAGCAGGAAATTGAGCCCGATCGGCGTGTTGGAATACGACCGCGGCTCGATGTCGGCGGCGCGTGCGGGTGCGCCAGCAAGGACAGATACAGCCAGGCACAGCAGCAGGGTCAGGTGCGCTGCCGTGCCCCGCAGCGTCCGCCTCGTTCTCTCCGAGCGACACGAAACCGTTGACATGGCCGAATACCCCCCGTTCAGTACCCCGTGAGACGCATTTTACGATCGGAAGTATGACTAATCGTACCAGAAAGTGCGGCCGATCGCCGGACAACGGCGGCAGGCTGGAGGAACAATCTCTTGAAGTATGCCCCCGCTCTGATAGCATTCACGATGGAGTCTTCGAAGTTACACGGTAGACCCGAGAGACGGCGGGGTTCAGGCCGCAGCGGGTCATAAACAAGGCGATCTCATCGGGGGCAGCACATGCGGTTAGCGACGATCCTGTTTTTCACCTGTGTGTCCCTCGCGGCCCCGGCGCTCGCCGAGGAGAGCCAGCCCGTCCCCTACGCCGGTGCCACGAGCTGCCGGGAGTGCCACGAGAAGTTCTACCAGCTCTGGGCCACTTCCATGCACGGGCAGGCGATGCAGCCGTACACGCCGGAGTTCGCCAAGGCCAGGCTGATGCCCCAGAAGGACGCCGTCACGATCAACAAGCTCACGTACCTCGCCGACGTCGAAAAAGGCGTCGTGGTCGAGACCGGCGTGAAGGGGACGAAGAGCTACCGGATCGAGCACGTGCTCGGCGGCAAGAACGTCTTCTACTTCCTGACCTCGCTCGACAAGGGCCGGCTCCAGACCCTGCCGCTGGCCTTTGATGTCACCAAGAAGGAGTGGTTCGACACGGCCGCCAGCGGCCTGCGGCACTTCCCGGGCGGGGAGCGGAGCGCCGCGGTCGATTGGAAGGACTACCAGTACACGTTCAACACCGCCTGCTACGGCTGCCATGTGAGCCAGATATCGACCAACTACGACGCGAAGACCGACACCTACCACACCACCTGGACCGAGCCGGGGATCAACTGCGAGACCTGCCACGGCTCCGCGCTGGCGCACATCGAGATCGCGAAGGCCACCCCCAAGGACAAGCCGCTGACCGACCTGCGGATCATCCGCACCAAGACCATGACGAAGGTGCAGCGGAACGATCTCTGCTCGAGCTGCCACGCGAAGGCCAGCCCGCTGACGCTCGCGTACCGGCCCGAGGAGCGGTTCTACGACCACTTCGACCTCGCGACCCTCGAGGACGCCGACTTCTACCCCGACGGCCGCGACCTGGGGGAAAACTACACCTACACCACCTGGAGCATGAGCCCCTGCGCCAAGTCCGGAAAATTCGACTGCATGCACTGCCACACCTCCAGCGGCCGCTACCGGTTCAGGAAGGAGAAGTTCAACAACGCCTGCGTCCCCTGCCACGAGGACAAGGTGAACGCCCCGGCGGCGCACACGCACCACCTCGCGGAGGGCGAAGGGAGCAAGTGCATCTCCTGCCACATGCCGAAGACCGCGTTCGCGCGGATGAACCGCAGCGATCACTCGATGGCCCCGCCGGCGCCGGCGGCGACCATCGCGTACCAGTCGCCAAACGCCTGCAACGGTTGCCACGGCGACAAAGACGCGGCGTGGGCCGACGCGCTCGTGCGGCAGTGGCGGACCCGGGACTACCAGGCGCCGGTCCTTGCACGCGCGGCGCTCATTGCCGCAGCCCGCAAGCGGGACTGGGCGAAGCTGCCGGAGATGCTCGCCTACATCAAGGACCGCAAGCGCGACGAAGTCTTCGCCACCTCGCTGATCCGCCTCATCCCGCCGACGCTGGGCCCAAACGTGCTCGAGACGTTGCTCCTCGCAGCCAAAGACCCGTCACCCCTGGTGCGAGGCGCGGCTGTCCAGGCCCTGGGATTGGCACCGAGTACGGAAAGTCTCCAGGTTCTGATCGAGGCAACGGCTGATGAGTACCGGCTCGTGCGGGTGCGGGCCGCCGCCGGGATCGCGGCATTTCCGCGGATGACGGTGCCCCCTGCCTATCAGGAGCAGCTCAAGAAGGCCGAGCAGGAGTATCTCGCGTCCATCACCGCGCGGCCCGACCAGTGGACGTCCCAGTACAACATGGGCAACTATCAATTGGGCCGCGGCGAGAACAAGCAGGCCGTCGCGTCGTTCGAGGTGGCGCTCACGTTCGAGCCCCAGGCGGTGACGGCGCTGGTCAACTTGTCGATCGCCCACGCCCGGCTGGGGGAGATCGCCAAGGCGGAGAAGTCCCTGCTGAAGGCCCTCAAGCTGGCGCCCGACAACGCTGCGGCGAACTTCAACATGGGCCTGCTGACGGCGGAGAAAAATGAGCCGAAGCAGGCGGAGAGCTACTTGAAGAAGGCTCTGAAGGCCGACCCCCAGATGGCCCAGGCCGCATACAATCTCTGCGTCCTCACCGCGAAGGACCGCATCGGCGAGGCGGTGACCTGGTGCCGCAAGGCGGCGGAACTCGCCCCGCAGAACCCTGCCTACGCCTACACGCTCGCGTTCTATCTCAACCAGAAGGGGGACCGGGACGAGGCGGTCAAGACGCTGGAGTCGCTGCTGGCGAAGAACCCAGGGTACCGCGATGCCGAGATTCTTCTCGGGGAACTAATGAAGATGGAGAAAAAACCCTGATTCCTGTACGTGTGATTTTATTTACACCAATACTGATATCACGGAGAGAAGGAGGACGCATGGTACGGACGGTCATCAGCCTGGATGATGAGGTTAAACGGTGGCTCGACGCGAGAGCGCGGGAAACACACGTGCCGATGGCTGAGGTCGTGCGACAGGCGGTGCATAAGTTGCGCGAGGAGTCGGCGCGGGAGGCCCGAGCGGTAGACGAGCTTCTTCAGCAGACCAGCGGCATCTGGCGGCAGGGTGACGACCTGGCCTATCAACGTCGGATGAGGGAGGAATGGAAGACGCCCCGCTGACGCTTCTCCTGGATTCCGTGATCACCCGGGCCGATCGCTACCCGTTTGTCGAGGTGCCCTACAAGCGATAATCGCCGGGAATGCACCTTCGACGTCAGGGCCCGCGGCGACATCCGGCCGGTCAAGGCGATCTCGCCGGCGGCCAGTCAATCATTTTTCACGGTGTTTGTATCGCCGGGTGTTCTTCTCTATACTTTCCGTACATGATCTCTCTCGCGTCAACTTCCAGCGACAGTTCGCTCCGGGAGCCCCCGGACTTCTCGTTCGTCCTCGGCGGGCCGCTCTTCCAGCTCATCCGTCGGGCGGGCCTGGCCGACGACGATCTGATGCTGGTGCGCCGCCGTATCGTCGCGATCTCACTGCTCTGCTGGCTGCCGCTTCTGGTGCTCACAGCCTTGGGAGGTGAGTTGCTCGGCGGAGGTGCAGCCGTCCCCTTCCTGAAGGATATCGAAGTCCACGTGAAATTCCTGCTGGCGGTACCCCTGTTGATCGCCGCCGAGTTGGTGGTGCACCGGCGGATACGGAACGTGGTGCGGCAATTTGTGGAACGTCGCTTGATACCCGACAGCGGTATGGCGCGGTTTGACGCCGCCATCGCGGCGGCCTTCCGGCTGCGCAACTCGGTGCTCGCCGAGGTGTTGATGATCGCTTTCGTCTACGTCGTCGGCATCCTGGTCGTCTGGCGACAGTATATGGCACTCGATGCGGCGACGTGGTACGCGACGCCGTCCGCCGCGGGCCCGCGGCTCTCGCTCGCCGGGATGTGGTATGGCTACGTGAGCGTGCCGATTTTCCAGTTTCTGGTGTTGCGCTGGTATTTTCGTATCGCCGTCTGGGCGCGCTTTCTCTGGCAGGTGTCGCGCATCAAGTTGAATCTTGTCCCCACGCATCCGGATGGCCAAGGCGGCCTGGGATTTCTGGCCAATACGGCCCACGCTTTTTCCCTGCTCGCCGCGGCGCATGGCGCGATACTTGCCGGACCACTCGCCAACCGCATTTTCTACCTTGGGGCTCAGCTGCTCGAGTTCAAGGTCGAGATCGCCGTGGTGGTCGTTTTTCTGCTGTGCCTGGTCCTCGGCCCGCTTCTGGTGTTTGGACGCCAGCTTTTCCTGACGAAGCTGAAGGGGAAGCGCGAATACGGTACGCTTGCCCAGCGCTACGTGCGCGAATTCGATGCCAAATGGCTTCGTGGCGGCGCGCCCGCCGACGAACCGCTCGTGGGCAGCGGCGATGTCCAGTCCCTCGCCGACATGGGCAGCGGTTACGAGTTGGTGCAGAACATGCGCACCGTGCTGGTCACGAGAGATGCCGTCATCCAGGTCGTTGCCGCGACGCTCGCGCCGGTCGTGCCGCTTCTGCTCACGATGATGCCGCTGGAGGATCTGCTGAAAAAGCTGTTCGGCCTGCTGTTCTAGGGTTGCCACCGCGATGAAGCTGCGGCCGCTCCTCTTCTCGATCGCTTTCGGCGTGATGCTGCCGCGGCTGACCAGGGCCGCGGAGGGGCTGCCCGGCACGCCCGTCGTGTCTGGCGGCATCGGGGCGACGGTCTGCTTCTCGATGATTATCGCGATCTGCCTCACGCTGGCCTTGATCTACGGCCTGGTCTGGCTGAAACAGCGGGATGCCTGGGCCAACGTGATGTTCTCGCTGCTGGCGATCGGCACCGCCGGCATGGCGGGCTGCGAGCTGGGGATGATGCGCTCGGTGTCGACGGAAGCGTTCGGTGCCGTGCTGCGCGGCTATCATGTCGCCGTCTGGGTCACCATCGTCGGCTTCGTCGGCTTCGTCCGTAGCCATCTCAAGACAGACCGAGCTTGGCTCGGCGGGACGGTTATTGGCATTAGAACGCTGTCGCTCATCCCCAATTTCGTCGGCGGCGCCGTCAGCGTCAACTATCGCCAGATCACCAGCCTCGTGCGCATCCCCCTCCTTGGCGAGGCGGTCTCCGTCCCTGTGGGCGTGCCCAACCCGTGGATGCTGCTCGCGCAGTTCAGCCTGCTCCTGCTCCTGGCGTACGTCACGGATGCGGCGGTCACCTGCTGGCGGCGGGGCGACCGGCGACGAGCCGTGACGGTGGGCGGCGGGCTCATGCTCTTTATCAGCGTGGGCATCATCCAGTCGATCCTCGTGTTCTGGGGCCTGGTCCGGATGCCGCTCTCGGCAAGCGTCTATTTTTTGGGCATGGTGCTGGTCATGGGATTCGAGCTGAGCCGTGACGTGCTGAACGCCGGCGCGCTCTCGAAGGAACTGAAGGCGCAGCGCCGGGAGCTGGCCCACATGAGCCGCGTGTCCGTCATGGGGGTGCTCTCCGCCTCGATCGCGCACGAGCTGAACCAGCCGCTGACGGCGATCCTGAGCAACGCGCAGGCCGGACAGCGGTTTCTGGCCGCGCCGGAGCCGGACCTGGCCGAGGTGCGCGAGATCCTCAAGGACATCGCCGCCGAGGACGTCAGGGCGGGCAACGTCATCCGCGGCTTGCGGGCTATGATGAAGAACGATCCACCGCGACGGGAGCGGCTGGATGCGAACCAGGTCATCGAGACCGTGGTCTTGCTCCTTCACGCGGAGAGCGCGCTGCGCAACGTCGTCGTCCAGAAGCGGCTCGCGGCGGATCTGCCGATGATCCTTGGGGACCTGGTCCAGCTCCAACAGGTCGTGCTGAACCTCCTGATGAACGCGCTGGAAGCGATGGACGCGCTCCCGCCGGGGTCGGGGCGGATCGAGGTCTGCACGGACGCGGCGGAGGCCGGATGGGTCCGGATTCGCGTGAATGACAATGGCCCCGGCATCCCCGCGGAGAAGCTGGCGAGGATCTACGAGCCGTTCGTCACCACGAAGAGCGCCGGGATGGGCATGGGACTCTCGGTCTGCCGGTCGATCGTCGCTGCCAGCGGGGGCCGCATCCGCGCCGACAACAACCCCGGCGGTGGCGCCACGTTTACCGTGACGCTTCCCACGCACCCCTCCGCCGAGAATGCGGTATGAGTGTCCCCGTCCGGAGTGTGGTCTTCATCGTCGACGACGACGCCTCTGTCCGCAAGGGGCTCGGTCGGCTGATGCGGTCGGCGGGCTACCACGCGGAGGCCTTCGAGTCCGCCGAGGCCTTTCTGGTTCACCCGCCGGCCGACTTGCCCGCCTGTCTGATCCTCGATGTCATGATGCCGGGGCTCGACGGCCCGGCGCTCCAGGAGCGGTTGGAGGCCTCGGGGAACCTCCTGCCGATCATATTCCTGAGCGGCCACGCCGACGTGCCCACCAGCGTTCGCGCGATGAAACACGGGGCTCTGGATTTCCTGCAGAAGCCCGTCGAGGACCACATCCTGCTGCAGGCCGTCGAGGTGGCGCTCGAGGGCAGCGCCCGAACCCGTGCGGAGAGCGGCGAGATCTCGGGGATCCGCAGCCGGCTGGAACTATTGACCCCCCGTGAGCGCGAGGTTCTCGAGCAGGTCATCACGGGGGCGCTGAACAAGCAGATCGCCGCAACGCTGGGGATCGCCGAGAAAACTGTGAAGATTCACCGCGCAAAGGTCATGCACAAGATGGGGGCTGGATCCGTGGCCGAGCTGGTGCGCCTGGCCGCGCGGACGGGGATAGAACCCGCCGCCAGATAGTCCCCCCCGCGGGCACGCCGCGCCACGAGTAGGTACAAGGTCCTATAGGAACCGTTCTTCCTGCCGCCCATACTGTCTCCACAGAGTTCCATCGAGCGGCTGAACGCACCGCCCCACAGCACAAGAGGGAGACGTATTTGGCGAAGGTCTTTATCATCGACGACGATCCCGCCGTGCGCACGGCTCTTTCCCGGCTGATGAAGTCGGCGGGGATCGAGTGCGGCGTCTTTCCCACCGGCGAGTCGTTTCTCGCCGCCCTTGAGAACGGCGACCGGGGCTGCGTCGTGCTCGACTACCACATGCCCGGGAGCGACGGACCGGATGTGCTCAAGATCATGGCCGAGAACCGCGTTCCCGTTCCCGTCATCATGCTCTCCGCCCACGACGCCCCCGAGACCCGGGAGCGCGCGAGAAGCCTCGGTGCCGTCGCCTTCTTCCGCAAACCCGTGGACGGCCAGGCGCTGCTCGACGCGATCGCCTGGGCCATGGGAACGTTCGAGCGGACTTCTTCCCCTGATGTTGCTGTTTGGCAGAATCCGAACAAAGGAGAGTGAAAAAATGAAGCGACCCACGCCATCAGTCATGAAAGCGGTTGCGTGGGCATCGGTCGGCGCGACTCTGGCGGCCGCGACGCTCGTCTGCGCGCCCGCGGCACAGGCGGTGGCGGACAAGAAACCAAACATCGTCTTCATCCTGACCGACAATCTCGGCTACGGCGAGATCGGCAGTTACGGCGGCGGCCTCACGCGCGGCGCGGCGACTCCGCGCATCGACAGTCTCGCCAAGGAGGGCATGCGCTTCATGAATATGAACATGGAGACGCAGTGCACGCCGAGCCGTTCCAGCCTGATGACCGGTCGTTGGGCGATCCGCTCGGGCACGCATTCGGTGCCGTTCGGCGGCGTTGCCGACGGTTTGACGCAGTGGGAAGTGACCATCGGCGAGGCGCTCTCGGACGCGGGCTACGCGACCGGTTACTACGGCAAGTGGCATCTCGGCAGTTTCGACGGGCGCCTGCCCAACGACCAGGGCTTCGACGAGTGGTATGGCATACCACGCACGACGGACGAAGCCCGGTGGCCGTCTTCACCGGGGTGGTCGCCCGACATCATGCCGGCGGAACACACCATGGAAGGCAAGAAAGGCGAGAAGAGCCGCGCGTTGAAGGTCTACGACGTGGTGGAGCGCCGGCTCATTGACGCGGAAATCACCAAGCGCTCGGTCGCGTACATCACGCAGCATGCCAATGGCGACAAGCCGTTTTTCGCTTACGTCGCACTCACGCAGCCGCATCTCCCCACCGAGCCCAATCCCGCCTTCGCCGGCAAAACCGGCAACGGCGAGTGGGCGGACATGCTGGCAGAGATGGATGCCAACGTCGGCCAGATCCTCGATGCGGTGGACAAGGCCGGTGTCCGCGACAATACCGTTGTCATCTTCACCAGCGACAACGGCGCGGAGTTCTTGAAACCGTGGGACGGCTGGGCCGGTCCGTGGCGCGGACAGTATTTCACCGCGCTGGAAGGCGGCATCCGCGTGCCGTTCCTGATCCGCTGGCCCGGCAAGATTGCCGCCGAGCGCGTGAGCAACGAAATCGTGCATGGCGTGGACATGTTCGCCACGCTCGCCAAAATCGGTGGCGCGAAAGTTCCCGCCGACCGGCCGATGGACAGCCTCGACCAGTCCGATTTCTTCCTCGGCAAGACCGAGAAATCGGCCCGCGAGGGTTTCCCGATCTTCTGCGCGGAACGGTTGCAGGCGGTGAAGTGGCGCAACTGGAAACTGCACTTCATGCGGCAGGACACGATGTTCGATCCGCCGGTGAAGAACCCTGTGCCGACAATCTTCAACCTTTTCAGAGACCCGCGCGAGGAGACGCCGACGGCGGACTCATGGGTGGTTGGTCCGATTCTGAAGATCGTGGGTGCCTACGAGGCGAGCGTAAAGCAGTATCCGCTCATCCCCATGGGCACGCCTGATCCTTACACGCCGCCAGCGAAATAAGGGAGCACGACCATGAAAACCACACGCACCCATAACCTGCTCGCCGCCGCGCTCGCTGTCGCGCTGGCGCTCACCGCGAATGTTGCGCAGGCTGGCGAGATCGGCCATTATGCCCCCGGCGTTCCGAACATCCGCGACTTCACCGTCCCCGACCCCGGCTTTTACGGTGTGCTCTATGACTACTGGTATTCCACCGACCGGCTCAACGACCGCAACGGGGACAAGGTCAGTTCTATCACGGTCGGGCCTGCACCGGGCGTGAAGCGCGGCGTGAATGTTGACGTAGACGTCTATGCCGTCGCGCCTACGTTCATCTGGGTGTCGGGTTGGAAAATCCTTGGCGCGAAATACTCCGCCTACATCGCGCCCAGCTTCGCCAACTCAAGTGTCGGCGCGTCCCTATCCACCGAGACGGGCAGCGGGCGCAGCGGCGCGATCTCGTCGGAGTTCGGCGTGGGCGATTTGTTCGTGCAACCGCTCTGGCTCGGCTGGTCGCTCACGAACTGGGACTTCGCGCTGGGGTACGGCTTCTATGCGCCCGTCGGCAGATATGACACCGAAACCGTGACGGTTGCAGGCACGCCGTTCAAGACGGAATCGCCGGACAACATTGGCCTGGGCTACTGGACGCACCAGCTTCAGGGCGCGTCGTCGTGGTATCCGTGGGCGGACAAACGCATGGCCGTCGCCGGCGCGTTGACGTACGAAATCAATCAGCAGAAGGAAGGCTTCGACTTCACGGCCGGCCAGCGCCTGACGCTCAACTGGGGTATCAGCCAATACCTGCCCCTGAATCAGGCCCAGACCATGCTGCTCGAAGTCGGCCCGACGGGCTACGACAATTGGCAAGTCACGGACGACTCCGGCAGCGCCGCAAAAAATCCCGGCGTGCATGACCAAGTCCACGCCGTGGGCGGTCAAGTCGGTATCACCTACATCCCGTGGCTGGTGTCGGTGAACGTCCACGGTTTCTACGAGTACTCCGCCACGGATCGGTTTCAAGGCCAATCCTTCGGCCTCAATATCTCTGAAAAGTTTTGACGCCAATCGGCCTAAGAAAGGTTAAATCGGTGAAAATGAAATACACTCAGTTCCTCGCCGGCGCGCTCGTTTGTGCACTGGCTGCAAGCACGGCCTTCGCCGCGGATGCCTCGAAGATGAAGATGACAACGGAGATTCCGCCGGAAATCACCACACCCGATGCCGTCGAGACGCGACTGGGGACGCTCAAGTTCAACGACGGCTTCCCGGACGAGGCCACCGTGCAGAAAGTCTATGACAACCTCGACTTTCAGCGCGGCGTGCAGGCGTTCCTGACGGGTGTTCCCGGGGCGTCCCAGGCCGCCATTCGCCACGGGATTCGCAGCTTCGGCGCGGACAACCAGACGGTCGTTCTCTTCGAGTCGTTGATGGATTCCAAGTCGCTGTTCCTCACCGCTAACACCGAGAGCGTCTATGCCTGGGCGTGGCTGAACCTGAAGGACGGCCCGATGGTCATGGAAACACCGCCGAACGTGCTCGGGGTGGTTGATGATTTCTGGTTCCGCAACGTCATTGATTTCGGCAACGCGGGGCCGGATAAGGGCAAGGGCGGCAAGTTCCTGCTGTTGCCCCCCGGCTACAAGGGCGAAATCCCGAAGGGCTATATCGTTGCGCACTGCCCGACCTTCAACAACCTGCTCTTCTGGCGCGGGTTTCTCGTCGATGGCTCCCCGAAACCGGCGGCGGACAGCATCAAGAAAACCTTCCGCGTCTATCCGCTGGGCAAGGATGCCAGCGCGTCACAAATGACCTTCGTCAACGGGTCGGGCAAGGAGATGAACACGATTCACGCGAACAACTTCTCGTTCTATGAAGAGGTCGACCAGGTGGTGCAGGAAGAGCCGAGCGCTGCGATGGACTCGGAGACACTCGGGGCGCTCGCCTCGATCGGCATCGAGAAGGGCAAGCCCTTTGCTCCGGATGCGCGGATGAAGAAGATCCTCACGGAAGCCGCGGCGGTGGGCAACGCCACTGCGCGTGCCATCGTCTTCAGTGCGCGAGACAAAGAAGCCTACCTCTATCCGAACAGTGCGTGGAACAACTACTGCACGCTCCCCGGGGAGTCCTCCCTGTTCGAGCGGAATGGGGTGCGTATTCTCGATTCGCGCACCTACATGTATTACTACGCCACCATCAACACTCCGGCGATGATCCTCAAGATGGTCGGGGCCGGATCGCAGTATGTCATGGCATTCAAGGGTGTGGACGGCCAGATGCTCGACGGCGGCAAAACCTACAAACTCCACCTGCCGTCCAACATCCCCGTCAAGACCTTTTGGTCGCTCGTCGTGTATGACAACCAGACGCGTTCGATGCTGCAGACCGACCAGCAATTCCCGAGCATGGGCAGTCAGCGCAAGGGCATCGTGATCAATCCGGATACCTCGGTGGATGTTTACTTCGGCCCGACCGTCCCGGCGGGACATGAAGCCAACTGGGTTCAGACCGTCCCCGGCAAAGGCTGGAACGTTATCCTGCGCCTCTACGGCCCGCTCGAGCCGTTCTTCGACAAAACGTGGCGTCCGGGCGAGATCGAACTAGTGAAGTGAACAAACCACTCAACTAAAGAAGGGACACAGTATATGAAACTGATATCTCCACGACTCATCGCCGCCGCGCTCATGGGCACGCTGGCAGTCGCGTCCACCGGTGCACATGCCGAAGACATCGATACCCGCATCGGCAAGATCAAGGTCGAGAACGGCTACCCCAGCAAGGCGGGCATCGACAAACTCGCCGACGAGTTGGACTACCAGCGCGCCTGTCAGGCGTATATCTGGGGCATCCCCATCGTTGGCATCGCCGAGTGGCAAAAGACGCATGATCACACGTACAAAGTTCGGAACGGCCAGCTCGTCCTCTTTCTGAGCTTCGCGGAGAAGCTCGGCATCATGACGCCCAACTTCGACACGCCGTATATCGCCGGGTTGGCCGATCTGGAGAAGAGCGGCCCGCTGGTTTTCGAGCTTCCCAAGGGCCTGATCGCCGGAATGATCATGGACGCCTGGCAACGCTCGCTCTCCGATGTCGGCGTGGTCGGCCCGGACAAGGGCCAGGGTGGCAAATATCTGATTCTCGGCCCAGGCCAGGAGGATCCCAAGGCGGAGGGGTATATCGTCATAC
>Ga0315271_10000902_pt1 | contig 17343 bp, 12 predicted proteins | sample C3_top_MG_FD_204664 | JGI IMG/M metagenome (GOLD analysis project Ga0315271, IMG submission 204664) | Sediment microbial communities from Yellowstone Lake, YNP, Wyoming, USA - C3_top | ecosystem: Environmental > Aquatic > Freshwater > Lake > Sediment | place: USA: Wyoming | collected 2017-08-01
CGAGGAGGTGAGGAGCGCCATCCAGGTGGGCGCCAACGGCGTGGGACTCTACCGCAGCGAATTTCTCTTCTTGGACTGCGCCCCCGAGATGCCCACGGAGGAGCAGCACCTGGCCTATTACAACCGCATCGCCGAACCCTTCTACCCCCACCGGGTGGTCATCCGGACCCTGGACCTGGGCGGCGAGAAATATTTTCACGCGGTGCTGGACCGCTCCGAGCGCAACCCCGTGATGGGCGTCCGCGCCGTCCGGTTCTGCCTCAAGCACCCCGCCATGTTCCGGGATCAGCTCCGGGGGCTCCTGCGGGCCTCGGCGCGACGCAATGTGGCCATCCTCATCCCCCTGGTCACCACGCTCGAGGAACTCGAGGAGGTGCTGGCGCTCCTGGAGGCCTGCAAGGGCGAACTGCGGGCCGAGGGCCTGCCCTTCGACGAGGGGGTGCCCCTGGGCATCATGATCGAGGTGCCTTCGGCGGCCCTCACCGCGGAGGCTTTCGCCCCCCTGGTGGATTTCTTTTCCATCGGCACCAACGACCTGATCCAGTACCTTCTGGCCATCGACCGCAACAACGACTCGGTGGCCCACCTCTACGATCCCATGCACCCCGCCGTGATCAAGTGCATCGGACACGTGTGCGAGGCGGCGGCGGCGGCCGGCAAGCCCGTCTCCGTCTGCGGCGAGGTAGCCGCCGACCCGCGCATGACCCCTCTCCTCCTGGGCCTGGGCGCCAGCGAACTCTCCATGACCCCGTCCTCCATCCTGGATGTCAAGGAGCGCGTCCGGAACCTCTCGCTGAAGGCCTGCCAGAAGCTCGCCAAGAAGGCCCGCACGGCGCGCTCGGGGAAGGAGGTCGCCGAGATGGTGGACCGATTCCTCGCCAAAGGCGAACGGGCGCTGTAGGGACCGAGTCAACGAATCAACGAGTCAACGGGGCAACGACAGAGAGAAGCCGGGTTGTGATGGCACGGATGTTCCGTGACTGTTGCGTCTCTCCAGATTGCTCCTCTCCTGGCCCCTGACTCGTTCTTTCGTTGGCTCGTTCACTCGTTCACTCGATCCTTACGCTGCCGTGCCGCACGCGAGAGACCGGCTCGCCGAGCAAGAGCGCCAGGAGCCTGTCCGCACCCAGGGCGATGCCGGCGCAGGGCGGGAGGTGCCCCACCGCCTCCATGAACTGCGGGTCCTCAGGATGGCGGGGTTTGCCGGCCGCGGCGCGCTCGGTTTGGTAATGCTCGAAACGGGCGCGCTGCTCGGCGGCGTCGGTGAGTTCGGCGTAGGCGTTGGCCAGCTCCGCGCCTCCCGCGTACAGCTCGAACCGTTCCGAAACGCCGTCTTCCGTGGGATCCAGCCTGGCCAGGGCAGCCTGGAACGCGGGATAGCCCACCAGCGCCACGGGGCATTCCAAGGAGGCCAGGTGCGGTTCAACGGCGCTCACCATGAGGAAGGAGAAGCAGTCGTTCTCGGTCCAGCCCTCGGTGGAGGAGGCCCCGAAGCTTCGGGCGCGCTCCCGCCAGGCTTGGGGCGTGCTCAACCTCCGCCAGTCCCCTCCTCCGAAGCGATCGAACGCCTCGGACAGCCGCATGACCCGGACGCCGCCGCTCAGGTCACACCGGGCGTCCTCCGTGCAGAGGCGCCCTCCGGGCAGGAAAGCCCGGCCGACGCGCTCCAGCAGGAGGGCGCAGTCCTCCACCAGGGCATCCAGGTCCGCCCCGGTCCGGTACCACTCCAGCATGAGGAACTCCGGGCTGTGGGCGCGGCCCGGCGCCTCGTCCCGAAAGGCCGGTGCGAGGGCGAAGCAACGCTCCACACCGGAAGCCACAAGCTTCTTCAGGTAGAACTCGGGGGAGGTGGGCAGGAGGGCTTGGGCGCCGGTGGCCCATCCTCGAACCTCGAAGGGGTCCAGGTGGGGCTCCATCCCCGCTGCGGGCACCAGGAGCGGGGCGTCAACCTCCAGGAACCCGTGGGAGCGGAAGAATTCTCGGACGAGGTGGAGGAACCGGGCTCGGGCTTCGAACAGCGGTTGGCGCGAGGCCAGGTCGGCGAGGAACGGCGGCTTCTCCATGTTCCACTCCCGTGGGGATAAGGTCCCGTAAGCATTGTGGGGCAGGCGCGCCGGGTGGGCAAGCGAGCTGAGTCAAGCGAGAGGCGATTAGGCGAGACGCAAGACGCGAATCTTGTCATTGCGAGGCGCCCGCCAGGGCAACGAAGCAATCTCGGCGTGTGAGCCAGACCCTTGAGATTGCCACGTCGGCCTGCGGCCTCCTCGCAATGACGGCTATCAATACGTTGCCGCTCTGGCTCCCCGCTCCTTTCTTTCCAAATCCGAAATCCCAAATCCCAAATCCCCATTCCCCTTTCCCCCGGCCCTTCCGAATTCCGAATTCCGCCCACTTCCCCTATACTGATTGTCCATGGCCGATGAGTTGAGACCGCCCCGCACCTTTGCCCGCACGCTGCTCCTCGCCACCTTGGCGTGGTTCACCTTGGCCGCTGGCATGGGCGATCGCGCCGCGTGGGCACAGGGCCGGGGTGCCTATGTCCCGACGAAGGAGGGCCGGCGTGCCTGCATCGAGGGCGCCCTGTTTCTGCGCGTGCCGGTGCCCAGGAAGGGCGGGGTGACCGCAGTGGCCAAGCGCTTCACGGGCGGCGCCGACAACGCGGAGGACATCCTCAGGGCAAGCCGCGTCTCTCCGAAAAAGCGCCCCGTCGAGGTGCGCATCCCCCTGGACCTGCTGACCCCCGCCTTTCGGGACGAAGTGCTCGGAGCTCTCTTTCCGAAGGACGAGCGCGTACCCCAGGGCTGGCGCCACGAATGGGGGTGCAGTCCCCTGGGTTCCAAGGAGACCTGGCAGGACATGGCGCTGTGGTTTTGCGGGTCGTCCAAGCGCGACGCCGAACTTCGGAAGGCCAATCTCAAAGCGGGGACCCGGCCTAAGGTCGGAACCTCGGTCCTGATTCCTGAAGGGGTCCTGGCCGATGCGCTCGCCGAAATCGAGCCGCCCGCGCCCGAGCCTGAGGCCCCCGCGGGTCCGGCCGCGCCTCCGCCCCAGACCGTCATCGCACTGCGGGAGGTCGCCCCGGGAGCCGTGGGCATCGGCCCTCCCCTCCCGCCTCCGCCGCCGCCGCCCCAGGCGATTAGGCCTTCACCCGCGGAATCGATCGTCCCACCCGCGGGGGAGGAAGGAATGCCGCCCCCATCCGCGAGACCCGTTGCCGTGGCCCCGCCCTTGGCCTACGGGCAGGACGCCCAGGGCGAGTACGCCGTCTATCGTCTCCAGGCGGGCGAGGCCCTCTACAGCGCCGTCGTCGTTCGCTTCACGGGTACCCTGGGCGCGGACGACGTGAACTCGCTCGCCATGGAGATCGCCCGGCGCTCGGGCATTTCCGATGTGACGGGCATTCCCGTGGGATACGCCGTGAAGATCCCCCTGGAGGATCTGCTCCCCCAGTACCTCCCGCGCAGCAGCCCTCAGTACCAAGCCTGGGTCAAGAACCAGACGGAGCTGGGGCAGGTGACCAACACGTATAAGAACGCGGCCCTGGACGGGGTCGTCGTGATCCTGGACCCGGGCCACGGGGGCCTGGACCGGGGGGCCATGGCCCACGGCGTCTGGGAGGACTCCTTCGTCTACGACATCGCCTGCAGGATGCGCGAGACTCTCGAGAAGCGAACCAAGGCCCGCGTGCTCATGACGATGCTGGTTCCCGACCTGGGCTACCGTCCCCTGGACAAGTCCGAACTGGCGCCCAACAAGAACGCCGTGGTCCTGACCCACCCCTGGTTCAAGCAGACCTCCACCGAGGAGACCAAGGTGGAAGTGAACCTCCGGTGGCATCTGGCCAACCAGTATTTCGAGCGGCTTCAGAAGGAGGGGGTGGACCCTCAGCGCGTGGTCTTCACCTCCATCCACGCGGACTCCCTCCACCCCTCCCTGCGAGGCTCCATGTTCTACATCGCGGGGACCGATTACCGGCCCGAGCGGTGGTGCTCCTCGGGGGAGAACTACGAGAGGTTCAAGGAGGTCAGGGCCCAGGGCTGCTACCAGATGACCCAGAAGGAAATGAAGCGGAGCGAGGGCCTCTCCATGCAATTCGCGCGGGGCCTGGAGGGGTCCTTCGGCGACGGCGGCCTCACCCTCCACCCCTACAACCCCACGCGCGACCACGTGATCCGCGGACGCCGGTCCTGGGTTCCCGCCGTTCTGCGCAACTCCATCGTCCCCTGCTCCGTCCTCATCGAGGTGTGCAACCTCAACAACGCGAAAGACGCGCGCCTCATCGCCGACCCCGCCTTCCGCCAGGCCGTGGCCGACGCATACGTGGACGCTCTGGTCCGGTACTATTCGTAGGTAGAGGTGATCAGGTGATCGGGTGAGGAAGCCAGCGAACGAGTCGATCGGGAGCAATGGATGGGATTGAAGGCGCTGGTCCGGATCTGGAAGCAGTACATGGTGCGCCACAAGGGCACCTTCCTCGCGGGCATGATGGCCATGGTGCTGGTGAGCGCCCTGTACGCCCTGGAAATTTACATGGTGCGCTTCATCTTCGACGGGCTTCTCAATCCCTCCAAGAACGCCAGCCTGGATGTCTTCACGCGCTACATGCAGCGGCTGCGCCTCGACCTCCTCTTCCCCATGGACCAGGAGCGCCTCTTCCTTTACATCCCGGTGACCCTGATCCTCATCTTCCTGCTCAAGGGGATCTTCGGGTATTTCGGAAAGTACTGGATCGACCGCGTGGGCCTCAGCACGATCACCGACCTGCGCAACGACCTCTTCGGACGCATCGTGGCCCACGGTCAGGACTTTTTCGCCCGGTATCCCACGGGGACCCTCATCTCCCGCCTCATCAGCGACATCGAGCTCATCAAGACGAGCGTGAGCGAGAAACTCACCGAGCTATCCAAAGAGATCCTGAGCCTGGTGGCCCTCGTCCTGAGCGCGCTCTGGCAGGATTGGCGCCTCACCCTCCTCTCGTTCGTGACCATCCCGCTGGTGGTAGTCCCGCTCTCCAAGTTCTCAAAGAAGCTCCGCAAGGCGTCCCGGCGGAGCCAGGAACACATGGCCCTCCTGGCCAACCGCATGAAAGAGAGCATCACCGGCGTCCGGGTGGTCCAGATGTTCCAGATGGAGGAGCACGAGAAGTCGGCCTTCAACAAACTCAGCAACGAGGTGCTCAGGGCCAACCTGAAAGCCACCCGGGTCATGGCACTCACCTCCCCCCTCATGGAGCTCATCGGTGGGGTGGCGGTGGCGGGGATCCTCTACTACGGCCACTACCGGATTCTGGGCGGGCAGACCAGCATGGGCGCCTTCAGCGCCTTCCTGGCCACGCTGTACGCCATGTATGTCCCGGTGAAAAAGCTCAGCCAGTCCAACAGCATCATCCAGCAGGCCGTGGCCGCGGCGGAGCGCTCGGTGGATCTTTTGGACAGGCCCTTCGCGGTGGTCGAACGGCCCGGCGCTCCACCCCTCGGCCCCTTTCAGCAGAGGATCACATTCGAGGGCGCCACGTTCTCCTACGACGGGGACAGGAACGTCCTGGACGGCCTGGACCTGGAAGTGCAGAAGGGCCAAATCGTGGCCCTCGTGGGATCCTCCGGGGCGGGCAAGACCACGCTCGTGAACCTCCTGCCGCGCCTCTTCGACCTGGGGCGCGGGCGCATCGCCATCGACGGAACCGACATTCGGGAGGTGACCCTCTCCAGCCTCCGCGCGCAGATCGGGATGGTGACCCAGGAGACGGTGCTCTTCGACGAGACGGTGGAGGCCAACATCTCCTACGGCCGCCCCGGCGCCCCGAGGCAGGACGTGGAGGAGGCGGCGCGCCAGGCGCTTGCGCACGACTTCATCCAGCAGCTCCCCCAGGGATACGAGACGCGCATCGGCGAGGGCGGTTTTTCCCTCTCGGGCGGCCAGCGCCAGCGCTTGGCCATTGCCCGTGCCCTCCTCAAGGACCCGCCCATCCTCATCCTGGATGAGGCCACCTCGGCCCTGGACAGCGAGAGCGAGTACTTCGTCCAGCAGGCCCTCTTCAACCTCCTCAAAGGCCGCACCACCTTCGTCATCGCCCACCGGCTGGCCACCATCCTCAACGCCCACCGGATCATCGTGCTGGAGGGGGGAAGGGTGGCGGAAGAGGGAACCCACGAGGAGCTGCTGGCCCGGGGCGGCCTCTACGCGCAGCTCGCCGCCATCGAGTTCCGAGCCACGATGCCTCAGGATTTGCACGGCTTGGCTTGAGCCTCATGGAAGCGAGCCGGGAATTCTCGCAAGCCCGGCCCTTCTTGGAACTCGAGCCAGCTGAATCGGACCGTCCATCGTTTCAAAAGCAAACCTGTCCCAAATGGGATCGAACACTTGCAACCTAAAACCGGGCAATGCTATGTTTGGGCTACGGAGGTCCCTTGGACGACCATCCCAAAGAGCCTCTCAAGGTTCTCGACCGGCGCAAGTTCACGGCTGACGGGGACCGGCGAGAGGGTATCGATTTTTCTCCGCCCGAAGCCGCCCCGCCGCGGGACCCCGCGCCCAAGGCCGCGCCGGACGTCGCACAAGGCGCCGTCCCGCAACCTGCGGGAAAAGAACCCGCACCTGCGGTGAACCAGGCCTTCGCGCTTCTCGTCCAGGAACTCGCCCAGTCCTGCGCCATTGCCCTGGGCGTTCCCGACCCCGTGTCGGGCCGGGCCAAGGTGGACCTCCAGGCCGCGAACCTTTACATCGACTTCCTCGAGGCGCTCCAGGAAAAAACTACCGGCAACCTGGCGCCCCAAGAGAAGAAGTTGCTCAACGAAGGCCTCTTTCAGCTGAAAATGCTCTATGCTCAGGCGGGCCCCAAGCCGCCCCAGTGAGGCGAGACGCCCCGATGACGCGAACAACGGCCACAGCCATACTCGCGGTCCTGCTCTCCCTGGGTGTCCTTTCCCCCTCGATGGCCGAGCAGCGCCAGCCGCGGCGGACGGCCGAGCCTCCCGCCGGAGTCACCATCCATCTCGACCCGGCCGAAGTGGCCAAGCAGATGACCTCCTCCCGCGAGGAGGTCGTGGGCGTGAGCAACGAGACCACGCTCATCCGGTATCTCAAGGCCTTCGAGGCCGCCCCGGCGGCCGATGACCGCGGGCAGATCGTGACGGAGCTTACGGATTTCTGCATCCAGCGGGGCCTGCGGCCCTCGCCTGACCTGGCGGAGATGTTCCTCGCCGCTGCCGTGGAAACCCGATTGCAGGGCCGGTCCACCGAGTATGCCCAGATGTGCCGCTACGCCGAATCCTTCGATCCCGAGCACCCCCTCGTCCACCTGGCCCTGGCCGATGCGGCGAGAAGGGATCATGGACTTTTCTCCACATCCTTTGCCTACGAAGTGGGCGCGGCGTTCTTCTTCTCGTTCAAGAATATCGAGACGCGATGGTTGGCCCTCTCCAACCTGGCGCTCTGGCTCCATGTGACCATGCTCCTGGTCCTTGCCGTCTTCGCCCTCGTGTTGCTGGTCAGATACCAGGCCCAGTTGCGGCACGATGTGCAGGAGTGGCTTGGAGGGGGCGAGAACGCTCTGGTGTCCGCGGTGGGCATCCTGGTCCTGTTCCTGCCCAGCCTCCTCTTCCTGGCGGGGTACTGGTGGATCATCTACTGGGCCGGCGTGTTCATGCTCTACGCGCGCTGGTCCGAACGCGCGGCGACTTTTCTGGTCATTGCCCTGTTCGTGGGATCGGGGAGCCTCGCCGTGCGCTGTCAGCAGGAAGCGTACCTGAGTATGAGCCAGCCCCAAGCCTCCAACCTGCGGTGCCACGCCAACCGCATCGGCGTGGGCCTGGACGCCTCCCTTGCGGCCCACATGCAACCGGGTGACACGCTCCAACGCACCTACACCTTCCTCCTGGCGAGCCGGTACCTCCTGCACGGCAGTTACTCGAAGGCTGAAAACCTCTTCAAGCCGCTCCTGGCAGATAACGCCGCGGACGCTGATGTTCACAACAACCTCGGGTGCATTCTTTTTTATGAAAACCGATACCAAGAGGCGATCCAGCAGTTCTCCAAGGCGGCCGAGTTCAAGGGGAACATGGCCAAGGCCTACCTGAACAGGTCCCTGGCCGAAACCAAGCTCTTCGATTTTACCGGTGCCCAAGAAGATCAGGACAAGGCCAGAATTCTGGACAAGTCGCTCTTTTCCGCCAGCAAGCTCAAGCAGGCCGAAGACTGGGGTCCCGTGCCCAGCTGGCTGCCCCTGGAGGCGACGAGGCAGACGGCCCTGAAGCTGGAGACGGCCCGACCGGGGAGCCTCAGCGGAAGCCTCCAACTCTCGGGATCCCCCTTGACTCAGGCTTTCCGCCCGGCGTTTTCACTGTGGGTGGTCCTCTTCTGGCTGATTTTCACGCTCCTGGCGGTGGTGAAAAAGGCGGGATTCTTCGCCCGGGCCTGCTTCAAGTGCGGCAGGCCCTTCTGCGGGCGGTGCAAGACCTCCCTCGAGTTCGAGTCTTTCTGTTCCCAGTGCGTGCACCTGTTCATCAAGCAGGACGGGGTTTCACCGGAGGCCAGGCTCAAGAAAAACTACGAAGTGGAGCGCTACAACCACTGGCAGCGGCTCCAGCGGGCCATCTTCTCGCTTCTGGCCCCCGGGGCGGGGCATCTCATGGAGGGCAGACCCTTCACGGCCCTCTTCATCCTCTTCCTCTGGTGCGGGGGACTGGCGGCCCTGGCCCTGGAAGCCTACGCGCTCCCGTTCGCCTATCCGGCCCTGGTGAGTTCGGCCCCGCTCAAGCTGGCGTGTTGGGTCGCGGCCCTCCTCGTCATGGCCCTCGTCTGGGGATTCTTCGCCCTGCCCGCGGCCCTGAGGCGCGAGCCCCCGAGGCTCGGAAAGGCGATGAGGGGGTAGGCCATGGCGCTCGCGGGAACCCTCAAGGATTTCAGTTTGGCCGATATCTTCCAGCTCATCGCGCTTCAGAAGAAGACGGGCTACCTGACGCTTAGGAACGAGAGCGACGTGGTGACCGTAACTTTCCAGGAGGGCAGCGTGGTGGGGGCAGAGTCCCTCAACAAACGCCTGGAAGATCGCCTTGGGCACGTGCTGGTCAAGACCGGCCGCATCTCCCGGGAAGAGCTGACCCGGGCCCTGGAGATCCAGAAGCAGACCCTGCAGCGCTTGGGATACATCCTCGTGGCCGAGGGCTACGTGGACGCCCAGAGCCTCCGGGCCGCGCTCACCATCCAGATGCAGCAGACCATTTTCCGCCTCTTCCGCTGGAAGAACGGCGACTACAATTTCGAGCCGCACGACACGGTGGAGTTCGACCGGGAGAACGTCACCCCCATGGCCGCCGAGAGCATCCTGATGGAAGGCATACGGATGCTCGACGAGTGGCCCATCATCGAAAAGAAGATCCCCTCCTTCGACAAGGTCTTCGAGAAGATCCCCCTGCCTGCGCCTCCGACGCTCGATACCCGCGCCGATGTGCCGGCCCTGGACGACGTGGCACTCTTCGGGACCGTGAGCCCCAAATCCTCCCTGCCCAAGATTCCTCAGCCCGAGAGCGCCGCCGTAAGGCTCTCCCAGGAGGAGATGGCGGTCTACCAGAACGTAAACGGCGTCTTCACCGTTCAAGAGATCATCGACCGATCCGGGATGAACGAGTTCGAGACCTGCAAGGGGCTCTTCGAGCTCCTGAACCGGCAGATCATCCGGCCCGTCCTGCCGGCCCAGGCCGAGTTGCCTGTGGAGGCAAAAAGCCGGGCCGTGTCTCCGGACGCCCTCGGCCGGGTCGTGGGCATCCTCTTCGGCGTCTGGCTAGTGATCTCGGTCCTGCTGCTGCCCGTGCACCCCCTGGATTACCTTCCCCGAGCCAACAGCCCCTACCAGCGCGACCGGCTTGTGCTCGAGTCGCGACTGAGGCTGCAGGAGGTGGCCCGGGCGATCCACCTCTTCCAGCTCAGGTCGGGACGCCTGCCCACCGCTCTGGACGAGTTGGTGCGCGTGGGATTTCTTTCACCCAGCCACACTGCCGACCCCTACGGGAACCCCCTCATTTACCAGGTCACGGATAACGGCTATACCCTCGCCGCCCGAGACAAGAAGGGGGAGATCCCCGAGGACCTCATGGTGTCCTCGGCGGAGAATTAGCCTGCCGGCGAGACGCGAAACGGGATCAGGAAGACCGGCGGGGCCCTCCATCCCCTGTTCCGATCACCCGATCACTTGATTACTTGATCACCCGACCACTCCCAACCGAATTGCCTCACCTGCCGCTGGTCCGCTTGGACGGGCGCTTGACCGGCTTGGCTTTCGCACTTGGCTTGGGAATGACGCGTTTGAACACGTCGGAAACGGCCTGCACCCAGACGAGTTCCAGGTTCTTGAGGACGGACACCGGGAGCTCGCGGCGCTCGTGACGGTTGCCCGCGGGCAGGAAGACCGTCTTGATGTGGTAGCGCTGGGCCGCGAGGAGCTTCTCGCGCAGTCCCCCCACGGGCAGGATCGCGCCGCGCAGCGTGATCTCTCCGGAGAAGGCCATATCCCTGGGGATGGCCTTCCCGGTGAGCGTGGAGAGGATGGCCGCCGCCATGGTGACGCCCGCGGAGGGGCCGTCCTTGGGGATGGCCCCCTCGGGAACGTGGATGTGAAGATCCATCTTGGCCAGGGCCTTGGGATCCAGTCCCCATTCCCGCATGTGCTCTTTGATGTAGGTGAGGGCCGCCTGGGCGGACTCGCGCATGACCTCGCCCAGCTGGCCCGTGAGCGTGAGAACCCCTCCGCCCGCGATGGCCGTGGCCTCCACGTGGAGTATCTCCCCGCCCGACTCGGTCCACGCCAGGCCCGTGGCCACTCCGGCCCGGTCCGAGGATAGGCGCGGTTCCTCCTGGAACCTCGGCAGGCCCATCATGCGGGTGAGGTCCTTGGGTTCGATGAGGAAGGGGCCCTTACCGCCTTGGGCGACCTTTCGCGCCATTTTGCGGAAGAGGGCCTCGATGCCCCGTTCGAGATTACGGACTCCCGCCTCGCGAGTATAGCGGCGGATGAGCGCCGCAAGTGCGGCATCGGAAACCTCCACCTTCACGTTGGCGAGGCCGTGGGATTCCACGAGCCTGGGGAGGAGGTGGTTCCGGGCGATGGCCAGCTTCTCCTCTTCCGTGTAGCCGGGCAGCTCCACCACCTCCAGGCGGTCCATGAGCGCCGGATGGATGCCGTCGAGGGTGTTGGCCGTGGCGATGAACATCACCTTGCTCAAATCGAAGGGAAACCCGAGGTGGTGATCCACGAACTCGCGATTCTGCTCCGGGTCGAGGGCTTCCAGGAGGGCCGAGGAGGGGTCCCCCCTCCAGTCCGAGCCCATCTTGTCCACCTCATCCAGTACGAAAACCGGGTTCATGGTGGCGGCGTTCTTGATGCCCTGCACGATGCGTCCGGGCATGGCGCCCACGTAGGTCCGGCGGTGCCCGCGGATCTCGGCTTCGTCCCTCACGCCGCCCAAGGACATGCGGACGAACTTTCGCCCGAGGGTTCGGGCCACCGCCCGGCCGAGGGACGTCTTGCCCACGCCTGGGGGGCCCACGAGGCAGAAGAGGGTGCCCGGGTGAGCGCCCTTCAGCTTGGCCACGGCCAGGTATTCTAGGATGCGCTCTTTCACCTTCTTCAGGCCGAAGTGGTCCCGGTCCAGGTCCCGCTGAGCCTTGTGCAGATCCAGGTTGTCGGGAGTCGTGATCCCCCAGGGAAGGTCGAAGACTAGGTCCAGGTAGGCCCTGAGCTGGCTCACTTCCTCGGAGAAGGGGCCCAGGCGGCCGAGCTTGGTCAGCTCCTTTTCCAGGACGGCCTTGACTTCGTCGGGTGCGGGCAAGGCTTCGAGGCGCTTGCGGTAGCTGTTCTCGGCGTCCCCGACGCTCCCGTCTCCGCCCGAGAGTTCGGCCTGGATGGCCTCCATCTGTTGCCGTAGGAAATACTCCCGCTGGCGCTTGTCCATCTCGTCGCGGGTCTGGCGGTTGAGGCGCTCCTGAAGCGCCTGGATTTCCAGCTCGGTCCCCAGAAATCCGAGCAGGAGCTTGAGCCTGCGCTCCGCGTCGGCTTCGGCCAGCAGCTCCAAGGCTTGGGCATACGGAAGGTCGAGTTGGGCCGTGACCAGGTCCGCCAGGCGGCCTGGGTTCTCCACGGAGGTCAGGAAATCCCTCACCTCGGGGGTCACCCCTCGAGGAGTTCCCGAGAGCTGATCGATCCGCTCCAGGACGGCCCGCCGGAGTGCGGCCGTGGCCAGATGGACTCCCGGGGTGGAGACCTCCGGGATGACCTCCACCTTGGCGTGGCGGGCGGCGCCTCCCTTGCGGCCCAGGATCAGGCGCGCCCGGCACACTCCCTGGACTAGGAGCAGCCCGTTTCCCCCGGGACCCGCTCCGAGGCGGAGGACCGAGGCCACCACACCCACGCCCGATCCGGGCCTTCGTCCCCCACCGGACACGGGGAAGATGGCAAGCAGATCGGAGGCCGTATGGGCCTCCTCCAGGATGGAACGGCTCTGGGGAAGGGAAACCGTGAGCGTGGTGAGCGCGTAGGGAAAAACGACGCGCTCCTCCACCTCCAGAACGGGCAAGCGCCCGGGCACGGCCGGGGGCGCGGGGCTTTCTTTAGGCATTCAAGGCTACCTTTTGATGGTGAGGGGCAGGTCCACCGACCGCCCCCGCTGATCTGAAACTCGGGGAAAACGCAGGGTGAGCACCCCGCGCTCGTAGGTTGCGTCTCCCTTATGCATGTTCACGGCGCCTTCCACCCGGAGGCGCCGAAGGAAGGGACCGCGGTCCCGCTCCATGAGATGATAGGCCACGATGCTCGGCGCGACGCTCCGCTCCCGCTCCCCCTGCATGGTGACCGCGCCGCCCTGGACGCTCACCTTCAGCGTCTCGGGACAGACCCCGGGCAGGTCCACCATGACCACGATGCCTTCGGGCGTTTCCATGATGTCGTAAGGCGGTGCAAAGCCCACATCCTGTCCCACGCCCGCTTCATGGAGATCCTGAAGCGCTTCGAAAACCTTGTTCATCTCCGACTGGAGATGAACGAGTTCGACGAAGGAGGAGAGCAGGCCCCGCATCACCCGGCCCCCTTCTTTCGCGGCTCGAGAAGATGCCGGACCTCCTCGAGAAACTCGCTGATGTCGCCGAACTGACGGTACACCGAGGCAAACCGGACGTAGGCCACCTGATCCAGCTCGCCCAGGCGCTCCATCACGAGGTTGCCGATGTCCCGCGTCGTGATTTCCCGGTCGGGGGAGTTCTGGAGCAGGCTCTCCACCTCCTCGGCGATGGCCTGGAGGGCCGAAGTGGAGACGGGGCGCTTCTCGCAGGCCTTGAGCAACCCGTTCATGAGCTTGTCCCGGTCGAATTTCTCCCGCCGGCCGTCCTTCTTCTCCACGCGGTAGGGCACCGTCTCGATGCGTTCGTAGGAGGTGAAGCGCCGGTGGCAATCGAGGCACTCCCGGCGGCGGCGGATGCAGTCGCCCATGGCGACCTCCCGGGAGTCCACTACCTTGTCTTCGGCGAAACCGCAGAATGGACAGCGCATGAAGGCCTCCTCCGGGCAGTTTAAGGGATGTGCGCCCCCCCATCAAGGGCGGGGGGGTGACGGGTTCTTCAGGGCCCCGCGGCCGGGTCGGGATCCGAGTCCTCCTTGCTGGCGGCGGCCTGCTTCAGTTCGGTGAAGCGAACGCGGCCGAACGCCACATAAAGGAGTCCCCAGAGAATGCCGGGAAAGAACATGACGGCGTGGCCCAGGATCCCCGCGGTCACCCCCATGTCCTCGGGCACTTCGTAGAACTTCACGAGGGCGAGCTGGATGGCCGCATGCACCGAACCAACCCCGCCGGGCGTCGGGATGGCGGCTCCGAAGGATACGAACATGAGCAGGAGGATGGAGGCACCCAGGGGCAATTCCAGGGCGAGCGCCTGGATGATGGCCCAACAGGAACCTCCGATGAGGAGCCAGATGGCCAGCGACATCAGGAACACGGCGAGGATGTCGCGCTTGCGCTGGAAGGTCCCCAGCCCTCCTGCGAATCGGAGCACCAGGCGAAAAGCCCTGAGAAGGAGCGGGGAGCGGGCCAGGCGGGCGCTCCGGCGCGCTATCCTGTCCAGGACCCGGCGCCGGGGCACGAGCCAGAAAAGAAAGAGGCCAACGGGCAGAGCCGCGCCGAGAAAGACATAGGAGATCTTGCTGAAGATCTCCATGTACGGATCCGCATCGGGCGCCACGCCCGCCGTGCCGAAGAGGATGAACCCGAGCCAGAGGATGACCAGGGCGATGAGGTCCATGCCCCGCTCCAACACCGCGGACGCCAGGAGCGGCGTGAAGGGGAGTTTCTGCCACCGGGACAGGAAGTAGGGTTTCGCCACCTCGCCCACTCGCCCCGGGATGAACCCCGAGAGGGTGAAGGAGAGCACCGTGGCCTTCAGGACCGGGGCGAAGGGGATGCCGGACTTCACGGCACGCATCATGTACCGCCACCGGTAGGCCCGAAGAAAGACCGAGAGAACCTCGAGCCCCAGGGCGAGGAGGATGAACGGGACGGAGGCCTCGCGGGCTTCCTCCAACACCTTGGCCAGGTGGGCCTTGCGCAGAAAGAGGTAGAGAAGCCCCGCCGTGAGGGCCAAGCTGACGGTCCAGGTGAGCCAGCGCTTTTCCCGGGAGGTCACGCCCCGCCTCCCACCAATCGCTCGGGATGATCCGTACACAGAAGATCGGCGCCCGCGTCCAGAAAGGCCCTGGCCTCCGCCGTCCCGGGGAAGGATGCCCACGCGGCGATGCGCACCGCCTGGGTCAGGCGTGCTCGAAACCAGGACACCCGGCCGGGCCCGCAAGGCGAGCCATAGACGCCTCCGGCGGTCACCACGTGGGACGGCCTGATTTCCTTGAGCACGCGCGCGAAGACCGTGGCTGCGTTGTCGGAGAGGAGGGCCAGGTCCACCAGGAAGCGCACTTGAAGTTCCGGAGCGGTGGAAAGGAGAGCACTCATCTCCCTTTCCAGGGCAGAGGCCTCCGCAGCCATCACCAGTCCCGGAGTGAGCACCACCGTGGCGGCTTTCGCGCCCAGGCGGACGCATTCGAGGAGTTCCACGCGCTTGTTGGTCAGGGTGGCGCCGCCGGCGGGGAAGGACACCGCGCCAGCCACCTCCACCTCCTCGGACGGCTCGCCGGCGAGCGAGTCGAGGAGCCATGGGAAAACCAGCACGCGCCGCACACCTAACTTCCTCCAGGACGCCACCCGCGCCCGCGCCTCGCCCGGAGTGAGGTACGGATCAAGCAGCGCCCCTTCGACGCGGGCGAGGATGTCTCCCGTTTCCGTGAGGGTCATTTTTTTGCGTGGCCCGGCTCGGACCAGGGACGGGCTTCCAGGGACTCGAATTCCTTGGCCGTGAGGATGGTCTGGGGTCTGAGCAGGAGATAGAGCTGGCCCGGAGTCCTCAGGACCGACTCGATGAAGGCGAGCTGGGGCTGACGGACGGCTTCGGGAGGGGGAAGGATGTCCTCGGGCAAGGCCTTCAGGACCTCCGTGGCCGCGTCTACCAGAAGTCCCAGGGGCTGACTGCCGCCGGGGACCATCACCACCACCCGCCCCTTCTTGAGGTCCACCGTTCCCAGGCCCAGGCGTTCTCGGAGATCCAGCACGGGAAGGATGGCGCCCCGAAGGTCGATGACGCCCTTCACGAAGTCCGGTACCTTGGGCAGGGAGGTGATCTTGGGGATGCGCAGGATCTCCCGAACCGAGGCCACGTCGAGGGCGTAGGACTGGCGTCCCGCCGTGAATCCCAGGAAGAGCCGCTCGGGCACTTCCTGGGCGCGCTCGCGCCGGAATTGAAAGAGGCTGGCGAACTGGGCCACTTAGCCCTCCTCGGTGTGGAAGCGCCCCATGCCCCGGCCCACTTCTTCCGCCTTTTGGGCCAGCGCCTCCACCTGCTCCGCCGCCTCCTGGATGCTCAAAACGCTGGCCCGGTTGGCGGAGCGGAAGACCTGCATGTTTCGCTCGACCTCCCGCCCGGCTTTGGCCTGCGACTGCGTTTGCGCCATCACATCGGCCACCGCGGCGGTGAGCCGGTCCATGGCCTGCCGGATGAGTGTCGAGCCCTCGCTCTGTTCGCCCGTGGCTCGCTTCATTTCTTCGGAGAGGAGCCGCATGCGCCCGACGGCGTCGAGGATCTGCTCGCTGCCGATGGTCTGCTCCTGCGTTCCCCGGCGGAGGTGGTGGGCCAGGTCGCTGAGTTGCTGGGTGGCTTTCACGATGCCCGCCGCCCCGCGAGCCTGTTCGGCGGTATTTCGGGCGATCTCTTGGACCATGCGCAGGGAGGGCCGAACCGCGCCCTGGATCCTCCCGAAAACCTGCCGGGTCTCGTGAGAGACCGCCACGGTCTGGTCCACGATGGCCCTCTGGGAGGCCACGGCCTCCACGGCCTGGTGCACGTCGCGCTGCACGGCGTCGATGAGGGCGGCGATCTCCCGCGTGGAGACGGAGGTCTTTCCCGCCAGGTCCTTGATCTCCCCCGCCACCACGGCGAACGACTTCCCGTGCTCTCCCGCCTGGGCCGCGATGATGGCCGCGTTCAAGGCCAGGAGGTGGGTCTGTTCCATGACCTCGTCGATGACCGAGAGGATGTTGCCCACTTCCTCGCTGCGCTGGCCCAGGAGCTTCATCACCTCGTGCGTGGCCTCGAAGGAGGCCTGGAGCTTCTGGATGCTCGCGGAGGCGTGCTCCATGGACCGCGTGCCCGACTCCGCCTCCTCGGCCACCTGCTCGGTGGCCTTGCGCGTGGCGGCGGCATTTTCCTCGATCTGGCGGATGCTGGCCTCCATCTCGGTCATGGAGGAGGAGGTCTCCTCCACGAAGCGGTTGAGGTTCTCCGCCGAGGAATCGATCTCTCGGATGGCGGCCACATTTTGCGTGAGCGTTGAGGCTACCGTGTTCACGGATTCCGTAAGGCCTTCGGTGTGCGCGGCGATCTCGTCAATGCTGGCGATCATTTCCAGCACCGAGGAACTCACTTCTTCCGCCAGCCCCGAGAGGCCCTCCATGAAGTGCGTCACCTCGCCCACAGCCTTCTGGATGGCCTCCATCTGCTCCGTGACCCGTTGGGAGGCCGTCTCGTGATCCTTGGTGCTGTTGAGGGTCACGGCGAGATTTTTGCGGACCGCCTGGGTCCCGTCCTCCACCTGCTGGAAGGCCTCGCGTATCTCCCGGATCATCTGGCCGAGGTTGACCGCCATGCCCTGGAAGGAGGTCACGAGGCGGCCCAGCTCATCCTTCCGGCGCATCTCGCCCTGGAAGGTGGACAGGTTGCCGGATGCCACCTGCCCCGCGTACTGGGTGAGCTGGGCGATGGGCC